>Ga0209572_1002004_pt1 | contig 10846 bp, 7 predicted proteins | sample EBPBio232012_DNA_FD_185867 | JGI IMG/M metagenome (GOLD analysis project Ga0209572, IMG submission 185867) | Wastewater treatment Type I Accumulibacter community from EBPR Bioreactor in Madison, WI, USA - Reactor 1_1/23/2012_ DNA (SPAdes)... | ecosystem: Engineered > Bioreactor > EBPR >...
TGTTCAACTGATCGATAACAATTTTATCCTGCCTAAAGTGGTTGGTTCTAAGGTAAAAATCAATGCATTTGTATCTATCCTCGCTGTTTTGGTTGGTGGTGCCATTTGGGGAATTGCAGGAATGTTTTTGGCCATTCCGCTTGTGGCCATTGCCAAAGTGATGTTCGACCGCATCAAACCACTTGAGCCATTCGGATATATACTCGGAGATGATATGCCGGAGACCAATGCACCTAAGCTTAGGTTTAGACGAAAAAAGAAAGTGGCAGTCAAAAAATAGCTCTATTGCCCAAGCTCTTTGGATCTGCTGAGTGCAGCAAACAGAGCTTCTTCTATTCCTGCTTTTACTTCTCTTGATTTCATAACTCTTAAAGCGGCTTCTGTAGTTCCTCCTTTTGAAGCCACCTTTTTCACCCACTCATCGCAACTTAGTTCGCCTTGATTATGCAAGAGGACTGCGCCTAGAAATGTTTGGTTCACCAGCAACTCTGCTTGGGCTAAAGTGAAGCCCATTTGTTGCGCTGAATCTATCATGGCCTGCATGAAGAAATAAACATAAGCCGGACCGCTACCGGAAACCGCTGTGGCAGCATCGAGCATATTTTCTTCTTCAACATACACCGATTTACCCGTTGTATTTATTAGGTTCTGTAGAATAAAAAGTTCCTTTCTGTCTATCGATGGAGTTGCAGTAAAGACTGTCATTCCCATTCCTGTTTGAGACGGTAAGTTTGGCATGGCACGCACTACTTTGAGAGTTGAAAGCTCCTTTGAAATTATATCAGTTTTAATACCTGCCATTATTGAAAGTACCAACTGCTCTTCGCATATAAATGGTCTTATTTGAGCTGCCAACTGCATGAAGTCTTGGGGTTTAACTGCCAAGATTACAATGTCCGCTATACTGATATAATCTCCTGGCACAGTATTTAAATTGTCGAGTGGAATTTCCTTTACACCAGAAGCACTTTCAATAGACCTTGACAACACATATATGCCCGAAGGCTCAATAAACCGTGAGGCCAAGAAACCACGCATATATGTTTTGCCCATATTACCGGCACCAATAACCAATACTTTCATTTGTGGTTTTCTGCTTTAGAATTTAAAGAGGCAAATAGATGTGGAAGGTAGACCCAACTCCCGGCTTGCCTTCAGCCGTTATACTACCTTCATGATTTTCGACAATCTTTTTACAGATAGCAAGTCCTATTCCTGAACCGGAATAATCATTTTTTTGATGCAAACGCTCAAACAATTCAAATATCTTATGGGCATATTGCTGGTCGAATCCTATTCCATTATCTGCAATGGATATTTTATGGTAGTGTTTTCCTTTCAGAAATTTTTGAAGATGCTTATCGGGGTCAATAATGGAATGTGAAACCTCAATGACCGGAGCAACATCCGATTTGGCATATTTGATTGAATTGCCTATAAGATTGAGCAGTAGCTGCTTTAATTGAAAAGGGATTGCTTTTACTTCAGGCAATTCACTCTTAATGATTATTTCTCCGTTCTTTGACTGAAGCTCTTCTTCCAGCTCTGTTTGTACGTCATTCAGGATGGACTGCAACTCAACAATTTCTAGTTCTCTTTCAGTAGAATTTGTTTGTGAAAAGAGAAGCAAGTCTTTAATCAACCTGCGCATGTTCCTGGCAGATGAATTTATCTTCTCCAAATAAACTTTACCGTTATCCGATAATTTTTGCTTTTCCTTCTCGTCTAATCTAGATATGAAAGTTTCTATTTTTCTCAGAGGTTCTTGAAGGTCATGGCTAGTAATATGGTTGAATGAGTTAAGTTCTTCATTGGTGCTTTCAAGTTCAGTATTTATTCTCTGCAATTGAACAAAGTCTTCATTCACTTGATAGTAAAAGAGAACCAAAGCCAACAGTGCAAACAGAATTAGCAATAACGAACCAAACGGGGTGAAGGAAGACTCTTTAATATTTTGTAAGCGATACTCTCTAATATGGTAGTCTTCATCTTTGACCATTTCACCAATCAGTTCTTTTACACTTCCGAGTAACACAGAACTATCAGAAATTTTCTTGGTGAGCAGTTCCTTGCTTACTTTTTTTTCCTGATCAATGGCAAGGCCGTCCTCCAGCGAATAAAGTGCAGCGTTTATGGACCACTTTAAATCGCTTAGTCGTTCGGCTTGTTCAGGAGATGATTGTGCATACAACTCAAGTCGCTTTATAATCTTATCAATTTTCCCTCTACCTTCCTCGTATGGTTTAAGAAAATCGTTTTCATCTGTCAACATGTATTGCCATTGACTAGACTCCGCTTCTTTTAGTTTGGCATATAAATGATTGAGCTCAGATTTAATCTGATAGGAACGCGTAATTTGCTCTTGGGTTCTATCCAAAGCAATGGTACTTCTATACGCAAATGTTGAAATAATAAGCAGGACGCATATCGCCAAAATGAAAATGGGCGTAAAGAACTTTGATGTCATGAAGTTCGTGTCCTTCTTTTTCACTTTTTACTGATATTATCTATATTCTGAGAAGAAAATTATCTCTGTTTAATCCGGATGTGTGATACTGCCAATTAATGCTCAAGACCTCTGTAAGCACTCTTTTCAGTTCACCAAAATCGGATGGTTTATTGATATAAATATTAGCACCTTGAATAAAGGTCTCTTCTATATCCTTTTCTGACGAGGAAGTGGAATACATAGCGATAGATAAATCTCTGAGTTCCTGATTACTTCTAATTTCTTTCAAACACTCAAGTCCATTTTTTCTTGGCATATTGATGTCCAAAAAAAGCACATGCGGAAGCCTGTTCTCGGATGAGCTGAGATACTTCATTAGTTCTTCTCCATCATTGACAGTCTTGACCACTGTCTTCATTTTCAATTCCTCAAAAGCATCAGAGAAGAACAAACGATCATCCTCGTCATCGTCTGCTAGTAGCACAAAAATTGATTCGTTCTGCATAAAATCAGCTCTTAGTTCATGGTGATTAATTCCGCTCAAAAATAGAAGTATCCATTTTCAAATGAGCAAGGCATCTTTAGAATTAAAACTGCCTTTCAATATTGTTTTTTCGCATTCTAATTATCTTCTGAAACGCAGATGGCGTTAAACCGGTTGTCTTCTTAAATTGACCTGAAAGGTGAGCCACGCTGCTATAATGAAGTTTAAATGAAATCTCAGTAAGTGTCATCTGGTCAATCATCAAAAATTCCTTTGCTCTTTCAATTTTTTGCAAGATGACAAAGTTCTCTATAGAAGAGAACGTTACCTCCGAGAAAACGTTGGCGAGATAACCATAGCTGTGACCGAGTTTTTCGGCCAAATGAACTGAAACTTTAGACGCTGGCGGGCCATCATCGGAGTATACCATTTCAGTTATTGCATCTTTTATTTTTTGTACCAAGGTGCTCTTTTGGTTCTCAACAAACTCAATTCCGTATTCGGAAAAAGCCATTGATAACTTATTATATTCATCTGTTGATAGCTTGCGAAGAACTGAGAGTTCGTTGTTGCCAACTAACTCATGTTTGATACCAGCCTTCTTCATCAAATCAGTGGCCAACTTTTTAAGAGCAATTGCCTGATCAATCTTTAAATAGATTCTCATATCAATAATTTTTCAAATATCAATTCTTTGTTCCTGTAATCACAAGTGACCCATATTGCTTTACACGGGCCTGACTCATCCACTGCGGTCTGAATTTCATTTCTCGATACAATGCCGCTTGGTCTGAGTAATGAGCACTCATCACATGACCACTGTTGCCTGAAGGAGTTACATTAAATGTGCTGTCGCTATGTGCAAAATCAGCAATTATGCGCATTTGCGACCCATAAAACACTTTATAAACTCCAGTACTGTCTAATCTAAATCCGCTTTGCAGAATGGTTTCATTGCCACCATAAACCGACTTTGCGCTGATTGAGAAAATAGGTTTTAAGGCTGCTACTTCTCCCAACGGATGACGCAATTCAAGTGAACATGCTTTGCGCCAGTTCCAAACATTTGGATTGTCCCCGAATTGTTTTCGCAAATCTGAAATCGTAGCACAATATGCATTGTAGATAATATCTTTTCTTGTCTCTTTCTCAGGAGTTTTTATGTTGTCCCACCAAAGTGATTGTTCTCGTTTGTATAAAAAAGTATGTGAACGTTGAACGTGATGCGTTTGAAGAAATATTTGGAACAAGTCTTTTCCCATTTCATCTTCTAAAGTCATCTGCAAATAGTGATAGAGCATTTTGTTGTAAAAAGTAGGCGAAGGACTCATCGGATCGTATTCACCACTCCATTTAAACAGTTCATCGTATTGGCGAAATACAACACTATCGTTGAACAACTTCACTTTACTTAGTTCATCATTCCACAATCCCATGAGTGTAGCATCTGAACGACTTGTATGGTCATTCATCACCGCTTTAATACTCTCTGAATCCCAGTCATTTTTAGGCTCAATAAGTTCTCTTATTCTATCAGCACGGTATTGAGGTTTGTAATAGCCCGGATACCAAATGGTATCAATAGTTGTATTTGCTGAAGGCACCTCGATGGCTTGCGGCCAGTCATTCGCGCTGTATATATACCCCCATTCCGGATTAATGCATTTTGGGTTCACGTCAAAAGGATAAAATCCTATCGGGTCGTTGGATGAATCCGTTCCGTCCAAAATTGTAAAAGAATTGACCGAATCAGATCTATGTATCAAAGCAGCACAACCCCACCATGCTACATTGCCTTGCTTATCGCCATAGTTCACATTCAGTCCGGGCCCATGTATTTTAGGCAGATTCTTCTGGAAGGACTCAAAATCACTTGAGTTGTTCATTCCATAAAGTGCGTCAATAGTTTTATTGGGCAACTCGGTATAAGTCCAATACATACTAATGGGCTGCGCACTATTCATCCCATCAAAAATCTGGTTGATAATTGGGCCGTGTTTTGTTCTGATGACCTCAATGGTTGTATCTGCTTCTCCTTTTATTTTGATTACGTGTTTAGACGTTTCAGCCAAGCTGTATTGCCCATCGGATAAAAAGCTATGTCTGTTTTCTTTTGATTCCTGCTCATAGTAAAAATCCATGTCATCATTCAACAGCATCGTTAGTCCCCAGGAAAGTTGTTGGTTTCTTCCTACCAAAGCAAATGGAATTCCTGCCATAAAGTGTCCGTACATTTCGAAATCCGGTGCATTCAAATGAGCTTCATACCAAGTTTGTGGAAGCATATAACCAATATGCGTGTCATTACAAAAAAGGACTTTCCCACTTTTCGTTTTCTTTCCACTCAATACCCAAGCATTACTTCCTTCTAGTGGTGCAACGGGCAACAGACTTTCGATTTCAATCATTAAATTGGCCAAGGCGGTGGTTATTTCTTGCTTTTGTTTCAATGAAGAAACACCTCCTTCAATAACCGCCTGATGCTCCTTGACAGTGTTCTTCAAGTCACTTTGATGATTTGCTCTGATATATGACTCAGTGGAATCATGCCAAATACCAAGATCATGGAGGTATTGATTGCCATAATTGCGTTGAACAAAATCAATCACCGGCTCGGTTCGCTGTGCTTGAGAAAAGTTGAAAGACATCGCACCTGTAATATAAAACATATCCTCAACAGTGAATGGTGTTTTTTCAATCCCAATAATAGAAAACTCAGGAGGAGTCTTTCCTTCCGAAATAAACTGATTGATACCTTCGAGATAGGCGCTGATATCATCGTGCATCGGGGTGCCCTTTTGTGATTCGATATAGATTGCAGATTCTTTGGCATATTCAACAAGCCCGATGGTCTTAAAAAGTTTATCAACTTTCAAAGTAGGCCGGCCAATTATTTCGGAAAGACGTCCGCTGCCTGCTCTGCGCATCATTTCCATTTGAAAAAGACGATCTTGGGCGTGCAGATAACCAAACGCTAAATACAAGTCATGTTTGTTTTCCGCATATATGTGTGGAATTCCGAAATCATCAAAATAAACATTGACTTTTTTTTCTATTCCATTGATTTCAAGTGCACCAGTATATTGAGGTTTAGAACCTCTCAACCAGAAATAAAAACCTCCCGCTGCCAAAAGCACAAGTACAATGATTGAAATAAAAATTCTCTTAAACCATTTCATGCGGGCTAAGATGAGAAAGCTCTTAACGAAATACAAAAGAAACTGAGCTCACTCAAAGGTATTCTCAAATTGTTCACGGATACTGATGAGCGTATTGTCTCGTATCCAAAACACTGAATATCAAAACACAAATTCGACCTCTTGCATATTTTACCTAATACTAAAACGCATTAGTATCTTTGCCCGATTTTTTACTGAAAGAAATTTAAAGGAGAATGACCCTCGAACCGTTTGATTTAGAAATAAAAGAAGGAAAAAAACTTTACGATTATCAATCCAAATCGTTGGAATTAATCTTTGATAGGCTTCGTGAATTCCCTTCAGGACACAACATCTGCTTTCAACTTCCAACCGGAGGTGGTAAAACCGTAATCTTCGCTGAAATAGCGAAGCGTTATATCAAGGAAACTAAAAAGAAAGTACTGATACTCACTCATCGCATTGAGCTTTTGGGTCAAACGTCCAGACAACTTGATGAGATTGGAGTAAAAAACAAAATCATTGTGAGCAAGGTGAAAGACCTGCCGGATGAGCAACAGTACAACTGTTTCGTGGCTATGGTTGAAACCCTCAACAATCGATTGCGCGATGACAAAATGGATTTTGAAAATCTTGGATTGGTTATCGTGGATGAGGCTCACTACAATTCCTTCCGCAAGTTGTTCAAATGGTTTGAAAACCAAACAATTCTTGGCGTTACCGCCACTCCGCTGTCGAGCAATATCGAATTGCCTTTACACGAGAACTATCATGAATTGATTGTTGGAGAAAGTATTTCCAGTCTTATTGAAAAGGGTTTTTTGAGTAAGGCAACTACATACAGCTACGATGTAAGTCTTCACTCTCTAAAAATTGGTATTAATGGAGATTACACGGTAAGCAGTTCTGAGAAGCTCTACGGCAACTATTTCATGCAAGAAAAATTGCTTTATGCTTATGAGCAAAAGGCAAAAAACACCAAGACACTCATTTTCAACAACGGAATCAATACCAGCAAGCAAGTGCATCAAATGTTCACAGATGCTGGCTATGAAATTCGCCATCTGGATAATACACATAGCGAACAAGAACGAAAAGATATTCTAGAATGGTTTAGAACAAAACCGAATGCGGTTCTGACATCGGTTTCAATCCTTACCACCGGTTTTGATGAACCTACAGTAGAGACTATAATCCTGAATAGAGCTACAAAATCATTGACGCTCTATCACCAAATGATTGGACGTGGTTCACGGGTAATTCCTGGTAAAACTGACTTCAACGTGATTGATTTGGGCAATAACGCTAGAAGATTCGGACTTTGGGAATCATTTGTGGACTGGCATGACATCTTCAAAAACCCAAACTCATACATGGAAAACATTGTGAGTGATGAGCGCATGGAACGCGAAATGGTATATGAAATGCCTCTCGAAGTGCGTGACCTTTTCAAAAATTCACCGGCCATCGATTTCGATATTAGAGAAGAGTATGCTCGTTTGATGCGCATGGGAGCAAAAACCAAAGATGTTTTGGACAAGTCCATTCAACAACACGCGTCTATAATTAAGGAAAATGCAAATGATTTTACTTATGCTATGGAACTGGTGAAGATGCTGGATCCAGATATTAAAAGTCGTCTAAAGCATTATAGTTATTGCATTAGTAGAAGCACCGATAACTATGTGCAATGGATGAAAGAAGAATACACACGTAAGCTTCAGCACACATTGCGCGAGCATTACGCTTAATCAATCAAAAAAAAAATCGCCTCAAGCGATTAACTACGTGCTGACAGCAATTGTCAGTATTTCATCCCTGTTCCAACGCTTGTTGGCATTTTGTCATATAAAATATGATGGCTTATCCTTTGCTATTGCAGCCTTGCCGAAATAATCTCGATTAATCGTAGTTGAGGGTTTGCAAGAGCAAAGTTGTATTTGTGCTTATAGTAATTGTTGAAAAGAAAAACTTAATTACAAAAGGCCAAGTTGTTCGTCAAATACATTTGCTTGCATAGCGGCAGTAATTTTATGTCGTGAAATTAAAAAATTAGGAGAAAGATATTATGAGTATGGAAGCCAAATTCTCGCCTCAAGTCAAAGATGTAATTCAATATAGTCGTGAAGAAGCGCTACGCCTTGGACACAATTATGTGGGTGTGGAGCATCTTTTACTTGGACTTATTCGTGAAGGTGAAAGCCTCGCTGTAAAAGTCTTGTTGTCTCTTGGAGTTGATACTGCTGCTTTGCGCAAATCTGTGGAAAACTCTATTAAGACAACCAATTCAGCGAATTTGCCCGCTACAACTACTGGCAATATTCCTTTAGTAAAACAAGCGGAGCGCATTTTAAAAATTATTTATTTAGAAGCAAAAACATTCAAATCCTCCACTATCGAAACAGAACATTTGCTTCTTTCTATTCTAAAAGACATGGACAATGTTGCCACAAAGGCGCTGCATAAACAAGGAGTCGATTATCAAACGGTTCGTGGAGAATTGGAAAATCTTACAGGATACATATCACAAGAAGATTTGCCCCGTGCAGAAATGTCATCGGCTGATGACGATGATGACGAAAGAGCATTCTCTGGTAGTCAAGGAGGACAAAAGAAGCCCGGTGAAAGCAAAAGCAAAACTCCGGTACTAGATAACTTCGGTCGTGATCTGACGCGAATGGCGGAAGACGGAAAACTTGATCCTATCGTTGGTCGTGAAGCTGAAATAGAAAGGGTATCTCAGATTCTTTCAAGAAGAAAGAAAAACAATCCCATATTAATTGGTGAACCGGGTGTCGGTAAATCAGCAATTGCTGAAGGCCTTGCTCTACGTATCATCCAGAAAAAGGTATCGCGTGTATTGTTCAACAAACGCATCGTTACGTTAGACATCGCTTCATTGGTGGCTGGAACAAAATACCGCGGCCAATTTGAAGAACGTATGAAAGCGGTAATGAACGAGCTTGAAAAATCACCCGATGTAATTCTTTTCATCGATGAAATTCACACGATTGTTGGAGCTGGTGGCGCAAGTGGTTCTTTGGACGCCAGCAATATGTTCAAACCAGCATTGGCACGCGGAGAAATTCAATGCGTAGGTGCGACAACTCTTGATGAGTATCGTCAATATATTGAAAAAGATGGCGCACTGGAAAGACGATTCCAAAAAGTAATCGTTGATCCAACTTCAATTCAAGAAACAACTCAAATCCTTAATAACATCAAGGATAAATACGAAGAGCACCATAGTGTAACTTACACTCCTGAAGCGATTGAAGCTTGCGTGAAACTTACTGCTCGCTACATCACGGATCGTCATTTACCAGACAAGGCAATAGATGCCTTGGATGAAGTAGGCTCTAGAGTTCACCTTAATAATATCAATGTTCCAAAAGAGATAATTGATATTGAGAAGAGCATTGAAGAAGTCAAGGAAGATAAGAACAAAGTTGTTCGCAGTCAAAAGTATGAAGAAGCAGCTAAACTTAGGGATAAGGAACGCCAACTTCAGGAGAAATTGGAAGCTGCCAAAAAACGCTGGGAAGAAGAAACAAAAAGTCATCGTGTTACGGTAACCGAGGCCAATGTGGAAGAAGTAGTAGCAATGATGACTGGTATTCCTGTCATGCGCGTAGCAGAAAAGGAAAGCGGCCGCCTTGCTAAAATGGATTCTGAATTAGAAGGAAAGGTGATAGGCCAAGACGAAGCAATTAAAAAGGTAGTAAAAGCAATCAAAAGAAATCGTGCAGGATTAAAGGATCCTAACCGTCCCATTGGTTCGTTTATATTCCTTGGTCCTACTGGCGTAGGTAAAACACAATTGGCCAAAGAACTAGCGAAATACCTTTTCGACACGGAAGAGTCACTCATCAGAATTGATATGAGTGAGTATATGGAAAAGTTTGCCGTATCTCGTCTGATAGGTGCACCTCCAGGCTATATCGGATATGAAGAAGGTGGTCAGCTTACAGAAAAAGTCAGAAGGCGCCCTTACTCTATTGTCTTGTTAGATGAAATTGAAAAGGCCCACCCTGACGTTTTCAATTTGTTACTTCAAGCTTTAGACGATGGTCAGATGACCGATAGCTTAGGCAGAAAAGTTGATTTTAAGAATTGCATCATCATCATGACGAGCAATATCGGAGCCCGTCAATTACAAGACTTCGGAACAGGTGTCGGATTCGGAACAGGTGCTAAAATGTCTCAAGAAGATGTTGAGAAAAAGAATGTGATTGAGAATGCATTGCGAAAAGCTTTTGCGCCTGAATTCCTGAACCGTGTTGATGATCTGATTGTATTCAATGCTTTGAAGAAAGAAGATATTCATCAGATCATAGATATCGAATTGAAAAAACTCTTTAGTCGAGTTACAGAACTTGGTTATAGCATTAAACTTACAGATGTGGCAAAAGACTTTATTGCCGAAAAGGGCTATGACGAAAAATTTGGTGCTCGTCCGTTGAAGCGCGCTATTCAGAAATACCTTGAAGATCCTATTGCTGAAGAGATCATCAATTCAAATCTAAAAGAGGGCGATACGTTGGTTGTGGACTATTCTGCTTCTGAAGAAAAAATCACCATGAAAGTGGAGAAAACCAAAGCCACAAAAGAGAGCAAAACAAAAGAATCGAAAAACGGTGAGGATAAAACTAGTTCTACCGATGAATAGTTTTGGCTCCGTTTGGAAATTTGACATTTAAGCTAACCGCCATAGATTGTATCGTCAATCTATGGCGTTCTCGCTTCAGGGACCAG
>Ga0209572_1002005_pt1 | contig 10845 bp, 11 predicted proteins | sample EBPBio232012_DNA_FD_185867 | JGI IMG/M metagenome (GOLD analysis project Ga0209572, IMG submission 185867) | Wastewater treatment Type I Accumulibacter community from EBPR Bioreactor in Madison, WI, USA - Reactor 1_1/23/2012_ DNA (SPAdes)... | ecosystem: Engineered > Bioreactor > EBPR >...
GATCTGGCCGGACGCACTCTACGACAAGATACGAAAGCTGGCGGTCAATTGCTGGTCCTGTGTCAACGCTCCATCGCAATTTGCGGGCATCGCAGCCATCGACGGCCCGCAGGACGATGTCGCGAAAATGATGCGCGCCTTCGACAGTCGCCGAAAAATCGTGGTTGAGGGGCTGAATGCGCTGTCAGGCGTCTCTTGCATCACGCCCAAAGGCGCGTTCTATGCCTTCCCGAATGTCTCCCAAACCGGTTGGAAATCGAAACCTCTTGCCTCGGCTCTACTCGAAAAGGCGGGCGTTGCGCTGATCGGCGGGCCGGATTTCGGCGTCCATGGCGAAGGCTACATCCGGCTCTCCTACGCCAATTCGGAAGAGAACATCCTGCGCGCGCTGGAGCGCATCGGCACTTTTCTCGAGAGTGAGAAACCATGACCACACATCGCATCGCCGCAATTCTGTTCGCGGTCCTCGGAGCGGCAGCGTCGCTTGCGCCCATGCAATAGGCCGCGATGGGCTCGCGCAACAAGATGTGCGGATCGGCAGCCGCCATTCAGTGTTCGTCAGAACAGTTCTGCGAATTGCCGGCGGGCCAGTGCGGCAGCGACAACCGTGCGGGCGCCTGTATCGAAAAGCCGAAATTCTGCACCCGCGAATATCGTCCGGTCTGCGGCTGCGACGGTAAAACCTATGCCAATGATTGCGAGCGCCGCGCCGCCGGCGCATCGCTCGAACGCGAAGGACAGTGCTGAAGCTGATAGTGCCATCAATTGGATGAACAGATGGGTTAGTATATGCTGCCGTCATGACAAGAGATGCAATCATCTCCAAACTCCGGGCAATTCGCAGCAGGCTTGCTGACGAAGGCGTCGTGCATTTGGCCATGTTTGGCTCCCGCGCAAGAGGCGACAATCGCAGCGACAGCGACATCGACTTGCTGATTGAGGTCAGTCAGCCTCGCACGTTCTCGATGTTGAACCTGGTTGGCGTCGAGCAGATCGTGACCGAAGAGATCGGTGTCCCCACGAACGCCATAATGAGGCGCAGCCTTGATCCCGCGTTTGATACTTCGATCCGCGACGATGTCGTCGAGGTCTTTTAGTGAAGGATCGAACGAGATTTCGGCTGGGCGATATTGTCGATGCAGTCGATCAGGTTCACCTGCTTCTCGAAGGCAAGACGTTTGACGATATGTTTGGCGATCGTGTCCTGCGTGCCGCCTTTGAGCGCTTCGTTGAGATTCTCAGCGAAGCATCCCGTCACATTCCCGATGAACTTCAGGCGACCGAGCCCGAAATTCCATGGCGGCGGGTCGGCGATATCGGAAACCATCTCCGGCACGCCTATCATCGCACCGATGCCCTGCTTCTCTGGAACCTGTATGAGAACGGGGAACTTGCGGCATTGAGGGCAGCGGCAAGGCGAATGTTGGGCCGCATGCCGCCTGCCTAAAACCTCAGTTCGAACCAGTGGTCGGCATAGGGATTGTCATTGTAGCGGTCGATTTCCACATAGCCGCGCCGCGCATACATGGTGCGCGCCTCGATCAGCGTTTTGTTCGTGTCGAGCACCACTGACGGCAGACCCACCTCGCGCGCCAGCGCCTCCAGCCGGTCCATGATCCGCCCGGCAAGTCCAATGCCCCGCGCGCTTTTATCGATCCACACGCGCTTGATCTCGCCCCGCCCGTCATCCAGCCGTTTCAGCGCGCCGCACCCCACCGCGTCACCATCGCGCCGCGCCATCACGAACCAGCCTTTTGGCGGCTTCAACTCGTCGGGGTGAAACGTATTGCCGGCAAGCGGATCAAACCCGGCCTCGAACCGCTCGGCAAGTTCGGCGTAATACTGGCCAAAGCACCAACGGGCATGGTCGGTGCCGGCACTTTCCACCTCGATTGAAACAGTGCTCACCCGCGCCCCACAAACGGCATTTTCGACGCCATCACGGTCATGAACAACACATTGGTCGACAGCGGCAGTTTCGCCATGTGCAGCACCGCATGGGCGACCTCTTTCGGGTCCATTGTGGCCTCAATGGCAATGTCCCCATTGGCCTGCGGCACGCCCTTGGTCATCGGCATCGCCATCTCGGTCAGCGCATTGCCGATGTCGATCTGCCCGCAGGCAATGTCGAACGGCCGCCCGTCCAGCGCCAGGGTCTTTGTCAGCCCGGTAATCGCATGTTTGGTTGCGGTATAGGGCACAGAGCCCGGCCGCGGCGCATGCGCCGAAATCGAGCCATTGTTGATGATCCGCCCACCCATCGGCTTCTGGCGGCGCATCAGGCCGAATGCCCCGCGCGCGCACAGAAATGAGCCGGTCAGGTTGACATTCACCACATCAAGCCAGGTCTGCACCGGAATTTCGTCGATCGGTGCTCCTTTCGAGCCAATGCCGGCATTGTTGAACAGAAGGTCGAGCCGGCCGAATTCCTGCTCGATCTGCGCAAACAGGGCATCGACCTCGTCGGGCTTGCTCACATCGCAGGCGATCGGCACCGCCCTGCCCTTTGCGCCGATGGCGCTGGCTCCGGTGGCGTCAAGTTTGTCCAGTCGCCGTCCGGTCAGGATCGTCGTCCAGCCATCAGTCAGGAATGCCGAGGCAACCGCCGCCCCAATACCCGTTCCAGCGCCCGTTATCAGAGCAATCTTGTCAGTCATGCATTTCTCCTTGCCGAACGAGGCAAGCAGACTGTGATCGATGATGCAAGAGATTGGACACAAAGCGGGCGGCCATTGGCGGCCGCCCTAAGATGGGATCCTGCTTGGGAGGAGATAGCGGATCCGATCTGTTAAAAATACAACACGAAACTTAACCGAAGCTTAACGCTGGGCCACCAGCTTGCCCGCGCCGGTGAAGCGCGGGCTGCAGTCTGATTCGTATGCCGTCAGACCGGAACCTTCGCAGATGCGACTGTGGCCTCGATATGGTCGACCAGCGGATCGGGAAGCTTGAGACGGCCGGCCATCATGTCGAGATAGCCGCGCTCAGCGCGTGTTTCCGGCTCGATCGCCAAGCGCGACGCCGTGTAGAGCTCAACCTTCTGGGCATCGGTCTTGGCCGACGCGACCAGCTCGTCCAAGTCGACCGGCCTCTTCAGCTCGGCTTCCATGAAGCTCTGCTCTTCGGCACCGATACCGGCAAGTCTCAGCCGTCCGGAAATCCGCTCGCGTTCCTCATCGTCGATATGGCCATCGGCGCGCGCCGCCGAAATCATCGCGCGCACCAGCACCAGCGCAAATTCGGCCTCGCCCTGCGGTGCCTGCGACGGGTGGAAACTCGTGTCAGACGGCGGTGGCAGCAAATCCGGCTCTGCCGTCTGCTGCGGCTGCTGGCCGTTCTGGTAATTCTGGTAGGCCTTGTAGGCGAGGCCGGCAATTGCAGCCAGGCCACCCGCCTTCAGCGCAGTGCCGGTGATCTTCCGGCCGGCCCCGGTGCCCAGCAGAACCGCTGCAATTGCACCTGTCGCCAGCGGGTTGTCCTTGGCAAGCTGCACAGCCTGACCCGCCTTGTCGCGAACCGTTCCCTGGCCGCCAGGAATCTGGCTGCCGAGCAATTCGTCGAGAAGTTTCTTGGGATCAAACATGCGGCCTCCTGAAAGATGAGCGGGATCGTTTCCCATTCCATTCAGGTAGGCAGCCGATGGTGGCATTGCAATGACAGGACTGTGATTTGAGGTTTCGTTTTCGCCTCAGTCGCGCTGGCCGACATGGCGCTGCCCGCGCGCTCTTGCCAGTTCCACCTGCCGGTGCCGCTCGCCATATCTCGCCCGGTCCTCTTCGCTGCGCTCACCGAAACAGGCAGCGCAAGAAACGCCTTCCAAAAAGAAACTGGATTTGCGGTCCTCCGCCGTCAGAGGTCTGCGGCAGGCCCGGCACAGTTTCGCGTCTCCCTCGGCAAGCCCATGGCCGACCGACACACGCTCATCGAACACGAAGCACTCGCCTTCCCACAAACTGTCGGTTGCGGGCACGGTTTCGAGATATTTCAGAATGCCGCCCTTGAGATGAAAAACCTCATCGAGCCCCAGCGACCGGACATAGGCGGTCGCCTTTTCGCAGCGAATGCCACCGGTGCAGAACATCGCCACCTTGCGGCCTTCCAACTCGTCGCGATGCGCCTCGGCCCAGGCCGGAAAGTCGCGAAAGCTCGCCGTCTCCGGGTTTACCGCGTCCTTGAACGTGCCAATCGCCACTTCATAATCGTTGCGCGTATCGATCACGATTGTCGCCGGGTCGGACACGAGTGCGTTCCAGTCCGCCGGCTCGACATAGCGGCCCGCCTGCAGCGGATCGAGCCCTTCGATCCCCATGGTGACGATCTCGCGCTTCAGGCGCACCTTCATGCGATGGAACGGCATTTCCGTTGCATGGCTGAATTTCAGTTCAAGCCCATCGACACCATTCGCGGCCAGCAGCTCAACCAGCCCGTCCAGCGCCTGCGCAGAGCCGGCAACCGTGCCGTTGACGCCTTCCGGCGCGATCAGCAGCGTGCCCTTGAGCCCGTTTGCACAGCAAAAACTGGCCAGTGCCGCGCGCAGGCTCGCCGGATCGGCGATCGGCACGAAGCGATAAAGTGCTGCTACCTGCACGGTTTCAAGGTGGTCTGGTTCGGTCATGGGCGGTTCGCCTACGCCTTAAACCGACGAAATTCAACTTTTTGGCTCCGATTTTATCCCCCTGCCTGAAAACTGCTCGATCATGGTCACACAAAGGAGACGCAAGACCATGTTCAGCACAGACATCATTTCCGAAATCACAGCAGCGGCGAATGCGCTGAATGTTGAGCCCGCGGCGCTGCTTGCCGTGGCAGAGGTTGAATCGGGCGGCAAGGCCTTCGCACTCATCAACGGTCGACGCGAACCGCTAATCCGTTTCGAAGGCCATTATTTTGACCGCCGTTTGAACGGTCCAACACAGGTCGCCGCACGCAAGGCGAGGCTTGCCCATCCACGCGCCGGTGCAATTGCCAATCCGGCAACACAGGCCGCGCGCTGGGCGATTTTGCGCCGTGCAGCCACGATCGACCATCAAGCGGCCCATGAATCCGTCTCCTGGGGGCTCGGCCAGGTCATGGGCGCGCATTGGCGCTGGCTAGGCTACGCCAACATCGACGAACTTGTCGCCGAGGCCAGGCGTTCGGTCGCTGGTCAGGCTACGCTGATGGCGCGATATGTCGACAAGGCAGGACTGACTACTACCCTGCCGCCTTTGCACGCGGCTACAATGGCCCGGACTACAAGAGACACGGTTATGACCGGAAGATCGCGGAGGCCTATGCGCGCTACGTGTCAAGCGGGCCTGCCCCCAAGCCGGGCAAATCCCCTTCACTTTTGCGCCGCGGCTCTGCCGGTCGGGACGTTCTTGAACTCCAAACCATGCTTGTTGCGGCCGGACACGCAGTCACCCGCGACGGGCAGTTCGGTCCGCAAACCGCGCTTGCGGTCCAAAAATTCCAGCGCGAACACGGCCTCGATGCCGATGGCATTGCCGGTCCGTTGACGATGGCTGCGCTTGCTCGTGCTCTTGGCGGCGGCCAATGGCGCTTCGGGAATGTCTGGTTGCGGCTGCGAAACCGCATCGCGGCCCTGTTCACAAACACCATCCATCTGCGACAATAGTCATCGGCAATTAAATCGATTAGCAATCGACTTGGAAGTGCGGATTTGCTAGCAGATGCGCACACGGGGCAAATCTGCGATGACACAGAAGACTGCGCTTCTCCTTCCGGTGATGACCGGCCAGCCGGTGATCCCGGTCATCCGCATTGAGCAACTTGCCCATGCGGTTCCACTTGCCCGCGCGCTCGCGAAGGGCGGCCTGCCCGCGATCGAGATCACATTGCGCACGCCCGTGGCGCTCGACGCGATCCGCGCAGTCGCCTCCGAGGTCGAAGACGCCGTCACTGGTGCCGGCACCATCCTGAACGCAAAGCAGTTCGAACAAGCCGTCGAGGCTGGTTCGAAATTCATCGTCAGCCCCGGTACCACCCCGCAGGTCATCAAGGCAGCCGCTGGATCAGACGTCCCGCTGCTTCCGGGCGCCGTCACGTCGAGCGAGATCATGGCAGCGCTCGAGCAGGGCTATTCGCTGCTGAAATTCTTTCCAGCCGAGCAGGCTGGCGGCGCAGCCTATCTCAAATCCCTGTCCTCGCCATTTGCCGGTGTGCGCTTCTGCCCGACGGGCGGCGTGTCTGAAAAGAACGCCCCCATCTATCTCGGCCTGCCCAATGTGCTGTGCGTCGGCGGTTCATGGGTCGCACCCGACGAACTGGTTCGCGACGGCAAATGGGCCGAGATCGAAGCGCTCGCGCGGCAGGCGTCAGGTCTGGCCAGGCGCTGACGCAAAAACGCCCCGGCAAGCGGGGCATTTTCAAAATTCGATTCAATCAGCCATTCAATTCGTTGCGAATTTCGCAACCGGCATGAAGGTGACGGCCTTGCCGCCGAACCGGCTTGCATCCGGCACCGTCGAGGTTTGCTGGAAGCCGGCAGTATAGACCTCGCTCGGCGACTGGCGCAGCGATGAGACGGCAAACGCCTTGCCATCCGGCTTGTCCGACAATGAGCGTTCCACCGACAATGCACGTCCAAGCGAAGCGGTCTGCACCGGCTTGGACACAACCTTCGGGCCGGGCTTCTGGTCTTCAGGGCCGGGTCGCGCGGACTTGCGTGTCGTTGCTGGACCTGCCGTCACTGTCGCGACCGGGTCAGATTCGATACCGCGCAAAGCATCGCGCGGGCTTGCAGGCCGCGTTCCGGCCAGCGCAACACGGCTGCTCTTTGTCGTCTCGGTTGCATCGCTCATGCTGCTGCCGGTTGGTGCCAGCGCAGCCACGACCACCGCTTCATTGGGCCGCGAAACCGGAACCGGGATGCCCGTTGCGTCGCGCGATGCCGCGTCAGCTGCAAGGATCGATTCGATGGCAAGGCCGCCCTTCGAAGATGCGGACCGGGCTGCAAGCGCGCTCGCCGTCGCACCCGCTTCTGCTGCCTTGGCAATCTGCGTGGCTGGCCCCGTATAGGACGGACGCGCCATCGGCAGCGGCACATCGGTCGCAGCGACAGCAACTTGCTGTTCTTCGACTTCTTCCACAACAGGCTCGGCAGCAGCGACGCCAACGTCCTGCGACGGACGTGGCGCAAACATTGGCTTGGGCACATCACGCAAAGGCAAAGCGGCGATAATCGTTTCGGCCGTTTCCCTGGCCGGTTCTTCAGGCGCAGCAGCTGGCTCGACCGTCGGCGCAGGGGCATCCCCCATGCCGTCTTCCAGAACAGCCGACTTGGCTGCCACGGCAGGAGCAGGAGCCGCGGCCACAGCCACCGGCGCCTTAGGCGTGGGTGCAGCACGCGGGCTTGCATCGGCAAACGCTGTGCTTGTCTCTTCTTCCTCGTCTGCGCCGCCACCGAACAGCTTCGCCAGGAAGCCCTTCTTGTTGCCACCCGAGCCTTCGCTCGCCATGGCGATCGGCGCACCTTTGCGCTTCTGATAGGCTGCAAGTGCCGTTTCATAACCCGGAAGCGGCTTGCCGTCAGATGGCACGTGCATCGTTTTGCCGTTCGGGAATACCTGGGCCAGTTCCGACCGGCTCATCTTCGGCCAATGGCGCACATTGCCGACGTCGAGGTGAACGAATGGCGAGCCGGAGGTCGGATAATAGCCAACGCCGCCGCCCTGCAACCGCAGGCCGGCATAACGCAGCGTCTTCAGCTTCACGCCGGGGATGAAGAAGTCCATCGCCTTGCCGAGCATGTGCTGACTTTTCTGCGCAACGCCACGACCGCGCTTGCGCAGCATCGAATTGGTGGCCGGCGAGCGATATGCCGAAACGACATGGATATAGTCGCGCGCACCCGTTGCGCGATAGACTTCCCAGACCACGTCAAACAAGCGCGGGTCCATTTTTGTCGGTTCGTTGCGACGCCAGTCGCGCAGGAAATAGTTCAGCTGCTTAAGGCCCGACGGCACGTATTTGCCGTTCTTCTTGAAGGTGATTTCCGCCTTCTCGCGGGTGTGCAGATAATAGAGCTTGAGCGTCCGGGTTTCAGCAGCAGCAAATGGTGCGGTGGCAAAAAAGCAGGCGAACGCGAGCATCAGCGCAGCAAATGATCGCTGCATGCCAAATCCCTTCCTGCCCTGTCCCTTTAGGACACTTCCAATCCTGGTCAAATGGCCCCGCCTTTTCGGCTGATGGTTGGTCCCCGCGCAACAGATTCGCACGGACTCTAGCGCACGACTATCACGCCTAATGGTTAATCACAGCTTAGTGAAGCCTAAATGCGGTCAGACGATGGCAGCAAGATGACCGGCTTTCGAAGCCCGAAGGCTTGGTAAACGCCGGGTTTACGGCCGCATTGATACGGTTAACGACCGATCTGCGACGCTTCGGCATTCAGCCTGCCGGAGTCGGGATCGATGCCGTATTCCTTGAATTTGCGATAGAGCGTCGAACGACCGATTCCCAGCCGTCGCGCAACTTCGCTCATCTGGCCTCGGTATCTGTCGATGGCAAACAGGATCATGTCGAGTTCGACATCGGCCAAAGCGCGCACATTGCCGCTATCGTCCAGCGCCCGCAGCGAGCCTGCTGCATCAATCGCCACTGCCGGTTCCGGCATCTGGATCTCGGTCACCGCATCGGAAACCCGATTTGTGCGGCTTCCAGTCGCAACAGCATCGGCAGGGGCACGCCACGCACCTGCAGCACCGGAATTTTCAAGCTCCAGCTTCACCTGCGGAAAATCATCAACGCCCAGCGTCTGGCCGTCAGCCAGCACCACCGCACGGAAAATCGCGTTCTCCAGCTGGCGTATATTGCCCGGCCAGTCATAGGCCATCAGCATCGACAGCGCCTGCGGCGACACGCCGATGATCGAATTGCGTTCGCGCTTGGAGATGCGCGCAATGAAATGCGCCACGAGACGGGGAATATCGTCGATCCGGTCGCGCAGCGGCGGCACGAGAATCGGGAATACGTTGAGCCGGTAATAGAGATCTTCTCGGAACAAACCGTCGCGCACGCGTTGCAGCAGGTCGCGATGCGTCGCCGAAATCAGCCTGATGTCGACCTTCTGCACGCCACGGCCGCCAACGGTCTCGACCTCGCCTTCCTGCACCGCGCGCAACAGCTTCACCTGCACATCAAGCGGCAGATCGCCAATTTCGTCGAGAAACAACGTGCCGCCATTGGCCTCGATGAATTTGCCCGGATGCCGCTCTGTTGCACCGGTAAAGGCGCCCTTTTCATGCCCGAACAGAATACTCTCAACCAGATTGTCGGGGATCGCTCCGCAATTGACGGTGATGAACGGCTTGCCCTTGCGATTGCCCGCAGCCTGAATGGCACGCGCAATCACTTCCTTGCCGCTGCCTGATTCACCCTCGATCAGGATCGGAATTTCAGACGATGCAGCCTTGCGGCCAAGACGCAGCACGCGCTCCATCGCCTCCGCCTCGGCGATCATATCCTTGAAGCCGAGCGAAGCTCCCGGCTGACGACGCACCTGGCGCGCGGGCGAATCCTGCCCCTCCACCTTCAGCGCGCTGGCAATTGCCGCAAGCAGGCGATCAGCCGATGCCGGCTTCACCAGAAAATCGAATGCGCCGGCTCGCATGGCCGAGATCACGTTCTCCATGCCGCCGGTCGCGGTCAGCACAACAACGGGAGTGTCGATGCCGCTCTCGCGCATGCGCCGCAACACGTCGAGACCGCCAATATCGGGCATCACCAGATCGAGCAGCACAGCGGCAACATCGTTCCCGCCCTGCTCCAGCGCGGTCAGCCCCTGCGCGCCATTTTCAGCGGTTTCTGTGCGATAGCCGTGCTTCGTCAGCGCAGCATCCATCAGCCTGCGCTGCACCGGATCATCGTCGACGACGAGGATTTTCTGTCCCTGTCCGTTCGACCCGGCATCTGGTTTCGACAATGTCATGGTGCATCGTAATGGCACAGGGTTGTAAACAACCGTTCAACAAACGCGGTATACGAACGCCTTCATCGCAGCTACACCTTGCCCAACGATCCGGAGCAAAGATGCAATTCACCGACCGCCATCCCACCCCGATGCCCACGCGCATGAATGTTGCAGCAGGCCACCCCGCTGCGCCGGTCGCTGCCTTGCCCGAGTGGAACCTGGGCGACCTCTACGCCTCGATGGATGCGCCTGAGCTTGCCGCCGACATTGCGCGCGCCGCCACTGATGCAGCCGCATTCGAGCGCCGCTGGAAGGGCACGCTCGCATCGGAAGCATCAACCCCCGCACAGGGTGGCCTGGGTGCCGCGATGCGTGAATATGAGGGGCTGGAAGAACTGATCGGCCGCCTGCTCTCTTATGCGGGCCTGGTCTATGCCGGCGACACATCCGATCCGAAGCGGGCGAAGCTTTACGGCGACATCCAGGAAAAGATGACAGACGCCGGTGCCAACCTCCTGTTTTTTGCGCTGGAACTGAACCGCGTCGACGACGCCATCATCGATACGGCCATGGATCGCGATCCCGATTTCGGCCGCTACCGGCCCTGGATCACTGATCTGCGCAAGGACAAGCCTTACCAGCTTGAAGACCGCGTCGAGCAATTGTTCCACGAAAAATCGGTCACCGGTCGAGGCGCGTGGAACCGCCTGTTCGACGAAACGATGACAGCGCTCAGGTTTGACATCGACAATGAAGAACTGACCATAGAGCCGGCGCTGAACCGGCTGCAGGACGCAAATCCCGACAATCGCCGCAAGGCGGCGGAAGCGCTTGCGAAGACATTCGGCGAAAATCTCCGCACCTTCACGCTCATCACGAACACGCTCGCCAAGGACAAGGAAATCTCCGACCGTTGGCGCGGTTTCGAAGAC
>Ga0209572_1002008_pt1 | contig 10817 bp, 9 predicted proteins | sample EBPBio232012_DNA_FD_185867 | JGI IMG/M metagenome (GOLD analysis project Ga0209572, IMG submission 185867) | Wastewater treatment Type I Accumulibacter community from EBPR Bioreactor in Madison, WI, USA - Reactor 1_1/23/2012_ DNA (SPAdes)... | ecosystem: Engineered > Bioreactor > EBPR >...
GGCATTGAATTTCTCTTCAAAGGAAATATCATCAAGATTAAACAGACTCTTATAAGTGTATAATTCATACCCGGTTTCCTCTGAGAGTTTCACGGCTCGGATTAAATGTGGTATATCTGCTAAGGTCGCTTTACGAATCATACTGTGGTGGTTACATACTTTGCTTTCAGTAATTGACGGTCAATTTTCCCACTGTGATTGACAGGCATCTGATCTACCGTAACAAATTTGCGCGGCATCATATAATAGGTGATGTTCTCCTGAATCAATTGCTTTTCTTCGTTAGAAAAACTTGGCTTCTCCATAATGGCCATTAACCAGGTAGCATCGTTTTCATCACTTATGGCAAAGACTACGCAACTGCTGATATTGAGCAATTGTTTTATTTTGAATTCCACTTCTCCCAATTCCACTCTATATCCTTGAATCTTTACTTGATTGTCCAGTCGATTGAGATAGATAAATCCACCGTCTTCCATGCGCTGCACCAAATCTCCCGAGCGGTAATACTTTTTTCCATCAATTGAAGTAAGCGCTTGTTTGGTTTTTTCCGGGTTGTTGATATAGCCATCAAAAACTTGACTTCCTCCTAACCATAATTCTCCTTGTAAAGGATTGCTAGATACCGATTCATCCTGATAAAGATGGGCATCTATGTATTTGCTTGCTTTGCCAATAGGGATTAAGCCATTGTCTGATATGACATCACTCTCTTTGTACTCATGGAACGTAGCCCATATAGTAGTTTCAGTAGGACCGTAGGCATTAATAATGGAACTATTGCTAGCCGTCTTTTTCCAGTCGTTGATAATGTGCAGTGGCACCGCTTCTCCGGTAAAGATGGAAACATCTACAAACGACAAATCAACCTCACCAAGAATGCGATACTTTTTCAGGATGTTTACTGTTGATGGAGTAGTAATAATTACATTGACTTTGTATTCTAATGTCATCTTGATGGCGTCAACCGGGATTATTCCATCCAACGGACAGATATAAAGACAAGCTCCCGAAGCCCACGCCATCATAGCATTTCCAATAGATACGTCAAACGATAATTCAAAAGTCTGAAGCACTTTATCGGAAGATGTTAATGGAAATCGTTCTTTAATGTCTTCTGTGAAAGAAGAAATATTTTTAAATGATATTGGTATTCCTTTAGGCACGCCTGTACTGCCCGATGTAAAAAGTACATAAGCAGGAGCTTCCGGAGGAAGAGTAATTTCTATTGTACTATCATCATTTAAAAAATTGTTTGATAGTTCAATATCATCGTTGATAAGGATATGTTCAACGCCAAGTGTTGTTATGGCCTCCACCGATTTTGAGTTGCCAATAATTGCACTGATGCCTGTTTCTTTAATAATTGTCTTTAATCGGTCTATAGGAAATTTGTGATTAATAGGAACAAATGCACATCCTGCTTTCCATATTGCCAAAATGGAGTAATACATGTAGGCATCATTGTCAGTATACAGACCAATGTATTTGACGCCACTTTTTTTTAACGAAGTAAACCTTTCAGACAGTCTGTGAACATATTGAATTTCTTCAGAAGGCTGTTTAAAAGGGGAGGGAAAAACCCGTGGAATAAGCTTCATTTTGGACAAGCCCTATAATGTTTGAACGTCAAATATAAATGGCACTAACGGTTTGACCATTCCCATTTTATACATTGCTATTATATCTATGTGCCGGTTATCTAAACTCCCTTCCCGTTGTATTTCTTTGCTGAATCCGCTTCACAATAGTGTCGCTGAAGATATCGGCACCGGCTTTGTTTAAGTGCGAAAGATCTGAATAGTGTGTTTTATCTTCAATACCGGGAAGACGGCTCAAATCCCAAAACTCACAACCATAGGAGTTAAAAATGTCCCTCATATAATCAACATATTGAGCCGTTCGTTTATCCGAGTAATAAGTGGAAACCGGTCCATATATACCGATTAACTGAATATTCTTTGATTTTATCAGTTCAATAAGGGCCTTTAAATCAGAGATGCTTTGTTTATCCCAAACTACATTATCTGTTGGACGCTGCTTCCCTGTTTGTAGTTCTTTACGATTGAGCAAACTAAGAGAATGAAGCCTTCCTACGAATCCTAATCCTTTATAGGCCGGTTCTGCCTGAAACGCTATAGGATTGAGTTGCAATTCACGAATTGAATAAATGTTGATGAGCTTCGGATCAAAGTTTCTAAAAAGGATATCCATCGCCACTCCATTACCTGGTGTATTGGTTACAAGGTCTATGTCGGATTGTGTGGAAGGAACTAATGGTTGAGAATACAGACCATCAGTTATCTCATAGAATATTTGTTTACAATTGGAAGAGTTGAGATAGTGTTTTACTATTTCATAAGAATTTTCGGGGTCTTGTACGTGACTGCCAAGATTATAGGTGTTAAGCCCTGATTGGTTGAATATCTCAGGGTTGTATGCCTTCATCGCTTTGGATGCTCCAAGAAAAATAATATCGTGTGGGGCATTAAAGTCGAAGTTGTGAAATTGGTGGTAAGTGTTACCACCGATGCGCACAGAATAATTATTGGTATAGTGAATTACGGCAACGTTGCTGTATGAGATGTTGCAAAGAATCAGCAAAATAATCACATAACTGCCCACGCAGCAAGCCAAGAAGAGTGATATGGATTTAATCATGCGACTCAAAACTGAAAATACAAAAAGGCAACCTTACCCCAATAACCAAATATAATTACCATGGCCATCATAGATCCACTGACTAAGGCATTACCAAATTGTCCAAAATCTTTCTTTCCATGTGCGAATTGGGAAATACGTCTGTCAACAATTATGAGAGAAATCAGGAACATTAAGCTAAAAGCCAGTTTAGGCTTGGTAAGCATGTTGACATAAGCAAGTAACTCTTCCAATCGCCAATTAGAAGATACAAATGACTGAATAATATGAGTTGCATCTTCTACAGTTCCGGATCGGAAAAATATGTCCGAAATAAAAATAAAGGTAAATGTCAAAACCCAACTGATGGCTAGATACACTTTCCTCGTTTTAGAATTTGCCCATTGCTTTCTCTTTCTTGCCAATATGGCCTCAACGACAAGAGCGAATGCTTGTAAGCTGCCAAATATCACATAGTTCCATTTAGCACCATGCCAAATACCACATATTAGAAATGTAACCAACAATGCAAAATAGATTGCTGACTTACCCCATTTTTTATTTGCGAAAAGAATCGGATTATAGACATAATCACGAAGCCAGTTCCCTAACGAAATATGCCACTTGCGCCAAAACTCAGTGACGCTCTTGCTGCTAAGCGGATGATTAAAATTCTCTCCGAGTTTTATTCCGAGCACTTCAGCGGAGCCGATTGCAATGTCTGAATAACCAGAGAAATCAAAGTACAATTGAAAAACATACAGTAAACTGACAAAGAATAAAATTGCACCATGGTAATTGGTGACATCATAATAAACAGGGTCTACGATAGCACCAATGCGATCTGCTACCACCACCTTTTTGAATAATCCCCAAACAATCCTTCGAGTTCCAAGAGCCGTTTCTTGAAGGTTAAATACAAATGGTTGACGCAGTTGCTTTAGGAAGTTACCTGAGCGTTCAATGGGACCGGAGATAAGTTGGGGAAAAGAGGTGAGATAGGCCGCAAAGTAACCGGCATGTCTTTCTTCTTTCCGGAAACCATAGTAGATATCAAATAGGTAACTCAGTGCCTGGAAAGTGTAAAAGCTAATACCAACAGGGAGCAATATTCTAAACAACGGATATTCAGCCGATTTTGGATTGAGTCCTGTAATGCTCGAAATAATTGGTTCAGTGTACTTGAAAAAGAACAGAATCAAAAGCTGAACACCTCCTCCGGCCCATAACCATCGTCTGCGAGTTTTTAAATCCGGACTTCTGCCCATTAATAATCCAGTCGAATACACCAAAGCTGCACTAAACAAAAGCAATGCTACATAGTATGGTTGCCAGGTGTAATAGAAGATTAAACTGGCTAAGAGTAAAATGATCCAACGAGAATTGCGGAGTTTAGAAAGAGCAAGAGTAACCGCAAATACTATAAATAAGAAAACAAGATACTTGATTGTATTAAACTGCATCACGCATCAGTTTTTTGCGCAATCAGTCGCACCATATCACCCACATTTTGCATTCCCATAATCTCAAAGCCGGTAAAAGAAACATCAAATTCTGCTTCAATACTGGTAATTAGAGTGAGATGCGTGATTGAGTCCCAGCCGTCAATGTCTTCGGCTGTTGTGGAGGCATTAACCGAAATTTGAGGGTTTTCAAATACTGTCCGGAATACTTTATTTACTCTTTCGTCAATCATTCTGATAGTTATCCGTTATTGCTGAAGTTAGCTACCCTCAACTAAACTTTTTCCCAAATTTTACTTGCCCAAGAGGGCGCGCAAATATATACGGAACCGTCACAGCCACAAACGAAAGTGAACAGCTTAAAATCAAATTAATTGATAGTTTTTTTTCTGTAAATATCCAGCTTCAACGAGAAGATATTGCTGTACAATACATCACTGGTATTGCCAATGTTAGATAGCGCGTAATCTATATAAAGATTTTTCAGTTTCAATCCAAGGCCAAGATTTGGTTGAATCGTGATGTAGTTGGAATTATCAAAATCTGTTACGCGTTGTATATTTCCTACTCCAAGACGCAGGTAAATGACATGGTTGTATCCCACTTCCACGCCCAACATTGGGTCAATGCTTACGGGGTTTGCGGAGATGAATACATTTCTTTTTCCATCGGTAGTCAATACCGCGTTGGCTTCTGCCAGGACACTTATTTTCTTAATTTGAAAATCCCGCGCTGCTCCAATTATTATCCTTGGTAAAGTCATCTCCAAACCATTTTGCGGAATATCATTTCCTGTTTGGTTGAACACTTCAATCATACGGTCATTAAGGCTATAGCTCCATGCATTAAAAGTGGATGTGATGTCCTTGGCCATCAGGCCGAAATGCCAGTGAGCATAATCATATTGCGCACCAAGGTCAATTCCAAAACCCCAGGCACGAGCAAAGTCACCAATATGGCGATAAATGATTTTCGCATTCGCTCCCCAACGCAATTCGTTTTTAAACCGCGAGCGTCCATCAATAATCGTTTGTGAAGTTCCAGTGGTCAGTCTTTTTGCCGGAAATCCTTTCCGAGCATAAGAAAGGATGAACGCATAATCCGCTGCGCTGAATGTGGTGATGCGGTTGTAGTCAATATTTCCTCCGGCATCTATCAAATCGGTCGTGTTCGGAATATCATCCACACCAAAACGAATGAATGAAACAGAAGCAGAGCTCACCGAGTCTATCATTTTTCCAACTGAAGCATAATCATACTTAGCAATACCTGCGAAGTATTCTGAGTGCATGGCGGCCACTTGCAAATCATTTTGCATACCCATCAATCCCGCAGGATTCCAGTAGCCCGAAGTCACATCGCGCACACTGGCTACTTGCGATAATGACATGCCTAGTGCGCGAGCCCCTACACCGATATTCAAAAACTCGTTGGAATATTTAGGAGTAAGATTTTTATCCTGACCGTAAGCCGTTTCGCAAAACAACATGGACAAAGCAATCGCAAGCACAATAATGGACTTGGCGTAATCGCAGCAGTTGTTTCTTTTTGGTAAACTTGAACGCATCGTACGGATGGGGCGCAAATGTAATAAGGCCGAGCAGTGTAAACGTGATGTTTTAAACCGTCAAAAGCATCTCAAAAATGGCGCAGCACGGTTAACTTCCCAAAGCGGTTTTTATTGTATCAACAAGTGATTCCGTGGTCAAACTTTTGGGAATCAGAATTTCTTGGACACCGTGGTTTTTCAAACTTTCTTCAGTAGAATGCCCGAAAGCAATGATTTTTTGAAAATGAAAAGTCTTGTTCTTGCTGAAAAATGCGTCAGCATTGCTTGGGCTTGTAAAGATGATGATATCGGCTGCACCAACTTCGCGAGCATTCGGAACCGAACGATAACAAATCAGCTCACGAATCTGGCTTTTATCAAAAACACGTTGAATTGTTTTTCGGCTTTGCTCCGATTGTGGAAACAACACTGAGTCGCCTTTTACTTCCGCTTTAAAATCTTCAGCCGTGATTCTGGTGTCAATATGTTTTCCTATAAAGACAGGTGTTGCATAAGCACTCAATTCATCTGCTGTTCCTTGTCCAACAGCTGCAAAACGTTGGCTGTGGATTTCAGGTTTTTGAGAAAAAAAATGGCGCACACCATTTCTGGATGAAAAGAAGATCCAATTTGTTTTAGGAATGGGTTGTGGAAACTCAACATCTTCAATTTTTATCATAGAGGAGGTGAGAAGTTCAATCCCTTCTTTGCGCAGCGCAGCGCTTAGCTCCTGACATTCTTCTTCCTCACGAGTGATAAAAACGGTGTTGCTCATCAGCTATAGATTTGCTTCAAAATATCATCAATCAACACATCTGCATCATTGCCTGTTTTATGGAAATGACGCACAGGTGCATCCCGCGTATTTGCAATGGAAACTTGTGCATGAAAAGCATCCTTGTTCTTTGTAACGTGAATGCCAAGTGGTAATTGACATCCGCCTTGCAAGCGATTTAGAACAGTTCGTTCAATACGAATAATGCTTTGTGTTGGAGCATCATTTATATTTTGAAGAATGGAAATAACTCGTTCATCATTTGCTCTGCATTGTATTCCAAGCACACCTTGTGCGGGAGCAGGAACAAACACATCCGTTTCAGGGATGACTACTTCCAGCCCACTGATATCCGCTTTCAAACGGTCAACTCCTGCTTTAGCCAAAAGAATGGCATCAAACTGTCCATCGCGCAATTTTTGAATTCGCGTAGTAACGTTGCCTCTGATATCCGCAAGTTGTATATCGGGTCTGTGATGCAGCATTTGCGATTTTCTTCGCGCACTCGATGTCCCGACAATCGCATTTTCTTTCAATGAAAAAAACTTGCTGCTGTCCGCGCTTTCTGGACGAATAAGCAATAGCTCGCGTGCATCGGCTCGTGGACTCACTGCCGCCACCACTAATCCCTCTGGCTGATCGGTTTCCAAGTCTTTGTGTGAATGCACGGCCACATCAATTTCTTTTTTGAGCAAAGCCTCTTCAATTTCTTTTGTGAAAAAACCTTTGCCTTCAATCTTGTCAAAACTCAGATGCTGAATGTTATCGCCTTTGGTTTTGATGATATGTAACTCGCACATGTGACCAAGATTTTCCAATAAACCTTTTACATGATGTGCCTGCCAAAGTGCAAGTTCGCTTCCGCGGGTTCCTATGATGATAGTATTGTCCAAGTTGTATTTTATAATAAGATGAAATAAGAAAGATGCACATCAAGGTGCGCCTACAGGAGAAAAACCCAAAATGTGATTACCCACATCATAATCATCAATGATAAAGTGTGAATCTTTCCATTGAGCTCTCACTATTTGAGGTATTCTTTCGTTCTCAAATGTTTTGTACGAAATAGTCTGAGTTGCCGTATCAAATGAGATTGTGCTCGCATTTCTTGGTGCGTTCATCTGTGTTTCAAAATCACACCACACCAACAAGTAAGGTCTTTCTTTTTTGAACTCTTTCTCTTCGCGATAAATGAGTTCATTGCCTTCAAATGCAGGTATTGCTGTCCACAGTTTTTTGTCAGCCTTTACCACGAAAGCCCTTCGGCTCGTGTTCAAGTCGCCATATTTTTCTATGATAAGAAAATGCTTGTTGTCAATGATGTATATGGCATCCATATACGGAACATTTTTATTGTTATGATAGACAATTTTGTTCTTAGCAATGTCTTTTACATAATAATCGCTGGCCAGAAAACTGTCGAATGCGTAAACAACATATATTACATTTTTCAAATTGAACGATTGAATATTAACTGTCACTTTATTGTCGAGCGTCAGTTCTTTCATGCCGCCTTCAAACGTTTTTAGTTGGTCGTAGTTTTCACTGTTTTTAAGCAAAACAAAATCTCTAAACGATTTATCAATATTAGATCGATACTCTTCTGCCGATTTTTTTTTATGCTCCGCTTCTTGGGCTTTTCCTTCCGCATATTCGTTGTATTGAATAATGGTTTGCTTGAAGGCTTCGAGTTCCTTTTGTTGGGAAAAACCAACGAAACAAACCCATGAAAACAAAACCAAAACACTCAATCGTTTTTTCATCAACGTCAAATTCATAATTTTTGAAACGGTGCCAAAATTAGCCTTGTATTCAACTTATCTGTTCATTTTCAACAGGGACTTATAGGATTATTTCCCGCTATCTTGCAGCCCCGCTTATGGAACGGATAACTTATTTTGCAGATGTGATTGTGCCGCAGGCATTGCCGCGTATGCTCACTTATCGCGTTCCGCAATTCATGAATGGCTTGCTTTCTGTTGGTCAGCGTGTGGTGGTTCCTCTTGGGAAAAACAAATTGCTTACAGGAGTAATTCGTTCTGTGCATAAGCAAGTGCCACTTGAGTATGAGGCGAAGTATATCGATTCCATTTTAGATGATTATCCTCTCGTGCACGAGCATCAACTTCGCTTGTGGGAATGGATGGCCGATTACTACTGCTGCACTGTTGGCGAAGTGATGAATGCTGCTTTGCCTGCTGGTCTTAAGCTTACCAGCGAGACAAAATTCATGTTGCTGGAATTTGATGAAGCCATTGAATTGGAGCAACGTGAAGAAACGATTGTGGATGCGTTGCGCTCGCGTGAGCGAATGACCATGCAAGATATCAGCGATTTACTCGATTTGAAAAACGTGCAACCACTTTTGAAATCGCTTATTGCTAAGCGTGTCCTTATCAGCGAAGAAGAAATCAAAGAGAAATTTAAACCGAAGATAACCGAGTTCGTTTCGCTCGGAGTTGCTGCCGATTCCGAACAAAAACTTTCTGAACTTTTTAATGAACTTGAAAAACGGAGAGCGCAAAAACAAAGTGATGCGCTTATGGTTTACTTGCGCCTTTCCGAGTGGGACAAAGGCGATAAGAAACCTGTTGAACGTTTGAAACTGCAACAAGCGGCCGTTATCAATGCTTCGGTTATTGCCGCAATGCAAGAGAAGAATATTTTCTCTATAGAAGCAAAAGAAACAGGAAGATTGAGCAGTCATTTGTTGGCTTCCGATCAACCCAAAAGTTTGAGTGAAGCACAACAAGCTGCCGCTGATAAAATCAAGGAGGAATGGCAGACGAAAGAAGTTTGTTTGTTGCACGGTGTTACCTCCAGCGGTAAAACGGAAGTTTATGCTCACTTAATAGAGAAGGCAATTGCACAAAACAAACAGGTTCTATTTCTGTTGCCTGAAATTGCATTGACAACGCAAATCATTCATCGTTTGCGGAAATATTTTGGTAAACGTGTCGGTGTTTTTCATAGCGGATACAGTGATAACGAACGCACAGAAGTTTGGCAAAAAGTGCTGAGTGATGTGCCTGGTGAATGCGATATCATCCTTGGTGCACGCAGTGCTTTGTTTCTACCATTTACGCGTTTAGGATTAATCATTGTAGATGAAGAACACGAACAAAGCTATAAGCAGTACGATCCAAACCCGCGTTATCATGCACGTGATTCAGCGATATGGCTTGCAGCACAATTTGGTGCAAAAGTATTGTTGGGCTCTGCCACACCAAGTGTCGAAACGTTTTGGAATGCTAAACAAAATCGCTATGGTTTGGCTACTCTGGACAAGCGTTTCGGAGGCATTGAATTGCCCGAAGTGATCCTTTCTGATATTCGATCGGAGCTAAAAGCAAAGACGATGAAGGAACATTTCACGAGTGCTTTGCTCGATGAAATGAAACGTGTTTTAGCCGCTGGCGAACAAATTATTTTGTTTCAAAATAGAAGAGGTTATACACCTCTCTGGGAATGTATGGCTTGCGGTGAAGTCCCGAAATGCACACGTTGCGATGTGGCATTGACTTATCACAAACATGCGCATCAGCTCAAATGTCATTATTGCGGTTACAGCAAACAGCCTATCCAGACCTGCAATGTGTGCGGTAGCCATGAGATGAAAATGCTTGGTTTTGGTACAGAAAAAATTGAAGATGATATTCAAACTTTTTTGCCTGATGTAAAAGTGCAACGCATGGACTTGGATACTACGCGTAGCAAAACAGGCTATCAAAAAATCATTTCTGATTTTGAAAGCGGACATATTCAAATATTGGTAGGAACACAAATGGTGACCAAGGGTTTGGACTTCGACAATGTTTCTTTAGTTGGAATTCTCAATGCCGATAAGATGTTGAACTATCCTGATTTTCGTTCGATAGAACGCGGTTTTCAAATCATGATGCAGGTGTCAGGTAGAGCAGGGCGTAAGAACAAGCGCGGCAAAGTCCTTATTCAAACATACAATCCAGAGCATTGGCTGTTGGATATGGTTGTCATGAGCGATTACTACTCTTTTTACAATAAAGAAATTAATGAGCGTCAACACTATGGCTATCCGCCATTTGTGCGCATGATGCAAATCACCTTAAAGCACAAAGAAGAAGATGTGGTAAAACAAGCCGCAACGGAAGTTGGAAAGACCTTGCGACCCATGTTGGGAGAATATCTTTTTGGTCCTGAAGAACCGTACATCAAACGCATCAACAATTACTACCGACAACAATTCATCATTAAGCTGGAAAAGAAACCAGGCATGGGAGAACTGAAGCACGGCATTGTTGCAAAAGTGAAAGAAACCATTTTAACGAGTGAGTTTAAGTCGGTACGCATTGCCTTTGATGTAGATCCTGTTTAGCATATTTATTGAATCATAACAACCGGCAGAACATAT
>Ga0209572_1002009_pt1 | contig 10809 bp, 8 predicted proteins | sample EBPBio232012_DNA_FD_185867 | JGI IMG/M metagenome (GOLD analysis project Ga0209572, IMG submission 185867) | Wastewater treatment Type I Accumulibacter community from EBPR Bioreactor in Madison, WI, USA - Reactor 1_1/23/2012_ DNA (SPAdes)... | ecosystem: Engineered > Bioreactor > EBPR >...
AACGAAAGCTTAGTTATTGTGGGCAGGTTTTATTTGTCTTTCTTGTTGTCAATTCGTTTTACAGCTTTGTCAAAGTCGCTTTCAAAAAGTTTGTCTTGGATTATGCGGTATTTTTCAAATTCACTTTCGGCAAATGCCTTTGCAATGGCTTGTGTTACTTTCCCTGCGTTTTTCAGAATATCTTTTTGGTTAAACTGTAAAAATGCGTTCAGTCTTTTTGCCCAATCGTCCATTGTCATTGGAATATTTTGTTCGGCTTGTGTTTCTGCATAGTCTAAATACATTGTTACAAATCGGTCAAGCTGTTTTAGTTCTTTCTCTGTCAGATAATTTTTAGCGATTGAAACATCTGTTTTCAAGATTTTTCCTTTGGGTGAATTTTTCCAAGTATTCAAACCCATATTATCTTTTTCGCTGTTAGCTCGTTTCATAATTACTTCTGCGGCTGTGTGTCTGTGAATAGCGAAATGTAATTTGTTTTGAACTGTTGCAAAAAATGTTTGTGTAATTTCGGTGTCGGGATTGTAGTCAATTGCTGTTGAATAAATGTCCGCTATTTTTTGATAGAAACGTCTTTCACTGGCACGAATTTCCCGAATTTCGGCAAGCAAATGGTCAAAGTATTCGTGATTTAAAAATGTTCCATTTTTCAAACGTTCTTTGTCTAACACATAACCACGAATAGCAAAGTCTTTCAGTACGGAAGTCGCCCACTGTCTGAATTGCGTAGCACGCCCCGAATTAACACGATAACCAACGGAAATAACTGCATCTAAATTGTAATGTTTGGTTTTGTATTTTTTACCGTCAGATGCAGTTACCGAGAAATCCTCGGTAACTGAATTTTCGGGAAGTTCTCCCGATTTGAAAATGTTTTTTAAGTGAAGCGAAATATTGTCGGTGCTACAATCAAACAAAACAGCCATTAATTTTTGTGAAAGCCATATTGTTTCGTTCTCAAATCTTACTTCAATACCATCTTTACCTGCCTGTGAAGTAAATATCAAAAACTCGGCTGTGCTATTTCTTATTTGTAGTTTTTTACTCATTATTCCATGTTTCTTACCAAGTTGCAAAGATACAAAAATACTCAGCTACGCTAATCATTAAGCATCACAGATGCCCCTATTGCAAGACTGACACTTTGATAACGATAGAAGTCTTTGGAAGCAGAGGTCCGCCAGCGATGTATTTATCGGCATCACCCCAAACTTCTATGGTATGACACTATGGGTAGGGGAAGGTATGTGCCATTAAGGCTAGAAAACTACTTATAAATAAAGCAACGCATTATAAAACAATGCTGCGTTTTTAAAACTTACTTCCAATCGCCTTATTACCACCTTCTCAACTGAGATGAAATCCCCATAGATCGAAGACCGGATTACCTGCGGTGCTGCTGCGCGGTCGTTCAACACCGTTTTCATTGTTCGTCCTTCGGACGCAACGAAAACTTAGTTAATGGCTGTAGTTTTATTTTTCATTTGTCAATATGATATAAGTTAACAATGGTCTATGAGTTTCTACATCCTTTTCAAGTTTAATAAGACCACCCTCAAAGTTCCATATAAACGCAACTTCTTTGTCGCCATATACAAACTCTTGTTTTTTGTCCAAATGTTCTTGATTGTTGTCGTAACCAAAAAAGTTACAAATTCTATCTATTAGCCTTTCGGATTCGGTGTAATAAATGAAATTTGAATAGTTCTTAAAAACCCTCTTAAATGTCAAAACAAAAGCATTTTGGTCAGAATAGTTTTGATAAACTGCATAGTTGAAAAAGTTGAAATAAAATATCGGTAGTTTGAATGCGAAAGTATCAACTTCTATTTCTTCACCTTTTTCATAAGTTTCAACAATGTTTTCCTTTTCTAGAAATCCAATTGCCTCATTGACAAAATGTTTGTTCGTTTCTATAAAATGAAGTTTGCTTTTTATTGTATCAATAAATTCTTTTGGCGAAATAACAACTGTCGGAATATTGAACTCTTTGAATAACACCTTTGTTTTGATTGTCAACTTTTTGTCTATAACTACAAAGTAATCACAATGGGCTGAGTAAAATGAATGTTCTGCGTCATTTTGAATGTTTTGCATATTGTCAGTTGGCTTTGGTAGATTGTCAGACTTGTAACCAATCATATCAAGTAACAAATATGCAGTTGTGTAAAATTCAAATCTATTTACTGGCTCTTTTCTGTTCTTAAAGCAAGTGTTTACATACTCACGAAAAGTGAGTTTAGTGTTTTGCTTTTGTAGAAAAGTGTCAATGTTATTAAACACTTCGTCAACATTCCAATTTCCCGAATTGGGGTCTAACTTAAACCCTTTATCGCTAATAGTTTTCCTGAAATCTTTATAGTATTCTTTTTCAGTTAGAAGCCTTTTTGAAAATGGTGTGATATCTTTCATTAAATCCCACATTGAAGAATTGCTGTCAATGTTTGGAAACATTTTTTGCAATATTTCTTTATTCTCATCTGTAATTTCAATTCCTGTTGGCATTAATTGATATAACGACTTTATCAGTGTGCCAAATTTGCCAATTCCAAAATCATCAGCATCTAAATCGTTGAATATTTTTTCAATGTCCATCATTGAGAATACATCCTCGCTATCTTTTTCTCCTTCAAAATATTCTTGTGGTGTCCCAAATAAAACTTCAATCCCATCTTTCCCCCATCTTAAAAGATGCTTCTCTGATAAATATTCAAGATTTTGTAGGTCTTGATTAAAGTATTCGTTGTCCGAATTATAACTTTTCATCAAGTCTTTAAAATGTGCTGGAGAATATGGAAATTGCAAGTAATCTTTATGTTCCGAAATGAATTCTCTGATTTCAGCAAATTCATCTTTTTTAAAATTGCTTACAACACTCCAATCTAAATAAATTCTTATCATCTTCTTGTTCGCTCAAAGTTAGTGCAGGGTCGGAAAAAATTACAGCCAACGGTCAAGTGTACACGACGTGCCGACGTTTAGGAGGCATGTGCGGGTACACAATGTTATAGACCGTTTTCATTCATTACTTTCTCATTTCTTTTATTAAAAGCTGATTCTTGATTGTTTACATTTAATTCTTTAAGTTCTTTACTATATTTGATTGCCTCATTTATATTGTTATCCATTAACTTATCTATTCTTTTACTGCTATCTTCATCCAAGAGCATATTAATTATCACTTTTGAACATTGTATCAATTTCTTCAGAATTGTTTTGGTGTTCAGTTTATAGATGTCTTTCTCCTTGTCCAAATGCTCAATATATCCTACCATGTAATCAAGTACACTGAATAGCCTAACAAATGGGTGAGGATGTGAGTATTCTTTTGTATAGAAAGGCAACTTTGTAGATTCAAACATTAACAAATAAGTAAAAATTGATGACCCAATTGCACTAATGATTAGTTCTGCTTCTTTATTATCTATAATATGACAATATTCTAGATACTTATAAATGTGGGTTGACAAGCAAATTCCACTATAAGCATCCGCATCATACTCCATAATGTGCCTATATTGACTAAACTTTTTATCGCTTGAAATATCCTCAGATAGGCCTGATTTTAATAATTCAGAATCCTGTATTAAATGTCCTAGTTCATGATAGAATGTAAAATGGCAACATAATTGAAACATGAGTTTGTTAAAAGGCCAATCAGATTTTTGTTGAATTGTGTTAAATTCATGTAGACCTGATGCTTCAAAAAGTTTATGATTAGTTTGAAACTTGTTCCACAAAGTGTATATTACGCCTCGATTTATAGATATAATAAAATGATCATTATGTTTAGTTGCCTTAGCGTTTACATTAATGAATGGATTGAAAAATATATTGGATTTGAATATTCCAAATTTTTGTTGCTGTTCTATCCAACCTTGATAAAAATTGAATAATATTTGATATTCTTTTGAAAGATCGAGATCAGGCTCCTCTTCTTTATAATCATAGATATCTATTTTTCGTAAAGGAGTTTCTGCAACTAAGTTGTTAATATAGATATCATAATTTAAGAAAGGAGGTGTCATTTTCTTGTCATTTTAATGGTCTATAACATTAAGGAATATTGATTGGTTATTAAAAGTATCAATTTTTTTACCTGAGGTGCCGATCAATATTTCAAGTTGGACGAAGCCGGTCATGCTATAGTGCAAAATCATTCATTCCCTTTACTTACTGTTTGGTTACTAATGGCATAAATGTAGTAAAAAGTGGGCAGTTTTTCTGTTTGAATTGGGTAATTTATTTTATGGTAGGATTTATGGAGCTTGTAGGTGTATTTTGGGCGATAGAATATAGAGTGGTGTTTGAGCTTCTTCCGGTATGCAAGGTAGTGATATTGGGTGGTGCTTTATTTTGTAAATAGGTGTGTAGGTAATCCGAATCTTCTGGTATCGCTTCTTTATCAAAATTATAAACTATTCGAATTCTCGATTCCATGCTTCAATTTTAGATAGTATTTTCATGATATTTTTTAATAAACATCCATGCAAATACAATGCCATATTGTATTATATTTACCTGATTATCATGTAAATACACATAGGGTTTGTTCAACGGTTCTCGGCTTTGCGAGGGAGCGGATTATTAGCACTAAATTTCAATCGAAGAACAAAAGTTGAATCTTGCACAAATGTCCAATCGAAGCACTTCACCCGCTCTCTTGCAAAACCGATGTTACAGGCTGGCGTTCTATTAGTTATGTTTATTTTATTCATTGTTCGTACTATCTTTAGTGTGTTGGCTTGGTGGCTCTTTTGCATTTTTGATTGGCTTTGTGCGGTTGGGAAAATGCAAATGTGCTACCAAAAGCATTGGCTATTGTTCGTTAAATAATGTTCCTGTTGCTCGCTTAACTCCCTTAGCTCTTCCTATTTTGATTATTTCAATTCCGCTAATTTGTCTGGCTACATTTTCAACTATTCCATTCTGAACTCTGTTTCCAAATTCTGCTTTTATCATTTCAGCAATATCCGTCAATTTCACTTCTGGTTTTTTATTAAGTGCTTGTTCAATGATTTTTTGATATTGGCTTGTAATGTCGTCGGAAACAACTTCCTTGTTGTTGTCTTGTTGAGTATTAGAAACATTATTTTGTTTTTCAACTTTTATTTCAGTCTGTTGTTCACCTACCGATAAATTTTGTTCTTCAACTGAAGTTGTTTCAGTTAGCCTTTCTTCGTTCGTAGTTAGGGCTTGTTCTTCATTTACTTGTTCTTCATTTACTTGTTCTTCATTTATTTGTTCTTCATTTACTTGTTCACCTTCGGTAACTGTTTCAGCTGAATTATCAGTTTCTAAAATCGTATCAACCTTTTCTTGTGGTTCTTCTTTTTCGGTTTGTTTTTGGGGTGCTTTAAAATCTTTGTAAAAACGTAAGTTTAATGCTTCATAGTAATTGTCATAGAATTTACGAAAACCGAAAAATGCACCTAAAAGAATAACAGCATAATTGAAACTATCATCAAATTTTTTAAGATAGTCCAAGTTCTTAAATAGTTTTGTTTGAGTAATATCGTCTGATTTGCGAATTTCGTCACGAAGCATTAAATAAAGTGGTGTAACGATATATTGCTTTATGTCGCTCGTTGTAGTTTGAGAAACATATCTTTTTAGTTGTTCTTCTGTTTCTAAATAGTTGATAATATCGAGCAATTTAACTGTTGGATTTACAGAATTAAGGTTTTCTAAAAAATTATGAATCCCGCTACCTTCAAATGTTGAATGTCCTTTGCTATATGCAAAAACTTGTCCTGCGTCATAGAAATATCCAAGTGTAGAATTTGGAAAATAATCAAAACGGTCATAGGCAATTAGGTATTCCCAATAATTGCCATTTTGTATTTTGTTTGCCTTTGTTCCGTGTTTTCTAAATTCCAAGCCGTTAAATATATTTTCAAGTCTGATATTGGCAACATATTTTTCTAATGGGTCTTCTATTTTGCAAATTGTCCAAAGTGCTGAAATTGCCTTTTCAACTTCTTTGTTTTCAATTTCTGTTTCTATTGTAGGTAGTATGGTTTCAAAAATTGGTTTTTCAAGTCGTATTCTTTGGTCAATTTTTGATTCAATAGATGTTTTGGCTTGTTTGGAAAGTGGATAAACTGCGACAATATTGTTGATTTCAAATTGAACAAACTCGCTTTCATTGTTAAGTACTGTTTCTAAATGAAGAATTAAATATTCTACGTCATATTCAAATGGTGTAACCGTTTTGAATTGTTTAATTATATTTTCTTGAGTTTTATTATTGATATTGCCGTCAAATTCTACAAGTTGAGATTTGGGCATAAATGTATATCCAAACCTGTAAAACAAGTTGAACTGATTTCGTAATACTATACTTAAAAATTGCTTCATCATTAATAGTCAAAATTATTCGTTGAACGATTTGTTGTTCTTTGGTTTAATATGTCTGAAATGGAAATTTCTGTGCATTCACTTTTAAACTTATCAACTAAATCGTGAGTGTAACCAAAATAAGTGAGATACAGATTCTTTCTACTTCTTGTCATTGCAACCATAAACAAAGTTTCAGCGTTGTTTGGGTGCAAATAAAAATGTGCGTTTAAAAATGGTAAAAACACATTATCAAAATCAAGCCCTTTTGAACTGTGGTAAGTCATCAAAATAGCCTCTTTGTTACGTTCGGCATCAAGTAAAGAACCGTAATTACTACCTACAAATTGAAGTTTTATATTTTGGCTTCTTAAATAATTGTTCATAGAATCATAATCGAAGCCCCAAGATTCTTTAATCAGTTCGCTACTTATTCCGTTTGACACAAGCCTTTGAAGCTCATTTTTACAACTTGATTCATTAAAGAAATACCCAAGATAAAGTTTGCTGCCTTTCTTTTTTACGATTTTTTTATTGCTGATATTTTTAGCTTTTTGCTCATTCACTGAATCTATACTTACATAGAAAGCAAATTTCTCCTGAAGTTCCCAAGCAGGCTTATTATTGACATTCAAAACCTTATTAACGAATGAAATAATATCATCGTGATTTGGTATTAAAATCACACTACTCTCATTTACAGCAGGACCTTTAATAGATTCATTATATACATACTTTATTTCCTCATTTTCATTTTGTGCTTCACATAATCTTATATTGACATCAACTTTCGTCATATCCCGTTGAGCTCCCCAAATGTTCATACCTGGCAGTATCTTTTGAACGGCACTTATTATACTTCTTGTTAGTCTATGAACAATATTTAAACTAAATGCCCTTGCATCAATAATATCACCTATTGCGGTTGAATCAACTACTTCGTCACTCCATTTAGGGTCTCTTTGATAAATTGATTGATGAGAGTCACCTGCAACTACAATTTTTTTTGCACGGTTTTTCATATCAAAAAGAACTTTTTTGGGAAGATCTTGAACTTCGTCACAAAATATGTAATCAAACTTATCTTTATTCTTATCAACAAATTCATAGTATGTCATCAAAGGAATATTAGAAGGAATGTTTAGTTCCTTCATTCCTGTTTTAAACATATCAATCAGAGAATGAGTGTAAACCACAACTGCAACTTTGGCGTTGGGTTCTTGCTGAATTATATTTTTCAGAGAATGAATAAGCAAAACAGATTTGCCACTTCCTGCAAATCCTTTTACCCAAATGTTTCCTACTCTTTGGGATTCAACATTGATAAATTCCCTTTGGTCAGGGTCAAGTTGGTCTTCTCTAATCATCCAAGCCATAGTGCAATTATTTTATCGTTTTATCAACCCTTCTTCTCTTGAAGTAACGGTTAGGTTTTCTGAATTATACAATTTTTCTCCGCTGAATTGTGGTTTTGAATCTCTTACCTGCCTTGCAAACTCTTTCATTCCCAAGTCGTCTGCCGCAGACGACAACCAACTATAATCGCTCTCGCTCATTTTATTGGTTTCAAATCTTAGTTTCCAAGTTTCAAATGCTTTTTCAATCATTTTTTTGCCTTCGGGATTATTTTCTTTTTTGAGCAATCGCCCCAATTCATACAAACTATGTGGTTTGTCTGGGTCAAGGCGTAATGATTCTTCTAAAATTTCCTTGAATTTTGCCCTGTCTTTATCTTTTAATTTATAGGCGTAGTTAAACGCAGTTGTTGCGTTTTTATTTGAGTTATAGCCTTTTTCGTAATATTCTAATGCTTTTTCATCGTGCCCTGCATTTGAATATAAAACTCCAATTTGATTATAATTGGGAACACTTGGATATAGCTCATTTAGAAGTTCTAATGTTTCTGCTGCTCTAAAGTCGTTACCAGCTTCTTCATAAGCCTTGGAAAGTAATTTCAATCCTTGTTTTGTTGGTTTACCTCCGTTTTGTTCTGCTTCAAGGTTTGCTTGACGCTCTGCTTTCAAAACAATTCTTTGTTCAGTGGTAAGTTCTCGATTCGAAAATGGCTCTAATACAGTTTCAAGAAGTTTGTCTCCAACTTTTGCTCGTGCTATCATTAATTTATCGACTGTTATTTCTATGAAAAGGGCTACACGTGTGTTTTTCCTAAAACCATTGATATCTGGTGAAGCAATTTTTAAATTAAATATCATCTTATCTGTATTACCTACACAAATTGGTAACTCAATAGCTTGTTGTTTATCTTCACTTGTAACCAAATCATCAATTACAATCAAGTCGCAAGGAATGTGCGTTCCTGCTTTGAGAATTACCTTTGGTGTTGGATCTTTTGTAACTAAAAGGAACGGCTCGCTTGTAATCGGCTGAATGATATTTTTCCCAAAGCCATTGTAAACAAGTGAATGAATTGCTGCACCTGATGAAACATGAGTTTGTAAATCTCGCGGAACTAACAAATCAGATTCTTTGAAATATTCTTTCAAAGCGGCTTGCACATAAGGATTTTTAGAACTTCCACCAATGAATAAAACGTAATCAATTTTATTTTTTAAAATGTCATAATTCTTAGTTTTCTTAAAATCCTCTGGAAATGCTTTCGCTAACGCTGTTCGAATTGGGCTAAAAATAGTTGCAAATTCATCTTCTACAATTTTAGTTTTATATGAAATTATAGAAGTTGTTTTTATAAATGTTTTCATTACTTCGTTAAATTCTGAATAAGTCAGTTTTGGTTCGGTTAAAGTCAATGTTCCATGCCTTGAATCAATCTCTACACGATATCCAACTGAAACATAATCCTCACTTGTTGCTGTTGGTGGCAATATGCGATTGTTTGTTTGCAATGCGATGTTCTCGCATATCATAATTTTCAATTGTTCAGCAGTTTTAAGTAATTGCTCTACAAGTCCAGTTTTTTCTTGCATTCTAAAATCATCTTTTTCCATTCTGCTTTCTATAAGAAGTTGCGGAAATAAATAATCAATAGCAATAAGTCGGTCTATATCATCGCCACCCAATTTTTCAAATTTTGAAATAGAAAGATTTTTAGAGTAAATGCCGTCTAAGTCTTTTCCTAATTCAAGAATTGAAACATCACAAGTTCCTGCACCAAAATCAAAAACTAAAATTTTCGGGTTATTTCGGTCTGGAATTCTTATTGGGTTTTGTTCTAATGACGAAACTTGAACATAACTAAGAAAAGCCGCATTAGGTTCGTCAATCAAAGATTGCTTGTTTATTGAAATTCCGTTTTGTTCAAGTGCATAAATCAATTCTTTTCGTTGGTTTGCTTCAAAAGAAGCGGGAATACTTACTGCATATTGAACATTTGGCGGTAACTTCTTTTCCCTTATGTAGCGGTCAATTTGGGCTTTCAGATATTGAAAGAAAACTTTTGCAGCGTCTTTTGGGTTTAGAATAGGGAAGTCGCTGTTTCTGTCAAGCTCGCTGTTGTAATACTTTGAGCCAAGGTCTTCGCCTAATTCCATTTTGAACGAATACCAAACATTTACACCTTTTTTGAGTTGATATTTCAAGTCTGCTGCACCTTTCCCAACTAATAGTTGTTGATTGTGCCAAGCAATTACAGTCGGAATTTTTTCTGATGACATTATCCCTCCGTCATAAAGTTTTTGATTTAGCCAAATTGGGGCGGTCAAAATTTCTTTTGTTTCCTTGTCAATAGTTGCAACTGAAACAACTGTCGTAGAAGTTCCAAAGTCAATACCGATAAAAGTCGTATTAAAAACGTCAGTCGTTGGTCTTGCAATTTGTGAGTTTCTTAATGCAGGGAATAAACTCTGAATGTTAATATCTGTAGCCATTTTACTATAATGTATTTTCCTTTATAAATTTCTGAAGTTCTTCTTTTGAAGGCAAAGGCGGTCCGACATACTCTTTATCTACTCCAGGCACATTATACCATAACTTAATGGTATCACCCATTATCCAAATACAGCAGTCACCTTTAAAGTATTGAGAATCTTCGCCCTCAAATCCGAACTCTTTTATTACTTCTATACATTCTTGTAAACTATTCATTTTTTATCAATTTTGGTATTGTTGATACACTTAAGTTGTGGGTTTGTAGAGCGGTTGGGGCAAAATAAAATGTGCTGCAAAGCGTTGGCTTTGTGCGGTTGGTTGCAGCTCTTTTGATTTTGCCGAAGCGTTGGCTTGTTTGGTCATTTGTTCTACTGTTTAATTTTAGCACTGTCGCTGGTTCTACGCTTGCCTGTAACGGTTCTGGTATTTATGAAGGGCGGGATTAGATGTACAAAAGTTAAGCTTTGCACTACCGCTTAATAGAATTACTGTCGCTTAAATTATGACGTTCAGCCCGCCTTTTATAAATACCATGTTAGCGGTTCGTTGTTGTTTTCGTGTATTTTTTTATTCGTGATAACCCTTTTTTACTTGTCGTTTTGAAATCCACCAATAATTTCCACA
>Ga0209572_1002010_pt1 | contig 10808 bp, 9 predicted proteins | sample EBPBio232012_DNA_FD_185867 | JGI IMG/M metagenome (GOLD analysis project Ga0209572, IMG submission 185867) | Wastewater treatment Type I Accumulibacter community from EBPR Bioreactor in Madison, WI, USA - Reactor 1_1/23/2012_ DNA (SPAdes)... | ecosystem: Engineered > Bioreactor > EBPR >...
CGAGACTGAGGGCCCCATCACGGTCGCAGACTATATGAGCCTCGCGCTTGGCCATCCGGAGCATGGCTATTATCGCAAGCACGACCCACTCGGCCTGCGCGGTGACTTCATCACCGCCCCTGAAATCAGTCAGGTATTCGGCGAGATGATCGGTGTCTGGCTGGCGGAAGTCTGGCGCCAGTTAGGTGGTGGCCCCGTGTCGCTGGTTGAACTCGGACCCGGTCGCGGCACATTGATGGTCGATTTATTGCGCGCCACGAAAAAAATCCCGAATTTCCATGATTCGCTCACCATCCATATGGTCGAGACATCGCCGGTGCTGGCCAATGCGCAATATCTGAATTTGCGCGAATCGCACCGCCGCATCGAGTGGCTCGATAGTGTCGAGGAACTGCCCGCGAGTAAGACACTCATCATTGCCAATGAGTTCTTCGATGCATTGCCGATACGCCAATATGTCATCACCAGTGAAGGCATGTGTGAGCGTCGTATCTATTGGAACCCCAAGAGTGAAGCGCTCGAGTTCGTGCTCGGCCATCCGGGTCTGTCGCTTGCCAAAAGCGGCCAGACCATCAAGGATGGTACCGTCATCGAGCAATCACCCGCCTCACGCAATGTCATGCGCACTTTATCGGCGCACCTTAAGGAGCATGGTGGCGCAGGGCTCTTCATTGATTATGGGTATCTGGGTGATGCGCATCACGACACGTTGCAGGCCGTGAAGGCACACAGCTTCCACCCCGTGCTCAAAGATCCGGGCGATGCGGACATCACTGCCCATGTCGATTTCACGACGCTGATGGATATCGCACGCGATACCGGTCTAAGTGCCTATGGTCTCGAGAATCAGGGCACCTTCCTCACCCGCATGGGTGCCGAGATCCGCGCCGAGATGCTGATGAAAAACGCCAGTGATGAAGCGCGCGAACAGATATCCAGCGGCGTACAGCGCCTCATTTCGCCGCAATCGATGGGCGAGCTGTTCAAGGTCATGGCCGTAAGTTCCGATGCGAAAATCGAAGTGCCGGGGTTCCAATGAGATATAAATTCTTCACCCGCGAAGGTGGCGTCAGCGAAGGGCTTTATGCCTCGCTCAATTGTGGGCCGGGCAGCAAGGACAACCCCTATCACGTAGCCGAGAACCGTAGGCGCGCCGCGCAATCTTTCGGTCTCGAGGAGGATAAACTTAATACGCTCTATCAAATCCATTCGGCGGATGTGCTGACCCTTGATGCGCCTCTGCGCGAACGCCCAAAGGCGGACGCAATGGTGACGAAAAAGAAAGACCTCATGCTTGGCATCCTGACCGCCGATTGTACGCCGGTACTGTTCCACGACCCTGTCGCCAAGGTCATCGGCGCGGCGCATGCGGGCTGGAAGGGCGCACAGGGCGGTATCGTGCAGAATACGGTGGCGGCCATGGTAAAATTGGGTGCCGATGCCCCCAATATCCGTGCCTTCATCGGCCCTACCATCCAGCAAAGAAGCTATGAGGTAGGCTCTGAATTCTTCGACCGTTTTCCGCCCGTCGAGCAACACATGCTCTTCGTACCCAGCGCGCGTGAAGACCACTTCATGTTCGATCTGCCAGCCTATGTACGGCTCAAACTCATCGCTTTAGGCATTACGCATATTGAGAATCAGGGACTCGATACCTGTAGTAACGAAGCACAATATTTCAGTTATCGTCGCGCCACCTTGCGCACAGAACCGGATTACGGTAGGCAGTTATCGGCAATCATGCTGCAGGAATGAACTTATGAGCCTTATACCTTTCGACAAACGTGACGGATTCATCTGGATGGATGGCAAGCTAGTGGAATGGCAAGCCGCGAACATACACGTCCTCACACACGGGCTGCATTATGGCTCGAGCGTGTTCGAGGGCGAACGCGCCTATAGTGGCAAGGTCTTCAAAAGCCGCGAACACAGCGAACGTTTCCATCGTTCAGCGGAACTGCTTGGCTACACCATCTCCTACAGCGTCGACGAGCTGTTGGCCGCCAAAGACGAAGTCATGAAAGCCAATCACATCGTGAATGGTTACCTGCGCCCCGTCGCATGGCGCGGCAGCGAGATGATGGCGATTTCTGCGCAGGCCACCAAGATCCACGTGGCGATTGCCGCATGGGAATGGCCGAGCATGTACAAGAAGGACATTAAGGAGCGCGGCATCCGCCTGAGCATGGCGAATTACAAGCGCCCCTCGCCGGAAACAGCGCCTTGTGCCAGTAAGGCTGCGGGTCTTTACATGATCTGCACCATCAGTAAGCACGAGGCCGAGAAGGCTGGATTCGACGATGCGCTGATGCTCGATTACCGTGGCTATCTCGCCGAGGCGACGGGTGCGAACCTGTTCCTCGTCATCAATGGCGAACTGCACACCCCGACGCCGGATTGCTTCCTGAACGGCATCACCCGTTTGACGGTGATGGATCTGGCGCGCGCACGCGGCATCAAGGTAATCGAACGCCACATGAAGCCGGAAGAGTTAGAGAACGCACAGGAAGTGTTCCTGACCGGAACGGCTGCGGAAATCACGCCGGTGGGCGAAATCGCTGGCCGTAAATACACGATCGGTGCTGTGACGAAGCAATTGATCGAGGATTATCACGCGGCGGTGAACGCTTAGACAGTCCGGTTGTTGCGCACCAGCGCCAACGTGTACTGCACCGCAGATGCGATACCGAGCAGCGCGCCGACCACCAGTAAAATATTGCCTGCAATCACGATATCACTCGAGCCATAGCTGCTGCCGAAGATCAGGATGCTATCCATATCAAAAGTCAGGCCGCTGAGAATGATGCCGACCGAGACCATTTGCACCGCAGTCTTGTATTTACCCAGTTTTGAAACAGGCAAAGCGATATTACTGAGCGCCATATGTTCGCGCAATCCCGACACGTAGATCTCACGCAATAGGATCACCAGCACGGTGAGTACGCCCGTGATCTGGTAGAGCGAAAGTACAATGAGAATAGTGACGACCAACAGCTTGTCACTGATCTGGTCGAGCATGGCGCCAAGATTCGAACGCGCATTCCATTTGCGTGCGAAGTAACCGTCGAGGAAATCGGTGGCAGCGGCGACGAGGAAAAGTGCAAGCACCCACTTCTTGGCCAATTCCGGCGACATGAGCACGAACAGGATCGGTGCGATCAGCGCAATGCGCGTGAGAGTCAGAAGGTTCGGCACCTGTTGTTTCGTCAGCATATTGATCCCCTAGTTATGGAAGTACTCATAAATGATTTTTGCGATTTTGCCAGAAATTCCCGGAACATTCTCAAGCTCCCCCAGTGTCGCGCGTTCCACATCAGCGCGCGAGCCGAAATGCAAAAGAAGCGCGCGTTTGCGGTGCGCGCCGATGCCGGGGATATCATCGAGCGCCGATGATACGAGTGTCTTGCTGCGTTTTTTGCGGTGCGCGCCGATGGCAAACCGGTGCGCCTCGTCCCGCAAACGTTGCAGATAGTGCAAAGTGGCGTCGTTCTCGGGCAGTTGGAACGGCTCACATCCTTCACGGAAGAACCATTCACGACCCGCGTTCCTGTCTTGACCTTTGGCGATGGCGACGAATGTCGGATCTGCGATTTCCATCTCCTTCACTACCTCCATCACCGCGCTGAGCTGGCCTTTACCGCCATCGATCAGCACAAGATCGGGCATCACATCAGTATGCTTGAAGCGCCTGCGCATGACTTCGCGCATCATCGCATAGTCATCGCCCGCCACGGTGTCGGGATCCTTGATGGTGAAGCTGCGATAAGATCTCTTCTCGAAACCTTCGGGTGTCGCGACGACCATGACACCGAGCGCATGCGTACCCATCACATGGCTGTTATCGTAGATCTCGATACGCGCGGGCGGCGCGGACAGATCGAACAATTTCTGTAGCGCTTCGTGGTGTTTGGAGAGCGACGCCTGTTCCATCATCTTGCGCTCAAGCGACAGGCGCGCATTCTTCGTTGCTTGCTCGATGAGGTTCTTCTTGTCACCACGTTGTGGTACGCGCACTTCCACGCGATACCCGGCAAGCTGCGACAACGCGTCTTGCAATACGATGACGCCTTCGGCCTCGTGGCTGAGCAAGATCTCTGATGGCGGCAAATGTTTCTGATAGAACTGTCCCATGAACGCCTCAAGAATCTCGCTATCGCTTTCACCATCAATTTTCGGGAAATAGGAATGCTGGCCGAAATGCTGGCCGGCGCGGAAGAAAAACACCTGCACCACGGCCATGCCGCCAGTACGCACGAGGGCGATGACATCCGCATCCTCGACGCCGCTGGCGACCAGGCCTTGTTCTTGCTGCACCTTGGTCAGTGCAGAAATACGATCGCGCAGCAACCCTGCCTTTTCATATTCCATGGCGTCGCTTGCCGCATTCATCTCGCGGGTGAGGGCATCCTGCACATCACGGTTCTTGCCGCGCAGGAAATCCGTCGCGAGTTTCAGTTGTGATTGGTATTCCGTTTCATTCACCAAGGCGACGCAAGGAGCCGAACAACGTTTGATCTGGTGTTGCAGGCAGGGGCGCGAGCGGTTCTTGAACACGCTATCGGCGCAGGGACGCAGCAGGAATGCTTTTTGCAACAGGCCAAGTGTGTGATTCACTGCCCCTGCCGAAGCGAAAGGGCCAAAGGCCGTAGCGCCCTCGGGTGCGGTACGTCCGCGATGCTTCATGATGCGCGGAAAATCATGGTCGGAGAAAATGATGAACGGGAACGACTTATCGTCCTTGAGCAGGATATTATAGCGCGGCTGATGCTTCTTGATGAGGCTTGCTTCCAGGAGCAGGGCTTCCGCCTCGTTCTGCGTGGTGGTGATCTCGACCTGCGCCACCTGGTCGACCATACGCATGATGCGGTAGGTCATGTTACTGCCGGTTGTATAGCTACCGACACGGTTGGTCAGGTTCTTCGCCTTGCCAATATACAGGATATCGCCCGCCTCGTTGAGCATGCGATAGACGCCGGGCGAGCCGGGAATGTTCTTCAGGGCGGTTTTGATGATGTCGGAGCCACGCATGCAACACATGTAGTAATCCAGCGCTAGCAAGTCCATGGCTTGTTTATCCACGACTTCTGTGGATAAGCTGGTGGAGAAGTACTGGGCAAATGCAAGTGCAGCACGGCAACACTATGAATGGTGGATTTTGCCCAAGATTTAGGCAGCGCCTAAGATGTTGATTTAGTGCGTTTTGGCCGCCTCTAATCGAAAAGCTTAATCAGCTGGACGTAGCATTAACGCACCCTTTACGAGTCACGCACAGGCTAACCCGCTCTGTAGATAATCTATGGCGGCTATTCGGCTTTCATCCAGCGTTCGGCACTCAAATGCATGCCCGAAGAGAGATAGAAGACCTGCCCGGTGATGCTGGGTGTTTCGATGAGGTACGACAAGGTACGGCAGACCTCATCGGTATTGCTGGTGCGTTTGAGCGGGCTGATCTCGGCGAGCTTGTCGAAACTCTTCGGTGTGTCCATTACCCCCGGCAGCGTCGCGCCCAATGCAACGGTATTCATGCGGATGCGCGGCGCAAGCGAAGCGGCCAGCAAGTCGGTGAGTGGAAGCCACGCGAGCTTGCTTGCGGCGTAACTGAAAAATTGCGGCGAGACGCTCCACCCCATGATGCCATCGGAAAGCGTGATGACGTGACCGGAAAGCGAGGCCGGCAAATGCTTGACGAAGGCTTGTGTCAGTAGCATCGGCGAGAGCACGTTCACACGGAAATGCTCTTCGAGCACCTCTGGCTTCATGCTGTGCAATTCATCGCGGATGAAGCGCGCGGCGTTATGCACCACGAGTGTAACGGGGCCAATGGGCAGGTCGTCGAACAGTTTTCCCACCGCGTCGAATTTCGAAAGATCCGCCTGTACAAGATGCGCTTTACGACCTTTGGCGCGAATGGTCTCGGCCAGCGCTTGCGCGTCCTTCGCGGAAGAATGGTAATGCAGCACGACATCATAGCCGAGGTCGGCCAGATGCAGCGCCACTTCGCGACCGACGCGTTTTGCTGCGCCGGTAATCAGCGCACATGGGGCGTATGTGGTTGAGTTTGCCATAAACGGTTGCCTTGGGTTGTTGCGACATGCAATAACATAGCCATGCATGCTGCGCCACTTTTAGATATTATTTTACTCCTCGCATCGGCCGTCGCGATTGTGACGATTTTCCGCGCGCTACGCCTGAGTCCCGTGCTCGGCTATCTCATGGCAGGCGCCATCATCGGCCCGTATGGTTTGCGTTGGATCGACGATGTGAAAGATACCGCGTCCATCGCCGAACTCGGCGTGGTGCTGCTGTTGTTCATGATCGGTCTTGAGCTCTCGTGGGATCGCTTGAAAGCAATGCGTGTGAAAGTCTTCGGCATCGGCGGCGCGCAAGTGACCATTACCGGTTCGGTGCTCACCTTCCTCATGTACAAAATCGGTATGGATATACAGGTCGCCGCCATCGTCGGTTTTGGTCTGGCGCTTTCTTCGACCGCACTGGTGTTGCAGGTTCTGCATGAGCGTCGTGAAACGGCAAGCCAGACGGGTAGATTGTCGCTGGCCATTCTGATACTCCAAGATCTGGCGGCCATGCCATTGCTTGTCGTCGTGCCGTTGCTGGCGATACAGGACACACCACTGGTCACGGCGCTGGGCGAAACAGCACTCAAGGCCGTCGTCGCGCTGACGCTCATCATCATTTTCGGCCGCCTGATTTTGCGTCCGCTCTTCCGTTACATCGCGCGGCTGGATGTCAGCGAGCTGTTCGTGGCGACCACGCTCGTCGTCGTGCTCGGCATTTCATGGCTCGCTGAAGAGAATGGATTATCAATGGCGCTGGGCGCCTTTCTTGCCGGTATCCTTGTCGCCGAGACCGAATTCCGCCATCAGGTAGAGGCGGATGTGAAACCCTATAAAGGCCTACTCATGGGCCTGTTCTTCATGACGGTAGGCATGAACATCGATATCGAATTCATCATCGAGCATAGTCAGGAAGTACTGGCGATGGCCTTCGCATTGCTCATCATCAAGGGCGGCATCACTTATTTCATCCTGCGCGCGTTTCGCTACGGTCGCCGCACCGCCGGCCACACTGCGTTGATTCTAGCGCAAGGCGGCGAGTTCGGATTCATTCTCTTCGGCCTCGCCGGCGAATTCGGTGTCATGCCGCAGGCGCAGACACAATTGTTGTTGCTGGTCATCACGGTCACGATGGCGCTGACCCCGCTGCTTGATATGGCCGGTGGCAAGCTTGAACGCCAATGGCGTAAACGTGCCCGCACCGATGCGATGCCAGCGATTGTAGAAGAATCGAAAGATCTGAGCGACCATGTCGTCATCGCGGGCTATGGCCGCATGGGAAGCATCCTTGCGGATGTATTGGCGCGCGAGACGATACCGTTCATCGCGATGGATACCAACCCCCGTCATGTGACCCGTGGCCGTCGTCGCAACCATCCCGTCTATTTCGGCGATTCCGGTCGTCCGGATGTGCTCGAAGCGGTGGGGGTGCACCGTGCACGCTGCATCATGCTGACCTTCTATGATGTGCAAAAAAGCGAGGATGCCCTGAAGTCACTTCGTGCGGTCTTCCCTGATCTGGCCATCTTCGTGCGCGCCAAGGACGCCGGCGACGCCGAGCGCCTGCGTGCTGCGGGCGCGACCAGTGTCATCCCCGAGATGTATGTGGGCGCCATGAAACTGGTGAGTCGCCTGCTGACCGAGCTCGATTGGCCGGAAGCGGAAGTGGGTCGTGTGATGGACGATATGCGCTCCCATACCGGCGAGCCGACCCTTAGTTAAGTATATTCCTATTGCCCCCATCCCATGAATTCAGTATGTGATGCAGCCATGAAGCTCATTGCGTGCAACAGTAATGTCGAACTGGCCAAGGAAGTGGCAAAGACCCTCGGCGCGACCTTGACCGATGCGAGCATCAAGCGGTTTTCCGATAATGAGATCTTCGTCGAAGTGAAGGACAACGTCCGCGGTGAAGACGTATTCCTCATCCAGTCGACTTCGAATCCCGCCAATGAACACATCATGGAACTGCTGGTCACGCTCGATGCGTTGAAACGCGCTTCCGCCCGCCGCGTCACCGCGGTCATTCCCTATTTCGGCTATGCGCGCCAGGATCGTAAGCCCGGCCCGCGCACGCCCATTACCGCGAAGCTGGTCGCGAACCTCATCACCTCTGCCGGCGCCGACCGTGTGCTTACGGTCGATTTGCATGCCGGCCAGATACAGGGCTTCTTCGATATACCGCTCGACCACCTTTATGCGCGCCCGGTCATCGTGAACGACATCAAGGAACAATACAAAGACACGTCGAACGTCATCGTGGTCTCGCCCGATGTCGGCGGTGTGGTGCGCGCCCGCTCGCTCGCCAGCCGTATCGATGCGGATTTGGCGATCGTCGACAAACGCCGCGCGCAAGCGGGCGTGTCGGAAGTCATGAATATCATCGGCGACGTCGAGGGTCGCGATTGCATCCTGTTCGATGATATCGTCGACACTGCGGGAACGCTGTGCAACGCGGCCGACGCGCTCATCAAGAATGGTGCGAAATCGGTTTCGGCCTATGTTACCCACGGCGTGCTTTCAGGCCCTGCGGTCGAACGTATCACCGCTTCCAAGCTGAGCTCGATGGTCGTCACCAATTCCATTGCGGCACCTGAAAGCGTGAAGAAGGCGCCGAAGATCCGCACCATCTCTATCGCCCCGCTTTTGGCCGAGGCCATCAAGCGCATCTCGGAAGAGACCTCGGTATCGAGCCTCTTCGATTAATTCAGACCATTGATATTGCTTGATTTTCCCCCAAGTTGGCGCCTGTGAATTAAGGGGTTTGACGGGCGAAATAAACCCTGCTATACCCGCCCGCCTGACGCAAGCAAGCCCAGAAATATAGCAGAAACGCTGGAGAAAATAATGAAAGCGCAAGTAGAATTCGAAGCAGTTGCCCGCCCGACCACCGGTAAAGGTGCAGCACGCGATATCCGTCGCAACGGCAACGTGCCCGTCGTGATTTACGGCAACAACAAAGACAGCGTAACGCTCTCTGTGAACGCGAACAAGATCAGCCAGGAATATTTCCGTGGCGGCTTCATGAACAAGATCGTGGCTTTGAAAGCCGATGGCAAGACCTACAACGCCATCCCGCGCGACATCGCGCTGAATCCGATCTCGGACAAAATCGAACATGCCGACTTCCTGCATGTCGACGAGAAGTCACAAGTGAAAGTACTCGTGCCGATCCACTTCCTCAACGTTGAGAAGTCGATTGGTATCAAGCGCGGCGGCGTACTCAACATCGTGCGTCACGAAGTCGAGTTCGTCTGTAACGTGAACTCCATCCCGAAATTCATCGAGATCGATGTTGCTGAACTCAACATCGGTAACTCGGTGCATATCAGCCAGGTGAAACTGCCCGATGGCGTGAAGCCCGCACTCAAGCGTGACTTCACCGTCGCGTCGATTGCTGGCCGTATGGCTGAGGAAGAAGTGGCTACGACCGCTGCTGCGCCTGTTGCTGGTGAAGTGCCCGCAACCGCTGCTGCAAGCGCGCAAGCTGCTGCTGCCGCACCTGCTGCTGCCGCGCCCGCCAAGAAGAAGTAAGGGTAATCCAGCATGTACCTGATCGTAGGACTGGGTAACCCCGGCGCTTCCTACGCACGTCATCGTCACAATGTCGGTTTCATGGTGGTCGATGCGCTGGCAGATACAGCGAACTTCAGCAAAAAATTCCAAGGTGAGGTTACAAGCCTCACCAAAGGCAACGAGAAGCTCGTACTGCTCAAACCGACTACGTTCATGAATCTTTCCGGCCAGTCGGTACAAGCGGCCATGACATTCCATAAATTGAAGCCCGAACAGATCATCGTTATCCATGATGATCTCGATCTGGCACTAGGCAAGATCCGCATCAAACAGGGCGGCGGCCATGGCGGGCATAATGGCCTGCGCGATATCGACGAAAAGATCGGCAAAGAATACTGGCGCATCCGCATCGGCATCGCCCACCCCGGCGATAAGGAGCAGGTGCATAATCATGTGCTCAGCAACTTCAACGCCGAGGAAAAGCCCATCATTAATCCCATCATCGATGCACTGGCCGAGAACATTCAGCTGTTTTGGGAACATTCACCCGCCGCGCTGATGAGTAAGCTTGCACAATCGCCCGAGTAACCGTAAGACGACGGCAACAAAGGATCGTTATGGGCTTTAAATGTGGTATTGTTGGTCTTCCCAACGTCGGTAAATCAACCCTCTTCAACGCGCTGCTCTCGCAGCAAGCGGCAGAGGCAGCGAACTATCCATTCTGCACCATCGAACCGAACATTGGCCGCGTCGCTGTTCCCGACCCGCGCCTGAAAGTGCTCGCCGATATCGCAGGTTCCGCGACCATCATCGGCACCCAGCTCGAATTCGTCGATATTGCCGGCCTCGTGCGCGGCGCCAGCAAAGGCGAAGGTTTGGGCAACCAGTTCCTCAGCCACATCCGCGAAACCGATGCGATCATTTATGTATTGCGTTGCTTTGAGGATGGCGACATCACGCACGTGGAAGGCAGCATCGACCCGCTGCGCGACGCCGAGATCATCGAGATCGAATTGATCCTTGCTGACATGGAATCGCTCGAGAAGCGCGTCGATAACGCCAAGAAAAAGGCTAAGGGCGGCGACAAGGAACTCGCAGCCATGGTCGCACTTGCCGAGCCGATCCTGAAGTTGCTGCAAGAAGGCAAACCAGCGCGTCTTTATGTGCCTGCGGATCGTGACGAAGCACGCCGCGTGAAGCTTTTGCAACTCATCACCA
>Ga0209572_1002015_pt1 | contig 10760 bp, 9 predicted proteins | sample EBPBio232012_DNA_FD_185867 | JGI IMG/M metagenome (GOLD analysis project Ga0209572, IMG submission 185867) | Wastewater treatment Type I Accumulibacter community from EBPR Bioreactor in Madison, WI, USA - Reactor 1_1/23/2012_ DNA (SPAdes)... | ecosystem: Engineered > Bioreactor > EBPR >...
GCTCAAACCCGCCGGCAAACAGATTGACCTTCAGCCCTTTGGCGGCGGTTGGTTTCTGGTCGCCTGTCCAGCCTTTTGCAGTCGGCATTTTGAGCGTTGGAATGCCCTGCGGTTTGGCGCTGGGGATTTGTGGCGCGGCACCGGCGGCCTGCGGCGTGGGCGCATCATTGCGGTGGCGGAAAAACACCGCGCTAGCCCCAATCAATGAAACGATCCAGGCGAAGAATTTGGAGAAGGTCATGCGAAATCCATGGGTTCTGAGGGGCCTGTATAGCCATGCGGCCGGCCGTAAGATACCGGCGCGTGCGAAAGCGACCGGCAAATGGCAGGATTTGCCGGGGATATTTGATGAATTTCTGCGCGCGCAGCGTTCATGACGTGTCTGGATAGTCGAGCGCATAACGTGCCAAGGCGTGGCAATGGATCAGGATTTCGTCGATCTCGCGCACATTGCGGCGACGTCTGGCACCGGGGTCAAAGCGCGTGAGGCGACAGCCGCGCGGCGGCCCAAGACGCAAGGGTGATCCGAGGGTGATGCGGCCCGCTTGCTGACGTTTTTGCCAGCGCGCAAAGCGCCGGGCCTGGCCGGGCAGATCATCCAGCGACCGGTCAAGCGCCGTCAGGCGGCGGGTGAGTTTTGTCAGGTCGATCAGATCGTCGGGCGAGACGGGTTTCGGCTTCGGGATCGAGACCGGGACGGGCATGCCGAGCGCCCAGACACGCGGCAGGGTCTTAGGTGTCTTGCGCCTGCGGTCGCGTTGCGGACGAAAGGGCAGCCGCACACTAAAGGGTGCCTGCGGGTCGAACAGGGAAAATCGCGGATTGTCGGACGGCTTGATCGTGCCGGGCTTTAGTTTTTTGGATTTTTGCAGCGGGGGGAGAGTGACGACAATGCCGCGCGCGGACGCAATGATGAGACGCCGCACGGCCAATTCTGCCGGACGCAGCAGGCGCAGGATGACGAGATAGAGGCTGCGCTTCACGGCGGTCGCCGCACCGCCAAGGCCGGCCATGGCCGCAATCGCAACGATGACGCGTTTCAGCGCCAGCCGGTTGTTTTCAATCGGGATCGTTCCATCCATGGCGGTCGTCCGTGTTTAACGGTGCCATTGTGCGGGACGTTTTTGGGGGTGGGGAAAGAATTTGGCGGTTTTTTTGCGCTGATCTCTCAATTCGTCACTTTCGGGCTGGTCTCGAGAATCTACCGCAGATCGCGAGAATGCTGGAAATGCAACGTTTGGTGTGTCCGGTCGGCAGATCATCGGAACAGGGCCGATGATGACGAGGTGGAGGAATTTGCGACTTTTCTGCAAATTCTGTCCCCCTGATCGTGCGCTGTGTTACGCGCGCGGGGGTCGGCGGGGGTCGGTTGGGATTTTGCCCGACGACCTATGCCTGAGCGCCAGATCGGGCAGCGCCATGCCGGCACCGTTGGTGCGTGTCGTCACCGGTCAGGCATGGATCCCGTGATCTCGCCTCGCTGCGCTCCGGCTTCGCCATAGGATGACGAGGAGGATAGGCGGATGCAAACTGGCGGTGTTGGCGGTGCAGGAAGTTGATGGAGTTGAGTTGCTGAGTTTGACGGCTGGCTGCATACATCGATGCGATCGTCATCCTATGGCGAAGCCGGAGCGCAGCGAAGGCGAAGACCATAGGATCCATGCCGGAAGGGTGATGAAGCCAGCCTTGGTCCAGACCGAGTACCGCGTGGGCATTGTTGTCTGATGCAAGCCGAAATAGCCTGCCTGCATGACAGGTTATGTCTACATGACGACGAGCCAGAAACGCGGCACAATCTACATTGGCGTCACCAACAGCCTTGCGCGTCGCATTCCCGAACACAGGGAGATGACGGGCTCACGCTTCACGGCAAGATATGGCGTGCGAAGGCTGGTCTGGTACGAAGAGCATTTTGATATTCGCGATGCTATCCAGCGCGAGAAATCGCTGAAGCGCTGGCCGCGTCAATGGAAGGTCGAGTTGATTGAAAAGGCAAACCCTCACTGGAACGAACTGTTTGTAGGTCTGGATTGGGATTAAGCCTGCTTTGCAGCATTGGTGCAGACCGAGCACCGCATGGTCTTGGCCTTTGCTTCGCCACAGGATGACGAAGAGCTGTAGGGTTTCGACGCATTCACAACGCGGCGAACAGGAGTTTCACTTCACCGGTTCCACCACCAGCATTGCGATCTCCGCTCCAAGGCGCATGTCATCCTCGGCGCCAAAAGCGTGGCGGCGCACACGGCCCTGCCGGTCGATCAGGATCAGGGTTGGGGTGCCCTGCATGCCATAGGCGGCCATAGTGCGCGGGATGGGACCATTGTCGCCCGATTGGTCAACCGCGATCGGAAATTTGAGCCTGTATTCGTGGATGAAGGCTGCGAGCGACACGTCTGTCATCGCGTCGTGATGTTCGAACACGGTGTGAATGCCGATGACGGCGACGTCGCTGTCGGGAAAGAGCGTTGCGATGCGCTTGGCCTGCGGCAGACCGCCGGTGACACAGCCCGGGCATAACATCTGGAATGCGTGCAGCACGACCACCTTGCCGCGCAGGCTTGCCAGCGTCGGCGGCTCGCCATCCACATTGAACCAGCGCGAAACCGAAAGTTCAGGCGCTGTCGAGAGGCTCATGTCACCTCCTTCGCCGCACGCCAAAGCGCGACGCTATTCTGGGGTCGTCATCCTCGCATCTGCTTGATGGCGGCGTAAAGATTGGTACAGCGCGTGCCGGACCGGCAATAGGCGAACACCGGGGCGGGCAGTTCCTCAAGAGCCTGTGCCTGATCGGCGACATTGTCCGCCGTCATCTGGCCACTGATCACCGGTATCCATTTGAACGCAAGTCCCGCTTCCTCGACCGCCTTGCGGATCGTCTCATGGTCGGGTTGGCCGGGATCCTCATTGTCGGGCCGGTTGCAGATGACGGTCTTGAAGCCGGCGGCCTTGATCTCGGCCACGTCGCTTGCCGCGATCTGCGGCGACACGGAATAGTTCTCGTCAATCTGGCGGATCTGCATGGCTGTCCTCGGCAAGTTTTGTCAGCATGTCATGCCACCGTGCGTGGCCGGGAGCAACCGGTTCGATCGTCGCGGTGCTGCAGGAAAATGAGTGCATCTTCCGCTTCGTAAGGCGCGTCTTCGATATGGTTAGCACTTTGGTAACAGGCAACCGGCATCATTAACCATACAGGTTGGGATGACAGTCAGTTTTTCGTCATTGGCATGATGCCGCGCCAGCCTACCGGTTAAGTCCGGTCTGACCCGTGTTTGTTGCGTTAGGGTTTAGTATGACCAGTATTATGACCAATGCGTCCGCTATGACGGCGCTCAAGACTCTGTCGGCTACCAATGCCGCACTCTCCACCACCCAGTCTCGTATCTCTACTGGCTACCGCGTTGCGGAAGCTTCCGACAATGCGGCCTACTGGTCGATCGCAACCACGATGCGTTCAGACAACAAGGCGCTTGCTACCGTCAAGGATGCGCTGGGTCTTGGCGCTGCCAAGGTCGACACCGCCTATACCGGCATGAAGTCTGCGATCGACGTCGTCGACGAAATCAAGACCAAGCTCGTTGCTGCCCGCGAACCGGGCGTCGACAAGACCAAGATTCAAGCCGAAATCACCCAGCTTCAAGGTCAATTGATCTCGAACGCCGGCGCGGCTTCGTTCTCGGGCGAAAACTGGCTGTCGATCGATTCATCGGCTGCCGGCTACAGCACGACGAAGTCGATCGTGGCATCGTTCACACGCTCTGCTTCGGGTTCGGTTTCGGTCGGCACCATCTCGATCAACACCGCCAACATGGCGCTGTTCGATGCTGGCGCCGATGTAAACGCCACTCCTGACGGCACCGGCATTCTGGACGCGAAATATACCTCGACGACCGGTGCGGTTGGCTCCTACGTCGCGGCCGGAACGGTGACGACCGACCAGTCCACCGCGACCGGCTTGCAGGTGTTCACGGTTACCACCCTGAGCATCTCTGCACTGACTAACGGCGCCGACGATCTGGCCACCCTCGAAGGTTTCATCAAGGGTGTTGATGACGCCATCTCGAAGATGACGACGGCCGCTTCCGATCTGGGTGCCGCCAAGAAGCGTATCGACCTGCAGTCGAACTTCGTGTCCAACCTGATGGATACGATCGAGCGGGGCGTCGGTACGCTGGTTGACGCCGACATGAACAAGGAATCGACCCGGCTGCAGGCGCTGCAGGTTCAGCAGCAGTTGGGTATCCAGGCGCTGTCGATCGCGAACTCAAATTCGCAGTCGGTGCTGTCGCTGTTCAGAGGTTAAGCGCAGTCCAAAAACAGAAACGCCGCGCGTGATCCGCGCGGTGTTTTCGTTCTTGCTTGCGTGGGCGGTTTCAGGCGGCGTTTTCGAACAGCCCGCCCATGGCCGCCAGCTTGCGCATGTGAAAATCGCCGTCGCCAAAAAGCGTGTTCATCATGGTGATGCGCTTGAAATAATGGCTGACCGCATATTCGGCCGTCATGCCGACACCGCCATGCAGCTGGATGGCATTCTCACCCGCAAGCTTGCCGCCGCGTCCAAGCTCGACCTTTGCCGCATGCATGGCCCGCGCACGTTCTGACGTATCGTCGCTGCCGGCCATCATGGTGGCGAACATGGTAATCGAGCGCATCTGCTCGGTGGCGATGAACATGTCGACCGCCTTGTGCTGCAGAACCTGGAACTGGCCGATCGGCACGCCGAACTGCTTGCGCACTTTCAGATATTCGACGGTCAGCGCATGCATGGCGCCCATAGCGCCAACCGCTTCGGCTGAAAGCGCGGCAATCGCCTCGTCTACGACGCGGCGCACCAGCGGCATGCCATTGGCCGGATCGCCGAGCACATGGGCGGCCTCGACATTGTCGAAGGAGATTTCGGCGGCGCGCATGCCATCCTGCGTGGGGTAACCGCGCAGGGTGACGCCCTTGGCGGTTGCCGGAACCACAAACACGCCTACGCCTGCCTCGTCCGTCGTGTTGCCAGCCGTGCGAGCCGTGACGATCAGGAAATCGGCGCTGTCGCCATGAAGGACCAGGCTCTTCTGGCCGGAAATGCGCCAGTGGCCGCCGCTTTCGGTCGCCGAGGTCGCCACATGAGCGAGGTTGTAGCGTCCGCCGCGTTCCTGTTGGGCAAAGGCCCATTTGCTCGACCCGTCGGCGATGATCGGGATCAGCGCCTGCTGCTGGGCCTGCGAGCCGCAGTTGCGCAGGAAGCCGCCGCCAAGCACGACCGTGGTGAAATAGGGCTCAAGCGCCAGCACACGGCCCATGGATTCCATCACCAGCATGGTTTCGTCCGGCCCGCCGCCAATGCCGCCGAACTCTTCGGCAAAGGGCAGGGCCATCAGCCCCATCTCGGCATAGCGCGCCCACATGTCGGTGCTGAAACCTTCGGGCGAGGCCATGTATTTGCGCCGGTCCTCAAAGCCGTAACGGTCGCTCAGCAGCCGGTCGAGCTGATCCTTGATCAGCGACTGTTCTTCGGTCAGATCGAAATCCATGTCAGCTCCTCACAGCCCCAGCACGGCTTTTGCGATGATGTTCTTCTGGATCTCGTTCGAGCCGCCATAGATCGAGACTTTGCGGTAGTTGAAATAATGCGGTGCGGCGTCAGCCGCATATTCCGGCCCGTCGAACGGCTCGTTGCGGCCATCGTGGTCATGGTCGAGATAGGGTAGGGCGTAGGGGCCCATGACTTCCATCAAAAGATGGGTCGTCGCCTGCTGGATTTCAGAACCCTTGATCTTGAGGATCGACGAGGCGGGGTCTGGCCGGCCGGTATTGCCGCGCTTGGCGTCGGCTGCGACCACACGCAGTTGGGTCAGTTCCAGCGCCTTGAGGTCGATCTCGATCGAGGCGAGTTTTTCGCGGAAACGCTCGTCCTCGATGAGCGGACGGCCCGACGACATTTCCTGTGCGGCCAGCTGACGGATACGCGCGATGCGCTGCTTCGACCAGCCGATGCGGGCAATGTTGGTACGCTCATTGCCGAGCAGGAATTTTGCGTAATCCCAGCCCTTGTTTTCCTCGCCGACGAGGTTTTCGACCGGCACGCGCACATCGGTCAGGAAGACCTCGTTGACCTCGCGGCCGCCATCCATGGTGATGATGGGGCGGACCTCGATGCCGGGCGTCTTCATGTCGATCAGGAGGAAGGAAATGCCTTCCTGCTTCTTGGCGTCGGTGTTGGTGCGAACGAGGCAGAAAATCCAGTCGGCGTGCTGGGCAAGCGTTGTCCAGGTCTTCTGGCCGTTGACGATGTAGTGGTCGCCGTCACGGATCGCCCTGGTCTTGAGAGAAGCGAGGTCGGAGCCAGCGCCTGGTTCAGAAAAGCCCTGACACCACCAGTCGTCCAGATTGGCGATGCGCGGCAGATAGTGGTCCTTCTGCGCCTGCGAGCCGAACGTGTAGATGACCGGGCCGACCATGTTGGCACCAAAGGCCAGCGGCTGCGGGGCCGGCCATTTCTGCGTCTCTTCGAGGAAGATGTATTGTTTCATCGGGTCCCAGCCCGTGCCGCCAAATTCGACCGGCCAGTGGGCAACGCCCCAGCCCTTGCGGTTCAGGATGCGCGACCAGGAGACGAGATCATCCTTGTCGGGATAGCTGCCGGTGGCGAGCTTGTCGCGCAGCTTCGGGTCGAGATTTTCGGCGAGAAAGGCGCGGACTTCATCGCGGAACGCGATTTCGTCGGCCGTGAAACGAAGGTCCATGAATTCCTCCCGCTATCTGACCCCCTCCACCACAAAGTGGTGAAAGGGGCCCAAGTTCATCAGTTGATTTCGAGCAGGCCGGCAGCGCCCATACCGCCGCCGACGCACATGGTGACGACGGTATATTTGACGCCGCGGCGTTTGCCCTCGATCAGCGCATGGCCGGCCATGCGCGACCCGCTCATGCCATAGGGATGGCCGACCGCGATGGCGCCGCCATCGACATTGAGCTTTGCCGGATCGATGCCGAGCTTGTCGCGGCAATAGATCACCTGCACGGCAAAGGCTTCATTGAGTTCCCACAGGCCGATGTCGTCGATCTTCAGACCGTGACGCTCAAGCAGGCGCGGCACGGCAAAGACGGGACCAATGCCCATCTCGTCGGGCTCGCAACCGGCGACATTGAAGCCGCGGAAGATGCCAAGAGGAGTGAGACCCCGGCGCGCCGCTTCCTTGCCGCTCATCATCACATTGGCCGACGAGCCGTCAGACAGCTGGGAGGCGTTGCCGGCGGTGATGACGCCGCCTTCGCGCACAGGCTTCAGGGCTGCGAGCCCCTCCAGCGTCGTGTCGGGGCGCGGACCCTCGTCCTGCGAGATTTCAATGTCCTTGTAGGAAACTTCCTTGGTTGCCTTGTCGACCACGGCCATGCGCGCCTGCATCGGCGCGATTTCGGCGGTGAAACGTCCGGCCTGCTGTGCTGCAGCGGTGCGGCGCTGCGATTCCAAGGCATATTCGTCCTGTGCCTCGCGGCTGATGCCATAGCGCTTCGCGACCACTTCCGCCGTGTCGATCATCGGCATGTAGGCGTCCTTGTGGAGCTTCAGCAGATTCTTGTCGACGAGCTTGTAGTTGTTGAAATGCTCGTTCTGGACCAGGCTGATCGATTCCTGGCCGCCGGCAATGCCGACCTTGACGCCATCATGGCGGATGGCGTTGGCGAGCAGCGACATCGATTGCAGGCCCGACGAGCACTGGCGATCGATCGTCGTGCCGGCGGTGGTGACCGGCAGACCTGCGGTGAGCAGTGCGCGGCGTGCAAGGTTCATGCCGTCTGTGCCTTCCGGCATGGCGCAACCCATGATGACATCTTCGATTTCGGCGGCATCGACGCCGGAACGCTGAAGCGCGGCGCGGATGGAATGGGCGCCAAGCGTCGCACCATAAGTGTCGTTGAACGCGCCGCGATAGGCCTTGCCAATCGGCGTGCGGGCGGTGGAAACGATAACGACGTCGTCAGCCATGATCAAACTCCCTTGCAAAAATGGCGGCGGACTGTTCCGCCAGAAAAATCAGTTTCGTGCGATGCGGTTCAGGTCGCAGTTGCGTCGGCAAAGCCCTTCTTCTCCTTGGCCAGGCGCACGAGCAGCTGCGACGGCTTGTAAACCTCCTTGCCGGTCTTGCCGTACCAGTATTCCAGCCGGTCGACGATCTTCTGGAGGCCTTCAAGCTCGGCCCAGAACATCGGCCCGCCACGGCCGACAGGGTAGCCGTAGCCGTTGACCCAGACGATATCGATGTCGGATGAGCGCGTGGCGATACCCTCTTCGAGAATGCGCGCGCCTTCATTGATCATCGGATAGACAGTCCGTTCCTTGATTTCCTCGTCGGAAATGTCGCGGCGGTTGACGCCCTGCTTGCGTGCTTCGTCGAGGATCAGCGCCTCGACTTCCGGGTCAGGCGTCGCGGTGCGGCCGTCGGGATAGAGGTAATAGCCCTTGCCGGTCTTCTGGCCGAAGCGGCCCATCTCGCACAGCGCATCCGAAATGGCGGCTGTGAGGCCAAGCGATTTGCGGGTGCGCCAGCCAATATCGAGACCGGCGAGATCCCACATCTGGTAGGTGCCCATAGGCCAGCCGAAATCGGTGAACACCTTGTCCACCTGCTGTGGCAATGCGCCTTCAAGCAGCAGGCCCTCGGCCTCCGTGCCGCGCGCACCAAGCATGCGATTGCCAACGAAGCCATGGCTCACGCCAACGACGACCGGCACCTTGCCGATCTGCTTGCCAACCGCGAGCGCAGTAGCCAGCACGTCCGGCGCGGTTTTGGCCCCGCGCACAATCTCCAGCAGCTTCATGACATTGGCCGGCGAGAAGAAGTGCATGCCGAGCACGTCCTGCGGCCGCTTGGTGAAGGCGGCAATCTGGTTGACGTCGAGATAGGACGTGTTCGACGCCAGGATTGCGCCCGGTTTGGCAATCTTGTCGAGCGTGGTGAACACCTGCTCCTTGACACCCATTTCCTCAAACACCGCCTCGATGATGAGGTCGCAATCGGCGAGATCGGCATAGTCGGTGGTGGTGGTGAACATCGACAGACGCTTGGCCTTGGCCTCTTCGGTGAGCGAACCGCGCGAGACCGAAATGCCGTAATTCTTGTCGATGACGCCCATGCCGCGTTTGAGTGCGTCTTCGTTCATCTCCAGAATGGTGACAGGGATGCCGCCATTGACGAAGGACATGGAAATGCCGCCGCCCATCGTGCCGGCGCCGATGACACCGACCTTGGCAATCTTGCGCGGCTTGTCGTCCTTGGTGACGCCAGGAACCTTGGTCGCCTCACGCTCGGCAAAGAACAGATGCCGCTGGGCGCGCGACTGGTCGCCCATGACCAGCTCGATGAAATATTCACGCTCGGTCTTGAGCGCTTGCGCAAACGGCATGGTGATGGCGTTGCGAACCGCGTCGACGCAGCGGCGCGGCGCGTCCAAACCCTTGGATTTCTTGAGCAAATCGGCGGCAGCCTTGTCGAAGGCGGCCATATCGACATTTTCAATCTTGAGATTGCGCTGGGAGACAGGCAGCGCTTCGTTGCGTTCCACTGCGTCCTGCGCAAATGTGACGGCGCTTTTAACCAGGTCGCCTTCGGCAATGGCATCGATGAGGCCGGACGACAGCGCTTCCTTTGCTCCAATTGGCGTGCCGGTGACAATCATCTTCAAGGCTGCCAACGGACCGACGAGGCGCGGCAGGCGCACGGTGCCGCCGGCACCGGGCAGGATACCAAGCTTCACTTCCGGCAGGCCGAATTTCGCACCTGCGTCGCCAACGCGGTAGCGGCAACCCATGGCAAGTTCCAGCCCGCCGCCAAGTGCGGTGCCGTGGATGGCGGCAATGGTCGGCTTGTCGAGTGCCTCAAGCTGGGCGATCAGCTCGGGCAAATTGGGCGAGGCCAGCGCCTTGTCGGTGCCGAATTCGGTGATGTCTGCGCCTGCCACGAAGGTACGTCCGGCGCAGGCAAGGACGATTGCGGCAACCGAATTGTCGCTGGCAAGCTGAGTGAGCGCTTCCGCCAGTGGCTTGCGCAGGTGAAAGCTCATCGAATTGACCGGCGGATTGTCGAGCGTGACGACGGCGACATTGCTGTGACGCGTGACGGTGACGGGCTGGGACATCGGCATACTCCGGGAAATCAGCTGGCTGGGAGAAGATTGTGTGTCGAAAGAAACTGGCGGATGGCGGCGATCACTGCATCGGGTTGCTCGACGCAGGGGATGTGGCCGGAGCCGGGGATGATGACGAGCTCTGAGCTCTTGATCAGGGCTGACATTGAACGCACCAGATCGGGAGGCGTCGAGCCGTCCTGATCGCCGCCGATACAAAGCACTGGCACGGTGAGCGCGGACGTCGAGGCCGTCATGTCGGCGTCTCGGATTGCCGCGCAGGTGCCGACATAGCCGGAGACCGGCGTGCGCACGAGCATATTGGTGCAGCCAGAGAGCAGGTCGGGTTTGTCGTTGTGGAATGCGGGCGTGAACCAAAGTTTCATGACATTGCCGGCGATCGAGCCGATGCCGTTGTTGTTCACGGTGTCGATGCGGGCATTCCAGCCGTCGGCCGTGCCGATTTTGTGGGCGGTGTTGGACAGGACCAGCGCCTGAACAAGATCGGACCGTGCGGCGGCAAGACCCTGGGCGATGAGGCCGCCAACCGACAGGCCGACAATGGTCGCCTGGCTGACGCCAAGATTGTCGAGAAGCGCGGCGAGATCATTGACGTGATCGGAAATCTGATAGGGCGCGGGCGGGGC
>Ga0209572_1002024_pt1 | contig 10665 bp, 9 predicted proteins | sample EBPBio232012_DNA_FD_185867 | JGI IMG/M metagenome (GOLD analysis project Ga0209572, IMG submission 185867) | Wastewater treatment Type I Accumulibacter community from EBPR Bioreactor in Madison, WI, USA - Reactor 1_1/23/2012_ DNA (SPAdes)... | ecosystem: Engineered > Bioreactor > EBPR >...
CGGATAGATGTTGAGAATGCGGGCGATGTTGGTCGACGTCACCGCGACAAACTCTTCAGGCGTCAGCCGCCCGGTCTCGACACCGCGCGTCCACAGCACCGACAACCGGTCCTCAAGTCCGCCGGTCCCGTTGGGGATTTGCGGGAAACCTTTCAGGCCCATGCGCTTCTGCGCGGTTGTGAAGGCGCAGTGATCGGTTGCGACCACCTGCAAGCTGCCAGCCGACAGCCCCGCCCACAGACTGTCCTGATGTCGCTTGTCGCGAAATGGCGGGCTCATCACCCGGCGCGCTGCGTGGTCCCAGTCCTTGTTGAAATATTCGCCCTCATCCAGCGTCAGGTGCTGGACCAGAGGCTCGCCATAGACGCGCATGCCCTTCTGACGGGCTCGCCGGATCGCTTCATGCGCCTCCTCACAGGACACATGCACGACATAGAGCGGCACGCCCGCCGCATCGGCAATCATGATGGCGCGGTTGGCTGCCTCGCCCTCCACTTCGGGCGGGCGCGAGTAAGCATGGCCCTCCGGCCCGATCTGGCCGGCAGCCATGAATTTCTTCTGCAACTCGTCGATTATGTCGCCGTTCTCAGCATGGACCAGCGGCAGAGCGCCCAGTTCGGCGCAGCGCGAGAACGACGCATACATCTCGTCGTCCTCGACCATCAGTGCGCCCTTGTAGGCCATGAAGTGCTTGAACGTGTTGACGCCCATGGCCACCACTTCGGCCATCTCGCGCCAGATGCGCTCATCCCAGCCCGTGACGGCGACATGCCAACCGACATCAATGCAGATCTTGCCGTCGGCCTTGCGGTGCCAGTCCTTCACTGCATTGACCAGCGATCCGTCCTGTCCCGGCAATACGAAATCGACGATCATTGTGGTGCCGCCAGATGCGGCAGCCGCCGTGCCGCTCTCAAAGGTCTCGGCAGTTGTCGTGCCCATGAAGGGCATTTCGAGGTGCGTGTGCGGATCAATACCGCCAGGAATGACATATGCGCCGTTGGCGTCGATCACCTGATCGCCTTTCAGGTCGGGCCCGACAGCGACGATCTTCTCGCCATCAATCAGGACATCTGCATCCCAGCTCCGGTCGGCGGTGACGACTACGCCGCCCTTGATCACAGTGGTCATGGCGCATTCCTCCAGAACGATGTTGCGTATCTTTCGATCGGATCGGCCACGCCACTCATCGGTCAGTCCTCGTGAGGGGTGCCGGTTGAATCATTGGCGCCTACAAGGATGTGATTGAAGCGCGGCTCCCACACCGCCCCAACCTGATCGCCGACTTGCCTCGGGCTGGCGTAGAACTCGTCCTCGTCCAGATAGGCGATGAATTCTTCGCGCACGCCGGTATCGAGCGCGACCTTCACGAACGTGCCCTGATACTCGACGTTGATGACGCGGCCGCGGGCGCTGTTGCGCCGCTCGCCCACGTCATCGACAAGCTTGATGTGGTCCCGGCGAACCGAAAACTTGACCGTGTCGCCGATTTTCTTGCCGGCCTGCACGGAGAGATCGTGCAAGGTTCCATCCGGTGTGCGGACCGACATGCCCCCGTCTCCGATCTTCTCGACCTCTCCCGTCAGAACGTTCTGGCCACCCATGAATCGGGCGACATAGGGGCTGTTGGGTCGGTTGTAGATGTCGCGCGGACTTGCGGCCTGCTCGACCACGCCGTGATCCATGACGACAACCTGATCTGCCAATGCGATGGCTTCGGGCTGGGTGTGCGTGACATGAACGAACGTGATGCCAAGCTCCTTTTGAAGGCGCTTCAGCTCGACACGCATGCGAAGCCGCAGGAACTCGTCCAGGGCCGACAGGGGCTCGTCCAGCAGCAGGACTTTCGGATTGGTGATTAGTGCGCGCGCCAAGGCCACACGCTGTTGCTGGCCACCGGACAATTCAGATGGCACGCGGTCTGCCAGATGCAGCAGTTGCACCCGGTCGAGCATGGCGCGCGCCTTCTCGCGGCGACTGCCTGCCGCCTCACCTTTCACTTTCAGGCTGAAAGCGACATTGTCCGTCAGCGACAGATGCGGAAACAGCGCATAGTTCTGGAACATCAACGCGGTGCCGCGATTGCCGGTGCGCATCGTCGTGACATCTTCATTGCCGATCAGGATGGTTCCTGCACTTGGCGTTTCGTGCCCGGCAATCATGCGCAGCAAGGTTGTCTTGCCACAGCCAGACGGCCCGATCATGCAGCAATAGCTTCCGCCTTCGATCGTCAGATTGACGTCGTTCACTGCGCGCACCGGACCGTAAAGCTTGGTGACGTTTTGAATATCTATTCGGCTCTGATCGGCCATTCTTGGCTTCCCTATTTCGCAGCGCGGCGTTTCTGGATGAATGCGATCGCTGCGAAGGCCATCGCGATGACGAGGAAACTGACGATCGATGTCACCGTGCCGATCGCATAGAGCGCGGGCGTCGTGACATTGGTTGTCATGTTGGAGATTTCGATCGGCAGCGTGTTCTTGCCGCCAACCGTGAGCAGCGAGCGCGGCATCTCGTCATAGCTCAATGTAAAGCCAAACAGGGCGACCGCGATCAGGCCCGGGAACAGGATCGGCACCGTGACATAGGCCAGAACCTGCCAGGCGGATGCGCCCGCATCACGCGCGGCCTCCTCCCACGAGCCGTCAAACCGGTTGAGAACGGCAAACATAATCAGAAGCCCGAATGGCAGCGTCCAGCTCAGATGCGCGCCAAGGCCTGACAGCCACCAGTTCAGCCGAAAGCCGAGCAATTGGAACAGCTGGCTGATGCCAAGGCCGAGCAGGATGCCGGGCACCACCAGGCTGGTGATCGCGAGATAAAAGATCGGGCCCGAGCCCCAGAATTTGCGGCGAAACGCCAGACCAGCAAACAGGCACACGATTGCCGTGATCACCATCGACAGACCACCCAGCACCATCGAGCGCCGGAACGCGCCGCCAAGATCGCCGTAGCGGCTCGACGTCCACAGATCGTTGAACCAAACGGTGGAAACGCCACGCATCGGAAAGGTCAGGCCGCCTGATGGGCCCTGAAAACTCAACAGGAAGATGATGAGCATCGGCCCGTAGAGGAACATCACGAACAATGCGAAGAACGCCGCCAGAAAGTAGAAGGCGGGACCGCGCCGGCTGGTGGATGATTGCGCCATCGTTGCCCCCTATCGCGCCAGTTCGGAACGAATGTCGACGACACGCAGGATGGCCGAGACCATCAACAGCACGACGAAGACCAGCAGCACCGCCATGGCGGACGCGACCGGATAATAAAGCTGGTCAATATTGTTCTTCATCGCCGAGACAACAGACGCACTCTGGCCGCCGCTCATCACCCTGACGACGAAGAAGTCACCCATCACCAGCGTAACGACAAAAATGGAGCCTAGTGCAATTCCCGTGCGCGACAGCGGAATGATGACGTCACGCAGGATCTGGAACGAACTGGCGCCGGCATCGCGTGCGGCCTCGATCACGTTTGGATTGATCTTGGCCATACTGTTGAAGATCGGCACGATCATGAACAGGGTAAAAAGATGGATGTAGGTCAGCACCACGGCGAAATCGGAATAGAGCAGGATGTCGAGCGGCCGGTCGATCACGCCAAGCTGCATCAAAGCGCTGTTGAAGAGACCTTCACGACCAAGGAACGGAATCCAGCTCACCATGCGGATGACGTTCGAGGTCCAGAACGGAATCGTGCACAGCAGAAACAGGCCGATCTGAAAGCGCAGGTCGCGAACGTAGAAAACCAGGAAATATGAGCAGGTGAAGCCGATGATGATCGTCGCGATCAAGGTCAGGACTGCATATTTCAATGTCGCCAGAAACAGATTGAGCGTGACAGGCGAGCGCAGCACCTCTGAATAATTGTCCCAGGTGAAAGCCGGATAGACGGCGATGCCGTCAAACTCCCAGAAACTGAGCAAGACCACGGTCAGCAGCGGGATGCCAACCATGGTGATGATCAGGAACGCCAGCGGCGCCACCTGGAGATAGGGCGTCAGCGCCCCGGCGGTCGAGGATGACCTGCCAGACATGTTTCACCTCCAGATGCGGGCGAAGCGGATGAAAGGGGCGGCGGGCTTGGGAGCAATCGCGCCGCCCCGGAGTGACCTCAGGACGAAACGAATTCGTTCCAGCGCTGGATCATGTAGCGGTCTTCATCCATGACGGCGTTCCAGCAGGCGATGGTGCCCATGCGCTGCTCGAAACTACCGCCGTCACGCTTGGCACCGGCCTTGTCCATAATCGCGCCGTATGGATCCTTGATGTCCTCGGACGCTGCCTTACCCTCATACCAGTAGCCGCGCTCGTTTTCGGTCAGGTTCTCCATCGCCGTCTTGGGCACCGATGAGTAATAGCCCTGACGTGCAATGAACGCACCCTGCCAACCAGTGAGATACCAGTTGAGGAATTCATAGGCCGCTTCGAGCTTCGGCCCTTCGAGATGACGCATGAGGCCCATACCCAGGCCCCAGCCGCGATAACCTTCCTTCAGGCCCTGATAGACGCACTGGATACCGCGCGATTTGACCGCGGTGACAGCTGGCGACCACATTGACTGGATCACCACTTCGCCAGCCGCCATCAGGTTGACGCTTTCGTCGAAGGTGGACCAGAAGGCCCGGAACTGCCCTGCCTTCTTCAGCGCAATCAGCGCCTCGATCGTCTTGTCGATCTCCTCGCGCGTCATGTTGCCCTTGTCGACATATTTGATCTGGCCGCTGGATTCGAGCGCCATCGCAGCATCCATGATGCCGATCGACGGAATGTTGACGAGCGCCGACTTGCCCTTGAATTCAGGGTTGAACAGTTCGCTCCAGCTCGAAATCTCACGACCAATGAGGTCGGATCTGATGCCGACCGTGTCTGCGTTGTAGATCGACGGCATGATTGTGGCGAAGCCGGTCGCAGCTGCTGCAAATTCCTTGGAATCGGCGCTATCGGTGTAAAGCACCTCGAAAGGCAGGGTTCCCTGGCGCGTCAGGTCGGAGCCATCGAAGCTCTTGCCGTCACGCATCAGCGGGGTCATTTCGCCCCAGAGCTTGATCTTGCCAACGTCGACGGGCTGAAGATTGCCGGCACGATAGACCTTTTGCAGCCCCCAGAACTCGAAGTCGGCGATATCCACGGTTTCAGGCTGGTTGACGACCTTCGCCATAAGCTGTGTCGTTTCCGCCGTCTGCGGGACGATCTTGAAGCCCAGATCGGCGCTGGCCTTGGTCGCGATGTCGGCGATCACCGAATAGGACGGCCCGACCCAGTTGAGGGTGACGTCCTTGGTGGTCTGAGCCCAGACGGTCGGCGCGCCCAGAATGCTGGACCCTGCGACCGCGCCCGCGGCGGCAGCCGTACCCTTGAGGAGATCGCGGCGTGTAAGGCCCGATCCTGCACGGTTTCGAGAAATCTTGGATGCCATTTTCATCTCCCATTCTACGCCGGTTTGGCCAATGCCCGCGCGACGCATCCTTCTGCCGGAACGCTGCCTCGCATGTGAACTGATGTGATCTAAGCAAAAACGTACTTCGAATGCAATGCACATTATTGTATGGTAATTGCGTTCGAGAATGCCGCGTTGCGGCGCAAAAACACGCGGTCCAACATTGTGCAATTGCACATTTTGTATGCGATAGACATTTTGCATGAGCGAAGCAGAAAGATATCTTGAAGGAGCCGCAAACGCTGATTCTCGTCTTGAGAACCCGCCAGCCGCAGGCGTCAACTATGATACGCGGAGGGGCGTGCGCGACATGCTGGCTGGGCCAAGCTATCTCTATGATTCAGTCTACAATCTGCTGCGCCAGAAGATCGTCGACAGGCAATTGCCACCGGGCGCCTTGCTGAAAGAAGCGGCCGTTGCCACCCACCTTGGCGTCAGCCGCGCACCGGTGCGCCGCGCCATTCTCATGCTGGCAGAGACCGGCCTCCTGCGTCCCGCCGCCGGACAGGGCTATGTTGTCGGAGACGAGGTCGCGCGGCGGATGTCGTCACGCGATTTGCACGACATTCTTGCGCCAGCAACCGACGAGATCGATCGCAGCGCCACCTGGGAAGGCATTTTCGCGCGCGTATCCCGGGAGATCATGTCAGTGATGCCGTTTGGCACCTTCCGCATCCAGGAGGCCGAACTCGGCAATTTTCACCACGTTTCCAGAACTGTCGCGCGCGAGGTTCTCTGGCGGCTGATGGATTCGCGCCTGATCGAAAAGGATCGCAAATCTCACTGGATCGTGGGGCAGATGACAGCCCGCGACGTGCGGGATTCGCTCGAGATGCGCCAATTGCTGGAGCCGCGCGCGCTGGCCAATGTCGCTTCCGGGCTAGACCGCGAATGGCTGGCGGCCCTGTCAACGCGCATCGATCTGGCTCTGTCCAGATTTCCAGATTGCGGTGCAGCCGAAGTTGACGCCATCGAGGACGAGATCTTTCACTCCATGTTTGAGGGTCTGCGCAATGCGCGCATGCTCGGTTCCATTCGCCGCAACCAGATCGCGCTGACAGTGCCGCGGCTGTTCAGGCAGCATTTCCCGATCCACAACGATTTGCCTGCTCTCACCGCCTACGGCCAGATCGTGCGCCTGCTGCATTCGGGATCGACCGAAGCCGCCCAGGCGCTGCTGACATCGCACCTCAAGCGCTCGGAGCCGCTGATCCTGGCTCGGCTGCGCGTGCTGGCAATCCTGCCACCGCCGGCGACGGTTCCTTACATGGTCGCGGAAGACTGAACATCTCACATGGCTGCTCCAAAACTCCGCATCATCGGCACCAGCGCTACCCTGACAGACGAACTGCAGGCGGCGGCCCGCGCCGATCTCGACTTCGACATCGCGTTTGACGTTCTGGACGGCCAGGCGTGCCTGCGCCGCGGCGTGCTAAGCCCCGAGAGCTATGACGTCTACGACCAGTGGTTCTATTCACTCGATGTGCTGTGGACGGCCGGTTCCATCCAGGCAATCGACACGAGCCGGATCAGCCGCTGGCCGCAGGTCAAGGTCGCGGGCGGATCGACAGGCAATCTCGCTGAACAAAGCCCGGGCAAGGCGCCGACAGACCTGCTCTATGTCCAGCCCGACGGGACGCTTGGCCCCACCCATCGTCATACCGACCGGCCGTATGTCGGCATGGTGCCGACGACCTACAATGTCGACAGCTTCGCCTACCGCCGCGAATTGCTGTCGCAGGTCGGCGCGGACGAAGCGGAAAGCTGGGCATGGTTGCTCGACGACCGCTGGCATGGCCGCGCGACGATCAGCCTCGACCCAGCCGGCAGCGCGGTCGAGCTTGCACTCGCCGCACGCTCGGCGGGGCTTGTCGATCTGCGCGATCCCGGCGACCTGACGACGGAAGAAATCGACGCGCTGTTTGAGGTGCTGCGTTCGCTCAAGCGGCGCGGCCATTTCAGCCGCTTCTGGGGATCGGCGGAGGATTCCGTTGGCCTGATGACCAATCCAAGCGTGATCGGGTCGCTCTGGTCGCCAGCATTCTATTCGCTGCGCGGGATGGGCGAAGACCTGATCTATGCTGCGCCACGTGAAGGCTATCGGGGCTGGCACAGCGGGCTCTGCCTTTCAGCGGGCGCCAGCGCCAAGGCGAGCGACCTGGCATATCGCTATATGAACTGGTGGCTCGACGGGCGGGCCGGTGCGATCATGGCGCGTCAAGGCTATTACATTTCGGTGACGGAGCCGCTGAGCGGAACATTGTCAGAAGCCGAATGGAACTATTGGTACGGCGGAGAGCCTGCATCTGAAGATCTCGCCGGGATGTCGGGCCGCATCGTGGTGCGCAAGGGCGAGCGCCGCGAAGGCGGCAGCCATCGCGACCGCATCGGCAAGGTCGCCGTGTGGAGCACAATCATGCCTGAGCACAATTATCTGGCCAGGCGCTGGCGCGAGTTGATCGATCTGTAGGCGCCCCGGCCCTGGCGCGAATGGCCGCATTCTTCAACCGCACGGTAGATTGACGTCACTTGTCGCCAGGTTTTCGCTCACAAATGTTGCGCTGCACTGCGAGACCGCATAACAACGCGGGCGGGCAACATGCTTGCGGCGCAAGGCTCGAGAATGGAACAATTGAAGCTACTTGCACTCGACGCTGACGATCTGGACATTGTGTCTGCACATGTCCAGGACGCGGTCATGCAGGTCGGGCATATCGACTACAGGGCGGCAGAAAAGCGCCTGGTAATCGAAATGAACCGCTTTGTCTGGGAAAAAGCGAGCGGAACCTTCCGCAAGCACAATGAGCGTCGCCGCTCGGTTCTCGATTTCAGCCGTGTGCTGGCTGTACGCAGTTCCGGTATTGACCGGTCGAAAAAGCAGGACGTGCTGTCGCTGCTCACAATCGGCTTTTCGGATGACGACACTCCGGCTGGAACGGTGGAACTCCTGTTTGCAGGCGGTGCCGCATTGTCCTTCGATGTCGAAGTGATCGAGGCGCGGCTGACCGATCTGGGTGCCGCGTGGGAGGCAAGCTCCCGCCCGGTCCACGGGGCCTGACCGTGGCGATCACACTCGATGCAGGCTTTGACAATTTCGAGGCAGCGTTCACAGCCTTCCTTGCGACCAAGCGCGAGGCCTCGCCAGATGTCGACACAGCTGTGCGCGAAATCGTTGCGCGCGTGCGCGTCGAAGGCGACAAGGCCCTCTTCGACTACACAAAACGGTTCGACCGTTTTGACCCGAGCAGTAGCCGACTGAAGGTCACCGAAGCCGAAGTCGATGCCGCGTTCGATGCCGCCGATCCCACGACAATCGAGGCGCTGACGCTGGCGCGCGACCGGATCGCTTCACACCACGCACGCCAGAAGCCGGCGGATGATCTCTATACAGACGCGATCGGCGTCGAGCTTGGCTCACGCTGGACGGCGGTCGAATCTGCCGGCCTCTATGTGCCTGGCGGAACCGCGAGCTATCCGTCCTCGGTGCTGATGAATGCGCTGCCGGCCCGTGTCGCCGGCGTCGAGCGTGTCGTCATCACCGTGCCGACCCCAGATGGCGTCCTCAATCCGTTGGTACTGGTTGCGGCGCGGCTTGCCGGCGTTTCGGAAATTTACCGTGTTGGTGGCGCACAAGCGATCGCGGCCCTTGCCTATGGGACAGAGACGATCCGCCCGGTAGTGAAGATCGTCGGACCCGGCAATGCCTACGTGGCGGCTGCCAAACGCCAGGTGTTTGGCACGGTCGGCATCGACATGATCGCCGGTCCATCAGAAGTGCTGGTGCTGGCCGATGGCACAAACGATCCCTACTGGATTGCAGCTGATCTTCTGGCGCAGGCCGAGCACGACACCGGCGCGCAGTCGATCCTGATCACCGATGACGCCGCGTTTGGCCGTGCGGTTGAAGGTGCCGTCGAGCGCCAGCTCAAGCATTTGCCGCGCGCCGAAACGGCGTCCGCCAGCTGGCGCGATTTCGGTGCCGTGATCCTTGTGTCCGATTTCGAGCAGGCGATGCCGCTGGTCAACCGCATTGCGCCCGAACATCTCGAACTGGCGATCCCCGATGCGGATGCCTATGCGGCACGGGTGCGCAATGCAGGCGCGATCTTCATCGGTCGCCACACGCCCGAAGTCATCGGCGACTATGTCGGCGGGTCCAACCACGTGCTGCCGACCGCCCGTTCCGCGCGGTTCTCCTCAGGTCTGTCGGTGCTTGATTTCATGAAGCGTACCTCGCTCTTGAAGCTTGGGCCCGACCAGTTGCGCCAGCTTGCGCCTGCCGCAGTCACGCTGGCTGAGGCAGAGGGGCTTGATGCCCATGCACGATCCGTCTCGATCCGGCTGAATATGTGAGGCGGGGATGAGCGATCGGTCGAAGGCGAGGCTGATGGATGTCGAGCTCGACGAATCGATCGGTCGTTCGACGCCCGACGTCGAGCATGAGCGCGCCGTCGCGATCTTCGATCTGGTCGAGGAAAACGAATTCCGACCGGTCGGCGACGAGGGCGAGGGCCCCTACAAGCTCAAGCTTTCATTGGTTGAGAGCCGCCTGGTATTCGCCATATCGCGCGAGAACGGCGACGCCGTGATGACGCATATCCTGTCGCTGACGCCGTTCCGGCGCATCGTGAAGGATTATTACATGATCTGCGAAAGCTACTACGAGGCGATCCGCATTTCCTCGCCCTCCCAGATCGAGGCGATCGACATGGGACGGCGCGGCCTGCACAATGAAGGCTCGCAGACGCTGCTTGATCGGTTGGCTGGCAAGATCGATGTCGATTTCGATACGGCGCGTCGCCTGTTCACGCTGGTGTGTGTATTGCACTGGCGTGGGTGAGGAGCGGTTTGCGCAGCAAACGAAAAGCCCCCGAATGGGCTTTTCGAGCGACGAACGCCCGGAGCCGTAGCGGAGGGCCGGGAGGCGTTTCAGCTGCGAACGTCCAAAGGGCCGGGAGAGATCCGGCACTGCACAGCAGGCCTTTGCCGTGTGCGTTCGCAGCCAGCGAGACAACTCATCCACCATCCGTTGACGCCGGGTGTTCACAAGCCCGGAAGCATCGTCTATATGAAGCCGCAACTACCGGCCCCGGCTTTCGCCCGCGTCGGCCTTTTCCGTGAATAAAGGTAGAGTATGCCGAAGGAAGAAGTCCTCGAATTTCCAGGTGTCGTGACCGAACTCCTGCCGAATGCGATGTTTCGCGTGAAGCTGGAGAACGAACACGA
>Ga0209572_1002027_pt1 | contig 10653 bp, 8 predicted proteins | sample EBPBio232012_DNA_FD_185867 | JGI IMG/M metagenome (GOLD analysis project Ga0209572, IMG submission 185867) | Wastewater treatment Type I Accumulibacter community from EBPR Bioreactor in Madison, WI, USA - Reactor 1_1/23/2012_ DNA (SPAdes)... | ecosystem: Engineered > Bioreactor > EBPR >...
AGTTGACATTATCTATGGAAGCGAATACCACGCTGAACAAAGCGCAAAACTTTATGCGCGAGTTCAACGATGAGTTTGTTTCTATCGAACATTTATTGCTTGCCTTAACGGAAGGCAAGGACAGTGCATCGCAGTTGTTGCGCGACAATGGCGTGAGTTCAAAAGAACTGAAAAAAGCCGTTGAACAATTGCGTAAAGGGCAGCGTGTAACTTCTAACACACAAGAGGAGACCTACAACTCTCTTGAGAAATACGCGAAGAACTTGAACAAACTTGCCGCTGATGGTAAGCTGGATCCTGTAATTGGTCGTGACGAAGAGATTCGCAGAGTGATGCAGATTCTTTCGCGCAGAACAAAGAACAACCCGATTATCATAGGTGAGCCTGGTACTGGTAAAACTGCGATTGCGGAAGGCATTGCGCACCGCATCATTAATGGTGATGTGCCTGAGAACTTGAAGTCGAAACAGATTTACTCTTTGGATATGGCGGCATTGATTGCTGGTGCCAAGTACAAAGGTGAGTTTGAAGAACGCTTAAAGTCGGTGGTGAACGAGGTGCAAAAGAGCGAAGGTGAAATCATTCTTTTCATAGATGAGATACACACGCTGGTGGGCGCTGGTGGAGGCGAAGGCGCAATGGACGCTGCCAACATCTTGAAGCCTGCGTTGGCTCGTGGTGAACTGCGTGCGATAGGCGCAACCACTTTGAACGAGTATCAAAAATATTTTGAGAAAGACAAAGCGCTTGAAAGACGTTTCCAAAAGGTAATGATTGATGAGCCAGATAGAGAAGCGGCCATTTCCATCTTGCGTGGTTTGAAGGAGAAATATGAGAACCACCACAAGGTGCAAATCAAAGACGATGCTATTATCGCAGCCGTTGAGCTTTCGCAACGCTATATCACAGATAGATTTTTACCCGATAAAGCGATTGACTTGATAGATGAAGCGGCTTCAAAATTGCGTATGGAGATTAACTCCAAGCCGCAAGAGTTGGATGAGATTGAAAGAAAGATCATGCAGCTTGAAATTGAGCGCGAGGCTATCAAACGTGAGAACAATACAGCTCGTTTGGATGACTTGAACAAAGACATTGCCGACCTTAGCGAGAGTCGCAATTCACTGGCTGCAAAGTGGCAAGCAGAGAAGGATGTAGTGGAAGGTATTCAAAATGCGAAGAAAGAAATTGAAAACCTGAAGCTGCAAGCGGAGCAAGCCGAGCGTGAAGGCAACTATGGTCTTGTGGCGGAGATACGCTACGCTCGCATCAAAGAGCAAGAAGATAAAATAGAAGATGGCCGCGCGAAGTTGCAAGAGCTGCAAGCCAACTCCAAGATGGTAAAAGAGGAAGTGGACCCTGAAGAGATTGCGGACGTTGTTTCGCGTTGGACGGGTGTGCCTGTAACGCGTCTTGTGGAAAGCGAGAAAGCTAAACTCTTGCGCTTGGAAGATGAACTTGGCAAACGTGTAGTAGGACAACATGAAGCTATAGTAGCACTTAGTGATGCCGTGCGCAGAAGCCGTGCAGGTCTTGCAGATGAGAAGAAACCGATTGGTTCTTTCATCTTCCTTGGAACAACGGGTGTGGGTAAAACAGAGCTTGCAAAAGCCCTCAGCGATTTCTTGTTCAACGATGAGAACGCCATGACCCGCATAGATATGAGTGAGTACCAAGAACGCCACAGCGTGAGTCGCTTGGTGGGCGCGCCTCCCGGGTATGTAGGTTATGATGAAGGCGGACAACTGACCGAAGCTGTCAGAAGAAAACCTTACTCTGTTATCCTCTTGGACGAAATAGAGAAAGCGCACCCCGATGTGTTCAACATCTTGCTGCAAGTGTTGGATGACGGAAGGATGACCGACAGCAAAGGCCGATTGGTGAACTTTAAAAACACCATCATCATCATGACGAGCAACTTGGGTTCGCAAATCATACAAGACAATTATGAAAAGGCGAAAGACCCCGATAGCATCGAATTGTTTGAAAAAACAAAAAGCGAAGTGATGACGGTATTGAAAGGTTCGTTGCGCCCTGAGTTCCTGAACAGGATAGATGAAATCATCATGTTCACACCGCTCAACAAAGGACAGATTATAGACATTGTAAAACTACAATTGCACTTGCTAAGTGAACGATTAAAACAAGCCGACATCAACCTTGTAGTAACACCCGATGCTATGAACTACTTAGCAGACAAAGGCTACGACCCGCAGTTTGGTGCACGCCCCGTAAAACGTGTGATACAAAAAGAAGTGATGAACGAACTCTCCAAGTACATCCTCAGTGGCAACATTGATAAAACAGAACCTGTGGTGCTGGATGTATTCGATGGCCAAATTGTCTTCCGCAAGAAGATTGAAGAGGAAGAGCTTTTGGAGGTTTAGAACTTCTAATTGAAGATTGAATATTAAAGATTGAATATTAAAGATTGAATATTAAAACCAGCCGCGGAAGGGGCTGGTTTTTGCGTAGCCTTAAGGTTAGAATTTGATAGATACTTTAAATAAATGATTTGATGGTAGATTTTTCGCAGTCGTTTTTTGGTAAGTCGTTGAATGAACTACTTTATTCAGACATAGAGAACTTCTTTGTTGAAGAGAGGGAGGAATCAACTCGAATTGAATTCAAAGCTTTTGAACCTACCTATGGCGATTTCAATAAGGGACTTGAGGGCGTTATAAGGGGGCTTTGTGCTTTTCTAAACTCAGAGGGAGGTATATTGATTTGGGGTGCACCTGTTGGCGCTCAAGTTCAAGGTAAAAAGGAGAAAGTATTTAAAGGAAATTTATCTCCGTTATCTGATGAGAAAGAGAAGGACTGGCTCGTAAATAAAGTTTCTGATTCAATTACTCCGTTACCTGTTGGAATCAATGTGAGCATTCTAAAAAATGGTGATCATATTTTATATGTTTTCGAAGTTCAGGCAAGCCACTATTCGCCTCATCAGTTTAAAAATATATATTTCGCTAGATTAGATGGTCAATCGAGACCTGCTCCACATTATTTGATTGAGGCATTATTTAGGAAGATTAGTTATCCTAATATCGAAGGATTTGTGAAAATAAACCAGATTTCCGATTCGCGTGATGGTTATTTACTGTATGTAGATTTCAATATTTTTATTTTTAATTTTTCACCATTACAAAATGAAAGGAATACTGTAGTTAGATTATTATCATCAATGGGCACATTTGTAAAAGGAGTAAATACAGGTTTTTCACAAGAGTTAGTACTAGGAGGTGATGTTGCATTTGATAATATACCTGATACCCTTCATTTCGGTCAACCCATATTAGAATACGTTAGATTGAGGCTGTCTAAAAAAGAATTGGAATCGAGAAATCAGAAAATCGATTTGGTGTTATCATTCGGTGGAAGATTCTCTCCTTTAAAATCATCATCCTATAAACTAGATTTTAGTAAAGTTGATTCTTACAATTTTAATGACGCGTTTGTTGATATAGATGAGAACGTACTCTCATCGACTCTTCAAGAAAGGCTGGGTAGTAATAGGGAAAACTTATTGAAGAAATTCATTGGTCGTTGATTGATTTACACTCACCAATACCGCAAGTTTATAATTTGCACCAATCATTCAATGTCTCCCATCCAATACCACTTTCCTAAACGCGATACCGAAACAAGTTCGGCATGATAAGTCGCTTGCGTGGTTTGTAGTGTGTGCGTATCAAAACGTAGGTTATCTGTGATACTCTTTTATTCATTATCACACTTGCCGTGCGTCACCCTGAACTCGTTTCAGGGGCTTATTCACAACAGCATTTGTTAAACAATACAATTATTTCGTTTATTTCGTTTATTTCGATTAAGTTTGTGTTCGTCAAACAAAAACACCATGGATACTTTAGAGCAAATTAAAAGACCCTCAAAGCAAGAACAAAAAGTGGCAGGAAAATCATACAATACATTGTCTGCTGCGCTTGCTCAAATAAATTCAGTACAAACGGAGATTGAGATAGAAGAAACCAAGGAGAAAATACAGGTTCCTTTAAGAGCTTTGAAATTGTTGAGTAATATTTTAAAAGCAATGGGCGAAGGAAAACCTATTTCAATTGTTCCTGTTGCAACGGAAGTTACCACTCAAAAGGCATCCGAGATTTTGGGTTGCTCAAGGCCTCATTTAATAAAGCTATTGGAGCAAGGAGAGATTGAATTCACCAAAGTGGGCAAGCATAGAAGGTTAAGGTTTGAAGATGTTCTGTTGTACAAGCAGAAAATGAAAGAAGAACAGAAGCAGCGAATTATTGATATTATGAACCAAGACGAAGAAGACGGACTATATGATTCATAGTGTAAGATTCACAGCAGTATTGGATACGAATGTCATCTATCCAGTAATCATAAGAGACTTGCTCTTTTGGTTTGCTCATTATGATTTATATACACCCAAATGGAGCAAGCACATTTTTGATGAATGGAAATCTGTATTAGAGAGAAAGGATATTCCAGCTGACGAAGCCGAAAGACGAGTTCAGAAGGCTAATGCGGCATTTCCTGATGCAATGGTTCAGAATTATGAATCGTTGATTGAGAGTTTGACTTTGCAAGATGAAAAAGATCGTCATGTGTTGGCAGCAGCCATCAAGGCCAATGCTGATGTCATCGTTACCAACAACATAAAACATTTTCCTCAAGAATATCTCGAATCATTTGGCTTGGTTGCTAAAACGGCCGATGATTTTCTTACTGATATTATTGATTTGAATAATGAACAAGCCATTGCAGCTTTCAAAGAAATGGTATTGAACAAGAAGAATCCTGAATTGGATGAATTTGAGGTATTAGATGTTTTGAGAGGAAATGGTCTTAATGACACTGCGAATTATCTACACGCATTACTGTAGCATTTTATTACCATATCAATCCATCCAAAATCTACGGTGTTTTGCGGATAAAAATCATGTATCTGTTGGGCAGGTTTGCCGTTCAAAGCAGATATGATAACAACAAAATTCTTTAAAGGCTTTTTTTTCTGTGCTACCATTTTGATTTCATCAACGAGCATGCAAGCCCAGTTTGGCGATGAGAACTACGCCTATCTTGGGCTGACCTTAAATTCAGGTAGCATAACCAATGCGTACAATTTGGGTGGCCTTCACAACGATAAATTCTCAGGGCCTGCCGTTTTGTTTGGTGTAGAAAGCTATAACGAAGGCGGCAGCTGGAGCCAGTTCAGTGCCGATGGATTGTTGTTGGCAGTGGTATCCACCATTTCGCCAACCTTCGTTCCCAAGTTGAAAGAGTATGAAGGTAAAAGTGGCGCTGTGCCCAATACATCGCTCTATTTATTGTCCACACCTTTGCTCAAATGGGGAGGTGCATTTTCGCCCGGCAAGCAAGAGTTGTTAGGTCCTACTTTTCAATTCGGCTTTGAAGGCCTTAGCCTGCTGCGCATGGATGCTGATGGCAAGGGAAAGAAGCTGGACAACGCCATTGGTGGGCAAAATGACGGTGTACTTACGTATGGTACAGGCCTTCAGTTGTTCAATCCTTTGCGCAAAATTGATTTCTTTAGACACTCCCGATTGAGTTTTAATATCGACTGGATGCTTACACGTGAGTTTGATGAAAAATTCAGAGTAAGCGGTAGAAAAAGATACACCCTTGAGATGGTTACTATGCTGGGCAGAAGAGGCTACATAAAAGCCTTTTATCAAAATGTAGATTACCGCAACGCGTTTTACTTGACCAACGTAGATGGGCCACCTACTCCCATCTCATCTAAGATGTCTGTGTTTGGTTTGGGGCTTGGTCTCAACTGGCTTCAGTATCAGTAATATTATTTATTTTTATAAGAAAAACAAAAGACCCTTTCATGCAGGAGGGGTCTTGTTTGCAAAACTCACCGATGCTAACCCCAATGGCGCAGTTTTGTAAACCGCACCAATCATTAAGTTATCTTGTAGCCAATACTACTTTGCTAAATGCGCTGCCGAAACAAGTTCGGCATGACAAGCCGCTTGCGTGGTTTGTAGTGTGTGCGTGTCAACGTGTAGGTTATCTGTGATACGCTTTCTTCATTATCACACTTGCCGCTCGTCACCCTGAACTCGTTTCAGGGTCTCATTCGCAAGGACCTATAAAAACCAAAAACCCCCGCTCGTGGGAGCAGGGGTTGATGGAAATAAATTACTAATTCAATCTAAAAAATGGTTTACACACTAAAAGCGATGTTTGATACGCTATGCTTCTTAAAAAGGTTACGTCATTTCGCTTGACCTATAAAAATCAAAACCCCCACTCTAAAGAGTAGGGGCTGAAGTAAAATAGAGTGTTTTGTAGCACACATATATTTTAACCACAGGCTAATACGAAAGGAATATCTGAGTGGTTGCGCTATTTGTGTAAATACTTCATGCAATTTCTTGCTACGTATTATAGGTGTCTGCAAGACAATTGGTTGGAGAGAAGCAAGACCTTCTTTCATAGACCAGTTTCACGCTGGGAAACGGTCATTTCCCAGCAAATAATGCTCGTTTACCTCCGAATGATGGCCATTTTCCAGCGAATGATGACCATTTCCCTCCGGGAAACAGTCATTTCCCAGCGAATTATGGTCATTTCCCTCCGGATGATAGCCGTTTCCCTCCGGATAATAGCCATTTCCCTCCGGGAAATAGGAGTTTCCTTCTGGGAAATTGTCATCAAGTTTCTATAAATCTTGACTTACGGATGTCACATTTCAAACAGCACCTTTCTCTTTCTTCCGCTCTTCGCGTTTTTCTTGACGCGCTTCTTTGCGTTGTTCGCGTTTGGTCTTCTCCGCTTGTTTCTCTTCTACTTGTGCAGGCTCGTCTTTACCAAAAAGTCGTTTTAGAAAACCATTGTCTTTGTTCTCTTCATCTACCGATTGGAGGTTGATCACATTTTCTACCGAAGGTTGTAAGGCACGGACAAACGCATTTTTCAATACAGATATAATGGCATTAAATACAGCCACATTCGGGTCATTGAATTTGCCGTTGATAGTTACACGCGTGGCAAGTTGTTCTTTAGGTTGGTTTTGAAAGACCTCTGCTACTGTGCCTATCAATGCTTCCCAAGCTATCTGCGCTATGTTGCCTTCTTCTTTTTCAAACTGAACAATGTCCAGGTCTTTGATGATGGGTTTTACATAACCCGCAAACTGACCATCCTTGGCTGCAAACTCGGTAGCTATCTCCATGGTGCCTTGCTTCAAATCGAAGTTGGCATATTCTGTAAAGAAGGGATTGAGGTAAACGAGTTCCGTCTTGGTTAGTGTACCGTTCAAGTCAAAGGTCGGCTGTTTGTTGAGCGGGTCCAGTTTAACGCCTATGTTTAAGCCACCGTCATAGAGCGATGCACTCATATCTATAGTAGCCGGTAGCAATACGCCTTCTTTAGGTTCATTGGTAAGTCCACGCCCTTCCACGTATATAGCCGTTAGAGGCACATCTACCAGTGGGGAAGAGGCAGGGTCTATATAATGCACCTCACCATTATTCACCGCGAAGCGGTTGATGTCCAGCGGCACAAAGTCTTTGATGAGTTGTATAAAATTAGTAGAGTCTTCAGGAGCTTGCTCACCCACGTTGGCATCTTTAGTATAGTTGACAACGGGGTGCTCAAACTCAACTTCGGCCACCACCTTGCCTTCGAAGATGGCGCGCCATTCTACCGATAAGTCTATAACAGGCGCTTTGAAGAAATGCGCTGTTACATTGCCCTTCTCATCCACTTTATTAATATAGATATCATTGATCTTATAAGCTCCGCGGATAAGGGCCAGGTCTATATCTTCTATATGTCCGTAGTGCCCATCGAGGGCCGCAAGTTTCTCATTGGCAAAATGCAGTATCACATAAGGCAGTGCTATACGAATAGCTACCAACATGCCAAGCACGATAAGCCAAATACGTATGCGCTTTTTTCTTTTCACATCTTTCTTTGGATGCGTGGGTGGTATTAAACGTGGGGTAGTATCCATAGTATAATTCGTTTATAACAGGGAGGTAATACAACTGATATACCTGTGCTATGCTTACTCTGTAAGAGCATAGAACTGCATTAAGAACAGCGAAGACTGCGTGGCACTAAGCTGAAGCGCCTTTCATAGGTAATAAGGCGCCACCTAACAAACGACCTACTGTTAACGGACCTAAGAAGCGAAGGGCTACCAGACCACCCACTACCATCAGGCCTTGTTTGATTCGTTTGTTTCTAAGTTGCTTTTTTTGTTTGGCTTCTGCTGCGGCAGATTTGGATTTGATAATCCTTCGTGTTGTGCGTTTCATGGTATTTATTTTTTAAAGATGAATTCTGAATACAACGCAATATTGAAAGAAGTAATCACACGAAGGTGCTAAAGGTGGGAATGTCGCAAGGATTTATTGGAATGGTGGTAGTTGGTAGTTAGTGATTAATTGGTTAGACCAAGTTTATAAAAACCCTAAGCCCCTTTCCGCGAAGAAAGGGGCCTTTAAAATGAAAAAAGATGTGTTTTAAAAAACGTGTTCTTATTACGTAGCCATCTTGACGATGTTACATATTCAATTCGTTGTTACACTGTCACTGCATACATCCTCTCGCGCTGTTCTTTGATGGTTTTATCTTCCAGGTATTCATCGTAGCTCATGCGCTTGTCTATGATACCGCTCGGGGTAATCTCAATGATACGGTTGGCCACGGTTTGTACAAACTCATGGTCATGCGAGGTGAAGAGGGCAATGTTTTTCCAATCCTTCAGCGCATTGTTGAATGCCGTGATGGACTCAAGGTCTAAGTGGTTCGTTGGTTCATCCATCACTAGGCAGTTGGCACCGGCAAGCATCATACGGCTAATCATGCAACGCACTTTTTCACCACCGCTCAGTACGTTTGATTTCTTCAATACCTCTTCACCACTGAAAAGCATTTTGCCAAGGAAGCCACGAACAAAGGTTTCGTCTTTGTCTTTGGAGAATTGGCGCAACCAATCCACCAAGTTGTCTGCACCATCGAAGAACTTAGAGTTATCGTTGGGCAAATAAGCGGTGGTGATAGTGCTTCCCCATTCGTAAGTGCCGCTGTCGGCTTGCTCTTCGCCCATAATAATTTGGAAGAAAGCAGTGATGGCCGCGTGGTCTTTTGATACCACAGCTACTTTATCGCCTTTTATCAATTTGAAAGAAACATCGGCAAACATTAATCCTTCAGGACCTGTTTTGCGCAAGTCATCTACACTCAGTATTTGATCGCCCGGCTCGCGGTCAGGACGGAAGATGATGCCCGGATACTTACGCGTAGAAGGTTGAATATTTTCAAGCACGAGTTTGTCCAACAACTTTTTGCGGCTCGTTGCTTGTCGCGATTTAGAAGCATTCGCACTGAAGCGCTCCACGAATTCTTGAAGCTCTTTGCGTTTCTCTTCCACCTTTTTGTTTTGGTCGGCACGTTGGCGCAAGGCCAACTGGCTGCTCTCATACCAAAAAGTATAGTTACCGGTGAACAATTGTATTTTACCAAAGTCAATATCTGCTACGTGAGTGCAAACAGCATCTAAGAAGTGACGGTCGTGTGATACTACAATCACGGTGTTTTGAAAATCGGCCAAGAAGTTTTCCAACCAAGAAATGGTTTCAACGTCCAAGTCATTCGTAGGCTCATCGAGTAAAAGAATTTCAGGATTGCCAAACAAGGCTTGCGCTAAAAGCACGCGCACTTTCTCCTTACCCTCCAACTCACTCATGAGTTTGTAATGCGTGTCTTCTTTAATACCAAGACCGCTCAATAGGTTGGCCGCATCGCTTTCAGCGTTCCAACCGTCCATCTCCGCAAATACGGTTTCAAGTTCTGCTACTTTCTCTCCATCCTCATCGCTGAAGTCGGCCTTGGCATAAAGCTCTTCCTTTTGCTTCATTACAGTCCAGAGCTTTTTGTTGCCCATCAACACGGTTTGAAGCACCGGGAAAATGTCGAACTCAAAGTGGTTCTGCTTTAGCACGCTCATGCGCTCTCCGGGCGTGATGATGACTTGGCCCGTCATCGGGTCAATATCACCGGAAAGAATCTTTAGAAAGGTAGATTTTCCTGCACCGTTGGCACCAATCACTCCATAGCAGTTGCCGGGAGTAAACTTGAGGTTGACATCTTCGAAAAGTGTTCTCTTGCCATAGCGCAAGGAAAGATTAGAAACTGTAAGCATTTTCTGGAGAGAGAAATATAAAATTTGCGGGCGCGAATTTACGAATTCCTCTGTGTTTTTCGGCAGGAAATGCTGCGGCAGTCTTAGGCAGGAACGGCCACTATCTTATAGGTTTTGATGCCGGTGCGTTTTACTTCCTCTTTTTCTTTCGTACCGGTGTAATAATGCTCCAATCCAATAGCTTGAAAAGTGCGGTAGGCAGTGGAGAGTTGATTGGGTGTGCATGTTAACTCGTTCTTATTTACCCAACCTTGTTCTTGCACAAAGTAGAAACCATCTTGGATGGAAGAGGAAGTAGTATTGAGAGAATTTGAAATAGTGAAAGGAGCATCCAAAGAAGGGTAGGAGTAAAGTTTTACTTCTTTGTTAGACGTGAGTTTTACAGTTTCGGAATATGTGCGAATAAAGTTTTGGTAAGCATTTAACTCTGTCACAGACTTCATTCGGAAGCCGTTCTTCTTTAAAAGTTGTTCTATGTATTTCAG
>Ga0209572_1002031_pt1 | contig 10626 bp, 10 predicted proteins | sample EBPBio232012_DNA_FD_185867 | JGI IMG/M metagenome (GOLD analysis project Ga0209572, IMG submission 185867) | Wastewater treatment Type I Accumulibacter community from EBPR Bioreactor in Madison, WI, USA - Reactor 1_1/23/2012_ DNA (SPAdes)... | ecosystem: Engineered > Bioreactor > EBPR >...
TCGGTATTGAGATCGTGTTCAATCAGGCCGGTATCTGGCTGGCGTTGGTGTTCATCGGGTTGCCCTATATTGTGCGCGCCATCGAGCCCGTTCTGGCCTCGCTGGACACGGAAGTGGAAGAGGCGGCGCTGTCGCTTGGTGCCAATCACTGGCAGGCATTCTCACGCGTACTGTTCCCGCATTTGTTCCCTGCCCTCATTTCCGGTTTTGCGCTCGCTTTGGCGCGCGGCTTCGGCGAATTTGGTTCGGTGATCTTCCTTTCCAGCAACATTCCCGGCGTCTCGGAAATCGTGCCACTCACCATTCTCACCAAGCTCGAGGAATATGATGTGGCGGGTGCCACCGTGATCGCGGTGATGATGTTGATGGTCTCGTTCTTCGTACTCTACTTGCTCAATTCATTGCAGCAATGGAAAGCGAGCCGATATCTATGAAACACATGGCTGCACATGAGCCGCGCCTGATGCGCTTGCTGATTTCACTCATCGCGATCAGTGCGATTTTGCTACTGATTCTATTGCCGGTGATCGCTGTCTTCGTGGAAGCTTTCAGTCGTGGTGCGGATGTATATGTCGAAAGCCTGGCAGAGCCGGACGCACAAGCGGCCATTTGGTTAACGGTGCTGGTCGCGTTGATTGCAGTGCCTTTCAATCTGGTATTCGGTGTCGCAGCAAGTTGGGCGATCGCGAAATTCGAATTCGCTGGGAAGCGGCTGCTGCTCACGCTCATCGACCTTCCCTTCTCCGTGTCACCGGTCATTTCCGGCCTTGCTTTTGTGTTGGTATTCGGCGCGCATGGACTGATGGGTGATTGGCTGGTGCGCCATGGTATTGAGATCATCTTCGCAGTGCCCGGCCTTGTCATCACCACCGTGTTCGTGACCTTCCCGTTTGTGGCGCGCGAACTGATACCGCTGATGCAGGAACAAGGGCGCGAGGAGGAGGAAGCGGCGATATTACTGGGTGCGTCGGCGTGGCAAATGTTCCGCCATGTGACCTTGCCCAATATCCGTCTCGGGTTGCTTTATGGCGTGCTGTTATGTAATGCACGGGCGATGGGCGAATTCGGTGCGGTATCGGTCGTTTCAGGCCATATACGCGGTGAGACGACGACCATCCCGCTCTATGTCGAAATGCTGTATAACGAGTATAATTTTGCCGCGGCATTCGCGGTCGCATCGGTGCTGACGCTCTTGGCGTTGGTGACGCTGGCGGCCAAGCAATGGGTGGAAAGGAAAAGGCACGTATGAGTATCGCCATCCAGAATGTCAGTAAGCGGTTTCGCGAATTCCAAGCACTGAAGGATGTTTCCCTTATCATCAAAGACGGTGAACTGGTCGCGCTGCTTGGCCCGTCGGGCTCCGGCAAGACCACCTTGCTGCGTATCATCGCCGGCCTCGAACAACCCGACAGCGGGAAGGTGACGACCGAAACGCGCATCAAGCGACAGGCGAACTCAGTCGGCTTCGTATTTCAGCATTATGCACTGTTCAAGCATATGAGTGTATTTGAGAATGTTGCTTTTGGTCTTCGTGTCCGTAAGAAAGCGCAACGGTTGAGTGAAGAGCAGATTCATGAGAAAGTCATGAAGCTCCTTGGGCTGGTGCATCTGGAGTCTTACCATGCACGTTTCCCCTCGCAGCTTTCCGGGGGTCAGCGGCAAAGAGTGGCGCTCGCCAGAGCCTTGGCGGTCGAACCTCAGATTCTGCTTCTGGATGAACCTTTCGGCGCGCTCGACGCCAAGGTACGAAAGGAGCTCAGGCGATGGATGAGGAGGCTGCATGAGGAGCTTCATATCACCACTATTTTCGTGACCCACGACCAGGAAGAGGCGATGGAGATGTCGGATCGCGTGGTGGTGATGAGCCAAGGCAAGATCGAGCAGCTCGGTACGCCTGAAGAAGTCTATCTGCAGCCTGCGAATGGCTTTGTGTATGACTTTTTGGGGCATTATAACGAATTCGCCGCATGGCAATTGCCGGATGGGACGCTACTGCTGCAAGAGGGTGCGCAACAGGCCAAGCCCGCACCGCTGTTCACCGAGAGCTCAACGAAGTGGATACGGCATATCCCGTTTGTGTCGAGACTCTTCGCGCCGGAGCGCCCGACACCGCAAAGCTACGCGAAGGATACCCATACATCACCCACCGCAGGTGTGCCGGTGAAGGTCTTTTGCCGCCCGCACGAGATGTATTTCTATATCACCCAGGAGCCCGGCACCGTGAAAGCGACCATCGTGCATATGAACCCGGCGGGTCCATTGGTGAAGATCGAATTGGAGCGCGATAATGGCGCGCTGCTTGATGCAGAACTGGCGAAGACGGTCGTCGATAAATTGCAACTGATGAAACATCAGGCGGTCTATGTTATGCCGCGTAACATGAAGGTGTTTGCATAATGCTTAAATGCGCTCAAGCGCCGCTAGGGCTTTCGGCGTCAACCGCCACGCAAGCGTGCGTTCTTGAGTAAGTAGTGGAGCCGTAGCTCAGCTGGATAGAGCAAGCGTTTCCTAAACGCTAGGTCGTGTGTTCGAATCACATCGGTTCCACCATTTGCATTTGTTGCGTTGCGCCTTGATTCATCCGGCTCATCTGCTATGCCCAGACCCTGCATTCAGTGAAGGATTCCGCCATGTCGAAAATTATCGTGAAAACTCCCGTTGTCGAACTCGACGGCGATGAGATGACCCGCATCATCTGGCAGATGATCAAGGACAAGCTCATCCTGCCATTTCTGGATGTGAAGCTGGAGTATTACGACCTCGGCATTGAGAAACGCGACGAGACGAACGACCAGATCACCATCGACGCGGCGAACGCCATCAAGCAGCATGGTGTAGGCATCAAATGCGCGACCATCACGCCCGATGAGGCGCGCGTGAAAGAATTCAACCTGAAGCAGATGTGGAAATCGCCCAACGGCACCATCCGTAACATCCTCGATGGTACGATCTTCCGCGCGCCGATCATCTGCAGCAATATCCCGCGCTATGTGCCGGGCTGGACGAACCCGATCATCGTGGGTCGTCACGCGTTCGGCGACCAGTACCGTGCGACCGACATCAACATCACCAAGCCCGGCCGCCTTGTCATGAAATTCACACCCGATGATGGGAGTGAGATTTATGAGCATGAGGTCTATCACTTCCCCAGCCCCGGTGTGGCGCTGAGCATGTACAACCTGAATGCCTCGATTGAGGGTTTCGCGCGCGCCTGCTTCAACTACGGTCTCACGGTGAACCTGCCAGTCTATCTGAGCACCAAGAACACCATCCTTAAAAAATACGATGGTGACTTCAAGAATATCTTCCAGACCATCTTCGAGAAGGAATTCAAGCCGCGTTTCGATGAGGCGAAGCTATGGTACGAGCATCGCCTGATCGATGATCTGGTGGCCTATGCCATCAAGTCGAATGGTGGTTTCGTCTGGGCGTGCAAGAACTATGACGGTGATGTGCAATCCGATGTTGTGGCGCAGGGTTTCGGCTCACTCGGTCTCATGACCTCGATTCTGGTGACACCGGATGGCAAGACGGTGGAAACTGAAGCTGCGCATGGTACCGTGACGCGACATTTCCGCGAACATCAGGCAGGCAAGGAAACCTCGACCAACCCGATTGCATCGATTTACGCATGGACATCGGGTCTCAAGTATCGCGCGAAATTCGATAATACGCCCGAACTGACGGCGTTTTGTGACAAATTGGAGAAGGCCGTGATCGACACCGTGCAAGGCGGCGTCATGACCAAGGATTTGGCTCTGCTGGTGGGTTCCAGCCAGAAATTCGTTACCACCGGCCAGTTCATCGATGCTGTGGCAAGCCGCCTAAGCGCCTAGAACTTCACCCAATTGTCATAACTTTCGCGGGTGTGACGGGCTATATTTAGCCTATGAGTTCCAACACCACCAATGACCCATACGCGCGGTTACAGCGCGCATTGAGCATCGAGGTAAAGCCCGATGCCGACGGTATCGTGACGGCGCTGTGCGACGCGATGCTCGATGCGGCGAAAGACCGCCCGGAAATGCAGATCAAGGCGCTGGGCGACAAAACCGTGCTGCAAGTGCTGCGCGCCATGATCGCGCTTACCTACACGAAAGATAATGGCACATCGGACGAGACGCGAAATAAGCTGATGGTCGATATCGCCAACCAATCCAGCCCAGAGGCACGTCATGCCATCATGGATATGATGGGGCGCGTTGCGCACCTGCACCAGCTTGGTTCGCTCACGGCGCGAGAATTGCTGCTCGAGCGGCACCCACATGAAAGTCCCGCAGAGAAATTCCTTTATGCGGGTACCTCAAAACTGAATTTCCCCAGCGTGCGTGATGCGTTGAATGCGCTTGGCCGTCCGGTCATGGAATTCACTTTCACCGCACACCCTACCAATACGAACAGCGTGGCATCGATGCGGGCACAGCGCGAGCTGGTGCAGGCGATCACTGCATGGCGCAAGGCGCCGGATGAGACGACGCGCGAAGAGCTGGCTTATCGCATGAAGCGCTATGTCGAGATACCGATGCTGCCTGAGCGTGATGGCGTGACCGGCCCACTGAAGGTGGCCGAAGAAACCGACTATATGCTCTATTTCATGCACAACCTGTATGATGGCCTGGATGACATCTACCGCGATTACGACACGTCATTCGCGCAGGCCTATGCTGGACGCTATAACCCTGCTGACCTGAAACTGAACATTCGCGCCCATAGCTGGGGCTCGTCGGGCGACAAGGACGGCAACAACAATGTGAATGCCGATACGACGCTGCATGCGGTGGCTGAGCATCGTTACGCCATCGTGAATCGTTATCGTTCGGAGTTGGCCGAGATTCTCAAGAATTCCCAAGGATCTGATGATGTGCTGCATGCATGGGATGCCAAGCTTGAGATCGCCCAGAAGGCATTGGCGGGTTCGATCAATGAGCTCAACGATACCGTGCGCTCAAAGAGCAAGAAATTCCTGAGCGAAGCGGACTTCGAGCGTATCCGAACTGAGGTCGCCAAGGCGTCAGAATCGCTGGATGCGAAAGCCTTCATCACGGATCTGGAGACTGTACAAGATCAAAGCCCAACTCGCCTGTCATTGCTGCGCAAGGTGCGCCATTTCGGCTTCGCGCTGGGTAATATCGAATATCGTGAGACAGCCGAGGAGTATTCGCGTGTCGTGGAGCTCTTGGTGCCCGGTTACAAGGAGATGGGTGAAGAGGCGCGCGTGAGCGCATTGACCTCCCTTATCCAGCATCCTGAGACGCTTAAGGAAGCGGTTGCGAAGATGCGCGCAACGTTCGATACGAATCCCGCGCAACCCTATAGCAAACAGGATGCCCGCCCCATCGCGTACCAAACCTTGAAACGCATGGAGCTGGCGCGTGACTTCCCCGACATGATCCAGAATAACGTGCTCGCCGAATGTCAGGAGACCAGTAATTTCCTAGAGGCGTTGGTGCTGCAACATGCAGTGGCCGATGGCGACAAGCGCCCGAAACTCGGCATCATTCCGCTGTTTGAGGAATATAATGTGCTGGCGAAAGCGCCACAGATCGTGCAATCGGCACTCGATAACGATGCCTATAAATCACATCTTGAATCGCTCTCGACGATGGGCGATGACCGCGAGAAACAGCAAGTGCAGTTGGCGCACAGCGATAATGCGCGACGTGCCGGTTCTATCGGCTCGCGCGCAGCCATCTACCAAGCACAGGACGCATTGCAACGTATGGGTATTCGCCGCTATCAGGGCGGTAGCCAGTCGGACGCGTATCGTGACGGGCAGCGTGCCATCTCGGCGAAGAATAATGAATTCGGCCTGCATGATTTCAGCAAAATGACCTATCAGGGCGGCGATCTGCTCAACTTCTTCAACCTGCCGCAATCGACCACACGCCTGATTACGGTGAACTTGAGCAATAATGCCTTGGCGCTGAAGAAGAACAATCGTAGCAGCATGATGACCGCTGAAGACCGCGCTGTGCTACCGGCATTGTTGGAGACTATTCCTCGCTACGAAGAAGTGTTCCAGGATGAACGCTTCAGTCAATTTGTGGCAGAGGCGGGTTATACGGAACAGCAACTCGCGGGCAATTTCAGCTCACGTGCCGCTGCGCGTGACGGCGCGCCGGCAAAGGTCAGTGTGCCAAATACCCGCACCATTTCATTCAGCGAGACGCTTGAGCATGCGGGCATCGTGCCGATCTGGATCGGCGCGCGGGGCATGCGTGATTCGCTCAAGACCCATTTAGCCAGGGGCGGCGAACTGACACCGGAATTACTGCACGAATATTATGAGAAATCCCCGGTCTTCAAGGATGTGGTCGATCGCCTTCTCTATAGCACGGCGCGTAGCAGCTTCACCCCGCTGCAACGCATGAAGGATCACCCCCTCATGCAGCGCATGACGGAGGAATATAGCGAAGCCTATAGCGTGGCCATGGAAGCCTATACCGGTAAAGCTGCCGATAGTTTCAGGCTGCCTGCTCATCCCGAAACGCCCGCCACGACGACCAGCGACCAGCGCAAGACGGTGATTCAGGAAGTCTTCCCCCATGTGGCGGATTTCATGAGCGATCAGGACAGGTTGATGCGTAGCGTGCATGCGATGCGTGCCTTATGGCTGCCGAGCGATTCCGATAAGCGCTACGTGCCCAGCGCCCTGCTGCATAATATGATGGATACAGTGCACCATGGCACTAACTGGCTGATTGCCGACCCCGGTGCCGCCAAGCTGCATTGCACCGAATTCGACATCGCGCGCCCCCATGCCAACGGCGTGGACAAAAGCGGCCGTAGCGGGCGTTAAACTCTCCACAAAAGAAAACCCCTGCAGTTTTTAGCTGCAGAGGTGTGAAGAAGTATCTTTCACACACGTTCCGTAAATTCGGGAAGCGTGCTTCTAAAGCGGATTAACTAGTTACTAGCGAGATGGGTTTTAAGCATCGGCAGTACGTAGTAAACCGTACCCAAGCCAATCACAAAGTTGATGATCGTCATATGGACACCGGTGCCAAGCAACGTGCCAAACATGTCGATACCGAGAGTACCCAGGATAACGTGTACGCCACCCAGAACTACTAAGAACAACGTGATGAGATGAATAATCTTCATAAACTTACTTCACTCCTTTTTGTAGACGTCATTGCCTACAGTTTTAATGTAGCACAATTTCACAAAAAAAGTTAGGGAAATACACCCCGCAACGCACCATAGCCGTGCGTTGCAGCAATTTATCCACAGGCCTTCTGCGCCGCAACATGGAAAATGCTGCACAAAAATGCTGCAGCGATTAGAGTGCAGCATTATGAGCAACATGAACAAGCTTCGCAGCAAAATTGCCGCCGCTATCAGCGCTGCGGATAGCTCGTATTTCAACGAGAACTATTCGAAGCAGGCCGATGCGGTGTTGAAAGCCATTGCGAATGAAGGTTTCGTATTATTGCCGAAAGAGATGGCGCCTGATGTATGGAAACAGGTTTCCGACAATATGCGCACGGGTCGATTGCGCCCGGAAGATCACGTGAAAGACGTGTTCGAGACGGTGATTAGAACTGCCGCATCATTGAAGTAATCAATCTGCTAGCGGATGTGCTTCCTGATAGGCCGCGAGCAAGCGTGCCGCATCGACATGTGTGTAGCGTTGCGTGGTGCTGAGCGAGGTATGGCCAAGCAGCTCCTGAATGTCGCGCAGTTCCGCACCACGCGAAAGCAGATGTGTCGCGAAAGCATGGCGCAAGGCGTGCGGGGTGAGTGATTCCGGTAGACCCAGATGGCGGCGTATATCGCGCACGAGGCGCTGGAAGATCGCCGGCTGCATCGGTTTGCCGCGCGCACCATAGAAGATGGGCACGTTGTCGTCGTTGTCCTGGTGGAAAGGCGAATACTTCAGGTACTCTTCCACTGCATCACGGATGATGGGCAGCAACGGCACCATACGATATTTCGCACCTTTGCCGCGAATGCGTAGCGACTCTTTCTGGCGGATATCCTTGACCGTGAGCGCAAGCGCTTCGCTGATACGCAGGCCTGCGCCATAGAGCAGCATGGCAAGAGCATGATTGCGCGCATTGATCCATGCCTTACGGTCGAAATCGAGCAGACCTTCCATCGCCGCATTGGCTTGCGACTCATTGGGTGCTTTGGGCAGGGGCTTGTCGAGCTTGGGTGCCGAGATGTTCATGATGGCCGTATTCTCGATGCCGTCATTCTTGTGCAGGAAGCGGAAGAAGGTGCGTAGCGCCGAGATGGCACGTGCATTTGAACTTTTGGCATAGCCGCGTTTCAGACGGAAGGCGAGCCAGGCGCGGATATCGCGTTCCTCGAGTTTTACCAGTGCCGCGTCATTCACCGTTTCGCCGGTGTGCTGATGCAGGAAGGCGAGGAAGGCACTGACGTCATGCATGTAGGCGGTGACGCTATGGGTGGAGGCGCGCTTCACCTGCGCCATGTCCTTCAACCAGTCGCGCACGTGGATGGCAATCTCGGGGGCTAGGGGTGCTTTGCTCATGACTGCCGTTTAACGGTAAATCCGATTGCGTTCAAGCGCCACGCGGGCAATGGTGTTGTCCTCACTGCGTTAGTCACTTCGTTCGTCCCAAAAATGAGCCGGTCACACCGGCAGTTCGGTCTCATTCAAGCATCTATCGAGCACGGAACTCATGACCGCGCCGAGGAAACTGAGTAAATCGCCGCCCTGATGGGGGGCGAAGTGGCCGCTGTCGCGTACGCCGAAGGCCAATATTGCCGGTTTGCCCGCCTGCTCGAGATCCAGACGCACTAGGGCGCAGGAACGAACCAAATTAGAGCAGTCTGCGAAGATCATCTCGAAACCGATAGGCGGTTCATTATGGGTGTCGGCGATCATGCGGGCTTGCTCGCCCATCAATGCCGCCTGTGCGGTGTTATTGGGCACGAAGCAGATGCCCGAGTAATTGGCCTCGGAATAATAGGTGTCATACAGGCCTGCAGCATCCGACTCGATGGCGAGGCGCACCACGTCCACATCAAACAGGGTCAAGAGGTCGGTGGTGAGTACCTCAAGCAATTGTTCGAGGTTCTTGGCGCGAATGATGGAAAGCACGGCGCGCTGTACCTGCTGCTGCGTCGACATATTGTCACGCGCGGAGGTCACGAGGTGATTGAAGCGATCCTTCAGCTTGCCCATGCCGCGGCGCATATTCTCGATGGCGAAGAACTGGAAGTCGACCACACCGCGACCAAGGTTCTGCGCGGGGGGAATCAATGCCTCGAGAATCTCGGGATTATCCATCAGGAAGGTGGGGTGGGAACGCAGGTAGTCCTCCACCATCTTCTTAGTCATATCCGCGGGAATGTCTTTGTTTTCTGCCATATTCGTCATGATGGGAAGATAGCAAGAAAACATGCCACATTCAGCCGCCAAATGAAGTTTTGCAGGAATTGTCCATCTTTTCTAGCGGCTGTGGCTTTTTAGAAGAAGCCGAACCAATTCAGGCGCGGGAATATATAGAGGCCGCACAGGATAGAAATGGGCAGCGCCACAAGGCCGCTGACAATGTTCCAACGTTTGGTGCCCATGACGAGCGCGAACAACATGCCGATGATGGGCATGGCGAGGCAAGCGGCGATGAGCTTGAGTGTTTCGATGAGGCCATAGGTATAACCGAAGGCGAAGATGGTCACCATGCAGCAGAAATAGAGCACCATGTCGAACGCCTGGCAGAAGGCGATATAGGCCTCGATGGAACGGTTCTTATAAGTGCTGCGGGTGCGGGTTGCCATGAAATGGAACGAGGCCGTCGCCATCAGGGCGATGGTGAGCACGAGCGTTACGGGAGCGTCGAAGAATTGTGCGAGCATCTAGAGCTTCTGTCCCGTCGCCGCCCAGTCCTTCATGAACTGGTCGAGACCCTTGTCGGTCAACGGGTGATTCACTAGTGCCTTAAGAACCGATGCCGGAGCGGTGGCCACATGCGCACCGATCTTGGCGGATTCAAGAATATGCACCGGATGGCGCACGCTCGCGACCAATACCTCGGTCTTGAATTGCGGGTAGTTCTTATAGATCTGCACGATATCGCGAATCAGCTGCATGCCGTCCTGCCCGATATCGTCGAGGCGGCCGACGAACGGCGAGATGAAGGTCGCACCTGCTTTGGCGGCAAGTAGCGCTTGATTGGCGGAGAAGCACAATGTCACGTTCACCATGGTGCCTTTGGAGGTAAAGTATTTGCAGGCCTTCAGACCGTCGATGGTCAACGGCACCTTAATGGTCACGTTCTTGGCAATCTTCGCGAGGTCCTTGCCCTGCGCGATCATGCCGTCATAATCCTGTGCTACGACTTCGGCGCTGACGGGGCCGTCGGTCACGGCGCAGATTTCCTTGATGACTTCCTTGAAGTCGCGGCCGGATTTTTTGATGAGGGAGGGGTTGGTGGTCACACCATCAAGTAGACCCGTTGCAGCGAGGTCTTTGATTTCACCCACATCTGCTGTATCGACAAAGAACTTCATATGATTCCCCCGTGAATGCAAACTTCGGTAGCCCACACCATGCCACGCGTCAACGTCTTACTCGCAACCGCGCTCGATAAATCGCTCGACTACGCATGCGATGCGAGCGTTGCTGTGGGCACGGTGGTGGAAGTGCCGTTG
>Ga0209572_1002032_pt1 | contig 10621 bp, 9 predicted proteins | sample EBPBio232012_DNA_FD_185867 | JGI IMG/M metagenome (GOLD analysis project Ga0209572, IMG submission 185867) | Wastewater treatment Type I Accumulibacter community from EBPR Bioreactor in Madison, WI, USA - Reactor 1_1/23/2012_ DNA (SPAdes)... | ecosystem: Engineered > Bioreactor > EBPR >...
TTGACCATGTGCAGTTCTTAGGTGATACCATTGAGAAGATTGCTTTCGAAAAGGCTGGTATTATAAAACAAGATGTTCCCGTAGTTCTTGGAAAGATGAGGGAAGAGGCCAAGAAGGTAATGGTGCAGGTTGCTCATCAAAGAAATTCACCGCTTATTGATTCCATATTGCTGAATGATGAAGAGCTGCCTGCGTTTGAACTAAAGGGAAATTATCAAGCAGAGAACAGAAAGACGGCTTATGCCGCTTTGCAAGTATTAAGTCAAAACGGATGGAGTGTTTCAAAGAAGAATATTAACGATGGCTTTGCTTCCATAACAAAGAACACAAGTTTGTTGGGCCGTTGGCAGGTCTTGAATCAACAACCGTTGACCATTGCTGATGTAGCGCACAACGAAGATGGTATCAATAGGGTAGTGGAGCAGTTGAAAGAGATTCCATACGCGCATTTGCACTTCGTAATTGGAGTAGTTAATGATAAAGATATATCAGCCATACTTTCTCTATTGCCTAAAACAGCAACTTACTACTTCTGCAAGGCTGATATTCCTCGTGGCTTGGATGCAGCTCTGTTACAGACACAAGCAGCAGAACTTAACTTAAACGGTGAAGTTTATAAAAGTGTAGATGTAGCTTATCAAGCAGCAAATAAAGCTGCACAGCCTAATGATGTTGTCTTTATAGGAGGTTCAGTATTTACTGTGGCTGAAGTGCTTTAGCCTAGCGGATGAATGTGATTTTCTTTACTTCATCTGCGCTACCATCTTTGGTCGTTACATAAATAAGATATACACCGGTGGCAGGTCTTTCACCGTCAAAACGTTTTCCATTCCATATAGCGCGTCCACCTTCGCTGGTAGTTTCGTACATGATGTTTCCTTGTATGTCGGTAATCTTCACATTGGTGTCATAAGCTAAGCCATCAATGGTGATGTTGCCTTCATACTCCGGACGTACAGGATTAGGAAACACCTTTACCTCTTTCATTTCATTGTCGAAATTGGTAGCTGTAGAGAAGAAACCCATGATGCCTTTTTCACTTCCAAAGAATACTTCCCCATTGGAGTGATTGATGGCAATGTCATAAACGGAATTAGACAGAAGAGGGCTGTTCTTTTGAGTAAAGTGATAGACTTGCCTCAGGCCATCATCACTAAATAGAAAAGCACCGCTGTTGCGTGTTGCAATCCATTTGCGATTGCTGCCATCAATTTCTATGGCATTAATGGCTTCTGTTTCCAGCAGTTTCTGAGTGTTTCCGTCTTGCTCAATGTAGATGAACTCTGCATCATATCCTTCTTCAGAGAATATAGACTCGGGACTATAAATTATGACTAAACCTTGTGCGGTGCCCACCCATATTTCACCGTCCAGATCTTCTTCAATGCTCAAAACATCCGTGCTAGGAAGGTTTCCGTTGCCTTCACCGTCTATGAGCAGTTTGTAACTATCATCGCTATAATTTCCGAGTGTCCCATTTGGGTTAAAGACCAACAGTCCTTTCCCAACCACAATGGCATATACGTATCCGTTGCCTCCTACAAGTATGTCGCTGACATGATTAACATTTCCAAGTATCTGATTGAAATCGTAATCATAAAACACACCGTTTTTGTCCAATGCGTGTATTCCTTGCGGATGTAGGCTGTTGGTGCACCACAACACACCGCTGTTATCAAAAGTTACACCGCTCACACCTGCCCACTCTTCATAACCATCCGAAGGAACTGCTCTTCGTTTTGGCCCGCTGCCGGTAGGGCTGCTAGCATTTCTTGTCGCGCCTTTCATGGTGTTTCCGTTCACTTCAATTAATCCTTCTTCAAATGAACCAAAGAAAACACGGTTGTTGTCATTGGGGTCAATAGCGGCCTGCATGAAATCATAGGCATAGGCATACATGTTATTGCAGCCAATAAAGTTTCCTGATGTATCAGCCGGTATGCCTTTCCATTGTTCGTCTACAAAGGCTGATATGCCAGCACTGTTCCATAAATTGCTCCAGTATGGATAAACTCCACCATGCGCAATCCATATATTGTTATTGAAAGCGGTTATTCTTCTCGTATCTGCAACTCGCGGACCACCTGGAGAAAGTCCACGTTGCACGCTTTCATCGAAGTAAGCTCTGCGTGTCAAGCCGATATTGTTATCTGCTGACCAAACATGTGCGAACTCATCAACAATGCAATCGTTGCTATTTACAGGTAGTCCACTTATGCTACCCATGGAGTAGGCAAAGTCGAAATCTTCTTGGAGGACTTGAAAGGCAAAATTGCCTGCTATGGTCATCCAATACCCGTCTGTCCAAAGTTTGTTTACACGATAGAAGTCAGAAGAGAAACCAGAAACCCAATCACCTCCAGCAATAGGTTTGCGCCAAACAAGGTCATTCTCGCCTGCGTCAATGGCCAGCACTAAATGATCATCAAAGAAAATCACTTGATGTGGCGGTGTTTCATTAGGCAAATCAATTTCCTCCGACCAATTCTCGAAGTTGGCTAGAAAAGGATTATTAATGTCTGCGCTTTGTAAACCGTTTTCGGTGGCAGCATAAATGCGGTTATTGCCGATAGCAATGTCTATGACTTTTTCAGCAGAACCATTTTCACCAATAAAATAAGTATCTCGTACTTCGAGGTTTTTTACATCCAATACCACAATACCAAATCCTGTCCCCATATAAACTCTGTCTCCATAAGGAAATATGTCATAAATAGCCTTATCACCCAGTATGTTGCTTAATGTTATTTGTGGAAGATTGGTTCCTGAACCGGTGGTGATTAAATCAATATTCCCATTTTCATAGCCAACAATTACTTGATTACTGTGAGAATCATAAGTCATAGCTGTAATGCCAACATCAGATAAGTAGTTGGCTTTACTTATTCTTCCAATGGATTCATCTTGTGTGTTATAAGTAAAAACAGAATAAGCGGTGGCACAGAATATTACTCCATTTGCCTTACAAACCGCTACTGCACTATTGTAAGGCAAATGGTCGCGCCACGATCCGGTACCTTGCAAAAGTTGAGCACGCGATTCCGTGCTAGGGCATAGCATGAATATGTATAAAAGAAGAGTAGCAATGTAATATCTCATGTCTAAATTCTACGGGCGCACTCTGAACGCATTAAATGCAAAAATGGTATGTTTTTGTACATTTTTTTCGATTAGAACCGGAAGGCCGAAAATATTCTACAATGAGCCGTTAATGTCGATTTAGTTACCGATTATTCATCGTTCGGTTTGCGAAGTAGGGTATTGTAGAATTTAGTCATAGTTCTTCAGCAATAATGAGATAACCAAATAATCCATAATTATGAGTAACAAATCTTCTGACAATTTGTACAGGCTCGTGAAAAGCATGTCCAAAGCTGAGAAACGCTATTTTAAAGTGTTTAGCTCAAGACACATTATAGGCGAGAGCAATAACTATCAATTGCTTTTCACCGCCATTGATGCCATGAGTGAGTATGATGAGGAAAAACTACTCAAGAAACTCAAGGGTAAGGCTTTGGTTTCGCGGTTTTCCATTTCGAAGAATCGATTGTATAACGCATTGCTTAAGAGTTTAGACTCTTTTCACAGCAATAGTAGCGTGAATGCGCAATTACAAAGACAGCTTCATGCTATTGAGATATTGTACAATAAGTCACTTTATGACCAATGTATGAAACTGCTTCAAAGTGCAGAGAAGATGGCTGCTAAGCACGAAAAGCTGACGATTCTAGCTGAAATACATAGATGGGAAAAGCGAATACTTGAAAAGGATAACTATGAAGGTATAGCTGAACAATCAAGATTGGAAAAAATCTTTCGTGAAGATCAGGCTTTAACTAGCAAACTCCAAACCTTCAATGAGCTTTGGAATTTGAAAAGCAAGATTTTTACACACCTCTATAAGCACGGCAAAGTGCGCAGTGAGTCAGAAACACAAGAGCTAAAAAAGATAATAGACGAGGCCGCAGATAAGTTCAAAGGAAAACCAGAAGGAACCGAAAATATCTATATGCTTAATCATTTATATAGTGCTTATTATTTCAGTTTAGCGGACTACGGCCAATGCTATCCATATTTACTCGAGAATTTGAAATTGATAGATAAGAAGTCACACCTCTTTATTGAGGAGCCTAATATTTATCTGTCTGTTTTGACGAACGCCATATACGTAGGAATGCGATTGGGAAAATGGAGCGAAGCAAGGAACCACATGGATAAACTAAACAAGCTTCCGCAGAAGTTGGCCTTGCAATTGAACGAAGATCTTGAGTTTAGATTGTTTTCGCTTACCAAAAGCACAGAATTGACGCTCTATACTCAAAGCGGTGATTTTGAAAAAGGTTTAGAGTTAATTCCAGCAATTGAGCGTGGTTTGGAGAAGTATGACGATATGCTTAGCTCAGTTAGGAAGGCGCATTTCTATTTTAATTTGGCGGTAGTTCATTTCGGACTTGAAAATTATAAAGAGTCATTGAAGTGGTTGAATCTTTTACTTAATAACATTGAAATTGATAAAACTCAAGATATCCATTGCATAGCTCAATTGCTCAATTTGGTGGTTCATCTTGAATTGGGGAATAAAGAATTGTTGCCATACGCACTGCGCAGTACTCAGCGATTCCTGGAGACAAGGAACAAAGCTTATGACTTTGAAAACATCATGCTTCAATTTGTGAATGAGTCGCTAAAGAAGCGCCAGGATAAATCAATGTTTGAGTTGTTTTCGGGTCTCGTGAATGAACTAGAGGCGATGCGCAATAATCCAATGGAACAGAGAGTATTTGAGTATTTTGATTTTCTCGCCTGGGCTAAGAGCAAAGTAAGTGGAGCCAAATACCGAGAGCTGGTGGCCGCCTAGAAACTCAATGAAAGTAGTGCAATTACGATTGCTCTTAGGAGAATGGAACCATCTATTATCAATGCCTGAATATGGTGATTGCCTTGCGGGCGAATGTTAAGCGTGATCAATGCAATGCCAATCATTGAGACTACATAGCCATTTGTAATGCGTTCCGTTTGATATTTATTCGTCAGGCAAAATAACATTGTTGCGATGAGCAAATGAATAATAACAATGATTCTGGTTGGTTCTAGTCCTATAGCTAATGGTAATGTTTTCGTATTGCCGGTGTCCCGGTTCATATCGCGGATGTCGTCACAAATTGCCAAAGCGGTGATGAAGAAAAAAATAGAAATAAATAAAAGATAATAATAAGATTTTTGAACGGTTCCAAAATATGCTGGCCATACGGAGGTGGTCAAAGCCCAAGCTATTCCCACGGCCGCTGGTTTTAGAAAGGTAATTTGACGAGGTATGAATTGCTCAAGTTTTAGCGTATTGAGTGAAGAAAAATTATAAACTAAGACGATGACTCCACTAGTTAATAGTATTGGCCAACCAAAAAAGCCTGTCAAGAAGAAGCAAATTATACTTCCCGTAACTGAGATGTAAATAAGTGGTTTTTGATAAGGGGGTCGTTCTTTTCTTCTCAAAAAGACATAGCCACACCAAGTTATAAAAAATATTTCGACCACTACCCAAACTCTTATGGATGTTCCACTCAAAATGAAAGACTCTGTAGTGAGAGCAGCAGCAGCAAAGGCAACTAGAAGACTGGAGTTGTTTAGAAATCGAACAAGCCCACGTACCATCAGGGTTAGTTTTTTCCAATCAGAATAAAAGCGACTAAACCTGCAGCGGCTCCTGCATAAGCGCCTTGCAATGCACGAATTATTTTACGAGAACGTGCGGGTGGTTCGTACCCATCGGCATAAAAGTCATTGTGTTGGTAGCTCATATCGCTGATGGTTTCCTCGCGTATTTTTATTTTAGGTATAAGTTGAGCTATTGTATAAACCAAAGGAGGAACAATGGACAATAAAAGTCCTTCTTCACCAAAATAGGAGATGCCTCCACAAAGTACAAAACCTACTATAAATGTTGGCCAGGCCGTGAAATTGTTGCGAGCATCATTTTCACCTGCTAGGTAGAAACGCATTTCATCTACCTGATAGATGTCGCCAATCATTGGGTTTGGAGCGTACAAAACATATTCCGATTGATTTTGTTTAGTGACACTAAACACATCGTTCTTATGAACTTCGTGTACTTTGATTTTGCCACTCTTCTTCACCAGTTCGAATACGAAAACGGTCCCTGTGTCTGCCAAAATGTTGCAGTTCAATGTTCGACCATTCATTAACAACAAGGTGTCTTGTGAACGCAATGTTTGTATGCTGACAAGACTAAAGAATGAAAACCAAAGAAGGCGAATCATAGAGGATGTTTTGAGCCAAAGATATAGGGGCTCATTAGTTTTCGGGTATTGCAATTGCACCAACAGATAATTTCAAGCCTTTTATCCGATTCAGCGCATGCGCGCAAGCTTCTATAGTTGAACCCGTGGTAATGACATCATCAATGAGTAGGACATGTTTGTTTTCTAAAGCGGACTCATCCTTTATTGCAAAAATCCCATCTACGTTTTCCCAACGTTTGTACCGGCTCTTTTTAGTTTGGCTGGTATTGTGATGTAAACGCACCAACTGATTTTTATAAATTTCAATATTCATGGCTTGGCCCATGCCTTCTGCAATACAATCGCATTGATTATAGCCACGTTTGAATAATTTTTTGGGATGAAGCGGCACTGGAATGATGAAATCAAGTTGGTTCATGCTTTCTGATTTCAGCAGTGAAGCACCGAATAATTTACCAAGATGAACTCCTACATTTTTGTTATCATGATATTTCAACTCATGAATCAATTGATGGACAATACCACTTTTGGACATTTGTAAGAAAGCAGTGGCCATGAATATGTCGGCTCGTCCCCAAAGTTTTTTTTCCAATTTGTTTCCACGATAATCGTTATAATTAAGTCTTGGAAGACGAAACTGACAACTAATACATATCCCGGTTTCGCCTTTTATAAGCAATTGTTCACAGCCCGCGCAATAAGAAGGAAAAAGCAATTGGGCAAAGTCATTTAATAGCGACATTTTTATGATTTTAGCTAATCAAAGAAACAAAAATTCTTTGAATAAGCTACTACTGAACTTCTTTTTTTATGTGCTCTACAATTTCAGCCACTGCCGGACAGACCAATGTATTTCGATAAGTGAGATTGAGTACCTGAGCCATATTTTTTCTGTCAGTATGAGGATATTCACGACAGGCCTTCGGTCTTACATCATAGATGCTGCAATAATTATCGTCACCAAGGAAAGCACAAGGCGAAGAGTTTAGAACCCAGTCATTGTCTTCATCTATGTGTAGATATTTCTCTGTGAATGAAGATGGCCGCATGCCCAAATGTTTAGCGATTCGGTCAATGTCAACATCACGAAAGATAGGAGAGGTAGTCTTGCAGCAATTTGCACACTGGAGACAATCTATTTTTGCGAATACTTCTTCATGTTGTGAATGAAAGAGTTGGTCTAGGTCTTTTCTACGCGATAAATTTTTGAGAAATTTCTGATTATCGTTTTTGTTTTTATGCGCATTGTTCAAATGCTTCTTTAACGCGATAGGTAAGTCTGACATAGCAAATGTTTAATGCGGGTCGCTATAAGCAGGATTGCTTATAAATGAGGTGTCCGTCAAACAATGAAGGAAGGCAATAACAGCAGTTTTATCCGCTTCTGAAAGAAACAATCCATGATTAGCTGCTTCCATAAATGGATCTATTGTAGATGAAATAGTTCCACCACTGTTGTAATGATCCATTACCTCTTCTAAAGTATTGAAGCGGCCATCATGCATATAAGGTGCTGTTAGCGCAATATTTCGTAGTGTGGGTGTTTTGAATTTACCACTATCCAACGGATTTCCTGTAACTATTACCCTTCCCGGGTCATTTGCGAAATGTTCATCCAAGCCATTGTTGTGCATCAGGTAATCACTCATCTGCATTCCAGCATGGCCGTGACAGTGAAAGCAATCGGCACCGCCCCAAGGCTGACCTGTATTGGGATTCATTCCGCCCTCCATCAGAAATAAGTTGAAGCCCGCATCTTCCAACGGAGTAAAGGTGTATTCGCCTCTTCTTTCTTTATCGAACTTGGAATCAGCACTTATCATGGTTCTAAGAAAAGAGGCTAAAGCTTTGGCGGCTCTATCTTGGTTGATGTCGGTTGTGCCAAAAGCAGCCTTGAACATGGGAGGATAAATTGGATCATTGCGCAATTCTTCCAGAGCATGGTTCCAGTCCTCGTTCATTTCGATAGGATTTTGTACAGGCTCTATAACTTGTAGTTCAAGTGAATTTGCTCTGCCATCCCAAAAGAAATTATAAGCCCAACCTAAATTGACCAATGCCATGGATTGTCGGTTTCCTGTTGCACCGGTAATTCCGGTGCTGAATTGATCGGGGTCAGAAAAGCCATGTTCCGGTAAATGACAGGTTCCACAACTCATGGTGTTATCACCACTGAGTTTTTTTTCCCAGAATAAAAAACGACCGAGTTGAACGCCCTCCACTGTTAAGGGATTATCGGCAGGAATATCCATAGGTGGAAAAAAAGGTGGAATGACAAGATTATAAGGCGTAGTAGAATGAATAGGCGTAGGCGCAATTGGATCAGACGGTTCATCTGGCCTACAAGCCTCCAATACAAAGAGAGTAAGAACAATAAGACCTATGCCAAACAGCTTTCTTGTCATTTGTTCAAAGGTAATAAGTCTTTGCGCTGCACGAAGTTCCAATCTGTGAGAGATTTGAGGAAAGCTAACAAATCTGCTTCTTCCTCCTCCGTAAGGTGCAACGGCTTGATGCGTGCATCTTTATTGCGATGGTTCTTGCCACCTTCATTGTACAGTTTAATAACTTCTTCCAATGAATTGATGCTTCCATCGTGCATATAAGGACTAGTCAGTTCTATGTTTCTCAGTGTGGGCGTTTTGAAACGACCGTTATCGCTATCGTCCCCAGTTGCACGTTGCCTTCCTTGGTCATTATAAGCTTCATAAAGCCCAATGTTGTAAAATGAATAATCGGTAAAATTCACACCACTATGGCAGGAAAAGCACATTGTCTTTTGGGAGAAAAAGAGCTCTTTACCTTTCACTTCTTGCTCATTTAACTCATCCGTTTTTCCGTTGTTAAATCTATCATAACGAGAATCACCGGAAACAAACGTGCGCTGAAAATTGGCCAAGGCACGCGTGATAACAAATGGGTCGATACTATCTCTACCGTAAGCTGCTTTTGAAAGTTCTCGAAGTGAAGCGTCTTTGTTCAACTTCTCTATTGCGAACATCATATTTTGCCCCATTTCCATAGTGTCGTGTAAAGGTGCAATGGCTTGCGCCTCCAGCGTTGGTACACCACCTTCCATCATAAAGCGTGGAGTCCAGGCCACATTAGCAAGCGTTGGAGCATTTCGTTTTCCAACTCGCTTGAGTATTCCTTCACTGGTTTTTCTTCCATCTGTAAATGCAGCGCTTAGAACATGACAGCTGGCGCAGCTCACCGTATTATTTTCAGAGAGGCGTGTGTCATAAAACAAAATTCGGCCAAGTTTTATGCGTAGTTCAGTTGGTTTATTGTCTTCAGGGAAGGCTATTTTTTTAAATCCGGTAGGAATATGAATGTGAACAGGCTTGTCTTGTAAATGCGCAGAACCGGAATTACAAGCATTTATACCGATCAGAGTAAGTATCGAAAGAACCCACCTCATTCAATGGAAAATGCTTCAGAAAAATTTCTGACAAACTTAAGAGCCAACGTACCCGGTGAATGTGTCGAGTTTTCTTCCTCTATGTTGATACCGGCATGTTCATCGGGTGAAAAGATTTTATTGGCATGAAGAGTTAGTGTAATGTTTTTTGTTTCACCTGCTCCGAGTGTAAAGTTGAAATCGTCCAATACGGCATTACGACTATATTCATCATCACCTGTGTGATAAGAGAAGGGATATAGTACCGGTTCGTCTACAGTTCCGGTTGTATCGGCTCTTCCTTCAAGTTTTGTAAAAATGTATCCGGTCATCCAACTCCAAAACATTCCTTGAGAACCTGGTACGCTCAATGGATGTGTATTCGGATATTGAGCCGGATCCGTGTCTGTATTGACATCAGCAGGCACACCAAGTAAGAAGTCTATTCCCGTATAATCTCCTTTCGGAACGGTAAAATCAAAGTCTATTTCATTTGAAAAATTTGCCAAATAATAATCCTTAAGTAGAAGTTTTGTTCCGTCTGGTTTTTTGAGTGCTAAGCTTGAGATATAGGAAACAAAATTTTCTATTCTCAATCGATTTCCATAAGCATCTTGAACTATTGTCATATTATCGTATGGCTCATCATACCAAAGGGTTTTTATTTTCAGATGAATTTTACCGTTTGATGCCTCGGGCGTGGGTTCAGGCTCTTTGGGATCGCATGAAGTGATAACCATTCCAGCCAAAAAAATACCTATTAATATCCTCAAAGAATTTTTCATTGTAAAATGTTATTCTATTCCAAAATCAAATTTAAGTCTATTTGGTTGCTCTAAAGGTTCTCTATTTCTTCATAATCTTGAATTGCCAGCCTCCTTAGCTTCTGCACACTTAAATAGGACACATTATGATTTTCAGAAATCTGGATGCAACCGTGCTAATGCGTATAATGATTTTG
>Ga0209572_1002040_pt1 | contig 10579 bp, 9 predicted proteins | sample EBPBio232012_DNA_FD_185867 | JGI IMG/M metagenome (GOLD analysis project Ga0209572, IMG submission 185867) | Wastewater treatment Type I Accumulibacter community from EBPR Bioreactor in Madison, WI, USA - Reactor 1_1/23/2012_ DNA (SPAdes)... | ecosystem: Engineered > Bioreactor > EBPR >...
GCGGCATTGCCCTTGGCAACACAGGCATCCCAGCAGCAACGCCTGCGGCGCATTCTGGATCTCTCCAAAGAACTGCTGATGAGGGATCTACGACACGACTGGATCCTTCGACCGATGGTGAACAGTCCGGCCGCCTTCAAGGAATGGCTGCGCCTGCGCTTTGCCAATCTCGAGCACGAGATATTCCTGGTGGTCTTCCTCGATGCACAGCAGCGCATCATCGACGCTGAGGTGATGTTTCGCGGCACCTTGACGCAGACGTCGGTCTATCCACGCGAGGTTGTCAAGGCTGCCATGCGGCACAATGCGGCCGCCATCGCCATGGCCCACAACCACCCCAGCGGCCACGTCGAGCCCAGTGCGGCCGATCGGCAACTGACGCAAACCTTGCGCTCGGCGCTGGCGCTGGTGGATGTGCGCTGCATCGACCACTTCATCGTCGCGGGCGACCACCTGCTGTCGTTCGCCGAGCAGGGATTGATGTAATCGAAGCTGTCACGCTGCACACACACCGATAGCGGCCACTGACCCGTGGTTCGCTTTCGGGAATCCCCACGGGTTTCCTTTGCACTCTGACATGAAGTTCGCGAAGTCCGCAAGGTATCCCGGAATCCATGCCGATATCGCCACACAAGGAATGAACCATGCACACCCATTGCATTGAGCGGCTGCGCGAACTGGCCGAACCCCTGACGGCGCTTTCGCTAACCCATCTGACGCCAGCCACGCGGCAGAAGCTGCGAGAAGACGATTTATCCGTCAATGCCTATCCAACCGACTTCGGGGGCTTCGTATTCGTAGGCTCACCGCGCTATCGCTTGCCTTTGGAATCCGATCTGGCAACGATTTTCGAGGCCGCTGAGCAAGCCGGCATCGTCTGGCTGAAATTCGACAGCGAGGCACCCACCATCGCGGGACTGCCGGCCTTCGCTCCCCAAGATCCCATCCTGTAAGACCACCCCGGCGCCGAAACCATGCGCCGGGGTTTGGCCGTCTTCATCGCCATCGCTCCATGGGAACCGGATCGGCGTCAGTCCGCAGTGCCTCCAGATCAATCACTGCATCTGCCATACCCGCCAACTCGGGCGTCTGCGAAACGAAGAATTCGCGCCGGTAGCCGCCCAACCGCAATACCTCGCGCTTCATTGCGCCGAACATGCGCTTTCGGTCTGGATCCAGCGCGCCGTCGGCCTCATCGGAAAACAGTGTCTCGTAGCGCCGCTCGCTGGTCTGCGCCAGGTACAGCGCCACGGCTCGCACCAGGCATTCGTTGATCCAGACCCGCTCCCCTCCGCTCATGAGCCGCACGCTCTTGCCCTCCCCCGATTCGGCGTCATGCACCAGGATATCGAAGTCCTCCCGCTTCTCGCCCTTGGCCGTCTCTGCCTGCGTGAGGATGGAGACCGTGAAGCGTGGGCCATAGCAGGCCAGCAGCAATTCGTTCGCCAGTCCTGACAGGGCCGGCCCCGCGTCGTCGATCGCCAGCGCGATCAAGCCGTCATTGCTCATGCACCGCGCCAGCAGGGCCCAATCGCCCATCGCGCTCTCGACGCGCTGGACGCGCCGACGTGCCGTGGCCTGGCACTGGGCCAATACCTTCTGTTGCTGGCGCAGCGCCTGCAGGCTTTCCAACTGCTTCAAGGCGTCAATATGCGCTCGTTGCGCATTCTCATGCGCCGCGACGGCGTGATCGCACGCCGTCGCGGCGGTGACCAACTGCCGGGGTTCAAAGGGTTCAGGCAAGGTCTGCAGCACTGCATCCAGCCGGGCCAGCGCCTGCCGCAGCCGCTCGGACTGCTGCGTCCGCTGTGCGTCGATGGCCTGCATGCCTGCGGTAATGGCGTCCCGCTCCTCCCGCTCGGCTCCTGCTTCGACCGACGCATCTTCTTCCCCTGGATCACCCAGGCCGGCCAGTTCAGCCTGAACGTCGGTCAGGCGCTGGCGCGCGACCTGCATCTCGTCCGCCTTCGCCGCCAGCAAGGCCAGCCGTGACGCGCGATTGCGAGCGCGCTCCAGGCACCGCTCGGCAGCCTCCAATTGACCGCCCGCCGCCGCCAAGGACCGGATCCGTGCCTTGACGGCCCGGCCGTCCCGTTCGACCTCTGCCTTCTCGTCGGCCAGACGCAGCAGCACCGCATCGGCACTGGGAATCAGCGCCTGGGCCTCCCGGGCGTCGGCCAGCAACTGGCATGCCCCCTGCAGCGGCATACCGGCACACGGCACCTCGGCGGTCAGGCCCAAACGGCGCCGGAGCGACTGCGCCTGCAAAGCTGCCTGCCCGGCTTCGCGCTCGATACCCTGAACCCGCTGAACCAGAACGCGCACCTGGCCCTTGGCCTGCTCCCACTCTGCCATCCGCTCTCGGCCATGGCGAACACGCTCATCGCGCAGCGTCAGCAAACGCTCGGCCAGCGGCAAGCGCCGTATCGCGTTGCCCACCAGATGCTCCCGGGCCAGCAAGGCGCGGCACCGGGCCTGTGCGTCCTCCAGCCGTTCGCGGCGCTGCCCGACCTGGGCCTGCCGCTGCGCGGCGCGGCGCGTGAGCCGATCCAGCCGCTGAAGCTCATCTTTTTCGCGGTCCTCCAGCTCCTGCATTCCGGTTCTGCCTGCTGCTTGCACAGCTTCCCGCTCCTGCAGCAACTGGGCACGCCGCGCATCGGCCTCGCGGGCCTGCTCGCGCTGTACCGTGACCTGGGCGTAGACTTGGCGCGCCTCCCCCAGCGTCAACGCTGCCGCTGTCGCGGCTGCCTGGGCCTGATCGGCACGTGCCGGCGCATCGGCGGCATCGGACTGCGCGCGCGCCAGCCGCCCAGTCTCGGAGTCCATGGCTGCGGCCTCCTGGCGCAGCGCCACCAGCCCGGCCTTCAGCAGCTTGGCCGTCTCCCCGGCCTTGCGCCCCAGTTCCCGGATCTGCTCCTGTCCCAGCAGGTCGGCCAGCAGTGTCTTGATCTCCGCGTTGCGGTAGTCGCTGAGCTGGCGCTTGCCCTGGGCGCCGAACACCGAGGTGAAGAAAGTGTCGGCGCTGCCGCACAAGTGCTCCACGCAGCGCGTATAGGTTTCGACCTTGCCGTCAGACACCGTGCCGTCCTCCAGGGTGAGCGGGCGCCAAGCCCCTGCATCGGAGAGTACGAATAGGAAGGCCTCCGTCCGGCGTCGGCCGTTGAGCCGGATCACGACCTGGGAGCGGTAGCTGCGCCCCTCCAAGGCCCAGACCAGATCCTTCTCGTTCTCCGGGAGGAACACATGGTCGTAATAGCTGAAGCCACCGGCGCCCGCGGCGGACGCGCGCGAGGGCATGGCGAGATATGGGTGCATGTTGTCGAGCACCGTGGTCTTGCCGCGCCCGTTGGCGCCAGCGATGGCGACCAGTTCGGCCCCATCGCACAGAGCCTCGAAATCCAGGGTCAGGACATTCAGGCCCAGGCCGTCGCGGATCCCACGAAAACCCTTGAGGGTCAGGGATAGTAGTTGCATGGCGGTGATCTCCATGGGGTTGATGCATCCCAGTTTCCCGCGGGGTCGGGAGAGATCAAGGGCTTGGGAGTAGCGGCCTGACTCCGGAACGCCTTTCCCAGAAAATGATCGAGTTACGCGCAAAAATACCTTTTGTAATCAGTAAGTTATATGAATTTGCAAGAGAGGTAAAATCGTCCACCAAGGATCGCCCCCTCCACCGCCATGAACACGCTCAACCGCATCAGACGCTCCATTGCCAACCGCGGCGACGATGTGCTCCTGCGCAACGAATTCAACCATTTCGGCAGTGCCGCGCAGGTCGGCCGCGCGCTGCGCGAGCTGATGCTGGAGGGCACGCTGGTTCGCCTGGGCCTGGGCGTCTATGCCAAGGCCAAACCGAGTGTGCTGACCGGCAAGCCGATTCCGGTACGACCGCTGGAGGTTCTGGCCCCCGAGGCACTGCAGAAGCTGGGAGTGACCGTCATGGCCAGCCGCCTGACCCAGGAGTACAACGCCGGGCGCAGTACCCAGGTGCCCGCGGGCATCGTCGTCAATGTCGGCCGGCGCCGCATCGCCCGCAAGCTGGGCTTCAACGGCAAGGCGATCCGGTACGAGCACGCATGAGGGTGCTGGCGCCGCAGCGGCAGGAACTGATCGAAGCGCTTGTCGCGGAAGCGGCGCCAGGCGGGATCACGGCAGGCCTGCTGGAAAAGGATGAGCACCTGACCGATGCGCTCCGGGCCCTGTTCGCCCTGCAACCCGAAGGGGTGCAACTGGTGTTCTGCGGCGGCACCAGCCTGTCCAAGGCCTACGGACTGATCGAGCGCATGTCCGAGGATGCCGACCTGAAGGTGGTGTTCCCTGACCTGGATCAGTCGCGTGCCGAAACCCGGCGACGTCTGTCGGAGCTGAGAACCCTGGTGACCAACACCCTGGCCGGCATTGGCCTGACCGAGGACAAAGCCAAGGGGCAAGCGTTCAACGAGAACCGCTACTTCTGCTATGCGCGGCACTACGCTTCCATCGCCGGCCTGCGCCCGCACCTGCAGATCGAGTTGACGGCACGCACGCCGGTGCTGCCCACGGAAGTCCGCCGAATCACCAGCCTGGCCGACGCACTCGCCGGCCGCAGTGATCACGCCTTCGAGGTGCCGGTGGTGGCCGTGGCAGAAACGGTTGCGGAGAAATCCCTCTCATTCCTGCGCCGTTACGCGCAGCATCGCGCCGGACTGATGCGCCAAGCCTGGGATACCGCCCTGGTCCGGCATCTGTATGACGTGCATCGCATTTACCAGCGCCAACCCGAGGTGCTGGCCGCCGCCCGGCGGGCGTTCCCCGCGCTGGTCGCGGGTGACCAGAAGGAATTCGGCGCCCAGTTTCCGGACTTTGCCGCAGCGCCCCGCCAGGTGCTGAGCGGCGCGTTGCGGCAAGCCCGCGCGGACGCAAAGATCCAGGCGGAGTTCACCGGCAACCTGCTGCCCCTGGTCTATGGGGGCGACACACCGGCATTCGCGCAGGCTTTCGGTGATTTCAATGCGGTCGCCGAAGCGCTCCTGGAAGTACTGCCGTAGTCCTGCCTACCTGCTACGTCAAGCCACCAGCCGCATCGGCTCGGCAGGCTGACTCTCTTCTGCCTTCTCGCCCAGAAGCTTGGCGGCAATGTCCTCGGGAGCTGCCTCCTCCAGCGCCGCCAGGCACGCCAGCAGCGGTTCCGGATTGATGTCGGACACCTGTGCCCAGGCACGCAGCTTGTCCTCCATCCGTGCCATGCGCGAGATGCCTGCCATGCGTGTGCGCACCACGGGAACGATGCGGCCCTCCAGCTTCGTCTCGGCGGCCCCAGCGAGGATCCGCTGGATGGCGTCGCGGTCCACGGCGCCACGGTCTTCCGGTCCACGGCGCCACGGTCTTCCTCCGCCACGGTCCAGCGCACGCGCACGCTGGCACCAGCGATGTCCTGCCGCGCGACCGCCTCGCGCAAAGTGTCGAGATCCGGGCGGCCCTCGAACACGATATCCATGGTTCGGCGCGCCGGGGTGGGCTCCAGGGTGCAGCGGGCCGACTCCGCGCCCACCTCCCACAGCAGGAATCCCTTCTCTCCCTCCTCTCCATAGTGAAAGCGGCCAATGGAGCCTGCATAGGCGATCAGCTGTTCGCCCGCCAGCCCTTGCTGCGCCCAGGACTGGTGCCGGTGGATATGGCCCAACATGAAAGCCTGGGCCTCGGCAGCGAACAGGGCGCCGGTGGTGAACTCATGGTCGAAGCCCGCCATCGGAACCCCCTCGGCGGCAAACAGGGCGCCGGTGGTGAACTCATGGTCGAAGCCCGCCATCGGAACCCCGTGCTCGCTCAGGCAACCGAACACGGTCCCATGCGACACCCCGATCGTGGGCAAGCCCAAACTGCGCACACGCCGGTGCAGCGGGGCGAATCCAGCAAGCAGCCGTCCCAGTTGCTCGCCCACCGACTGCGCCGCATCCGTCGCCCCGATGGCAGCGGCCACCGCAGCCTTGTTCACTGTGGGCAGGCAGGAAATCAGCACCTCGGCATCCGGTGGCAAGGCCTCGAAGCACCACGCCGCCGACGCCACCCAGCCGCGCCGGGTCAGCGCCACCTGTTGAATGCGATCAGCAACATGGATGGAGTGACGCCCGCCAACCGAGCGGAACACTGAAAGCGTGCCGGGTGGTTCGTGCGAGTAGGTTCCTTGCAGCATGAGGACCGGACAGTGATCGGCGAGGCGGCGTACCTGCGCTACCAGCCGTGCTGCGGCGGGCGCATGCAGATCGAGTGCATGGTCCGTCGCATCGCCAGAGATCACAGCGACCTGTGCGCCCAGGGCCACGGCGCGGTCGATGGCTGCGCCGAAGCAGCGGTCGGCCTCCACCAGGGTCTTCGTGCCGTAGTGCAGATCAGAAAATTGTGCGATTCGCATGGTGCCTCCCCGGTTCAGGCCATTTGACTCAGCTCGGTCTCGATCTTGTCCAAGTAACCCGCTGGATCGTTGCGGTACCGGTCGAGCTCATCCCAGGCACGGCCACGGCCATGCGGATTGACCCGCCAGCCCCGCCCCCAGCGGCGATCCGCGTAGGCCGCATAGCGTTCGCGAGGCACCCCCATCGCCTGCGCCCTGTCCAGCAACTGTTCGAGCGTGGGGCAGCCGGGGTACTGCGCGGCCGCGTCACTTTCGGCCGAGGCATTCACGGCATCGGGAGGCGTGTGAGAGTTTTCAAGCACCTGCGTGGCGAGCCGCGCCTGCTGGATGGCGGTCTCCGCGTCCTCGTGATCCCGCAGCAGTGCGGTCACGTCCACGGGCGCCTCGAGCTCGATGATCCATTGGGGCACGCGTACCGCCCGCCCCTGCTCGTCAATGTGCGGCACCTCCTTGAGCACCTTGGTCAGGAAGAAGCTCGTGCGGTCGCGCCCCAGAAACCCGGAGATGCGTCCGCCGCGCATCTGGGCGATGGCCTGGAAGCGCTGGATGGCGGCGCTCATCGCGTAGAAGCTTGTGGTGGGCAGTTCCAGCGCACTGATCGAACGAATGCCGGGAATGAAGAACAGGAAGCGGCCCGTGAGATTGCATTGGCGGGCCTGGTACTCGGGGCAGGTTTCCGGGTTGCAGATACCGCCGTTTTCCTCGCGGGGCATGGTCTTGCGCCCGCCGAAGACGCGGATCGTGCGCCGCCCGGTGTCGTCCACCGGCACCGGTGCATGGCGTATGCAGTGGCGCACCTGCCCGTCGGGCGAGTACTGCGACCAGAAGCGCTTTTCATGCGTGCTCCACGCCGCCAGCTCGTGCGGCATCACGGTCTGCCAGTGGTCAGACGGGAAAACGACCGGGAAGCGGTACAGGCGATGGCCCTGCCCCCGATCCTCGCCGTAGGTGTCGAGGATTTCGCGGGCGATTTCCGGGTTGGGGAAATCCGATCTACGCACCGTGAACCACGGCACGTTGCGCGGCACCAGCGGGGACTTGAGCTGGGGCAACGCCTGCGCCAGTTCCTTCTCTATCGCTTCGAACGACCGCCCCTCCGCCACGCCCTGGGTATAGATGGCCTTGGCCTCGGTCCGCTCGGCCGCCTTGCGCGTGAGCACCATGATGCCGGGGCGGATCTTGCCGCCAGTGGGGATGCGTGCAGGGGCCTGGCCCAACAGCGTTGGTAAAGAGGCTGGCCCCCCATGCATCGTGATGATTACCTGTGTCATACAGCACTCCTTCATGAGCATCGGGACATTCCGATGGTTCATGCTCTCGTGCCGGGGGCTGGATGCAACCCCATTTCCATCCGATGTACCGCATGCGTCCGACCAGCCCATGCTGGCCGCCGGTAAACGCCGTATTTGATGCTCGGGCGTCGATGGTGCGTGTGGGCGCTTACGGTGACATTGGAAAGCTGGCGCCAATCCGGTTACTGCATTTCATGCCGTGATCCCGCGAGATTCGCCGTGACCACCCGCAGAACCCGAGCGCAGTGGGCACGCGCAGCCTCCAGCGCCACATGGGCCGTGTGACCAGCGGCCCAATGGCAAGCCAAGGTCGCGCCGAAGGCATCGCCTGCTCCCAGCGCAGATCGCACAGGACTGTGCCCCGCTTTGATGTAGTGAACCTCTGCCCCGTCGTGAAACAGTGCCCCCTGCTGCCCCAACGTAACCAGCAGCGCCTGACTCTCGTGCAGGCGTAACGCAGGCATCCAAGACGCACCGTCCGCGAGTAAATCCTTGGGCAATACCAGTTCCCGCCTTGATGCCCACAGACGAACCTCGGCTTCGTTGACACTGACCAAGTCAGCCCGACCCAACAGTCGTGCAAGGGCAGATGCCCCCGCCTCCAGCTGACGCATGCTGGGGTTGATGACCAGCCGCGGTAGCCGCAAATGCCCACGGCGCAATGCGTCATCAAACTCCGCCTCGGCTTCGGCAGACAATGCCGCTACATAGAGTAGATCGGAGTGCCCTATCGCGTCCAAAGCCCGGGACGGCGACACCAGCGTACTCGCGCCGCGCTGCGCGAACACTCGTACATCTGCGTTCGTGTCGAGATGGATCACAGCCTTACCGGTTGACTGGCCCGCTACCGACTGCACCAACGAAAGATCGATGGACTCACGCCCCAACACTGCACGCACCCATTCAGCTTCTGCATCCCCTCCCAAGGCGCACACGATGCGTACCTTCGCATCGCAGGCCTGGAACGCGAGGCTGGCATTAACCGCGCCTCCACCCACACCCATAGTGATCGACTCGACGTCTTGTTTGCCGCCAGCAACATCGTCCCAGCGGGCACCCGCGACAATGATGTCAATTGTGGCGCCCCCAATTGTTGTTACCTGCACTTCAGATTCCGATCATCGCGGCTCCAACCACGCCAGCTGAGTTCCCAAGCTGGTTGCGAAGCACTGGCGTCTCGTAGCGATCGCAGAACACCAGGCCGTGCAGACGGTGAACACCAGTCGTGTAGAGTTCGTCAATGCTTGCCAGCCCCCCACCAATCACGATGACCTGGGGATCCAACAATGCGACAGCACTGGCGACCGCCTGTGCGAAGCAGTCCACAAAGCGGTCAAGGATCGTGAACGCAGCCTTGTCGCCAGATCGCGCACGCCCCACGATCTGGGCAACATCAAGGCTCATCCCTGTCCATTGGGCATATTGCTGCTCCAGCGCCGGCCCGCTCAGATAGCGTTCGACGCATCCCTTGCGACCGCAGTAGCACTGCGGCCCCATAGGATCCAGAACCATGTGTCCCCATTCCCCGGCTATGCCGTTCCTACCGGATATCAGTTGTCCCCTCGTGACCAAACCGGCGCCAACGCCAGTGCCGAGCACCAGCGCAAGCACATCATCGTATTGTGCGGCTGCACCGAGCCGGCTTTCAGCCAACGCAAAACAATTTGCATCATTGGCGATCGCAAACGCCCGGCCGATGTACCGTTCCAAATCCTGGTACAGAGAGTGACCGTTTAGCACCGTCGCATTGCAGTTTCTGAGAAGTCCTGTCGAAGGCGAGATCGAACCCGGCGTCCCGATACCCAAGGTATGCGAAACACCATCGATGCGGAAAGCCAATTCCTGGTAGACGCCGGCGATGCACTGCACAACCGCGTCGTAGCCATCCGCAAGCGGAGTCGCGTAGCGTAAGCGAGCGCATTCGCCACCCTTCCCGTCGAGTACGATGCCTTCGATCTTTGTGCCGCCGACATCAATGCCAATGCGATATTGTGGCGTTAAGCCCAATTGGTTTTCATACATGCGGAACATACCTCCCATTCATCTAATCGTGGCATTCGACGCCGTGGCACGCCGGCAAAGCTTTAACCAGGCCGCGGACGACCTGAATATCTCGTATAGTGCAATCAGCCACCGCATCCGCGAGCTGGAGAAGCTGCTTAGCACCACACTTTTCAATCGCACCACGCGTGTGGTGTCTCTGAGTCCGGAAGGCGCTTACTTGCACCAGCAAATGAGGTCGTCGCTCGAAATGCTCGAAGCGACCTTCAGCGGCTTCGCCCACGAACGCGACGTCGTTCGCATCAGTACCCTGCCTTCTTTCGGTAGGTTTCGGCTGGTTCCGGCGCTCACCGAATTCCATCGCACCCATCCGTCGATCTCGATCGCCCTTCTCCCGACCACCCGCACGGTGAACATCAGCCAAGGCGAAGCCGACATCGCGATCCGCTTCGCTCGAGATCCCCCAGAGGCCTTCCATTCCGAGCGGCTGCTGGAAGACGAGTGGTTTCCGGTGGCAGCGCCGCGCTATCTGCAGCAGATCGGCAACCGCAGTTTGCCCGAACTGTTCAAGCGCGCCGACATCCTCTCGCACAGTCGTCAGCCTTGGGATCCATGGCTGCAGGCGGCAAATCTGCAGATATCGGCTGCGCAGCGCAACCTCACCTGCTCGGACACCGGCTTCATGCTGGACGCGGCTTTGAATCTGCAGGGCATTGCACTCGGGCGCCGCTCTCTGGTGAAGGGACTGCTGCAAGACGGCAGCCTGGTGCGCGTCTCCGAGATATCGATCCCGTCCATGCAGGCCTACTTTCTCATCGCCTCCGAGCGGGCCATGATCTCCCGCCACGGCAGCACGGTGATGAACTGGCTGCGCACATTGGTAGTTGACGGCTAG
>Ga0209572_1002042_pt1 | contig 10562 bp, 7 predicted proteins | sample EBPBio232012_DNA_FD_185867 | JGI IMG/M metagenome (GOLD analysis project Ga0209572, IMG submission 185867) | Wastewater treatment Type I Accumulibacter community from EBPR Bioreactor in Madison, WI, USA - Reactor 1_1/23/2012_ DNA (SPAdes)... | ecosystem: Engineered > Bioreactor > EBPR >...
GAGATGGAGGCGCTGCACGAGGTTGTGCGCCAACTCGCCAAGCAGGAAGGGCTGGCGATTGTCTATGTCACGCATCTGCTCGACGAAATCGCCGAGATTGCCGATCTCGTGACCATTCTGCGCGATGGCGCGATTGTGTGGACCAGGCCTGTTGGCGAAGCACCGGTCACCGAAATTGCGCGCGCCATTGCACCACGCCCCGACGGCCAGACCGGCGCGCGGCACACCGCACGCCTGGGAACCACAGCAGTCGCGCTGAATGGCTACAGGTCGGATTTTACCGGCCCCGTTGACCTCGACCTCAGGCAGGGCGAGATCGTCGGTCTCTATGGACTTCTGGGCTCCGGTCGCACCGACTTGCTTGAAAGCCTGATCGGCGCGCGTGGCCATGTTGGTGGCGAGTTCCTTCTCGGCGGAAAGCCGGTCCGTCTGACCGGCCCTGACGCGGCGCTTGGCCAGGGCATTGCGCTGGTCGCGTCTGACCGCAACGAGCAGAGCCTGTTTGGCGACCTGACGGCGCTCGACAATCTGCTGATGCCGCATTTCGGCGGCATTGCCCGCAAGCGTTCGACCCAGTTTTCACTTTTCAAACAGATGGCCGAGGCTCTGAACCTTTCGCCCAACAATCCAGCGCTTGCCGGCAGCCGCTTCAGCGGCGGCAATGCGCAGAAGCTGGTCATGGGTCGCTGGCTGTTGCCAGATGTTGGCACGCGCGTGCTGCTGCTCGATGAGCCAACTCAGGGTGTTGATGTCGGCGCGCGCGAGGATCTCTATCGGCTCCTGTTCCGCTTCGCCGAAAACGGAGGCGCTGTTCTGGTCGCATCGTCTGATCCGGCCGAGATCGTGTCTATTTCGGATCGGGTCCTGATCCTCGCCCATGGCCAGCAGATTGCGCTGCTCGAAGGCGAAATTCACGAAGACCAGATCGTGCAGATTGCCCATCAAAGCAAATCCGGAATTGGCGGGTCTGGCGTAAACGCCGGCGCTGCGGAGTAGAAAAATGTCTGAAGTGAACTCATTGCCAGCTGCCGAGAAAAAGCCGGAACTCAACTACGGAGCGCTGTTTTCGGCTGCTGCCCTGCCGCTGGCAATCGCCCTGCTTGCAATCTTTTTCTACATCAAGTCGCCGGTTTTCCTGACCCTGCCAAACTGGATCAGCATCTCTGTGCAGATTGCCGCGCTGATGACGATCTCGATCCCGTTTGCGATCCTGCTCATGGCAGGCAAGGTCGACCTCAGCGTCGGTTCGATGGTCGGCCTTTCAGGCGTCGTTGCCGGCTTGATGTTCCCCGTACTGGGCATTGCCGGCACGGTGATCTTCACGCTCGGGGTCGGCCTTGCCATTGGCCTTCTCAACGGTTTTCTTGTCGGCTTCATCGGCATGAGCCCGATCATCGTGACGCTGGGCGCACTGACCTTCATGCGCGGACTGGCTCAGTGGCTTTCGCCGACGCCGCTGTTCGGTTTTCCCGAGGCCTTTACCTATATCGGCTACGGTCAGATTTTCGGCCTGCCGATCCTGACATGGATCATGCTGGCGGTTCTGTGCACCGGCGTTTATGTCATGGCGCGTACCCCGCTTGGCCGTCACACGGTGGCCATCGGTGTCAATGAACGCGCCGCCTATCTCGTTGGCATTCGCGTCAAGCTGACGGTGATGCTGCTCTATGGTGCGGTCGGGTTGGGCGCAGCGCTCGCTGGCCTGATGACCATTGCGCGCATCAATTCTGCGCCATCCGGCACGCTTGGCATTGCCGTGGAACTCAGCGTGCTGACGGCAGTGCTTCTGGGCGGAATTCCATTCACGGGCGGCAAGGGCTCACTGTTGCGCGTTGCGCTTGGCGTGTGGCTGCTCGGCATGTTGTCGAACGGACTGATCCTGATGAACGTGCCGACAGAGGCAAGCCTGATGATTACCGGTCTCGTTCTTGTGCTGGCCGCCGGACTTGATGTGCTGCGGACACGGCGGGCCTGATCATGGCGAGGATTACACTTGAAGGCCTGTCACGGCTGAAGTTGAGCGAATTGCTGGCGGGCTACCGCAAGCTGAGCATCGACCCGGTAGACGTGATGGAGCTGACGCTGGCGCAGATCGAGGCAGTCAACGGCCAGATCAATGCCCTTTACGACGTGCAGCGCGACCAGGCACGAGCACAGGCAAAGGCCGCCTCGCAGCGCTATCGCGATGGCAAGCCGGAAGGCCTGCTCGACGGCGTACCGGTAACGATCAAGGATTCGGTCCACGCTGTTGGCATGACCTGGCATCATGGTTCGAAGATCCACGGCGACGGCGTGACCGGAAAGGTGGATGCGCCGCCTACCGAACTGTTGAAGGCGCATGGCGCGATCATTCTCGCCAAATGCACCATGCCCGATTTTGGCCTTTCGGGTTCCGGTGTGAGTTCCTATCACGGCATTGTGCGCAATCCGTGGGGCCTGGACTGGAACCCCGGCGGGTCGAGCGCAGGCGCCGGTGCGTCGCTTGCGGCGGGCATCGGCATGATGTCTGTCGGGTCCGACATTGCCGGGTCGGTGCGTCTGCCTGCGAGCCATTGCGGACTCGCCGCACTCAAGCCGACACAAGGCATGATCCCGCACACGCCGGCATCTGACGTGCGCTCGGCGGGCCCGATGACGCGACATGCTGCCGATCTCGAAATGCTACTGCGCGCGCTCGGCGGCGTGCATCGTGACGATCGCTTCTCGGTGCCGATTGTTGAACCTGCGGACGGCTTCGCCAATGCGCAGGTTTCTGTCTATCGCGACTTCGGTTTTGGTCCGGCGGTCGAACCTGCCGTGCTGTCGGTGCTTGAACATGCGAAACGCGCGATCGGACCGCTGGTCGGGCATGTCGAGGAACGACCGGCTCCCTATGATTTTGACGCCTATGCGCCCATCGATGACACGTTCAAGATCCGCGGCTGGCGCGAACATACGGGCGTGTCAGAAGAGCGTCGCCGCGAGACGCCGGCGCAATTGCTCGACTGGTTTGCCGAGGCAGCGAACTGGGACGCAGCCCGCATCGCCGCATTCGAGGCCGGCGTAGCGCGCGGCGTAACACAGACCAATGCGCTGTTCGACAATGCCGATTTCCTGCTCACGCCTGTGATGCCGGTTGTCAATTTTCCGGCCGACCAGCGCGGACCTGACGCGGCGGTGCCGTTGCGCCATTGTACATTCACGGCCATGTTCAACCAGTCCGGACATCCCGCCATTTCCATTCGCGGCGGCTTCGACAAGCGCGGCCTTCCCGTTGGCGTTCAACTGGTCGCGCGCCGCTTTGACGACGTGCGGCTATGCCGTCTGGCGGCAGCACTTGAAGCGGCGCTGGCGTCATCTGCCGGTGACATCGAGCATTGGCCGCTCAAACCACGCAATCTGCCAGAGGCCAAGCCATGATGAGCGCGAGTGAACGTCAAGCTCTGGTTCGAAGCCGCGCCGAGCAGCGGCTGGGCGGGACGCTAGATGTGTTTGAAAGCCCACTGACAGTGCTGGCTTCGCCTGCATGGCGTGGCATCGAAGCCGATATCTGGCTCGCGCGCCGCGGAGGGCAGTCGGAGATCTACAAGCACTATCACCCCGATACCGACCACTATGTCGATGTGCGCGCCGCAATCGCTGCAGCCCGTCAGGCAGGCGATCTGGATGTCGGGCCAAAAGTGCTCGACAGATGGGACGACAATGGCCTGTTTGTCATGGAGCACCTTGGCGAAGGCTGGCGCGCGGGCGGGCTGCACGATAACGCGTCTGCCACAATCCGAAAGGCGATCGTGCAGGCCAAGAAGCGGTTTCAGACCGGCTCCAAACTGCCAAAAGACGCCAACATTTTCGACGAGATCCGCATCGCTCATCGGGCGTGCACTGAGCATGGCACGCACTTGCCAAACAACATTGCAGCCTTCCTCGATTTTGCCGACAAGGCGGAAGCTGCGATGGCCAGGATCGCCATCGAGAGAAGGCCATGCCATCGCGATGGCAATACCGCAAACCTGATGGTTGGACCGAATGGCAGGCTATTGCTGGTCGACTACGATCTGTCTGCCAATGGCGATCCGTACGAGGACATTGGCGTTCACTTGACCGAACTGTTCGAACGCGAAACCGAAGCCCGCGACGGTTTCGCCGAATGGACGGGCTCGTTTGAAGAGGCCTTGTTCCAGCGCGCCATGGTCTACGGCATTCTGGATGATCTGCGCTGGGGCCTGGTCGCGCAGGCGATGGCGGCAAAATCACCGCGCAAGACGCTGGAATTTGCCAAATACGCCTCCTGGCGGCTGATGCGTTACGAGGTAACATCGCAGAATTCGACTGCCGCCGACCGGCTGCGCCGCCTGGGTTGAGGGGGAAAAGATGTCAGCCGCGACAACCAAACAGATCGACGACGCGATCGCCTCCGTACCCGGCTGGGACGCATCGAAAGTGACCAAACGGCCGCTTGTCGGCGGCTTGCTCAACTCCAACTGGCTCGTCAATCATGACGGCGAAGACTATTTCCTCAAAGTGTTTGGCATAGGCTCCGACAAGTTCGTGGATCGCCAGCTTTCCTTTGATGCAGCCACCAAGGCCAATGCCATCGGGATCGCGCCGAAGGTCGAATATTTCAGCATCGACAAGGGCGCGGAAATCATCGAATTCCTGCACGGATATCGTGCGTCGACCAATGCGGATTTTGCCCGCAAGGACTTTCTCTCCGGTGTCATCAATCTCTACCGGCAGTTCAACGCCTGCGATCGATTGCCGGTGACCAAAGACGTGTTCGCCATGACCGACGAACATATCGAGCAGGGTGCGGCGCTGGGCGCGATACGGCCCGCGGACTTTGAATGGCTGGCGCACCAGTATGACCGCGCCAAACAGGCCTTCTTTGCATCAGGACTTGATCTGGTGCCATGCCACAATGACCCGATGCCGGGCAATTTCATGGTGCAGCTCGATGCCAATGACCGCATCACCGACATGAAGCTGATCGATTTCGAATTCGCATCGAACAATGAGCGCGCCTACGAAATCGGCGTGTTTGTCGGCGAAGTGTTTGTCGACGAGGAAACGACGCTCGAATTGATCGAGCAATATTATGGCGAGGTGCGCCAGGATGTCGTTGCGCGCGTGTGGGTCGCTCGCGCCGTCGCCGACATGAAATGGGGGTCGTGGGCAGTCCAGCAGCGGCAGATGTCCGACTGGGACTTCGACTATCAGAAATACGGTATCTGGAAGTATGCGCGGGCGCGAAAGCTGTTCGACGATCCGCGCTGGAATGACTGGCTGCGCCAGATCTGAGCAGCTGACATCGCCGAAATCGAACTCCGGTGCACCTCGTGCCGGTGGCAGGGAAGTTTTGTCGCAAAGAAGGAGGTTGCCGTGGAGATTCAAGCCTATTTCGAGGAATGGTCACGCCTGCCGGGCGACCGGGTGCGCATGGCTGTCAGCGCTATGGATCTCGCGGTTCACGCGCGCTTCATGCGACTGGTATCGGGGCCTGGAAAAGGCGAACTGGAGGCCGGCTTCGTCGTCGACATGCCCGAGGTTCTGGATCAGTCTTTTGCGGTTACTCCGAAGCAGACCGTCGTCGGCTCACACGCGCAATTGGCACTGCCTAAACCAGTCGATTCAAAAGTGCTTACCGTGCATTGCTGGATTTTCCCGACGGCGGCGACCAGTACTGATACCCAGACCATCTGGGCTCTGGGCGAACTCGCACTGAAAATCCGCGATGGCGGGTTGCAGCTGGTTTCGGGCAGTCAGGTTATCGCGACCCTGGCCAGCGTCATTCAGCCCGGCCACTGGTATTCTGTGGCCGCAACTCTCAGCGATGGCGAAGCGGTTCTCGACCTGCGCCGTCTCGACGCCAAGATCAACGCGCATCATCGAAATGCCGCGCCTTGCGATGTCACTCCGCCAGCGGACGCAACTCTGATGCTTGCAGCTTCAAGCACTGATCATTCCGGTTCGCCGGTGGACGGATATGACGGCAAGATCGACAGCCCGACACTTCATCTGCGCGCGCTGAACTCCTCCGAAGTCGCAACGTTGCATCGAGGACGGCCGGTTCCAAATGCCTGGGCCTCATGGCTGCTCGGACAGGATTTTGCCTCGTCATCTATTGCGCCTGCATGGGCCGGTGGCAAGCCGGGCAAATTGCACAATGGCGGCGAGCGCGCCGTTACCGGCCGCAACTGGGATGGCCGCAGCGATTCTTTTGGCGAAGTGCCGGACCAATATTGCGCGCTCCAGTTTCACCGCGACGACATGGTCGATTCAGACTGGGCCTATGAGATAGAATTCCAGCTGCCGACAGATATTGCCAGTGGCGTCTATCTGGTCCGGCTGGAAACGTCTGCGAGCACCAATTTCTATCCGCTTTTCGTGCGTGGGGCGAAAGGGTCAACGGCACCGATATTGTTCCTGCTGCCGACCAACACCTATCTGGCCTATGCCAATGACCATCTGGCAGCGTTTGATCTCTCGGCGATCATGTCGCACGAGAAGGTGGTGCCGGAGGATGAGAAGTATCTGTTCACCGACGCAGCACCCGGCCGTTCCTGCTACGACACGCATTCAGACAGCACGCCGGTGCGCTATTCCAGCCGCCGCCGACCGCTGTTCAACGTCCGGCCGCATGTGCGCAACTGGCTGACCGGTTCCCACCGCCACTATCCGGTCGACATGTATATTCTCGAATGGCTGGAACATGTCGGCCTCGAATATCACGTCGCCACCGACGAAGATCTCGAGGCCGAGGGCCGCTCGCTGCTTGACCGCTACAATGTTGTCATCACCGGCTCGCACCCCGAATATTGGAGCCGTTCAGCGCTCGATGCGTTTGACGACTACCTGAACGAAGGCGGCCGGGCGATGTATCTGGGCGGCAACGGCTTCTATTGGGTGACGACGCGGTTTCCCGAACGACCCTGGACGATCGAAGTCCGCCGCGACAACACCGGCACACGCTGCTGGGACGCACCCTATGGCGAGCGCAACCATGTCGCGACTGGAGAGGCCGGCGGTATCTGGCGTGCACGAGGCCGCGCACCGAACAAGGTTGTCGGTATCGGCTTCTCGTCCGAGGGTTTTTCCAAAGCCTGTGGCTACCGGCGACTTGAGGCGAGCTACAATTCACCTGCTGCCCGCTTCTTCGAGGGCGTGACTGCTGAAGTCATTGGCGACTATGGCCATGTGCTGGGTGGTGCGGTCGGGGACGAAATCGACCGCTATGACGTGGCAATAGGCAGTCCCGAACATGCCTATGTGCTCGGCACGTCCACAGGTCTCGGCAATGAATATCAGGTCGTCATCGAGGACATGACGCTGATGTTGCCGGACCTCGGAGGCGAGCAGAAGCCCGAACTGGTGCGTTCCGACATGGTGATCTTTCCAATCGATGGCGGCGGCTGCGTCTTCTCGATCGGATCGATCGCTTATGGTGGATCGCTGGCATGGAACAATTGCGACAATGATCTGTCGCGTGTCACCGCCAATGTCTTGCGGGCGATGGCGGACCCTGCACCCGTGTTCTGAGAGACTTCCGGCTGCAAATCTCAGATGGGATGGTGGTCGGGCGGATGGCCCGACCTAGAGCAATTCCGGTAAACATTGGATCACTCTGCCGGAATTGCTCTAGACCGGTGCGCGGAACAGGTCGCGCGGCAAAGAGGACAGGACTTCCGGTCCATCGTCGCGCAGGATCACGATCTCTTCCAGCCGGATGCCGAAGCGGCCAGGCAGATAGATGCCTGGTTCGATCGAGAACACCATGCCTTCCTCCAGCACCGTGTCGGATGTCGAGGTGAGATAAGGCGGCTCGTGGCCGTCAATGCCCATGCCATGACCAGTGCGATGCACGAAATATTCGCCATAGCCGGCATCCGCAATGACGGTGCGGGCGGCGGCGTCAACCTCGCGCGCGAGAACACCTGGCTTTGCCGCCTTGAGCGCGGCCTGAACCGCCTTTTCCACGATCGAGTGAATCTGGCCATAGCCTTCTGGCGGTTGTCCAACGACTGCCATGCGTGTGATGTCAGACGGGAAGCCGGCCTTTCGCCCGCCGATGTCGATGACGACTGCATCGCCCTCGGCAAGCTTGCGTTCGCCCGCATGGTGATGAGGAAACGCGCCGTTTCCGCCGCCACCCACGATCCAGAACGCGGGCGACGCTCCTTCCGACTGGAAGGAACTTTTGATCACCGCGGCCAAATCCAGCTCGCTCATGCCAGGGCGGATTGCGGCAAAGGCAGCCTGCATTGCGCGGTCTGCGATACCGGCATTCATCTTGAGTTTCGAATACTCGCTGGCATCCTTGCGCATGCGTAGCGCACCGAGCGTTTCGGCAGTGAACGTATGGGTGGCACCGGGTAGCGCGTCCAGAAGCAGCAACGCAAAATCGGCCCGCATTGTCTCATCGAGCGCAACCTTGCCCGCGCCGGTTGCTTCAATCTCGACCAAGGCAGCTGCGAGCGCACCGGAAGGTCCATCCGCATCGGACCATGTATGGAACGATATGTCAGTGTGCTCGCGCGACCCTTCCGCATTCAGGATCGGCATGAGAAAGGTCTCGCCCGACTGTGAAACCAGCAACAGGCAAGGGCGCTCATCGGGGTGCGGGTGGAAGCCGGCAAGCCATTGCATATGCGAGCCAGGCCCGAGGGCAACGAGATCGGTGCCGCTTATTTTCATCAAGTTTCTGAGGCCGTCAAACCGGGTCCTGGATGCGCCAGCGGAACTCATTTTCTCGTCTCCTGCTCATTTCTGGGGCAGCTTGTGTTCATGGTGCAGCCGTTCAGGCCGAATAGCCGTAAATTTCCCGCGCGCGTTCGGGTGAGATCAGGCCGTTTCTGACGTCTTCGGCAACTGCCTCCCGATCTCGTTCCTTGGGGTCGCCAATGCCGCCACCGTTTCCGGTGATGACACGGATGACGTCGCCGCTGCGCGTCGCCAGACCTGACACGAAGGAATACTCCTCCACCTTGCCGTCAGTGCGTATGACCTTCACGTAGTTTGGCGATCCTTCATGGCCGCCATCGAGCGACCAGGCCGGGAATTTTGACCGTGTATAGCCTGCAGTCAGAAAACCATTGTCGGCCCGGACGCGGTAATCCATCACAATGCCTCGGCCGCCCGTGAACTTACCCTCGCCGCCAGGCTCCATGTTGAGTTCCATACGGTCGACATAGAGCCCATTGCGCGCCTCATTGATCTCGGCAGGGCAATTGTATGTTTCGCCATGGAATGAGGAGAAGATTGCCGAATTGCCATCGCGACCACGGCTTGCACCCCAGCCGCCGAGCTGCGGCTCGATGATCGTGTATTGGCGGCCCGTGTCTGGATGGATGCCGCCGATGAATGTGCCGCAGATGCTGGCAAAATGCCCTGAAGCGAGGCGCTCGGGCATGTGCGGCGCCAGGCAGCGCCACATGATGTCATAAACACGCAATTCGATCTCGTAATAGAAACCGATCGGCGCAGGCTCCTTTGCATGGAATACGGAGCCTTCCCGCGTCAACAGGCGGATCGGCCGGAACGAGCCTTCATTGGCCGGTGAATCCGGTTCGGTCAGCGACTTGAAGATCATCTGCGCCGCAACCATCACGCCGTCGCGGCTGGTGTTGACCGGGCCGGTGGACTGGTCCGGATTGTCGAGCAAGTCGACAAGAAATTCCGTGTCGCTGATCGTGATCTTCACATTGAAGGTGCGGCCGTCGTCCTGCTCTTCCGACAGTTCGAAAGTACCCTTGGGCAGCTTCGCCAATTCCGAAAGCGATACCCGCTCGCCGAAATCCAGGAATGACGACATTGCGGTCTCGAAAGTCGCGACGCCGTATTTTTCTGCCAGGTCCACGAGACGCTTGGTCCCGATGCGGACCGACGCAATGGCTGCCCAGACATCGCCTTCAAGCACGTCGGGCATGCGCGAATTGACCATGATGATGTCCATCACAGACTGGATCGGTTCACCCTTCGAGATGATCTTGATGGCCGGCAGCCGCAGACCTTCCTGAAATATCTCTGTCGCCTCACCACTCAGCGAGCCGGGCGCCATGCCTCCGACATCAGAATTGTGAGCAATGTTGGCGGTCCAAGCGATGATACGCCCATCAGCGAAGACCGGCATTGCGACGATGATGTCGTTCAGATGGGTAACGCCGCCATAGTACGGATCATTGGTCGCAAAGACGTCGCCGGGCATGATCTCGCCGGGCTTGCTGTATTTGGCGACGATCACTTTCACCGCCTTGTCCAGCACGCCGATGAAGGCAGGTATGCCCGCGCCAGACGACGCGAGCGCGCCCTTGGCGTCGGTGATACCGGTGCCCATGTCGAGCACTTCATAGATGATCGAGCTCATCGCGGTCTTCTTCATGACAGCGAACATCTCGTCAGCAGTCGCCTGCAATGAATTCTGAATGATTTCGAGTGTGATCGGGTCGTTGATGTCGGCCATGATCGCCTCCTATGCCGAAAGCTGGATGTGGATGTTGCCGTAGCCGTCGATCTCGACCTGGTTCCCCGGGTGCATGACGACTGTCGTGCCGGGGTCCTCGACCACCGCTGGCCCCGTGAATCTCATG
>Ga0209572_1002043_pt1 | contig 10559 bp, 9 predicted proteins | sample EBPBio232012_DNA_FD_185867 | JGI IMG/M metagenome (GOLD analysis project Ga0209572, IMG submission 185867) | Wastewater treatment Type I Accumulibacter community from EBPR Bioreactor in Madison, WI, USA - Reactor 1_1/23/2012_ DNA (SPAdes)... | ecosystem: Engineered > Bioreactor > EBPR >...
GTGCGCGTGCCATCGATCTGTGCAAAAATATCCGCCAGATGTGGCGTCTTGGTGATCTCGATATGAGTGCCATAATTAGGCTGGTGTAGATTGATGGTTTCACCACCGTTACGGAACACCTGAAGAATGCCTGCATGCTCACTGTACACGTTGAACCCCAGCAATGGTATCATCTCAAGGTCATTGGGATCAGGCAATGGTTTGGGCTTTTTAGCGGCATAGAAGGTATGTTTTTCGATCTTGCCATGTAGTAATTCAGCTAAGGCCTGCTGCTCGCGCACTGGCCATTGCCTCACTTCTGTCGCAAGCCGATCATCCGGAATATAATAGTCCGGATTGTAGAGGTTGTGCCCGATTTCGGGGAAATCACAGAAGAAGTGCAGGATATTCAATCCAGCCCCCTCCACAAAATCATAGAGCTGAGGAATGGTATAAGCGCGATCTTGGCTATGCAGCAGCAGATCGTAAATCGCGATATCACCGCCATAGATTTCATTGATGATCATCGGCGACGAGTTAAGGAACCAGTTAGTCGTCGGCATACTATTCAGCACGGCTTTCGCATTATCTACGCGCGTTTGCAGGTTGGGTTCATCTTCATTGAGGATACGAAGCGTCTCCTGCATCTGATAGACGGCCATACGGCCATATTGCGCGTAGACCATGATGCCCATGGCGCCATCATCCTTCAGTGCATCCGATAGCGTCTTAAGGCCAAGGTCTGGGTCTGCCAAGTGATGCAGCACGCCCGAGCAATTGATGTAATCAAATTTACCCAAATCCAACTTCGGGATGTTAAGTAGCGAATCACGTATCCAGCGCACGTTGGTGAGCCCACGAATCTCACAACGCTTCTGTGCCACCTTCATGGACGCTTCACTCATATCCACATAGACGATCTCTGCCTGTGTATCGCGCAACTGCTCAGCCATGGCAGTCACTGCATCACCCGTACCGCCACCTGCAACGAGCACACGGAAGTCCTTAGAAAAATCTTTGCGGCCTGAATAGCAAGTGTAGTTCAGGATATCGAGTGCCTCCGTTACCGTAATGAGCGCACGCTGTTGCTCATCCTCGGGATTCACTGGTGGGTATGGATAATTCTCATAGTGTTCGCGCACTTCCTTCAGGTAATTGGCGTCGTCACGTCTCGCGGGTATGTTTGTCATGCATTCCCCTTTGATTTGATATGCGCCTGTATCTGACCATGTGTAATCATAGGGGATGATGAAGGATGCCGCAGGTATAGCCAGCCCGCCCGGTGCATCGCTTCATAAAAGGGCTTGAATTGCGTGGCCAGAGTTTGAGTCGTAGTAGCATTGTCTTTACTGCTATCTATAACAGTCTGGTAGATTTCCCGAAGTGTTTTCCTACCATCCGCTTGTGCGAAGATTGCAGCAAGCTGGGGGCCATTTGGAAGCAGCACCTTAGTATGCGTGGATTGATGATACAGTTCGATGACACGTTCCTTGCTGTCTAGCTTCTGTGTAATTTCACTGTAGTCTGCAGCGATATTGAAGCTGACGACCGGTATCATATCCAAATCATCCGCCGAGGGTGGCTCAGGGTAGTGCTTTGCGGCATAAAACGTATGTTTCTCGATTTTTCCATGCAGCAGCTCTGCAAGAGCGCGTTGCTGCTTAAGCGATTTTGACCCAACAATCTTGACCAGCCTCTCGTCGCGTATATAAAATGCTGGATTGTAAATTTGGTGGCCAATGCTTTGGTGATCCGAGAAAAATTGCAGGAAATTCAAGCCCGCCTTCTCTACGTATTCATAAAGCTCAGGAATCGAATAGGCGCGATCCTGCGTATGCAAAAGCATATCATAAATGCCTACATCCTGGCCGCTACGGATTTCATTGAGGATCATTTCGGAAGAATTGAACAGCCAATTGGTGAGCGGCAGATTACCCAAAATCACCTTTGCATTATCGATCTGTTTTTGCAAATTAGGTTCATTACGATTAATCATGCGCAGGATTTCCTGCATCATATAGATGGCCATGCGCCCGTATTTTGCATAGACCATGATGCCCATGGCGCCGTCGTCTTTCAGCGCATCTGTAAGTGTCTTCAGGCCAAGGTCTGGATTCGCCAAATGATGCAGCACACCCGAAGAATTGATATAGTCGAATTTGCCCAAGTCGAGCTCCGGAATGTTCAATAGCGAGTCACGAATCCATCGTATATTGGTCAGCCCGCGCACTTCAGCCCGCGCCTGCGCTACCTTCATTGATGCCTCACTCATATCAATGTAAGTGACCTCATTACCTGTGCCGCGCAATTGTTCGGCCAGTGCAATGACAGCATCACCTGTGCCGCCGCCGGCGACAAGCGCATGAAATTCCTTATGAAAATTTTTGCGGCCTGAATAGCAATGATGATTGAGCCGTTCCAAGCTCTCGGTATAGGGCATGCGAAAGAATCGTCGCTCATCTTCGGGATCAGCGTGTGGATACGGATAGTTCTCGTACTGCTCGCGCACGGCTTTCAGGTAGTTCTCGTCTTCCTTGGTCTGTGCGGCGGCGCTAGTCATGAGGTGTTCCTCTTATTTCTTGAAGATAAGGAAGGCCGCCACCACAATCAATGCAAATCCGAGCAGGTGGTTCCATTTGAGCGGCTCACCGAAATAGAGCAGCGAGAAGATCGCGAAGACGCCCAGCGTGATGATCTCTTGGATGGTCTTCAGCTGTACGGGCGTGAAATAGCCCGAACCAATGCGATTGGCCGGCACCTGCAGGCAGTATTCGAAGAAGGCGATGCCCCAGCTGACCATGATGACTAGGAAGATAGGCGCCGATTTGAACTTGAGGTGGCCATACCAGGCAAAGGTCATGAAAATATTCGAGCCAATGAGCAGTGCGATGGTGATAAGGGGCGTTAGGGAAAGGGACATGGGTTCTTCTCCGGTGATGGCCGCATCCTAGTGGGGAGAAGATAAAATAAAAGCCCCATGAGGGGCTTGGTTTCAAATGGTGACCCCTACGAGAATCGAACTCGTGTTTCATCCGTGAAAGGGACGCGTCCTAACCGCTAGACGAAGGGGCCACACCGGTCTTGAAAAGAGGGCATGTTTCATCATGTTACCCGTTCCCCGTCAACGCTTTTTTTCCACGGGTTGCGTAAGTAGACCCACCCTGCTATGAAAGCGCGCTGACACCCCCTAAGGAGGTTGCATGGATGCCCTTAAGAAGTTGATTTCCGGTTATAAATCCTTCCATCAGCGTTATTACGTCGAGGATGATTCCGTCTATCGCAAGCTTGCGAACGAAGGCCAATCACCCAAAGTGGCGATGATTGCCTGCTCGGATTCACGCGTCGACCCTTCCATTCTCATGGAAGCCGCGCCTGGCGAGGTTTTCGTTATCCGCAACGTGGCCAACCTTGTCCCACCTTATCAGAACGATACCAGCACCTACCACGGCACCTCAGCCGCGCTGGAGTTTGCAGTGAACGGTATCGAGGTCGAACATCTGGTCGTGCTGGGGCATAGCAAGTGTGCCGGAATCCGCGCATTGATCGAGCGCCGCGCCCAGCCGGACGATGCAGGCAGCTTCATTCATGGCTGGATGCATATCGCCGATGCGGTGAAACAGGAAATACGGGAACATCATAACGACAAGCCGTTCGAGGAGCAGGCGCACATCTGCGAGCGTGGTGCCATCGCACTATCGATCGCCAACCTCAAGACCTTCCCGTGGATCCAGAAACGCATGGAACATGGCACGCTGAGTTTGCATGGCTGGCACTTCGACCTTGACCAGGGAGAGCTTTGGGAATTGGGAGATGATGGGCGCTGGAAAATTATTACCTGATTTAGAAAGGGCGGCAAAGGTTTGATCCCGTGCCGCCGCTTCCTCACAAGCTAACCATTAACATTAGTTACGGTTAGGGTGTGCATTGTCAGGGGCATTGTTCGCATATCCCCAAGCGTGATTGTTCTGGCTCACCGCGTAATCGCTTTCGAGCTCGAACAGGCTGATCTGGTCATCATCGTTGCGGTCGATACGGTCGGCTTTCTGGCCGAGCACACGCTGTTCTGCAACATTGAGGATACCGTTACGATCCTTGTCGAGATTGTTGAACAAAGCCTCTTGTTCGGCAATCGTCAACTTACCGTCGCGGTTCTTGTCTGCGTTCTCAAAGGAAGCCTTGAGGCTCATTTGGTTATCGCGTTGTGTTTTGTCGTAATTCTTTTCGTAGCTACGGTTGTAGGTACGGGTGGTGTAGTCATTCGCCAAGGCGGGCATTGCCAGGCCGACAGCCACCATCGCTACTACTAAAAGACGTGATTTCATGACAGACTCCTTATGGTATCGGAAGCGCCCACCGCTTCCATGGGTAGGAATATATGCATGTTTTTCTCAGGACACGATGCGCGGCGCTTGCCAAAAAATAAACAGAGGATAAGGGTTCCCACATCACCTATAAATAGAGGGTACACAATATAGCTCGTGTACCCTTAATGTGGCTCGACCAGTAGTATGCTTACGCGGCAGGGCGCATGTCCGCAGGCTTCTTCCCTTCACCGGTCGCACCCAGCGCTTTTAATGTGCCGGAAAGGTGGCGGTGCAGGTCACCCGGCTTACGCGCGGTGATGAACTGGCCATCAATCGATAAGGCCTCATCGGCGAAAATCGCACCGGCTTTTTCCAATTCTTCCCTCACTTCTGGCCATGCGGCGATTTCCTTGCCGCGCACCAAGTTGGCCGAGATCAGTATCTGTGGGCCATGGCAGATAGCGGCAATCGGTTTACCGGTCGCAACGAACTGACGTACGAAGTTCAATACTGTCTCGTTCTTGCGTAACTGCGAGGGAGCCTTGCCACCGGGCAAGTACACAAGATCATAGTTCGCTACATTCGCTTGGCTGATGGGCAGGCTGTCTTTCAGCCCCAACCCATGCTTGCCTTTGAACTCGCCGCCTTTTTCGGTGAAGACATCAACTTTGTACCCCTCTTCAGTCAAGCGGTAGTAGGGATAGAAGAACTCCGTGTCCTCTACATCATCGCCAGTCACAATCGCCACATTACGATGTTTTTGCAGGCGCTCGGGAATCGGTGAAACCGCGTGATTGTCATTCTCTTTTTCTTTGTCGGATGAAAAGATGCTTGAGATATCCATGGTGTACTCCTGTGTTCGTGGTTCATGTATGAGTACAGTTGAGCGGAGATAGGATAAAATCTCTATACGGGTCAGGCTATCGCCGCATCATCGACGATGAATTGCAGGCTCTTATATCCCTGCCAGTGATTCTCGTTCAGTTCCCCGTAAAGATGCAGGGTCTTTGCACTCGCCAACATCTCGCCCAGCTTGGTGTCATTCACGTTGAAAGCAATCGCATCAAGCCGTGACGTGTTCGCATCGTCTGCCAGTACCAGTTTCATATGCTTGTCTTTCAGCACCGTTCGGTGGGCAATGCGTGCATCACGAAGGGCAAGCTTTGGCTTCGGGAAACCTAGGCCATAAGGCTCGAGTTGCTTGAGCGCATCATAGAGTGCCTGCGTGGCGCCACTCACGGTGATCCAGCCATCCAGCAGTTTCGCGCGCGATTCACCATAGGCCGTTACGGCACTGCTCAATTGCTCACTATAGTATTGATGGACGATATCACGCTTGCCGATATCGAAACTAAAGCCTGCAGCAGCCGCATGTCCACCACCTGCGGTGAGGTGCCCCAGCGCGACTGCGCGGTGCGTCGCAGCACCGATGTCCGCACCCGTGACCGAGCGGGCGGAGGCTTTGGCGCTATCGGCTGTCACGCTGGCGATGATGGCGGGTCGCGCATATTTCTCTTTCAACCGACCCGCAACAATACCGATGACTCCTGCATGCCAATGCTCCGACGCCAGCAGAATCACCGGCATGTTCGCCTGCGCTTCGGCCTGCGCCAAGGCCTGTTCGAGCACGATGTTCTCAATCGCCTGACGTTCCTTGTTATGCTGGTCAAGACGCTGGGCAAGCACCGCGGCCTCGCCCTCATCCTGTGCCGCGAAGAGCTTCACGCCAAGATCCGATTCCCCTACGCGCCCGCCGGCATTGATGCGCGGCCCCAGCAGGTAGCCAAGATGATAGACGCTTGGTGTGGTATCGAAACGTGCGATATCCGCCAACGCACGCAGCCCTAGATGCCCGCGCTGGGCAAGCAACTTCAGTCCCTGCGTTACATAGGCGCGGTTCAGGCCTGTCAGCGTCATAACGTCGCATACAGTGCCAAGCGCAACGCGATCGAGCATCGGCAGCAGGTTGGGCTCTTTGCGCATATCGTTGAAATAGCCTGCTTCGCGCAATGTCTTGTTCAGCGCCACCAGCACGAGGAACACGACACCTGCGGCACATAGGTTGGTGTGCGGTGATGTCTCGTCGATGCGGTTGGGGTTCACCACGGCGATGGCGTTGGGCAACCGCGCCTCCCCTATGTGATGGTCTATCACCAAAACATCCGTGCCTTTTGCTGCGGCATGGGTGATGGGGTCGAACGACAAGGTGCCGCAATCCACCGTGATGATGAGCGATGCACCTTGCGCAATGAGCTTGTCGAACGCGCCAATGTTGGGGCCATAGCCTTCGCTCATGCGGTCGGGAATATACGAGATGGTCTTGATGTTCAGTTGTGCAAAATAATCCGCGAGCTGGCTGACCGATGTTGCACCATCGACATCGTAATCACCGAACAGCGCGATGGTCTCGCGCTTCTCGATGGCCTGCATGATGCGTAGCACCGCCTTATCCATATCGCGAAGATGGAACGGGTCTGGCAAGGCAGAACGTAGCGTAGGGTTCAGGAATTCGGGCACCGCGTCGAGTGTGATATTGCGGGCGGCAAGCACGCGCGCCACGAGCTCGGGCAACTCATGCTGTTGCGCAATGGCGAGTGCTGCCCGTTCGTCGGTGAGCCTATCGCGCCACGGCAGACCGGACGCTGTGTGCACTAGATTTCTTTCTTGCGGCTGAAATTATGCTGCGCTTCGATGATACGTACGGTGCCAGTCTTGCTGCGCATGACGATGGAGTGGGTGGTCGCGCCCGTACGCGTACGTTTCACGCCCTTGAGCATCGAACCGTCGGTAACGCCGGTGGCAGCGAACATCACATCGCCCTTGGCCATATCAAGGATGCTATATTTGCGGTTGAAGTCGGTAATGCCCATGCGGGTCGCACGCGCCTTCTCATCTTCTTCATTGAAGATCAGACGGCCTTGCATCTGCCCGCCGATGGAACGCAGCGCCGCCGCGGCCAGCACACCTTCCGGCGCGCCACCGATACCCATATAGATATCCGCACCCGTATTCGCACTCGCCGTCGCGATCACCCCCGCGACGTCACCATCCTGAATGAGGTGGATGCGCGCACCCGATTCGCGCACCTTGGCGATGAGTTCTTCGTGACGTGTGCGATCGAGAATCACCGCCGTGATCTCGCTGATTTCGCATTTCTTCGCTTTCGCGAGATTCTTCAGGTTCACTAGCGGCGTATTATCCAGATCCACCACACCATCGGGCAAATCACCACCCACGGCGATCTTGTCCATATAGACATCCGGTGCATGCAGGAAGCCACCGTGCTCGGCGAGCGCCACCACCGCAAGCGAGTTGGGGCCGCCGGTGGCGCAAATGGTCGTACCTTCGAGCGGGTCGAGTGCGATGTCGATCTTCGGACCCTGACCAGTGCCGACTTTCTCACCGATATAAAGCATCGGCGCCTTGTCACGCTCACCCTCGCCAATGACCACGGTACCATCGATCGTCAGGCCGTTGAGCGCTTCGCGCATCGCATTCACCGCCGCCTGGTCGGCATCCTTTTCCTTACCTTGGCCGATCCAGTGTGAACAGGCCAGCGCCGCCGCTTCGGTCACGCGCACCGCTTCGAGCGCGAAGTTGCGATCCATCCACCATGTACCCATTTCGTCCTTGTTAACGATTGCCGGTTTCATGCGCGTCTCCTATGTATGGATGCGTAAACACACGGGCGATGCGACCGTGCATTTCAGGTTTTCAATGGCTTTCACCGCGCGTTTCACCGCGCCTTCGTTCGTATGGTGCGTGGTCACGACGACCTGCGCCGATTTGTCTTCCGCGATCTCGCGCTGGATGATCGATTTCACCGAGATCTTCTGTGCTGCGAATTCACGGGTGAAGTCGGCCAGTACACCCGGCTCGTCTTTCAATGACAGACGAATATAGTAGCTACCTTCGCGCTTATCGGCGCTTGCGGCTTTGGGTTTATCAAGCTGAGCGGAAGCGACGGTGAATGGCGGATACGTGTCGCCACGTGCAATCGCAATGAGATCAGAAACGACGGCAGAACCGGTCGGGCCCGCACCTGCACCACGGCCTTCAAAGACCACTTTACCAACGGCATCGCCTTCAACTTCGACTGCGTTGAACGAACCATCAACACCTGCGAGCGGTGCATCGACCGGCACGAGGCATGGCTCGACCGTTTGCAATAACCCTTCCGCGCTACGCTCGGCGACACCGAGCAACTTGATGCGGTAACCGAAGTCCTGCGCGTAATGGATATCGCGCAGCGTGATATTGCGAATGCCGCTCATCATCACCGATTTGATATCGACCTCGGTGCCGAAGGCGAGCGAGGCGAGAATGGAAATCTTGTGGCCGGCATCGATACCATCGATATCGAGTGAGGGGTCTGCCTCGAGATAGCCGAGCTTGCCCGCCTCTTCCATCACGCTCTCGAAACTTGCGCTCTCATGCAGCATCTTGGTGAGGATGAAGTTGCAGGTGCCGTTCAGGATGCCTGCGACGCGGTTGATTTTATTTGCCGACAGGCCGCCGCGCAGCGCCGCGATGATCGGGATACCGCCAGCTACTGCTGCTTCGAAAGCGAGTACGACATTGTTCTTCTCGGCGAGTTTAGCGAGCTCCAGGCCATGATGTGCGATGAGTGCCTTGTTCGCGGTGACGACATGCTTGCCGTGCTCGAGTGCGGTGGTGACGAGGGTGCGTGCCGCACCTTCATGGCCGCCCATGAGTTCGACGATGATATCGACCGGCTCCTTCACCAATGCTGTTGCATCCGGCACGACGTTGAATGCGCCGATATCGAAATCACGTTTCTTGTTGGTGTCGCGCATGGCGATGGAGGTGACGACGAGCTTCTTGCCACAGCGCTGCGAGATCATCGCCGCGTTATCGTGCAGGATCTTGATGGTGCCCGCACCGACCGTGCCTACACCCGCGATGCCTATGCGTAATACATCGCTCATGCAGCTACCTTGATGTCATATTGTTTCTTCACCTCGGCAGCATCGCGCGCGAGGAAGGTCTTGATGTTGCGGATCGCCTGACGCAGACGTTGCTTGTTTTCCACCAGCGCAATACGCACATGGCCGTCGCCATATTCGCCAAAGCCCATGCCCGGCGCGACGGCGACGCTTGCTTCCGCAAGCAGCAGCTTCGAGAATTCGAGCGAGCCGATCTCTTTGTATTTCTCCGGCAATGCCGCCCAGATGAACATCGACGCCTTGGGTGATTCGACCGGCCAACCCGCATCATGCAGGCCTTTCACCAGCACATCGCGACGGTCTTGGTAAAGCTGGCGCACTTCGGCCACGCATTCCTGCGGACCATTGAGTGCTGCGGTCGCGGCCACCTGGATGGGCGTGAACATGCCGTAATCGAGGTATGACTTGATGCGGGTAAGTGCGTGGATGAGCTTTTTGTTGCCCGCTGCAAAACCCACACGCCAACCGGCCATCGAATAGGTTTTGGAAAGCGTGGTGAATTCAATCGCGATATCTTTTGCACCCGGCACTTCGAGAATGGAAGGTGGCGGCACACCGTCGAAATAGATTTCGCAGTACGCCAGATCCGAGATCACATAGACACCGTGCTCTTTGCAGATGTCGATGATCTTCTTGTAATATTCCAAATCCACCGTTTCGGTGGTGGGGTTGGACGGATAATTGACGATGAGCGCCACGGGTTTGGGCGTCGTGTTCTGGATCGCGCGCGTCAGCTGTTCGAAGAAATTCGCGCCTGCGATTTTCGGAATGAAGCGCACGGATGCGCCCGCGATCACCGCACCATACGCATGGATGGGATAGCTGGGGTTCGGCACCAATAAAATGTCGCTCGGCCCTGTGATGGCCTGAATGAGGTTCGCAAGACCCTCCTTGGAACCGATGGTCGCGATCACTTCCGTATCGGGATCGAGATCGACATTGAAGCGGCGTTTGTAATACGCGGCCTGTGCTTTGCGCAGGCCATGGATGCCTCGCGACACCGAGTAACCATGCGCGGTCTCATCCAGCACGGTGGTGCGCATTTTCTCGACGATATGTGCAGGTGTCGGCGAATCGGGATTGCCCATGCCGAGGTCGATGATATCGCGGCCTTCCGCACGGAATTTCGCTTTCAGTTTATTGACTTCAGCAAAAACATAGGGTGGCAGGCGACTGATTCTGTAGAACTCTTCCATGAGCGCACATTAGAGTGTGCTTACGCGCTGTCAATAAGAGCGTCGCGTTACGTAGCGAGATTCCGGCAAATAGCGTTTACCCTGATACGTACCTTCCGGCGGCTTAAGTTGGA
>Ga0209572_1002046_pt1 | contig 10523 bp, 11 predicted proteins | sample EBPBio232012_DNA_FD_185867 | JGI IMG/M metagenome (GOLD analysis project Ga0209572, IMG submission 185867) | Wastewater treatment Type I Accumulibacter community from EBPR Bioreactor in Madison, WI, USA - Reactor 1_1/23/2012_ DNA (SPAdes)... | ecosystem: Engineered > Bioreactor > EBPR >...
TTTTGGGGTCTGGAAAGGTATGCTGCACCGTCATAGAGGCTGCTCTAGAAGGCTAAAAACTAAAATGCTACGGAGTTTATTTGCTGGAGAACAGGGGTAGGTACCAACCATTTTTTTGGATTAGGCCACGATTGTTCCGTCGGGTGTAGGAATCCACAGTACAGAATCGAGGTGGCGTAGCTCGCGAATCGTGCGCTTTGCTTCGGCATAGTCAGCTATAGCACGCGCATCATCATCGATGCTCGGAGGTGTAAAATATTCTCCTGGCCTCTGACGTCGAACAGTACTGTAGGGCATAATTACATTATAGCACTAATGCTAATATTTGTCAATATGTGCGCTCATGACTCTAGGGGTAAGCTATATATAGTTCAGTCGCTTGCAATCTTCTAGAAAGGCTTGAATATCAGGATCCTGTAGTGAATCCTGCACCATAGCCACCCATGCCAAGTTAAGCTTGGCCCAATGTAGGTATTTCTCTTTGGCGGATTCTGTATAAAAGTACCTACCCGATTCGAGTAGTGGCTTCTGGTAGCGAATTATTCTGTCTGCCCACTTTTCAATATCCCCTTTTGTCTCTGTGATATAGCGAGAAGATAGTATCATCGGGCCCACTGGCAGTACTTTGAACAGTTTATCAGCATCAGAAAGCGCTTTTGCAGCGTCGCTAATGTCGCCTCCGCTATGCTCGGAGCTTGAATCATGTACTATGGCTTCAATGTCATTAATCTCTTCGGTGCTAAAGCCTGCATCAGTGAGAACTTGTGCTCGCAATGCTTGTCCGTCATCAACCGAGCTTTTAACATCAACAATATAGTTCAAGTCATGAGTAAGTGCAGCTGCCTCAAGGAGCTCGGCATCAATGGCAAACTCGAGCCCAAACTCTATACTTTTACAGGTAACAAACGTAATATGGTGCCAGCCATGGAAAAGCAGGTCACTACGCGATGCATACATCTGTTCTAGACTAGTCCTTATTTTCTCAATTCGCTGCGAACTCATGGAGTCATAGTAGCGGAACTACTAGTCTGCTGTCAACGTAGCGACAGTAGTTGATTATATTCCAGTACTCTTGGCAGGGGCGATAGGACTCGAACCTACAACCAACGGTTTTGGAGACCGCTACTCTACCAATTGAGCTACGCCCCTATCAAGAAGACTGGAGTGGTAACACCTTAGGACAGTATAGCAAAAAAAAAGTGAGTTTACTATCTTAGCCGAGGCAAACGAGACTAGGCTACATTGTCGTATTCGTTTGAATCTTTGCTTTGAGCGACCGCATACTCTTCTTTGGGCCACAAGATGACCGTCGGAGTATCCTCGCCAAGTGCTTCTACTGAGCGAGCATCATTCTCAAGATCATTGTTGTCGTAGTCTTTGAAGCGTTTGCGAAACATAGCGAAAACACCGGTTGCTGCTCCTATGATAGTAGTACCGGCAACTACGGACATGCCAATAGTGTCCTCTACGGGACCATTTGATTCGGGGCGAGTGGCCACTATTGTCCCTACTAGTCCGATGAGCGCACCGGCTGCCGCACCTAGGCAGGAGTGTAGCTTGAGCCGTTCGACCTTCTGCTCGACACATTTGGTAGCCGATCCGTCAAACATTTCTTGGCGCATATGTCGTATCTCGTGATATGCTACTCGAGTTGCCTTCCTGGAATAATGGTTATGGGTGTCTTCGGCCAGAGGACTTTGGGAGTGGTATTCTAGGCCTTCAAGAGCCTTCGCTAGCCTTCGGGATTCTTGGCGCATGATTCCACGTGGGTAAATAGTCAAGATCTTGTTGCCGGGGCTGTAACGACCCCTTCGAACCCAATCGCCGTCTACTATCAGTTCATTCGAGAACACGAATGCATGTTCGGTAATCCATTGATTAGTGATTCCCTCATCATACATGCGTTGTATCAATTGTGGGTCATTAAAATCGACATAATCAACGTACTCGCCAAGACCTATCTCGGCATACGCTGGCAATATCTCTAGTTCCTCGCCCTGGCTAAGGTTTGGCTTCAGTTCGCCGTAAAGCTGCTCGGCAGGCGAACAGTCAACAAGTTTTCGGATGGCGGCCTCATTGTATGCCATATCGATTCATTATAGCACAAGATGTATAAAATGTCAATATCCCCAAGGTGTTAAAGATTAGAATCTACTATTGTATAGTATGCTTTTTGTCAAATTATCTTGCTCAAGCAAGTTAGCTAGCTGGAGGGTTTGATAGTATCTATAATTTGCTGCCAAGCTCTCCCGGCCTCAGCCTGGCTGCTATCAGGATCTGCGGTGGTCAGTAGCGTACTAACTAAGCTTTCCACGCGGTGGATGTCTTCTGGCCTCCACAGTTGCTCGCCTAACTCAATCTGGGTAATAGTACCGGTCTCGTCGATGTACTGGCCATTGTCTGCACTTTTTATAATGGCGATGATTTTGTCATGTGCAAACTGAGCAACTTCGCTGGGGCTAATGTAACCTTGATATTGCACTCCGGGAATGCATGGACTCTGTTGTAATGTGGTGCGTACAATCTCGCACCGCTTATCGTATGGTAGCAGCTGGTCAAGCCATTCGTCGCCCATTGTTTGCTGGCACTTTTGCCAGGCGTCGGCTTGCACGAATAGCACCTCTAGCGCTTTACCGATCTGTGGGCTAGAGTAGTTACCTTGCAGTGCGGCCTCTAGCAGGTGCTCGTCTTGTAGTACTAGCTGGTGTAGCCGGCTGTTTGGTTGTAGTAGCTCAAGTAGTTGGCCGCAGGCATGAAACTCGTTATCACTTAGGCTGAAACGCTGTATCAGGTTCCGCAAATACTCTGGCTCTTGGGCAGAGCACATGCGCTCGGCAGCGATAATCAGCAAAAATTCGCGCGACGGGCCATCGTGCCAGCGCTGGACAGCGGCATCAGTGACGTCGTCCCAGCCCTGTGCTACCCCAGAGTCTTTTAGGAGGGGTAGCTTGCGTCCAACCAAAATGCTAGCGGCAGAGTCCCAGATGAGGTCGCTATAGTAGATGTTATAGCCATGAAAGTTGTACTCGTGTAGACGGACAAGTGCTGCGCTATCAATCTTAGCCAGTTGTTCTAGGTCATCAGGGGTGGCGGCAGGATAGAGCATTTGGCCGATGTGGGCATTTGCGGCTTGGTCTGCCATTGAAAAACGGCGTGGTGCATGGGTGTCACCGGTGTCTATATGGTAGCTGTTGTACAGCATATCTACGTAGGCTCGCACGGCTGGCCTGATTGGGCCGTTGCAATCGATTGGCTCGGCACATAGCTCTAGCATAATGAGCGCAAATTAGCGGTTGTCGGCGCGTTCTTGCTCTTGCTGTACGCGTACGGCGCGGCGGAAGTGGCGGTTGGCGGCTTCGTCGCTATAGCGTGACATTGGTGGCAGGCTCACAAGTTTATCGCTGCCCTCTTTGCCCTCGTCTAGGTCTTTAATAGCTTGCACAAAAAAGCTCTCAATCAGCCACTCGCGACCTGGCGCGGTCTGGCCGGTGACAGTAATGCGCCAGCGGTTTTCGCCCCACTCCTCAGTAGCGGTAATTTTAAGCGGCTTGGCAAGCATAGTCTTGCCCTTTGGTATGGCCGAGATAATCTTCTTTATTGCCTCTAGACCCTTTTCCTTATCGCGCACAAATACATCTACGTCTAACGTGCGTACACCATATGGGGTTACATGGGCGGCCATAATTTGTTGGTTGTGCACCCATATTACTTCACCGTTAAGTGCGCGTATTTTGGTGCTGCGGAGGTTAAATTGTTCCACCACCCCCGATACATCCATAAAGGGCTCAACCTTTATAAAGTCACCAATTTTATACCAGCCTTCACTGATCATGATTGAACCGGTAGTAAGGTCGCGTAAAATCAAGCCGACGGTTTGGCCGGCTACCACAATAAACACGGTACCGGCGCTAATGGCCGCGATGCCGTTTGAGAGGCTGCTGTTATCACTACTGAACGGGCTAAGTGCGCGCCACGCTAGGTAACCGACAACCGCAACTGCAAGAGCGCGTACTACGGCAATGGCGATACTAAGATAGGTTTCGGTTTGGCGCAGCTTGGTAGCGCGTAGATCGTTTGATTCATTATCGCTGCGTATGGCAACTCTTTTGGCTACAAGTATAATGGCTTTTGCCAGAAAGTTACTTAGCCAGTAGGCTACGAGTAATGCAATTATTAATATAATTACTGAACGAAATGCGTTCGGCGTGGTAAAGAGCTCTACTGCATCTTTAACAAGGTTATCGATCCAAGGTTGTTGTGTCATTAGGGTAATTATAGCATATATTAGGGTAAGCGATAAAGACTGTTTGCGAGATAAATCATGTGGATAAAAAAGCGTATACTGCCTTGCAAACCCTAAGCATGGGCGGTATACTGGGAGTAAATGATAAACAAGGGAAAAAATTAGGTTACAGGAAGAGTAATCTGATTAGCAGAGGGCTATGAACATATTAATGCTCGGGTGGGAGCTCCCGCCACATAACAGCGGAGGATTGGGAGTGGCCTGTTACCATTTGTCCAAGGCGCTTGCTGCCGCTGGCGCGAGTATTGACTTTGTTCTTCCCTACGATGCGCACCACCCCGATACCGAATACATGACTATCCATGCAGCGACGCAGCTGAACCCTATCCATAAGTTTGGGCTTATGGGGGCGTACGACAGTGCGAGCGTGGACGAGTTTGACCTTGATAAGGTGGACCTGCGCGATTTGCAAACCATGCGCGGCGTGCAAAAACGCTACGTTAATTTCGTTGAGCGTTTAGTAAAAAAGATTGGTACGCCAGATGCGATTCACGCTCATGATTGGCTAACTATGGAAGCCGGTATGCGCGCTAAAGAGCTGACAGATGCGCCGCTAATTGTGCACGTGCATGCGACCGAATATGATCGTGCCGGGAGCTTTGGTAGTGGCAACCCCATTGTGCATGAAATCGAATACCAAGGGCTTATGATGGCTGATCGTATCGTTGCGGTAAGCAATATTACAAAAAACATCATTATCCATCGCTACGGTATTCCTGCCGATAAAATAGAGGTAATGTACAACGCCATAGACCAAGCGTCGCTTGGTAAGTACGACTATGACGGCCGTACGTATAACTACCTAGAGAGCTTGCGGGCAGAAGGCTATACGGTGGTTTCTACTGTTACGCGCTTTACCGCGCAAAAAGGACTTACGCAACTGCTGCGCGGGTTTGCTCGTGCCTGCGAGCGTTTTGACCGCTTAGTACTGCTACTGGCGGGCGATGGCGAGCAGCGCGACGAGCTAATTGCGCTATCGGCCGAGCTGGGTGTTTCGGACAAGGTATTCTTTACCGGCTTTATCCGCGGCAAGCAGTGGCGTGATGCGTACAGTGTGGCTGATATCTTTGTGATGAGCAGCGTTAGCGAGCCGTTTGGTATTACTGCGCTAGAGGCGGCGCATTACAATAGTGCTCTCATTATCACCAAACAGTCCGGTGTCGGCGAGGTGCTAAATAGTATTTTGCGCTATGATTTTTGGGATACGGACCGGCTGGCCGATCAATTGGTAGGCATTGCTACCTCTCCTGCGCTTTCACACCAGCTAAAAACTGATATTAGGCACGAGTATGCCCGCCTTAGCTGGCATGATGTCGCGCGCACCTGCATGCAGCTATACAAGCGTATGAAGATCGGGGCTACGGCATGAAGCGCGGCATAGTACTCTACATGCACGTGCATCAGCCGTGGCGCATTCGTGACTATACGGTATTTGATACGGCCGAAAACCACGATTACTTTGGCGATTTTACCGAATCTCACCGTAACAACAAAGATATCTTTGAAAAGGTTGCAAATAAGTCATACCGTCCGATGACCGCCCTGCTGCGGCGCATGCTTGATACTCACCCTGAATTTAAGGTATCGCTTTCTATCAGCGGCACCGTGCTCGAGCAGGCCGAAGCATGGGCGCCTGATGTGATTGATGCGTTCCGCGCGCTTGTAGCGACTGGCCGCTGTGAAATTGTTGCCGAAACGTATTACCACAGCTTGGCGTTTTTCTATAGCCGAAGCGAGTTTGAGCACCAGGTAGAGCTGCACCGCGCGAAAGTAAAAGAGCTGTTTGGTGCCGAAACAAAAGTATTCCGCAATACCGAACTGAGCTACGACAACAACCTGGCTAGTTGGGCTGATGAGTACGGTTTTAAGGGAATTTTATCCGAAGGCTGGGACCCAATATTGGGCTGGCGTAGCCCAAACTATGTATATAAGCCAGTTGGGACAAAGAACATCAAGTTGCTCATGAAGAACTATCGCCTCAGCGACGACATTGCCTTCCGCTTTGGCAACAAAGCCTGGGAAGGTTATCCGCTTACGGCTGATAAATACGACAATTGGGTAAACAGTGCGCTGGGCGACGACGGCCAAATCATTAACTTGTTCATGGACTTTGAAACGTTTGGCGAGAATATATGGGAAGACACGGGCATTTTTGCCTTCTTTGAAGATTTTGTTGGCAGATGGCTAAGTAACCCAGCCAATACCTTTTATACCACCAGCGAAGCTTGTGATACCTTTGAAGCGGTCGATGAAATTGATACGCCACACACCACTACTTGGGCTGATAGCGAGCGTGACCTCAGCGCGTGGCTGGGCAATCATATGCAGCACGAAGCTATGAAGTACTTGTACGAGCTAGAGAGTGACATTGTACGGACGGGTGACGAAACGCTCATTAGCGATTGGCGACGGCTTACGACAAGTGATCATCCGTACTATATGTGCACAAAGTACTTTAGCGATGGTGATGTTCATGCCTATTTTAGTCCTTACGACTCGCCATACGATGCATTTATTTACTTTATGAATGCTTTGCGTGATGTGCGCTACCGAATCTACGATCACCATAAACACGGAGAATTTTAATGTCTCGGCCGGTGGTGTTAAGCAACGGCGAGCTGCACGTTGGCATTAATAAGTATGGCGAAGTGCATGATTTTTATTACCCATACGTGGGTCTAGAAAACCATGCTGCCGGCAAGGATTTGCGCCACCACGTTGGCGTATGGGTAGACGGAGATATTTCGTGGCTCGACGATGGTAGTTGGGAGTTTGATTTTAGCTACCCTCATGAATCGTTGATTGGACATATCGTGGCTAAAAACCATGACATGGGAATTATGGTAGAGTTTGACGATGCCGTTGATGCCGAATTTAGCGCGTTTGTGCGCAATGTTCACATTGTGAATATGCAAAGCGGGCCTCGTGATGTGCGGCTATTCTTGCACCAAGCATTTGTGATTGGTGATGCGCGCAGCAACACTGATACCGCTCAGTACTTGCCTGACGCTAACGCTATTTTGCACTATCGTGGCCGCCGTGCGTTCATTGTATCGGCTATGGATGATGCCGGTAATTACTTTGACCAATATACGGTGGGCCTATTTGGTATTGAGGGCCGCGAAGGCACTTACCGCGATGCCGAAGACGGCGAGCTGAGTGGTTGCGTGGTAGAGCACGGCCGCGTTGATTCGACGCTGCGGTTTAAATACACTATTGCGCCGCATAGCTCAGTGCGCGTACACTACTGGGTTACTTGTGGTACGTCAACGCGCGAGGCGCTTTACATTCACAAGCAGCTGATTAGCCAGGGTATTCATCGCCGCCTGGATGTTACCAGTAAATGGTGGCACAAATGGCTAGAGCCTGCCAAAGTGGCGGCAGCTAAGATTGATGCTGCGCACCGTGATAGTTTTTTGCGCTCATGTATGATTATCAAGTCGCAAATCGATAAACGTGGTGCTGTGATTGCGAGTACCGATACTACAATGCTAAACTATTCGCGCGATGCATACGCCTATTGCTGGCCGCGCGATGGTGCACATGTACTATGGCCACTCATTCGTATGGGGTATAAAGACGAGCCGTACCGGTTTTTTGAGTTTTGCCGCAGAGGCTTGAACCCTGGTGGCTTCCTAATGCACAAATACCGTGCCGACGGGGCGCTAGGTAGCAGTTGGCACCCGTATTTGCACGATGATGGCACGGTGGCGCCGCCTATCCAGGAAGACGAAACTGCCTTGACACTGTTTGTGTTTAGCCAGTTTTACCATACCTCGGGTACCGAAGCGATGCTAAAAGAGTTTTACGAGCCAATGGTGCTACCTATGGCTAACTGGCTTTCGCAGTATGTCGATAGCGCAACAGGATTACCTAGACCTACCTACGACTTGTGGGAAGAAAACTTTATGACGACTACCTATACCACGGCCGTTACCTATGCGGCGCTCCTTGCTGCTGCCGACCTGGCCGAGCTGCGAAGTGATAGTGACAGTGCGGTCAAGTGGCGTGCAGCCGCAGAAGATATTCGGGTTGCCGCCGAAAAGCATTTGTACAATCCTGATCGCAAAGCGTTTTATAAGGGGTTGCGTATCCATGCTGATGGCACAGTTGACCCCGACCCAACAATCGACATGTCGAGTGTGTTTGGCAGTTTTATGTTTGGCCTATTCCCTCTTGGTAGTGCCGAAACCCAAGCGGCGTTTACAACGGCAAGCGAGGTATTTGGCTTTGGTGCTGATCCTAATGTTGTGGGCTTGCCGCGCTACGAAAACGATTCGTATCACCGCCCTGATGGTGTAAAAGAGCCAAACTGGTGGTTTGTTACTACGCTTTGGATGGCGCAGTATTACCTAGAAATCGGCGAAAAAGAAAAAGCCGAAGAGATCTTGCGTTGGACGCGTGACAGTGCCTGGCCAACCGGTGTTCTGGCCGAGCAGGTCAACCCAAAGTCGCGCGAAGAAGTGTCCGTATCGCCCCTCAACTGGAGTCAGGCTGAATATGTATCAACACTACTCGATACTATAACGGAGAAATAGCCCTATGGTCCGTCGCAAAACAAAAGTACTGGCTAAGCGCGCGCTTCGCCATATACGGCCAAAGCATATTATTAAAATGCGCCGTGCCGGCAACGTTATTCAGGACTTTGCCGACAAAGTGGGTTTGGTGTACTTTGGTTTTGTCGATCAGCGCAGCGACGAGCACCGGCTAATACGAGGCCACACTGTTTCTGAAACCCACCAAGATAACCACTATTGTATTGGCACCGTGCGCGGCTACGATGCGATGCTTAGTTTGCGTAACGATGTAGTGCGCATGCTTGATGGTTCTGATAAACGTTGCCGCTGGGTAATCGTAGCGATTGACCTGCATAGCAAAGTTGATGTTCCTGATTGCTATATCGGTCACAAAGATAGAGAGCCGGTGTACGCGGCTGCTCATCGCCGCTTACACCCGCTAGCACTGCGAGGGGTTGAGCTCTACCCCCAGGAGTTTACTAATCAGTATGTTGTGCATGGTACTGCGTCGAACGCGCTACTAATTCAAGATATTGTTACACCCCAAGTGGCACAAGTAATCGCTGGACATTTTGCTGGTGCGAGTGTAGAAATAGAGGACAATACGGTTATTATGTATGTAACCACCGAGCACCCTACCGAAAAAATGATAGAAACGGCGCTGTCGAACGGGCTATGGCTAAGCGAGCTGATAGATGCACAGGTGACGGCTAGTCAAAACAAAAAAGAGGCGTAACGCCTCTTTTTTGTTAACCCTTGCGTGGCTTTACTTCGTTGCGGCCGAGCGATTTTTTGGTCTCAACGTATTTTGCATGCTTGCGAGCTTTAGGGTCGTACTTCATTAGCTCTAGCTTGTCTGGGGTGTTTTGGGTGTTCTTACGGGTAACGTAAGTACGGTGGCCAGTTAGCTGGCTCACTAGGGCGATGATTTTTCGCTTTGTATTCGTCTTTTTAGCCATGATTTCCTCTTACAGCAATTGATATTACAAATTCAATTATCGATTGTAGCAGTTTTGTGGAGATTTTACAAGGGCTAGAGTCTCGACTGGCGTGTTAAAAGCCCCCCAATAAATACATAGCTTCAGCTGGGTCCTGCGGTCGCCGCCGTCGCACTCGTTCTCTCTGTGCAATCTCGTCAGCTTTGGCCCTAGTAAGCGCCTCATCAAGTGTCGTTGTGTTTATCGGCTCCATACCTAAAACGTACAAGCTACCTATCTTGGCGCGTAGCGTAGTCAGCCCTTGTTTGTCTAGGTGGTGGCTAAAGGTACGCAGGGCTCGTGGGTTTGTTGAGTATACGGTTTTGCCTATTTGCTGTGCAATTGCGTTTATGCCAATAAATCCCAAAAACAAATCGCTATCCGTAATAATAACATCCTGCTCATGCTCTTGGCCGTCATGGCCTACCATTCGTAGGGGCACGCCAAATGTTGCTTCGGGCGTATGAGCGCCATTGTTATACGTCATGTCTATGGTAAAGTTTGTTGGACTGCCCGAGACAACCCCAGTGTGCTTGTTGGCTAAATTGAGCACCGGAGTGTCATTTTTGGCTTAATCCAAAATTTTGGTTGTTTTTTACCCCAATCCATAGCGCTTTTGCTTGGTAAAACCAAGGTTTATCTGTAGTCTTAGCATGATGAGTAAAAAAATGCCCCCACTGTTCACATACAAAAGGAATCTACTACGGTAAGCGCCTTGGCAAGCAG
>Ga0209572_1002047_pt1 | contig 10519 bp, 5 predicted proteins | sample EBPBio232012_DNA_FD_185867 | JGI IMG/M metagenome (GOLD analysis project Ga0209572, IMG submission 185867) | Wastewater treatment Type I Accumulibacter community from EBPR Bioreactor in Madison, WI, USA - Reactor 1_1/23/2012_ DNA (SPAdes)... | ecosystem: Engineered > Bioreactor > EBPR >...
AAAGCCAGCGCTGCGGCCTTGCAGGCCAAGGGCTTCGTCAAGTACGCGGATGACTTGTGTGGTCAGGTTCATTTCGGAGGCGGCGATGGTGGAATGTCTTGTGCGCTGCGGCTGGATTCTATTGACCGTGAGATGTACAAGGGCAAAACGCTGCATCTAATACGCGACGAGCAAGTACCTGTTGGTGCAGGGGGCTGGTTCACCTCCCCCCCTCGTACTTTGCATGCATTTCATGCCGACGCTCGCATCATGGCTGAACATCGCCGAGCGTTTAGTTGTGACCTGATCACAGGGTAACTGCACTGTGGTGTTCACTGACCAGCCTGCCGCCGATGGTGGCCGCCTTTGATGGGTATGATGAGTTGCCACAATACATTATGGGTTTGAAGTCTTTTATCTGGATCAAGAGCGTTCGCAACACCATCCAGAAGGTTATTTGTAGCAATAGCTGCCAATCTTTAAACGGAGCGGGAATGGAGCAATACACCAGCAATATCACTGTCATCATTCCAGCGTTCAACGCTGGTCGGGTTTTGGTGCGAGCACTGGATAGTGTGTTGCGCCAAACCGTACAGCCCACTGAGGTGATTGTGGTCAACGATGGGTCGATTGACGACACGCAACTTGTTGCTGAAACATATGCTGTTCACCACCGGCTTCCGCTACGAGTGCTCTCGAAGTCCAATGGGGGCGTTTCATCTGCCAGGAACCTGGGTATTCAGTCTGCGCTCACTGAGCACGTGGCACTTCTGGATGCCGATGATGAATTTGGGTCAATGCATATCGAGTCTGTTACTGCCGCGATTGCAGTGCGTCCGGATGCGCCGCTTTACTGGACTGGCATTGCCCGCCAGTTTGATGCCGGAGGTGAAGCGGAAGCCGGGTCGCTCCCGGATTTCAGCGCCATAGCACGCCGGCATGTGGCTGGTGATCCGGGAGATGGCATCTATGACGCACTGCCCAGTGCATTTGATGAGTTGCTCAAGGGCTCATACATTCCGACCAGTGCATCAGTATTCAAGCGGTTGTGCAATGGCCGCCTGAATCTCTTCGACGAGCAGTTGCACTTTGGTGAGGACCGGTTGTTCTATCTGCAACTGCTGGAGCGTGGTGGGGTCTTCGTCGATAGGGTGACGGCGATCATTCACCGTGATGGCTCGAATGCATCAGCAACGGGGGGGGATGCAACAAAACTGTTTGTCACGAATGAACGCCGAATCGCAGCTCTTGAAAGGGCGGGGCTGCTACCGTCCATCTCGACTGATCCCATGCGTGCTCGTGTGCTTGAGGAGTGTATGCGTCAGGCGTTACGAGATCGTATCTATTACGCCTCGTTCCATGGGGTTCGGGCGACGCTGGATGCTGTGCTGCACTCCAGCGAGTCTCCTTATTTCAGCATGGTGAATCATGCGAGCTTGATTGCCCGTAATTTTGCACGCGCTGGGTTCTACACCACATGGGGAGCGCCGCCTCGGCTTAAGCGGCTGCGGAACCGCCTAACTTCCAACTAAGGCTTCGAACAATGGATTCTTGGGCTCATGACCACAATGCCGGAACGGAGCGGCGATCTGCTCAGTGAGCAGATGTGTGGCAAGTACATGCAAGAAGCATCAGTTGGAGGCGGGCAAGCAGGCCGTTGGCTGTAGTGCTGTGTGCAAGGGCGGGTGCGGCGATGCCGTAACATCCCCCGCATGTCTGACGCGCCCCATTGCACCAGTGCCATCCCACCTGTTTTGCTGCATCAGCTGCCGCAGCGGGCAGCAGCCTGCTGGCCGGCACGCACAGCCTTGACGGTGGATGGGCAGCATTTGTCTTATGCCGACTTGCACGCCCAGATCGAGGGTTGTGCGGCGGCTTTGCTGCAACTGGGGCTGGAGCGCGGTGCGCGCGTGGTGTTGTATCTGGACAAGCGGGTGGAGACCGTGGTGGCCAGCTTTGCCGCCCCGGCCGCAGGAGCGGTACTGGTGCCGGCCAATCCGCTGTTAAAGCCTGCGCAGGTGGCGCATATCCTGCAGGATGCCGGGGCGCAGGTGCTGATCACGTCGGCCACGCGGCTGGCCAGTCTGGCTGCGGTGTTGGGCGACTGCCCCAAGCTGCGCCATGTGCTGCTATGCGACGGTGAGGTGCCGCCCGCGCAGGCGCCATTGCCAGCCGGCATTGCCTTGCACGCCTGGCGGGCTGTGCTTGCCACCCCCCCGGCTGCGCTGCCCAGGGTGCTGGATGGCGACGTGGCCATGATCTTCTATACCTCGGGCAGCACCGGCTTGCCCAAGGGCGTGGTGTTGTCGCACCGCAACCTGGTGGCCGGCGCCACCAGCGTGGCCAGCTACCTGGGCAACCATGCCGACGACACCCTGTTGGCTGTGCTGCCGCTGTCGTTCGACGCGGGTTTCAGCCAGCTGACCACGGCGTTTCTGGTGGGCGCGCGGGTGGTGCTGCTCAACTACCTGCTGCCGCGCGATGTGCTGCAGACCATGGCGCGCGAGCGCGTCACCTGCCTGACGGCGGTGCCACCCCTGTACATGCAGCTGACGGCGCTGGACTGGCCCGATGGTGCGGCGCAGCATCTGCGCTACTGGGCCAACACTGGCGGGCGCATGCCGCGCGCCACGCTGCAGCGCATGCGCGCGCTCGCGCCTGGGGCCCTGCCGTATCTGATGTATGGCCTGACCGAGGCCTTTCGCTCCACCTACCTGCCGCCCGACGAGGTGGATCGCCGCCCCGACTCGATAGGCCGGGCCATACCCAACGCCGACGTGCGCGTGCTGCGCGAAGACGGCACGGAATGCGCAGTGGACGAGCCCGGCGAGCTGGTGCACCGCGGCGCCCTGGTCGCGCAAGGGTATTGGCGCCGCCCCGACGAGACGGTGCGCCGCTTCAAGCCCTGGCCCGCGGCCTTGCTGGCGGCCACCGGCGACTGGGCCGCGCCCGAGCGTGCGGTGTTCTCGGGTGACACCGTGCGGCGTGATGCCGAGGGCTTCTTGTACTTTGTGGGCCGGCGCGACGAGATGATCAAAACGTCCGGCTACCGCGTGAGTCCGACCGAGGTCGAGGAAGTGCTGTACGCCAGCGGCCTGGTGGCAGAGGCGCTGGTTTATGCCAAGCCGGACGATACGCTTGGCAGCGCGATTTGCGCGGCCCTGTGGGCATCACCCGCGGCCAGCGGCCAGGCGGCGCAGGACGATGTCGCCCTGATGGCGCATTGCCGCCAGCATCTGCCCGTTTTCATGTTGCCCAGGGTGCTGCAGTGGGTGGACAAACCCCTGCCGCGCAGTCCCAATGGCAAGCTCGATCGCCAGCGTTGGATGCAGGATCATGGATAAATTCGATACCTCGGTGGCCGAGTTGCAGGTGGGCGGCCTGCCCCTGTCGCGGCTTGCCGAGCGGGTGGGCCAGACGCCTTTCTATGCCTATGACCGGTCGTTGATCGCGGCGCGTATTGCGGCCGTGCGCCAGGTTGTGCCGCCGGGCGTGCGCCTGCACTACGCCATCAAGGCCAACCCCATGGCGGCCCTGGTGGGCTTCATGCGCCCGCTGGTCGATGGCATGGACGTGGCGTCGGCCGGCGAGCTCAAGCTGGCGCTCGATGCCGGGGCCGATGCGCGCTGCATCGGCTTTGCGGGGCCGGGCAAACGCGAGGCCGAGTTGCGCCAGGCCGTGGCATCGGGCGTGTTGCTGCATGTGGAGTCTGCGCGCGAACTGCGGCTGCTGGCCGCCGCGGCCCAGGCCCTGGGCATGCCGGCGCGGGTGGCGCTGCGCATCAACCCCGACTTTGAGCTGCGCGGCGCCGGCATGCACATGGGCGGCGGCGCCAAGGCGTTTGGCATCGATGCCGAGCAGGTGCCGGCCCTGCTGCGATCCATGCACCAGGACGGCGTGGTGTTTGAAGGCTTTCATGCCTACCCAGGCTCGCAGAACCTGCGCGGCGAGGTGATTGCGGAGAGCCTGCGCCGCACCGTCGATATGGTGCTGCGCCTAGCGCAGGACGCACCGGCACCGGTGCGCTATGTCAACCTGGGTGGGGGCTGGGGTATACCGTATTTTCCCGGTGAGCGGCGGCTGGATCTGGCGCCCGTGGCCGAGGCCCTCGCGCAAGCGACGGCGCGCCTGGCGCAGGAGTTGCCGGCTGCAGAAATGGTGCTGGAGCTGGGGCGCTACCTGGTCGGCGAGGCCGGCATATACGTGGCGCGCGTGCTCGACCGCAAGGTTTCTCGCGGACAGGTCTTTTTGGTGACCGATGGTGGCATGCACCACCATCTGGCGGCCTCGGGCAATTTTGGCCAGGTGATCAGGCGCAACTACCCGGTGGCCATAGGAAACCGGCTGCAATCGGCCGAGCGTGAGTCGGCCAGCGTGGTCGGGCCGCTGTGCACGCCGCTGGATGTGCTGGCCGACAAGCTGGAGCTGGCCGTGGCCCAACCTGGCGACCTGGTGGTGGTATTTCAGTCAGGTGCCTACGGTGCGACCGCCAGCCCGCAGACTTTTTTGGGGCACCCGGCTTGCGTTGAAGTGTTGGTGTAAGCAAAAAACCGCGCATTACGTGGTATTGTTTCTTAATGTATCAACATCAATGCCAACCTGCGACAGCAGCAGACGCATCCGCCTGGTAGCTGGTCACCATGAACGGCAGTGAAAGCACGGTGGTTTACTGGGGCTGGGCTCTGGCCGCTGGGGCCTATAGCCTGATGTCCCTGCGTTTGATTGGCCAGCAGTACCTGGGGGCCGCGGTCAATCGCATTGCCGTGGTCATGCTCGCGGCCTCGGTGCTGACCGTGATCTGGAGCGTCAGCAGCCTGCTGGCGCTCACCGAGTCATCGGCGTGGTGGCTGGGGGCGCAGGCGGCCGATATCTTGCGCTATCTGTGCTGGACGGTGTTTGTCGCCCTGTTCTTCAGGACGAATGCCGGTCAGGCCAACGATGGCTGGTACCGCTGGTGGCCGGGCCTGGTGGTCGTGGGACTGTTCGGCGCCCCGGCGGCGGTGGTCATGATTTACCTGCTGGCGGGGGCCAAGGGGCAGGCTTTTCTGATGGTGTTGCTGGCGATTGCCGGGCTGGTTCTGCTGGAACAGTTGCTGCGCAATGTGCCGGAGGATTCGCTGTGGAGCGCCAAACCCGTGTGCCTGGGTCTGGCGGGCACCTTCCTGTTTGACCTGTATGTGTTCTCGCAAGGGGTGCTGTTTCAGGGCATAGACCCTGATGCCCTGAGCGTGCGGCCGTTCGTGCATGCCCTCATGGTGCCATTGCTGTGGCTGGCGACAACGCGCCATCGCAACTGGATCGCCAAGATCCATGTGTCGCACAAGGTCATGTTTCACTCCGCCACGCTGGTGCTGGTGGGGCTCTACCTGCTGTTCATGGCCAGCGTCGGCTACTACGTGCGCTATTTTGGCGGCGCGTGGGGCGGTGCCCTGCAGCTGGGCCTGGTTTTCGTGGCCGTGGTGCTGGCCATTGGGGTGGCGTTGTCGGGTTCATTGCGCGCCACGCTGCGGGTGTTTCTGGGCAAGCATTTTTTTCGTTACCGCTTTGATTACCGTGAGGAGTGGCTGAAGTTCACGGCCACGCTGTCCAGTCAGGACCACCCTCAGGAAGCCGGCAAGAATGTGATTCGTGGCCTGGCGGACATGCTGGAGAGCCCGGCAGGCGGCTTGTGGCTGCTGCGCCCCGACGACGATCAGTACCGCCAGGCCGCGCGCTGGAATTTGCCCGCCGCTACCGAAACCGTGGACAAGGATGGCGCTCTGCCCGCGTTCATGCGTTCGACTGCCTGGGTGGTCAACCTGGAAGAATGGCGCGCCTACCCTGGGCGCTACCAGCATCTGCGAGTACCCGATTGGCTTGCCGAGTACCCGCAGGCCTGGCTGCTGGTGCCCCTGTGGCACGGCAAGGATTTGCTCGGGTTCGTGCTGCTGGCCAGCCCGCGCACGCCGGTTGAAGTCAATTGGGAGGTGATTGATCTGCTGAAGACGGCTGGCAGGCAGGCGGCGAGCATTCTGGCGCAGATGCAGGCCACCGAGGCGCTGCTTGAATCACGCAAGTTCGAGGCATTCAGCCGGATGTCGGCATTCGTGGTGCACGACCTGAAAAATATCGTGGCCCAACTGTCATTGATGGTCAAAAACGCCAAGCGGTTGCAGAACAACCCGGAGTTTCAGGCCGACATGCTGATGACCGTGGAAAATTCGCTGGAACGCATGCGCCAGCTGATGCTGCAACTGCGCGAGGGGGCGTCTTCTGGCGCAGCCGCCGTGGGCGTGGACCTGGGCAAGATTGCCGAGCGCCTGGCCGCCAATGCCCTGCGCCGCGGGAGGACGGTTGAAGTGGACGTTTCGTCACAGGTTTTTACCCGTGGACACGCCGATCGTTTGGAGCGCATCATCGGCCATCTGGTTCAAAACGCGCTGGAGGCCACAGGTGCCACCGACCGTGTCTGGATTCGGGTCGATCGCTATGGCAGTCATGCACGCGTCGAAGTCGGCGACGAGGGCCATGGCATGAGCGAAGAATTTGTCCAGACGCGGTTGTTCAAGCCTTTTCAGACCACTAAGGAAGCTGGCATGGGCATTGGCACCTACGAGAGTTTTCAGTATGTGCAGGAGCTCGGGGGCAAGCTCTCCGTGGACAGCCAGGTCGGCAAAGGAACGGTGGTGGGGCTGTTGCTGCCATTGATTGAAATCAGTCGCGATTCCGATTTACACCTATAGGAGAGGGACGGCATGAGTGCGGAGAAGTTGCAGCCCTTGTTGGTTGTCGAGGACGACCTGGCGCTGCAAAAGCAGATCAAATGGTCGCTCGACGGCTATGAGTCGGTCTTGGCCAATGACCGCGAAAGCGCCATGGCGCAGTTGCGCCGGCATGGCTCGCCAGTAGTGACCATGGATCTGGGCCTGCCCCCGGATGCGGACTCGGTGTCCGAGGGCTTCAAGCTGCTGGAACAGATACTGGCGGCGGCGCCAGACACCAAAGTCATCGTGCTCACGGGGCAGAACGGCCAGGCGAACGCACTCAAGGCCGTGGCCATGGGTGCCTATGACTTTCTGGCCAAGCCCTTCGAGCCGGAAGTGCTCAACCTGTGCGTGGAACGCGCCTTCAGGATGCACGAGCTGCAGGCCGAGAATAAGCGGCTGCAGGCCTTGCAGGCGTCGGACGCCATCGCGGGACTGATCACACGCGACCCGCAGATGCTGCGCGTGTGCCGCACCATCGAGAAGGTGGCGAATACGAATGCCTCGGTGATGCTGCTGGGCGAGAGCGGCACGGGCAAGGAGGTGCTGGCCCGGGGGCTGCACCAGCAGTCCAACCGCAGCAATGGCAGCTTCGTGGCCATCAACTGCGCCGCCATTCCTGAAAACCTGCTCGAAAGCGAGCTGTTTGGCTATGAAAAAGGCGCCTTCACCGGTGCCGCCAAGACCACACCGGGCAAGATCGAGACGGCGCATGGGGGCACCCTCATGCTCGACGAAATAGGCGATATGCCCATGCCGCTACAGGCCAAGCTGCTACGTTTTTTGCAAGAGCGTGTGGTCGAGCGCGTGGGCGGACGCCAGGGCATTGCCGTGGATGTGCGCGTGGTCTGTGCCACGCACCAGAACCTGGCGCAATGCATCAAGGATGGGCGCTTTCGCGAAGATCTGTATTACCGCCTGGCCGAAATCGTGGTCGAGATACCACCGCTGCGTCAGCGGGTGGGCGATGCGGCGCTGCTGGCCCATGCCTTTGCCCGCCGTTTTGCACAGGAGCATGGACGCAGCCTGACCCTGGCCGATGATGCTCTGCGCGCGATCGAGGCCCATCCATGGCCGGGCAACATCCGTGAGCTGGAAAACCGTATCAAGCGCGCCACCATCATGGCCGATGGCAGCCAGATCACCGCACTCGATGTCGGCTTCACGGATGCCGACGGGGTGGACGATGACCGCTCGCTGGACTTGCGCGTGATCCGCGAGGCGGCTGAGCAGCGTGCCGTGCTGGCAGCGTTGGCGCGTACCGATGGCACCGTTGCCAAGGCTGCCGAACTGCTCGGTGTGAGTCGGCCCACGCTGTACGACCTGATGCATCGCTTGGGCCTAAAGACTTAAGAAACCGGTTCCCTGTGAAGGACAACATGATGATGAAGATGCCTATTTCCCGCAGTGCTTTCCCGTCCGCTACCCTGGCAATTGCCTTGCTGGTGTCGGCCTGCGGTGGAGACAATCCCGATACCCTGGTTACATCGGCGCAGGACTACCTGAATCGACAGGACGCACCAGCGGCCATCATCCAGCTCAAGAACGCCTTGAAGGAGCGCCCTGATTTCATCAAGGCACGCCTCATGCTGGGCCAGGCTTTGCTCGCCACCGGTGATGCCCAGGGAGCTGAAACCGAGTTCAAGAAGGCACAGGATCTGGGTGCCCCCGCCGACGACATCGTGCCGCAACTGGTGCAGACCCTGCTGCAGACCAGGCAGTTTGACAAGATCACCAACGACTACGCGAGCAAGCAGCTGAGCGGGGAAGAGGCGCAGGCCAATCTCAAGACCAACGTGGCCATTGCATGGCAGCGCCAGGGCCAGCAGGATAAAGCACGCGAAAGCCTGAATGAGGCGCTCAAGGCCAAGCCCGATTACGCACCCGCCTTGCTGGAGCTGGCGCGCACCAGCGCCTTGTCCGGCGATATCGAAGCCGCTCTGGTCGGGTTGGACAAGGTGCCGCGGCAGTCCTCTGCAGGGGCTGAGGCACGCAAGCTGCGTGGTGACCTGTTGCTGTACAGCAAGCGTGACATGGCTGGCGCGTTGGCGGCTTACCAGGAATCGCTGCAGGTCAATCCGGCCTACAAGGAAGGGCAGGCCGCAATCATCGAACTGCTGCTGGTACAGGGCAAGGTCGATGACGCCGAGAAGGCTTTGCAGGTACTGGTGAAGGAGGCCCCCGGCCGGGTGCCCACCTTGTATCTGGAGGCCATGCTGGCCTATACCAAAAAGGACTTCAAGACGACACAGGAAAAAATACAGAACCTGTTGCGGCTGGCTCCCGAGAGCTACCGTGGCTTTGAACTGGGTGGTATGGCGGAGCTGCAACTGGGCTCCATGGTTCAGGCCGAGGCGATGTTGTCCAAGGCTCTGCAACTGAACCCCGGCTTGGCCATGGCGCGCCGCGGCCTGGTGACGACAAATATACGCCTGGGGCGGCTGGATAATGCCGTGGCCCTGCTGCCCGAGGAGCCAAAAGACGGGAAAGACGGCAACTCTGACCCAGCCCTGCTGGCGCTGGCTGGGCAGGTGTACATGTTGCGCGGAGATATTGATCGTGCGCAGCGCTACTTTGCCCGTGCCTCCAGCCTGGACCCCAAGGATCCCGCGAAGCGCACCTCATTGGCGCTCAGTCATCTGGCGGCTGGCCAGGGCGACACGGCGATAGGCGAGCTGCAGAACATTGCCGCATCCGACGAGGGTGTGGTGGCCGACATGGCACTGATCAACACCCTGCTGCGGCAGGGCAAGACCGATCAGGCCTTGAAGGCCATAGATGCGCTGCAGAAAAAACGCCCGGCCGACGTGGTGCCGCCCTTCCTGCGCGGACGCGCGCTGCTGCAAAAGGGCGACAAGGCCGGCGCACGCAAGGCCATGGAGCAGGCGCTGCAGATCGATGGCAACTACTTCCCCGCCGTTGGCGTTTTGGCCGTCATAGACAACGCCGAGAAGCGCCCCGATGAGGCTCGCGCGCGGCTGGAGGCCGCCATCAAGCAGCAGCCGGCCAACATCCAGGCCTACCAGCTGCTGCTGGAGCTGCGTGCCGCCCATGGCGCAGACAAGGCCGAGCTGACCGGCATTCTGCGCCGCGCCGTCGACGGCGCGCCCAACAACCCAGTACCGCGCCAGATGCTGGCCGAGCATTACCTGCGCACCGGTGAGCCCAAGGAAGCCCTGACGGTGGCACAGAACGCAACCGCCGCTCTGCCCGACAACATGCAGCTGCTGGACGTGCTTGGACGCGCCCAGCTCGCCAATGGCGAACACAACCAGGCCCAGTCCAGCTTCAACCGCATGGCGGCGCTGCAGCCCAAGTCACCGCTGCCGTATCTGCGCATGTCCAGTGCTCACCTGGTGGCTGGCGACCAGGCCGCCGCCGCCGAAAAACTGCGCAAGGCGCTCGAGATCACCCCCAATCTGCTGCAGGCCCAGCAAGGCCTGGCCAGCCTGGCCATGGCGGCCAACAAGCCCGACGAGGCCCTGGCCATCGCCCGCACGGTGCAAAAGCAACGCCCCAAGGAGGCGGCCGGCTACATCCTCGAAGGCGAGATCCAGGCCGCGGGCAAGGCCTGGGACAAGACCATCGACGCCTATCGTGCGGGCCTGAAGCAGGTCGACAACCCCGAGCTGGCAGTACGCCTGCACAGCGCGCTGCAGAGCGCCGGCAAGAAGGCGGATGCCGACCGCTGGGCCGCGGACTGGACACGCAGCCACCCCAAGGATGCCAGTTTCCCCTTCTACCTGGGCAGCCAGGCCCTGAGCCGCAACGAGTTGCCCGAGAGCCTGCGCCAGTTC
>Ga0209572_1002050_pt1 | contig 10505 bp, 10 predicted proteins | sample EBPBio232012_DNA_FD_185867 | JGI IMG/M metagenome (GOLD analysis project Ga0209572, IMG submission 185867) | Wastewater treatment Type I Accumulibacter community from EBPR Bioreactor in Madison, WI, USA - Reactor 1_1/23/2012_ DNA (SPAdes)... | ecosystem: Engineered > Bioreactor > EBPR >...
AAGACCTTTGAACAAATGCACAAAGCACTTAAACCGAATGGAAAGCTGTTGTTTGCAGAGAACCTCATTGCCTCACCACTTCATCAGCGCTTGAGAAAACGGTTTATTAAATGGGGCGACTCTTGGCGCTATGTATCCATCACGGAGATGAATGATTTCTTGAAAATATTCTCATCTTATAAGGTGGAAGCTACGGGTTTCCTTGGTGCGCTTGGCAGAAGCGAAGGCCAACGACAGTTACTTGCCAAAGCCGATAAAGCCATTGTCAACCGTGTAGTTCCTAATCATTGGAAATACATCTCTTATGGAATTGCGGTGAAATAGTCTCTTTATAGCGTATCTATTATTTACTTCGCCCTATGGAAGAGGACATCTACAAAGAGACATTTGGCACATGGGATAAAATGGCAGAACTGTACGAGCAGAAGTTCATGCCTATCCAGATTTACAACGACTCTTACGATGTGTTTTGTAAGGTACTCAATAAAGAAGATGCAGCCATCTTTGAAATAGGTTGTGGGCCGGGCAACATTGCGAAGTATGTCATAAAGCAACTGCCTCATTGTAACTTCTTCGGTACAGATGTGGCGCCCAGCATGGTCGAGCTTGCAAGAAAGAACAATCCAACGGCAACATTTGAAGTGATGGATTGTCGCTTGCTTCATGAACTGGAACAGAAATATGATGGCATCATAGCAGGCTTTTGTCTTCCCTACTTATCACCAACGGATACTAAGAAGCTGGTTAGTGATTGCAAGAGTTTATTAAATAACAAGGGTATGTTGTACGTCAGTTTCGTGGCTGGTGCGGTAATTGAATCAGGATATAAAACCAACAGCTATGGCGACCGTGTCTATTTTAATTATCATGAGAAAGAAACTTTGAAAAACCTGCTCATGCAAAATGGATTTGAAGAACCACTAGAATTGAATGTGCCCTATCACGGAGATGAAGTGCATACCATTTTCATCACTCGAAAACAAAGCAATTAAAATGAAAAGGAATTTTATCCCACCTTCAATTCAACTAGTTGTTTTGATGCTGTCAATTCTCTTTGCATCTTGTGCAAGCAAAGACAACAAGCCAACAGCAAGATTGGACAAGAAGAAAGAAGCCGATCAAATACATTCCCTAATGAGTAAGCAAGAGTCGGCATGGAATAATGCAGACCTGGATGGATTTATGTTTTGCTATTGGAAAAGCGATTCACTAAAGTTCATTGGTAAAAGAGGAATCACCTACGGCTGGCAAGCCACATTGGAAAATTACAAGAAGAGTTATGCCACACCCGATGAAATGGGAAAACTGAAGTTTACCAATCTTACAACCGATATCTTGAGTGACTCAAGTGCTTTTGTCATTGGCAAGTGGCAATTACTTCGCACAGCAGATACCCTTAGTGGTCATTATACTTTGTTATGGAAAAAGATAAATCAGCATTGGGTTATCATTGCCGACCATTCCAGTTAATGGAATAATACAATCAAGATGGACACACCCATTACTCTCATCATACTTATAGCCACAGGACTTGTATCCTGGCGCGCTTTTGAAAACACAAGCTTACTTCAAAAGCTTTTGCACCATCCATACAGCGTAAAGCATAACAAGGAATACTATCGCTTGTTCTCACACATGTTGGTGCATTCAGGTGTTCCGCATTTGTTGTTGAACATGTTTGTGTTCTATTCCTTCGGACGTGTGGTGGAAAGTGTGCTTCGGATGAAGTACGGCATGGCTACAGGTTCTCTCTATTTCATATTGCTCTATGTTCTAGGAGGCTTGGCGGCATCGTTGCCTTCCATGCGCAAACACAGTGATGATTACAGCTACAGTGCGGTGGGTGCCAGTGGCGCAGTAAGCGCAGTAATGATGGCCTTCATGATTATGTATCCAACGCAAGAGATTGCTTTCTTCTTTATTATCTCCATGCCGGCTTTCATTGGTGTGTTTGTTTTTTTCTTGCTGGAACATTTGATGGCGAAAAACATGAAGACCAACATTGCCCACGATGCTCACATCTGGGGGGCGTTGTTCGGGATATTGTTTGTCGCCATTCTTGATATTAATTATCTAATAGGGTTTGTGCAACAAGTACAAGCCTATGTAACTTCTTTTTTCTAAGTAAAAGAGGCGTAAAGATTTTGCTTTTCTTCACAATTGAAAAGCTGCCAAATTGAATGTATGGCATGGTGATTGAAAATAGACTACACGTGTAAAAACATCTCATAGGTTTTGGGAGTTCGATCCCAAAAATATTTTGGTTAAGGTTAAGAAAGCACCCCCGGAAACGTTCGGGGGTTTTCTTTTGCTATCAGTGCGATACAGCCTTGAGGCCAACTATAGAACCGATAAGCGTGAGGAGGAAGAAGACGCGCCAAAAACTAGTGGGTTCTTTGAAAAACAAAATTCCCATCAAGACGGTTCCGACTGCTCCGATGCCTGTCCAAACTGCATAGGCTGTACCCAAGGGAAGTGTTTGCGTGGCTTTTATCAATAAGAGCATACTGATGACAAGTGAGACTAAGAACCCTGCGTACCACCAGTAGGCTTCGTTGCCTGCAGCTTCTCTTGCTTTTCCTAAGCAGGTAGCAAAGGCTACTTCAAATAGCCCTGCTATGATGAGCAATATCCAACTCATATTTCAATATATTATGGTAGAAGAATTTGTGTCTTACAATTTCTCCTGGATGTAGTCAATTATTTTGGTGATAAGGTGCACACGGTCTTTACCGCGCACGTTGTGCGGATGACCGGGATAGGCAAAGAAGTCAACCTGCACTTTGTTGTCCACACAAGATTTTAAAAAGCGTATGTTGTGCTGCATAACTACCACATCGTCATCGGCACCGTGTATCATGAGCAAATCGCCTTTTAGGTTTTGAGTGTGTTGTGTTAGGTCGGCCATTTTATATCCTTCAGGGTTCTCTTGGGGCGTGTCCATGTAACGCTCACCATACATCACCTCATACATAGCCCAGTCTATAACAGGCCCACCGGCCACGCCCACTTTGAATGTGCCTGGAGCGCGAAGCATAAGACTCGTTGTCATGAAGCCGCCATAGCTCCAGCCATGAATGGCCATTCTATCGGCATCCACAAAGGTTTGCTTCTTCAGCCAATCAACTCCAAGCAGTTGGTCTTCCATTTCTTGTGTCCCCAACTGACGATGGATGATTTGCTCGAAGTCTCTTCCGCGATGTGCAGAACCATGACCATCTAGGGTGAATACTAAGTAGCCTTGCTCTGCGAGGTAATTCATCCAAAGCGATGAGCCACCGAGATAGCTATTGGTAACGAGTTGCGCGTGCGGGCCATTATAGACATAAACGACCACAGGATATTTTTTTGTAATGTCAAAACCGGTTGGCTTGATAAGACGACACCACAAATCGGCACCGTCCTTTGCTTTGATACTGAAGAGTTCTGTCTGCCCTATTGATTTGTCTTCATAAGGATTTTTTGAAGTAATCAGATTCTTAATGACTCTGCCTTTTGCATCTATCAAATCAATTTTACTTGGAGTTGTTAGATTGGAATATTGATCAAGCAGATAATTACCGTTATCAGAAATTTCCACATGATGCACACCTGCAACCGAAGTGAGCAAAGTAGCACTCATGTCTTTCAATGCAATCTTGTAACACATCGTATTAGTCGGATTTTCACTTGTGGCCATTACAAAGACATGTTCATTCCTTTTATCAAAACCAAGTATAGAAGTGATATCGAACTTTAACCTGGTTTTATTGATGAGCGTGCCATCCGTCTTGTATAGATAAGCGTTAGTGAAGCCATCTCTTCTGCTCATCCAAATTAAATGATCGGGCTTTGCTGGTAAGAACGTTGCGGGATGCTCAGGCTCTAACCACTTTTCGTCATGCTCTGTAAAAAGGGTTTTAATCTCTTCACCTGTTGTGGCATCAAAAGCTATCAAACGCATGTCGGTCGTTTTGCGATTGAGCCATGCAACATATATGGTTTTGTTATCGGGTGACCAGCTGAGGTTGGTTAGATAAAATTGGTCGCCATCAGAGTTTTTAGGTTTTAAGAAAATTGTTTCTCCAGAAGCCATATCATAAACACCTACACTCACAAGCTCGCTAGAAGAACCGGCCATTGGGTATTTAATCTCTTTAATAGTAGCGGGAATGGTGGTGTAGTTGGTCAATGGATAGTTGCCGACTTTACTCTCATCTTTTTGATAAAAAGCCAAGCGACTTCCATCGTTGTTCCAAAATGTTCCTTTGGCAATACCATATTCATTACGCGAAATGCTTTGACCACTAACGATGTCCTTTGCATTATCGGTTACACGAATATTCTTTTCTCCTGACTGGATATATAAGTTGTTGGCCTCGGTGTAAGCCATGTTGCGCGACCTCGCATGATAGTCGTGGTTAGCTCCTTTATCAGTAAAGGAACATACTGCTGCTAAGTTCTTAGCTTTGATGTTCGCTTCAAAGATTTTATTCTCCGCTTGGAAATAAAAAATTTCAGCAGAAAGCCATGTAAGTTGGGGTATCGCCTTTAATTGTGGTTCGCCTTTCCATAGGTTTAATTCGTCTAAACCAAAGAGCTTTTGCTCTTTGCTTTTTGCAGAAGTGCCAACAACCCACAACGCATTGTCCTTTACATACATATAGGTGTCGGTGTCTTTAATCCATTGGTTTTGCTCCAATGATTCAGGAGCAAACTGACGAAATTGACCAAGCACCGCCTCTTCTATGGTAAGCTGTTGTTGTGCACGACCAGCGAAGGCATAAAATGACAGAATGATTAATCCTAAAAGACGAAGTTTCATAAGCGTTTGTATAAAATGATGGCGAAAATACGCGCAGTATTTTTTGGATATTTCTCCGTTCATCCCAATCTGTGTTGCACCTTTGTATTTATGAAATTGAAATGGATAGCACTGAGTGCTTTACTATTAATTGCGTTATCGTGCAGAGAAAAAGCACAAGTAGATGTGAAGGCACCCACTATAGAAACCCTAACAATTAATGGCAACGCTGAAAATGAGCAATCGGTAAATGCATCAGAAACTATTTCTATTGCTTACACGGTAAAAGACAATGCCGGAATAGAAAATAGTTCCTTCAGTATACATGCTGCTCATGATGGGCATACTCACACCGGAACCGGGAGCCAAGGCGGTGAATACCATTTGACATCGGGCAGTTGGTCATTTTCAGAAACGACTCCTGCTTCTGGGAGAAGCTATTCTAATAGCTATGAAATAGAAGTACCTGATTCAATTGGCGGAGTATGGCATGTTGAGGTAACTGCTAAAGATGAAGTGGGTTATTCCGTTTCGAAAGCCATTAGCTTGAATGTAGAAAATGATAATCTCCCGTATATTTCATTGGTGAGTGCATATCCGGAGGTAACAAGCGATGGATATATACATGCCGGAAGCAGTTCTAACGTAAGTTTAATACTTATGGCCAATGATGCGGATAATTTAGCCGCTGTGTATTTCCGATTAGTTAATCATTCGGGAACAACACTTGCACTGGATACTGTTCCAGTTTTTGGCACAACAACAACTTTCCCAGCCAATTTTTCGCAAGCCCTTCCAGGAGAATATAGGATTATAGTGGATGCCTTTGACATCCTAGGTTATCATTCCGTTTGGGATACACGTTTAAAAGTTCAATAAATGAATTGCTTGAAAATTTCTTGCCTACTCTTGATTATTTCTTGCGTATTCGGCTCGTGTAAAAATCCTGACGAAACTTTGCCTGTAATAAACTCTTTCACGATTAACGGAGTGGATGATGGTCACTTGCTTGCCATAGCTGGAGAAGAGGTCACTTTTGGAATTGAAATGCAGGACGATAAACAATTAAAACAAGTGATGTTGAAATTAGCAACCATGAGTGGTAGTCACACTCAAGGCTTGACTGAAAATGATTCCGTTCCTTTTTTGCAATCTATAAGCTTTGGAGAATTTGACACTACACTAACCAAGAATGTCAGTGGAACATCTCATACTGAATATTTCACTTTGGTATTACCCGACTCGCTTAGTGGAGGTTGGAATTTGACTTTGGGTGTGCTTGATGATAACGGCAATTACACAGATAAAGAACTTGTGTTACATATTCACAACAGCGATATTCCGGTTATAGCGCTTAGCTCAGTTTTTCCAACTCCTCTTCAAAATGGGACGATGCAACTGACGAACCCTGAAGACCTCACTGATTTTCACTTAACCGGTTTTATGGTGGATCATACCGGTTTGGACACGTTAAATGCGAAACTCTATAAAGGCAACTCGACACACTATCAAAATCAATGGAACTTTGAAAATGACGAATGGAACTTTGACCTAGAGAATATTGTAATAGAGAATCCTGCATCTTCCGGAACTTATACATTTGAGATTGAGACCAAAGACATAGAAGGATGGGTGAGCGTTTATCGCGGTACCATAAAAGTGCCTTGAGACCAATTCGTCTAATCCTTGTCGTAGTTGTAATCGTCCTCTTTGAGCGTCTTGCGCTGACGCTGATACACTTTGTAATCCTTAAATCTATCACGGACGTAAATGAGAAAATCATATTGAGAGCTACTTTTCATAAAGTCATCTGAAACGTTCAGATAATCAATGAAATCATCAAACTCATCATCTGTAAGTTCTATCATATGGTAATCCACATAGTGATGAAAAAGCTCTTTAAGTAAATCGCGCTTTAGGTCTTCATTTTCTAACTGAGCCACTAAACGCTTCGACCTTTCCTTTTTGCTAAACTGTTGATATAAAAATGTAATTGGACTTTTAGCTGCATTTAAACCACTAATCATATAATCACTTTCATCATACCCAAGCTTACTAATATCATTTTGAATTTTTTCTAAATCTCTTGGTGCGAAGACTTCAACGGTTGCGGTTCGATATACCCGAGTCTCTAGAAACATTTTAAACCTATATTCTTCCTTAGAAGTTGAATCTCGAAAAGATATCTCGCGGGAATGAAAACCAAGTGAAGTAATTTTAAGGGTATCAGATTTAAGGCAAGAAATGGAGAAACTTCCATCTGAGTTACCAAAAGAGCCTGAGCGTGTGCGCTTATTGATTATAATAACATTTGAGAGCGGTTGGTCATTTTCATCACGCACAAAACACGTTACTTGAATCTGATTTCCCGTGGTATCTGCTTGAGCAAATGCCATCTGTGAAATGAAATAAACTATAAGTAGTATTAAAAATTTATAGGTACTCAATCAACTAAATGAATTATTGTCTCAACTAAGACGGTGCAATATCTGTTATTGATACAGACAAATACCAAAGTACGGGCCAATTAGTCTTTTTTGACAAGTACGTCTTCATGTTGGTTAGCCAAATAGTAAGATTCATTAATAGAAAAATTCGCCTTAGCGAAATAGATATTCGCACTTTATTCGGTTTTTTCAAATTAACACGCATCCCCCGAATTAGCGATTTTCTTCTACGAAACCCCATTTTTTTCCTCTTAACTAAGATTTAATTGTTAAAAACGACAAATACTAACAATATCCTGTTATATATTTGACCCGCTTTATTACCGATTACACAAATCAAGAACCAAAATGACTGGGATTTGCTACTTCCTTTTGTTCTGAAGTTCGCTCGAATTGAAAAAGAGTGATGTTCTTCTTTGTTAAATCAATCAACTGCCTTAGCTCATAGGGATTTCTGAGGCATGAGGATATTTAATTTTTTTATACCTAATAAGCTTATTATTAATTAATCACCATATATACATTACAATCAATCTAACAACAAACGTTATGAAAAATCTGTACCTCCCCCTTCACAAAACTGAAAGGGGTAATTGTGGTACCCGAGAGGGTTTTTTGCGCTCCTTGATGACGATATGCCTGCTATTTGTGGGCTTTCAGCTATTAACGAGCAACATTAATGCTCAGGTATCGCCTACCCCGCCTTCATCAGTTGGTGGTCTCTACAACAATATTCAAAGTACCAACTTTGATATAGTTGTAGGCAATCCATATTTGCTTCTCAGCCCTGAGGAGCGAACCGGAAGTGTTCCAAATCCAGACCTTCCTGCTAATATCAGTTGTCCTAACCTGAAAGTAATTTTCGTTTTGGACGAATCCGGCTCGATAACAGGAAGTGATATCACTGCTGTTCGTAATGGTGTTTTGGCGTTAGCCAATGCCCTCAACGGAAGTGGCGCAGAACTTCGGATTATTGAATTTGCGACTACAGCAAGCCTTATTAATTTGGGTGGAGCTACAGTAAACAATACGTTCATTGCCAACCTCACCAACTATTTGAATTCAAGTTATAGCGGTCAAAGCTATAATCCTGTTTCTGCAAATCCTTGTACAGGATGGACCAACTGGGAAGATGCTTTGGAAATTGCCCAAGCTCAAACCGGTGATTTGGTAATGTTTTTTACTGACGGAAATCCAACTGCATATAATGTTTCGAACAATAGCGGTAACTGCGATGGTGATGATGTAAATGCAGGCAATTCCGGTTCAATTGCTGCGACTGCATTGAGTAGAGCAATTGATGTAGCGGATGATATTAAATCAGACGGAAAGCACATGTTTGCTATCGGTGTTGGCTCATCTGTTAATACAGCCAACCTTATTGCTATTTCTGACTCTGATAACTTTGCTAATACTCCTAGCATTTTTACGGATGATTATTCAATTGGAAATTTTAGCGGTCTTGCTGCTAACCTATCTGCCGCAGTCAATGTTATCTGCGGAACTACTCTATCTATAAATAAGAGCGTAAGTAAAACAGCGGTTTGTTTAGGCGAATTTGTGACTTTCACCATTACTGTTACTAATACTGGGGCACCTAATGGCTATAATGCCAATAATACGGTGATGACTGATGTGTTTCCTGCTGGTTATAGCAACTTACAATTTGTAGGTTCTGCACCTTCAGGAGCTACCATTTCTGGAAATACATTGACCTACAACATTGGTACATTAACCAATGGTCAAAGTAAAACTGTTCAAGTGAAGGCAAAGGTGATTGCTACAACCCCAATACTTAACGTGGCCTACGCAAGTGCTCACAACGCGAATCAGGTATCGGATGATGCAACTCCTAATTTAGAGGTCGTTCCTCCTACTATTGAGTGTCCTGCAAATGTTACACTTTATTTGAACGCTAGCTGTAACGCTAATACAACACCTGCTAATACTGGGACAGCTAAAGGAAAGGATAATTGCTCACAAGATCCAACCATTACCTATACAGATCAAGTGGTCAATGGTTGTGGAAGTACCAAAGTGATTACTCGTACATGGAAGGCAACAGACTTGTAATCAAACAATTACTGTTCTTGACAACACAAATCCTACGGCAAGCAACCCATCCAATATCACTGTTGAAGGATGCGGTGGTTCATTCCCTGCTCCCAATCCTTCAGTTGTTACCAACGAAGCAGACAACTGTGGTACTCCATCAGTGACTTGGGTAAGTGATAGCGCTCCATCTGTAAATGGTTGTGTGGAAACCATTGTCCGTACTTATAAGGTAATGGATGCTTGTGGAAACTTTATCAATGTTACACAAAATTTGATCAGAAATGGAGATACAACTAACCCAACCGCAAGCAATCCCGCTGATTTGATAGTATCTGCTTGTAATGGTTCTTTCCCAGCTGCAAATCCAAATGTGGTTGCGGACGAAGCGGATAACTGCAGTAATCCTACAGTAACCCACCACAGTGATTCTGATCCTGTAACAGTAGGTTGTACTCAGACGATAGTGCGTAAATACAAAGTGAAAGATGCTTGCAATAACTTCATTTATGTTTACCAAAACATTATTAGAACCTTGGATACGCAAAATCCAACGGCAAGCAATCCTTCTGACATCGTTCTTCAAGGTTGCAATGGTACTTTCCCTGCACCTAACCCAGAAGTGGTAACAAACGAAGCAGACAACTGCGGAACTCCAACCGTGACTCATCACAGCGATGGCGCACCTTCTTTGAGTGGTTGCACGGAAACCGTTATACGTAAATATAAAGTTCAAGATGCTTGTGGCAATTTCATCTACGTTTATCAGAACTTGATAAGAACTGTCGATACACAAAACCCAACAGCCAGCAATCCAGCCAACATCGTTCTACAAGGATGCAACGGTTCGTTCCCTGCACCAAATCCGGATGTTGTAACAAATGAAGCCGACAACTGCGGAACTCCTACTGTAACTTTTGTTCAAGATGGAACTCCATCATTGAATGGCTGCACAGAGACTACAGTTCGCACCTACAAAGTGACTGATGCATGTGGTAACTTTATCTATGTGTATCAAAACTTGATTAGAACCGTTGATACAACAGGTCCGGTATTTACTAATGTACCAGTTGTCAACGTTCAATGTGATGAAGAAATTGATTTTGGTACACCAACTGTTGAAGACAATTGCTCCGATTCAAACATCATCTTATTAACCCATTCAGATACTCCATCCGGTAATGGCGAAGATTGTGGTCAATATAAAACTTATACAATTGGTG
>Ga0209572_1002053_pt1 | contig 10483 bp, 6 predicted proteins | sample EBPBio232012_DNA_FD_185867 | JGI IMG/M metagenome (GOLD analysis project Ga0209572, IMG submission 185867) | Wastewater treatment Type I Accumulibacter community from EBPR Bioreactor in Madison, WI, USA - Reactor 1_1/23/2012_ DNA (SPAdes)... | ecosystem: Engineered > Bioreactor > EBPR >...
GGCAGAGAAAATTGAATTTGTCTATTTTGTGTATAGACCAGCTTAGTCAAAATTTGTGATGGAGGTGAAATGCTATCCTTCTTATCAAGATAAAAATTGTAAGCCGCTGCCAAACCTACTCCGAAGCGCGTTTCAGGTTTGTAATAAGCAATTGGAATTGGAAAGAGGGTGTTTTTCCTCTCAAGCGTATCCTGTGCCGATGAACTAACAACCATCGCAAATTGAAGACAAGTCATAACGAAGAACAATCTTGCTTTATGTTTGGGCTTGTTCAAAATGCGGTATCATTTTTTGCGCTTGCAAAAGTCGTGAAACGACCTGCATAATTGGCGGAAACTCTCGAGCGTTGTATGAAAATTATTGATATCTTCCTTACTCCCATTCGCATTCTTATTGTCGTTGTCTGGACCCTTTTTTCAGGCATCCTCGGCATGTTGTTGTTGGTTGTGATATGGAATCCTGCACACACGCAAATGATTACCACTAGATGGGTTTGGTCTCCTGTGCTTTTAGGAATTTGCGGTGTAAGGGTGAGGCTTCATGGCGCGGAGAACATTGATATGCATAATACTCGTGTGTATGTGGCTAATCACGCTTCACAATTTGACATTGTTGCACTTTGCAGAGTGATGCCAATTACCTTGTTCTTCGTTGCAAAAAGGGAACTTGCAAAGATTCCAATTGTAGGACAATACATCTATCTCTTAGGCCATATCTATGTTGATAGAAGCAATGCTGAGTCAGCTAAACAAAGTATGAGGAATGCTGCAAAGAAAATAAAAGCAGGAAAAAACGTCATTTCATTTGCTGAAGGCACACGTAGCAAAACAGGTGAATTACTCATGTTCAGGCGTGGTCCTTTTATCATTGCCAAAGAAGGTAACATTGATGTAGTTCCTGTTGCTATTGAAGGATCATACCATGTTTTGAAAAGTGGTTCTTACATTCCACGTTCCGGAGTTATTAATATCTATATTGGAAAGGCCATCACTCATCAAGAATATGGGAACATGTCGGTTGAGCAGTTGGCGGCACATGCAAGAGAAAAGATAAAGGATATGTTAGATCGACATCCATGAGAAAGCTGCTACTCTCTACGGCATTGTGTTGCATTTCTCTTTCCGCCCTTAGTCAATGCAAACTCAAAATGTGTTTGCTAAATCGTGGTGATAATCAACCTGTCATTTCTGCCAGGGTTTTCAATAGTGAAGAAAACATTTACACATCAAACGACTATCCAATTTATTTTACGAATTATAGCGGTTATGTCGAGCTTCCTTTAACTGAAGGTGCCAATGTTATATATGTTTTAAAAGGAAACGAGGCATCGAAAGTCGATTTACCGAAATGGAAGTGCAATGAGCCTATTCGAGTAACTCACATATTTACTTCTCAATTCAATGAAATTATTATCACAGGTTTTAAGAATGAAACGACCAATGAAAAAGTCAGTGCGTCCATTGGTTACATTGATAAAAGACTATTGAACAACAATGATCAAACCTCGCTGCAAAATGCCTCTAACTCAGTTGCCGGTGTTATCATGGAATCGCGTGGCTATGGCGGTAGTCATCGTTTGAGTATTAGAGGAAGTTCATTACGTGCGCCATTTGCGGTTCGCAATATCAAGATGTATGCGAATGGAATTCCGCTCATTTCACCTGATGGCCAAGCACCTTTGGAGATGATGGATGCAATAGATATTTCATCTATTGAAATCATAAAAGGCCCGGCAGGAAGTGTTTGGGGAAGTGGAAATGGCGGTGTTGTTCTTTACAAGATGAAACAAGTAGATCCATTGAATAGCGTTCACTATGGCGGAAGTTTTCAAGCAGGTTCTTTTGATTTGCAACGCTCGAACATCTTTGCAGAAGTGGGACGGAAAAGCGGTGGCTTGCGCATATCGCACGTTTGGCAAGACAATCATGGTTATCGCGAAAATGAGGCGAACAGAAAAAATCAGTTGACGCTCACCGCAACCCAGCGCATCAACGAAAAACATCATTTATTTTTTTACGGTACTTATTATAGTGGTCGTTGGCAATTGCCTGGAGGACTTTCCGCACAAAACGTAATTGACAATCCACGTCAGGCTAACCTCTATTCAAAGAATAACCAAGTGCATCTTTCGCGCGAACGCATGATGGCAGGAATATCACATATGGCTCAATACTCATCAGCAATAAAATCTACTACTTCATTTTACGCTTATACTACCAATAAAATGAATCCTTATGGTACTTCGGTTTTCAACAATGGGTATAAAGATGAAGGCTCCACAGGTTACGGAGGACGAACGGATTGGCAATACAAAAAGCAACTTGGAAGAAATCTTAATACCAAATTCAATATCGGTGGTGAAATTCAATACGAGAAGTATGAAATTACAGAACATAGCTTGTTGCAAGGTCTTCCAAATGTCTTTCGATACGCATACAACATTGGTTATTGGAGCACAATGGCTTTTGCAAGTGCTGATGTAACTTGGAAGGACAGAGTTATTTTGAATTTGGGCAGCAGTATCAATCATCTCAATCAAGCTGTAAAAGGCAACGCGCAAACTTTTGGAATGACTGACACTACAGCTTCTTGGAAGTCGGACTTGCTTCCACGCGTTGGTATAAATGTTAGGTTGATTCGTGAGCTTTACTTTTTCTCACAATACAGCAAAGGCAATTCTAATCCTACAGTTTTTGAAATGGTGGATTATGAAAACAACAATTACAACCTCAACCTGCATCCCGAACATGGAACGAATTATGAAGCTGGAGTTAAAGGGCATCTTTCAAAAATTCAGATGAGATTTGAAGCGAGTGTCTATCAGATGCTTTTGACTGATGCCATACTCGCTTATACCGATTCGACATCGCAAGAGGCGGAACGCATTCGGTTTGCAAACTCAGGAAACACTGTTCAGCGCGGTATAGAATGGAGTTTAAGTAAATCTGTTTTTAAGGCAAGCAGTCACTTTCAGATTCATATACAGACTGCTGGAAGTGCCTATTTATATCGGTTCGATGATTACCGCAGCAATGAAACGCAACTTTCAGGAAAAGCCATACCCGGTGTTCCACTGTTCAATACCAGCACCAATGTTCAATTGGATTGGAAGAAGAAATTACAGTTGGACATAGCCCATTTTTGGTTTGACAAGGCACCGTTGAACAATGGAAATACATCTTGGTCCAATTCCTATCACCTTGTTAACTCGAGATTGAGCTATGTTGTAGCGATTAAGAAGAAGTTGGAAATATCTTTTTATGCGGGTATAAATAATGTGTTCAATGCTCGCTATTCTTCGTTCTACGGACTGAATGACATTAACGGTCGTTATTTCAATCCTTCACCACCAACCAATTATTATGGTGGAATCGCGGTAAGAGTATTGAATTAAACGACTTCTAAACTCCGCTTCCTTCTTGCAACTTCTCTGTGTTTTCGGCAAGCTTGAGCGATTCAATAATCTCAGCAATGTCACCTGTCATGATAGCTTCAAGATTGTAAAGTGTTAGACCAATACGATGATCAGTTACTCGTCCTTGCGGATAATTGTAGGTGCGAATCTTAGCGCTTCTATCACCCGTGCTAACAAGTGTTTTGCGCATTAGCGCTCGTTCAGCCTGACGCTTGTTTACCTCTGCTTCAAAAATTCGGGTACGCAGCATGGTCATGGCCTTCTCGCCATTTTCATGTTGTGATCGACCCTCCTGACATTCCGCCACAACTCCAGTGGGTATGTGTGTCAGACGCACTGCTGATTCTGTCTTATTGATATGCTGTCCACCCGCGCCACTTGCACGATACGTATCGCGTCTGATATCAGCGGGATTGATAACCACATCGAACTCTTCTGCCTCAGGAAGTACAGCAACCGTTGCGGCACTGGTATGCACACGTCCTTGTGTTTCGGTTTCCGGGACACGTTGTACACGATGAACACCGCTTTCAAATTTGAGCGTACCATAAACTTCTTCACCCGATATTTCAAATGAAACTTCTTTGAATCCGCCCATGGTGCCTTCATTCACCGTAAGCACTTCCATGCGCCAGCCTTGTTGTTGTATATAACGCGAATACATTTTATACAAATCGCCTACGAAGATGCTTGCTTCATCACCGCCTGTGCCTGCTCGCAATTCCATAATGCAGTTCTTGGTATCTTCAGGGTCTTTAGGAATGAGCATGAACTTCACTTCTTCATCCATTTTCTCCTTGATGGGAACAAGTGTGTCGTACTCTTCTTGTGCGAGTTCTTTCAATTCTGCATCTTCATTGGAGTAAAGTATTTCTTTAGCAGCTTTCAAGTCATCGTTTACCTTTTTGTATTCGTGGTATTTGTCCACGAGTACACCAAGGTCTTTGTATTCCTTCATGAGCGCGGGATAGCGCTTCATATCTGAAATCACGGTTGGGTCGGTAATCATCTTACCAACTTCGTTGTATCTATCTACTAGTGAGAACAATCTATCTAAGAGATCTTGCATTGTATTTTAGTATTCAAAAGTTCCGAACTCACTTTTGATGGTGAGTTTTTTCTTGTCTGATTTTTCTACACGACCGATAATTTTTGCTTCAAGGTTGAATGTTGAGGCAATTTCAATCATCTTTTCAGCAGCTTCTTCGTTGGTGAAAATTTCCAAGCGATGGCCCATGTTAAACACACGATACATTTCTTGCCATTCTGTTTTTGATTCTTGTTGAATCATTCGAAATAGCGGAGGAAGTTCAAACATATTATCTTTTATAATATGAACATTCTCCACGAAGTGAAGCACTTTGGTTTGTCCACCACCACTGCAATGCACCATACCATGAATCTCCGATTTGAGCGATTCAAATATTTTCTTTACCAAAGGCAAATAGGTTCTTGTTGGTGAAAGAACAAGTTTACCTGCGTTCAACTCTGAGCTTTCTACGTGGTCTGTCAGTGAATAGGAACCGCTATAGACCAAACTTTGTGGAACGTTGGCATCGTAACTTTCAGGATAATCCTCTGCCAATTTTTTATAGAACACATCATGGCGAGCACTTGTCAAACCATTGCTACCCATACCACCGTTGTATTCGTTTTCGTATGTTGTTTTTCCGGAAGAAGCGAAACCTACAATCACATCTCCGGCTTGAATATTAGCGTTATCAATCACTTCTGATTTTTTCAGACGTGCTACAACCGTAGAATCAACGATGATGGTTCTTACCAAATCACCTACATCTGCCGTTTCGCCTCCTGTAGAATGAATAACAACACCATGCGATTCCAATTCCTTGATGAGTGATTCTGTTCCTTCAATAATGGCAGTGATTACTTCGGCTGGAATCAAATTTTTATTGCGACCAATGGTACTGCTCAACATGATATTGTCCACTGCTCCTACACAAATCAAATCATCAAGATTCATTACCAGAGCATCCTGTGCTATGCCTTTCCAAACCGATAAGTCGCCTGTTTCTTTCCAATACATATAGGCAAGCGATGACTTAGTACCTGCGCCATCAGCATGCATTACCAAGCAATGTTCATCGCTACCAGTGAGATAGTCGGGAATTATCTTGCAAAATGCTTTTGGGAATAAGCCTTTATCAACGTTTTTGATTGCCGCATGTACATCCTCCTTTTGCGAAGAAACTCCACGCTGGGCATATCGTGATTCATCCATGGTTTTAAAAAATAAAAAGGGCGAACAGAATTTTCATTCTGTCCGCCCCAAAATTATCGGTTATTACGCTACTGTTTTGGAACGTAATTATCGCCTATTACTTTGAATATCGTTCTTCGGTTCAGGGTATGAGCAGCTTCTTGCTTTTCTTTCGGAAGTTTATTAATGTAAGCTTCAGTCAACACAGTTCCCGCAGGAATTCCATCGGTGTCTTTCAAAAGTTTGCGAGGCTCTGTTTCACCTTTACCAACTGGTTTCATTCTTTCCGCATCAATGCCTTTTGAAATTAAATAGTCAACACATGTTTTGGCACGAGCCTGAGAAAGTGTCATGTTAGCAGCATCACTACCACGCGCATCAGTATGTGCTTCCAACTGAACAACCAATTTTGGATTGTTTTTTAATATATCCAATAGATAGTGCAATGAATCTGCAGAGTTTATCTGGCTATCGATTAATAAATCGGCTTTACCAAAAACATATAATACCGTAGGCATATCAAATGTTTTTGAAGGATCGCCAATTGGAAGTAAGAAATATTCTTTCGCAATGTTCATAGAACTTTTTGCATCCTTGGTGGTGAATGTTCCACTTGCACCAATGAATTTTTCCTTTTCAACACTTACGGTATAGTTGTATCCGGCTTTCAATTCTTTTTCAGTAAAACTGAAGCCGCCATTGCCGTCAGATGTTTTGGTGATATTGATAGGATCGCCAGTAGCACTGCTTCCTACAAGTGTAACGTTGGCACCGGCAATAGGAGAGCCTGAATCTTTATCGTAGGCAGTGCCCACCATTGTAAATACGAGCGGAGGCTCGGTGAAGCGATAGATGTCATCTTTTCCTTTTCCACCGGGACGAGAAGAGGTGAAATATCCGGAATAAATTTTTCCATCACCACCTTCACTTTCCAATACAAACCCGAAATCATCTGCAGCAGAGTTGATAGGATAATCCAGACCGACCGGACTGCCAAATGAGACATCACCATTTTTCTCGGCCTTGAAAATATCAAGACCACCCATACCACCACGACCGTTAGAAGCGTAGTATAAATTGCCCTTTTCATCGAAGTAAGGGAACATATCATCGCCTTTGGTGTTGATGGCAGAAAGGTTAGTTGGTTTATTCCAACTGCCTGATTTTTTATCATAAGTTACATACCATAAATCTTTACCGCCTTTTCCACCCGGCATATCTGAAGCAAAAAACAGGTAATTGTTGTCAGGCGTTAAAGCTGGTTGACCTACCACGGATGTATCATTTTCATTTCTATCAATAAGATTCAGGTTCTCGGGGTTAGAATATCCGTTACCTTGTTTTTTAGCACGAAGAATATCGCACGCAAAGCGCAAATTCTCATTTTCGATGATACAAGATGTATAATACAAATCGCTGAAACCTTTGTCGAATGCAGGGGCGCCTTCGTTATGAATAGTGTTAACGTTGCCGCCTATGGGTTGAGGAGTACTCCATTTTCCCTTTTTATCTTGATCAGAAACGAACAAGTCCATATAGCTTTCACCCGTAATCAAATCTGATCTTTGTCCTGAAGCCGCCTGACGGCTGGAAGTGATAACCACCTGAGCATTTTTCTTATCCGAGAATACAGGTCCGAAATCAAAAAATGGGGAATTCCATTCCACTACATTTTCAACAATGATTTTGGCCTTTGCCGCCTTCTTTTTTGCACCTTCTTCACAGGCTGTAATACGTGCGCTGGTTTTACTTTTTTCGCCACCTTTTGAAGTGTATTTATTGTATTGTGCAATGGCATCATCAAATCGCTCTAACTCTTGGAGGCAAGTTGCATAATTGAAATAAACCTCCGGATTAGTGGTATAGTATTGCGCAGTGATTGCTTTTTCATACCATTCTAAGGCGCTGCTGTAATTGGCCACTAAGCGATAACTCTCACCGATTTGGTAGTAAACCCGAGCTTTTCCTTCAAGGTCTTTTACAGAAGGTTCAGCGGCTTTGTATTGCTTGGCAGCCTCCGTGTAGGCTCTGTTTTCAAAATACTTGTCGGCTTTTTTTACAGCTGATTGTGCTTGTATGCACGTTGACATAAGCAAAGCTGCGGTTGAAAAAACTAGTAATCGAACTATTTTCATACGGGGCTTATTTGTTTCCGAATTTTTTTGAGGTGACGAAAATAGGCAATTTGACAAATCTTACAAGAATTGTTTTTTGCCATTTTTATTAAATAGGAATCCTGTTATCAAGTGGATTTGCTTTTTTCAAGAATGTTGCGCTTAATACGGCTCAACGCTTCAGGGGTAATTCCTAAGTGAGAGGCAATGTGATGTTGTGCCACTCTGAGTTCGAGCAATGGGTATTTGCGCACTAAATCGCTGTAACGATTTTCAGCATTTTTACTCATAAGAGCTATCATCCGCGTCTGCGATGCCACGTATGCTCCCTGGACCAATATCCTAAAAAAGCGCTCATAGATTGGGAAGTCTAGGAGCAATTGTTCATAGTCTTCTTTATGTAATATACAGAGGGTAGTTTCTTCGAGTGCTTCAATGGTATATGCTGAAGGCTCTTGTGTAACGAAGCTCATCAAATCACCGGTCCACCAATCTTCAAAAGCAAATTGCACGATATGCTCATGGCCTTTTTCATCGGTAAAGAAGGTACGTAAACATCCTTTGAGCACAAATGCCATCGTTTCACTCACTTCACCTGCCTTGAACCAAACCTCACGTTTTTTTAGCGTTTTGCTGGTCAGATGAGAGATTAGTCGGGTCCAGGCTTCTTCCGGAAGTTTTACTCTCTTTTCTATGTTTTCTCGAAGCAACTGATAAATCATATCGCAATAATGGGGATAGAATGACCAACAGTTTTCTCATTGTGCAACATTTTTTTATTTGCGGCGTCCATTCCATGTTTGCACAAATCTTGTATTAACTAGTACTACTTGAAAAGTATTACCGCGTTTTAAGACTTGGTGCGTATATATTAGCAACCCAAATCATTAAGAACAAACGAGCTACAGCTTGCTTTTTGTAAGATTCAAATATGCTTGCACGATTTTTTACGTGCTTTTCGGTTTCGTGTGTTCGTTCGATGCGCTCGGTCAATGTACTATAAATGCAGGGAATAACGCAAGTATTTGTCCTGGAGAATCAGCCACGCTTGGCGGATCTCCCACGGTGACAGGAAACACCGGAGCGGTGACCTACAACTGGACGAATGGTGCAGCAAGTGTTGCCAATCCTACTGTTTCACCGTCATCCAACACTACCTATACGTTAACTATTTCTGGTGGCGGTTGTCAGCCGGGATTGAATGATCAAGTAACAGTAACAGTTTTGCCTGCCCCTATTGCCAGTTTCAGTTTTGCCCCCAACTCCACCCCTTGTGCTAATACGCCTATTCAGTTTACTTACACGGGAGGAGCTTGTTCCGGTTGTAGTTTTCTTTGGAATTTTGGTGATGGTAATACCTCTACGCTGATGAACCCGAACCATGCTTTCTCTTCAGCCACTGGTAATGGAACTCAAAATTTTACAGTTACTCTCACCGTAACAGGAGCCAATGACTGTGAAACCACCCAAACCTCCACTGTAACGGTGAAGAGGATTCCTGATGCCGTACTGTTAGATCCTTTTTTTGAGGTAGAAAGTTTCCTTCTTTGTGATGGAACAACCACCCAAGGCATTACTGTTTCTGATGGAAGTACGGGAACAGTGACTAACTATACCATCAGTTGGGGTGATGCAACGCCTAACTATAATTCCGCCACACCGCCTTCGAACCTCGCACACACCTATGGGGTTGGGGTCTTTGATTTGACTTACACCCTAACAGGTGCTAATGGATGCAATGCAACGGAAACATATCCTGTTTATAATATCTCCAATCCACAGCTTTCTACGGGTAGCAATGGAGGAACACAAAGTTGCGGCCCTGTTGAGTTTTGTTTTAACCTGACCGATTTTGAAGGCAATCACTCAAGTACGACTTATGAAATTAGTTTTGGAGATGGCACGCCAAGTTTTACTGTTAACCATCCTCCGCAAACGCAGTATTGCCATACATATACTACAACGCATTGTCCTAGTAGCGGGTTCATTTTTGCCGTTACGGCCATCAACGGTTGTTCTGAAACACCCGGTACCGTGGGAGGTATCAAAGTAGGAACTCCGCCTACCTCTAACTTTACTGCTACACCGGAAGATCAATGTGTGAATATTCCGATTACCTTCATCAACAACTCAAGTCCGGGATATAACTACATCAATTGTTCTTCAAGCACTACTTACACTTGGAATTTTGGCGATGGTACACCAAATGTTACCACCACTACACCATCCAACCAAAGCCATGCTTATTCAACTCCAGGTACCTATACAGTTACGCTTACCTCCAACCATCAACAATGCGGAAGTCATGTGTATACACAGCAAGTTTGTATTCAAGCCTCTCCGGTGGCGGCATTTACTGTGAATTCACCGTTGTGTTTAAATCAAACGGCTATTGTAAATAACACATCCAATCTTAATAGCACATGTTCTAACTCAAATGGAACTTGGCAAATTCAATATTCCGCAGCATCCTGCACTCCGAATACTGGAGCTTATACCTATACAGCGGGCACAAGTGCTTCGTCTTTGAACCCTCAACTGATCATGCAATCCGCGGGCACTTATACACTGACTTATTCTATTACAAGCGCATGTCCCACGGTTACTGCGAATCAGCAAGTGGTGGTGAATGCGCCTCCTGTGGTGGATGTTACAACTCCTGCGAATGGTGTTTGTGCCGGAACTTCCGGAACACCTACTGCGGTTGTCAACAATTGCAATCTTCCTATTACC
>Ga0209572_1002056_pt1 | contig 10436 bp, 8 predicted proteins | sample EBPBio232012_DNA_FD_185867 | JGI IMG/M metagenome (GOLD analysis project Ga0209572, IMG submission 185867) | Wastewater treatment Type I Accumulibacter community from EBPR Bioreactor in Madison, WI, USA - Reactor 1_1/23/2012_ DNA (SPAdes)... | ecosystem: Engineered > Bioreactor > EBPR >...
AATTGATCTAGATCCTTTATTAAATTCTTTAGGATTTCTTTATAATAATCTTCTCCTGTTTTTTCACAAACATCTTTTTTACAATCAGCGTTATATTCATACCATGATTCATAATCATTAGGTTTATATTGATTGTCACAATTGGTTCTTTCAGAGGTATTTTGTAATATGTTACTAATTAGTACTTCTGGGCTCTTTTTATATTTTATAAATTTTTTAGTGTTATTTAATCCCATATTATTCTGTACACTCTCATATAATATTTCTTCTAATAACCTAGAAATTTTATTTTTATGGTTTAACGCTTTTTTATCTGGTTGATTTAAAAATTCTTGAACATCTTTAAATAAAAAACCTATCTGCGAAAAATATAGGGATGAAGATTGTATGAAGAATAAATTTGATATCAATAATATGATCAATTTTGTCATATCAAGCCAAATAATATAACATTTATACTTTTATTTGCCGCTTTTGATATAACATTATGTCGAGTAGGCCAAAGGAACTTCCCCTTTGACCTCTCACAGAACCGTACGTGAGTTTCTCAACTCATACGGCTCTTATCAAGCAAACACTCCAGTCATACCAGATTCCCAATGTGCAAATAGCTCAGGTTGTCTTTGAGCTATGCCTCTCAAGAAGTATGCAGCTCGAGTTTTACCTCTAAACCGATTCTTATATTTGCGCATAGCCCACGACATCAAAGTTAAATTGATATGGCGTTTAATAGGATCAAGTGCAGCTTTCCCAAATTTTCCATAGTATTCTATCCATCCTCTAAGAATTGGATTTAACACTTTCCCTATTTGTTCAAGCGACCAGTCAGTCCTGTTACGTATACCTAAACTCCTAACTTTAGCGCGCATAGACTTTATAGCAGAGTTTGATACAGCTGGATTAAATCCTAGAAACATAACTTTTGTTGTAGGGTTTTGTATCCAACGGTCTCTAAAGGTATAGCCTAGAAAGTCAAACTTTCTATATGGATACCTTAACTTGTATCTGCTATTGTTACAGTACACAATCTTCGTTTTATCTGGATGTAACGTAAGACAGCATTCAACAAATCGGGATTCTAGTTTCTCTCTAAGATCCATTGCTTCTCTCCTTGTTCTGGTATGTATTACACCATCATCGGCATATCTACACCAGTCTATAGCTGGATAGTTTCTTCTCATCCAGCTGTCAAATACATAATGCAGAAAAAGATTTGCTAATATTGGACTTATTACACCACCTTGAGGAGCTCCAGATATAGTCTCTTTTAAAGACCCATCTGGCATTTGCACTGGTGCTTTTATAAATCGTTCTATGTAAAGCAATATCCATTTTTCTTGGCATTGTTTTCTAACAGCTTTCATAAGAAGTTGGTGATTGATGTTATCAAACAATCCCTTGATATCAAACTCTAGTACCCAGCTTCTGAGCCAACATCTCTCACGTGTCACAGCTAGCGCATCTATTGCAGATTTACCAGGTCTGTATCCGTAAGAGTCTTTGTCAAAGATAGGATCTATCTTTGGTTCAAAAACTAGCTTTATTACCGTTTGAGCTATTCTATCGCTTATAGTAGGAATGCCTAAATATCTTTCACCGCCGCTTTTCTTCGGGATTGCTACCATCCTCACAGGGGAAGGGAAGTAGCTACCAGAAGAAAGTCTATTCCAAATCTTATAAAGATTAGATAAAAGATTTCTTTCAAAATCTTTTATTGTCTGTAAATCTACACCACTGCTGCCAGAGTTTGCTTTAACTTGTCGCCAAGCTTCAAACACCAGCTGCTTTGGTATGTTGAACTGTTTTGCATATTCCATAAACTTCCTCCTAATAAAAACTTTAGTTGAGTAAATAAATATACTGCTTGATGCAATCCCTTGGCTCCACTTCCATTACAGAAGCTTCAACGCTACTACGAATTGCTCCGCCCCAATACGCTTTGCATTAGTACTCTTATCCTTGTAGGGTCAATTCTACTTGGAATTCTCCTTTAGCATCAAAGCATTGGTTCCTGTAGTTCCATATATGAGCCTAAAATAGAGTCACGCCATCTATACACCGGACACCATCTATGCAGTAATCTGGTAACTCATAGATCTTTATCACAAGAGATGGAAAAGCTCTTGTTTTGGATGTCACTACTTCTTATCGACGCCTCAACAATGATTCACTTACGTTCGTCTCTCTATTTTATACTTGCCAATTTCAAACATTGACTTTTCTTTTAATGCTCGCCACTATATTCCTTAGACTATAATAACTTAAAAGTAGTTTGGATTCTGCTCCAGAAAGCCGAATCCGAAGGGCCGTCCTTCATCTCATACATAGCTTTCGAAGAAGTTAGCAGTAAAAAAAAACTTCCTCTTTTATCTACAGCGCTCTTTCCATAACCTTTATTATGCAATCGGTTTTAAGCACTTTCTTCTCAACTCTTTTTCAACATTTTTATTATTTTTGGGAAGTCGGGTTTAGGATAGATATGGCACAAAATTGAGCTAACTTTGTCGTTTTCAAATTTTTAATTTAAAAGTGGAGTAAATAATCCCCTAAACCCTAAAATTCACTCTAGTCTATATTATCTGACTTTGCAACTGCTTTGTAATCCAAAAAATATCAGTTTGTATTTGCGCTAAACACCCATAAAAAGCCGCTCTTTTGAACAAGATAATTCTCAATCTGTAAAAAAGTAGAATTGTATTTTTTATTCAAAACCTTGTCATATCGTTTTAAACAATTGTCAATCCAATTAAGCAAATCCTTCTTATAGCTCTCATATTCAGAGTTTGCTACTGATACTCTGTTGACTCAGAAGCAACTTCAATCTTAGTTTCTTCAGGGACTTTGGTCCTAGTGCTCAGGTATTCTTTAAGAGTTGTTGTACATAAAGACTCTATCATTTGATGATATTAAATCTTCTCCCTGTTCTAATTGTATTGCAATATTGTATCCTTTTGCTCTGAAAGTATTAATTCCTCAGCATTATTTGAAGAACTTTTTAGTATTTTCTCAAGTTAATTTTACCTAGATTCAGCAATTTAAAATTTCTTTTATTTGCGCTTGCAATCTGTTAGTTCCGAGCTTGGTACCCAAACTTTATATCCTTAGAATAAATATTTACTAGCAAGTCTTAGAATAGACTATCATGATATTCAATAGTTTCCCCTACAAGATTTAGAAAACCATCAGCAATTTCCTCGATATCATTGTGCTCTGTGTAGAGTACAAGAAAGTTTTGGCCAAAGCTCGATTTACAGTGCTGCTTCAGTGTATTATACACCAAACGTTTATTATCAATATCAAGGGCAGCAGTTGCCTCATCTAGAATCAACACTTTACATGATGATATCATTGCTCTAATAATTCCAATTTTTTGTTTTTCTCCACCACTGAGACGTTGATTCCAATCAATACTATTATCATCTAATTCATTTTCACTAATCACATTTGATATCAATCTAAAGTGAGACAACAACCTTATAATGTGTTGATAGAATGTTGCTTTATTTGGTAATAATTCATGAATCTCATAATATATCCTATACTCTTCTTGTATAAGTGGTGAATTAATTGATACCTCATTACCTCTTACATTAGGAACATTTTCTTCACTAGCATAAAAGTTTGTTGGATCATCAGGATACGTCAGAATCGACATCAAAGATCCAGGTGGAATGAATGAATGTTGAGGAATAAACATTATACGATCTTCAGACCAAATAGGAAAGCTTACCGTACCATCAACATATTGTGCATGCCCGGTGATTGCTTTTAAAAAAGAAGATTTTCCTATCCCGGAAGCTGCACAAATTCTGTATATTTTTCCTGCATCAATTTCTAGAGTAACTTGTTTAAGTATCGTTTTCTCTGGTGTCATTTCTGTGGCAGGATAAATAATTGTTAAATCATTCACCACTAATTTGTTACCTTGTTCTAGAAAATTTATCTCTAAATTTGAATTTTGGTTTGATATTTCTTTACAATGTTTAAAAATTGTGTCAAAAGCTTTCAACTCAAGAATATTTAATTTAAGTGATAAAGAATATCAAAAAATGAGGACAGCTGCCTTTAAAATTTTAGAAGCAGTTGGTATAGAAACTGGTGGTACTAATGTACAATTTGCAATTAACCCTAAAAATGGTAGAATGCTAGTAATAGAAATGAATCCTAGAGTTTCCAGATCGTCTGCACTCGCTTCTAAAGTAACTGGTTATCCAATTGCTAGAATTGCAACGAAACTTGCTCTTGGTTATACGTTAGATAACTTAGAGAACAAACTATTAGGAAAATCTATTCCTGCCTCATTTGAGCCTACAATAGATTATGTAGTTACCAAAATACCTAAGTTTAATTTTGATAAGTTCCCTAAATTATCTGGTATTTTGGGTATAAAAATGCAGTCAGTAGGAGAAGTCATAGGAATAGGAAGAAACTTTCAAGAGTCTTTAATGAAAGCAATATACGCTTTAGAGCTAGATGATATAGATATATTCAGGAAATTTGATACAAAAGATTTTCATAATAAATTATCTAGTAATTTTTATGATAGGATATTTTTTATATTTAAGGCTTTATATAATAATTTTACCGTTGAACAGGTATATAAAAAATCAAAAATAGATCCATGGTTTTTAGAACAAGTTAATAATATAGTAAGCTTCATTAAAGATAAAAAATTTAAGTTAGACAAAGAATCTATTTATTACGCTAAAAGGCTAGGATTAAGTGATAACCAAATTTCAAAAATAATAAATGAGACAGAAAAAGAAATAAAGGATTATAGAAAATTAAATAATATCATACCCACTTATAAGAAGATAGATACGTGCTCAGGAGAATTTAAATCAGAAATTAACTATATGTATTCTACATATGAAGATGAATGTGAGGCGTGTCCAAGCAAAAAGAAAAAAGTAATAATAATTGGCAGTGGTGCAAATAGAATAGGACAAGGAATAGAATTTGATTACAGCTGTGTACATGCTGTAATGGCTGCAAAAGAATTAGGTTACGAAACAATAATAATAAATAGTAATCCCGAAACGGTCTCTACTGATTTTGATGTCTCAGACCGTCTTTATATAGAACCAGTTACAACAGAACATGTACTAAATATAATAGAGTTAGAGAAACCTATAGGCACTTTTTTTCAATTTGGTGGACAAACATCTATTAATGTTTTAAGAGATTTATCCTCATATGGAGTGAATGTACTTGGTACTAATTATAGAACAATAGATTTATGTGAAGATAGAATAAAATTTAAAAGCTTTTTAAACACTCTGAATATAAAGCAAATAAATTCTGTATCTATAAACAAAGAAGATAAGGTTTTAAGTAAGCTAGAAGGAATTAAATTTCCTATAATAGTAAGACCTTCTTATGTAATTAGTGGCTCTTCAATGAAAATCATGCAAGATTACGATAGCTTAAAAGAGTATTTACAAAAAGCTGTGAAAAATAATCAATTATATCCAATTTTAGCAGAAGAATATTTAGAGGGCTTTAAAGAAATTGAAGTAGATGGTATATGTGATGGAAAAAATATATTTATTGCTGGTGTTATGGAACAAATAGAACCAGTTGGTATACACTCTGGTGATTCATGTTGTATTTTTCCTTCATTTTCTATTGTAGAGGAAGTAGAAAAATTTATTATTGAGATGTCAAGGATGATTGTCAGTCGGTTGAATATTTTGGGATTGTTCAATATTCAATTTGCCGTAAAAGATGAAGAGGTATATGTAATAGAGGTAAATCCCAGAGCATCAAGAACTGTACCTTTTCTATCAAAATCTTTAGGTATACCTTTAGCTAAAATTGCTACTAAATCGATATTGGGCATTTCTTTAAAAGAACAGAGAGTATTCGATATAAAAAAACCAAAGTTTTATTCTATGAAAATGCCAGTATTCAGCGATGTCTTATCTCAAGATAAAATTAATACAGGCCCAGAAATGCTTTCTACCGGAGAAAATATGTTTGTTGATAGAAATTTTAATAATATAATTAAAAAATCAAAAGGATTATTACTTGACCCTATTAACCTTCAAGAAATATATTCATCACAATGAAAAAGGAGATACTAAGACAAAACTAGATAAATTTGATGCTTCATAAAGACAATTTATAAAATGAGGCGAAACAGGCTGAATACTCTTGCTTAGAGAGACGATTAATCAGGAAAAATGAAATTAGACTTTTTTATTTCATTCCTTAGCATCCAACGTATTATTCCAACGCATGCATAGAATAATGCAGTATGACAAGTTTTTACGCTCCAGGCATTTTTTCAACAGATGGTACAACAAGGGCAACAATTACTAGAGTCCCCTACTAATTCAGTATCCGGTTTTTCTACAACAGATTTATTATCTATAGAATCGTAGTGACTATTGTGAGCATGAAAGAGTAACGGGCTTGTTATTGAAGATTGTGTAAAGATTTTATCTTCACCTCCTTCTTCCATTATGAGTTTTGTTTTTTCTGCTCTTTTGGGTATAACTTCTTCTATTTTAACCTCAAGTTTCTCTTCATTATCTTCTACGCTTGCTTTTTTTGGAGAAACAATCAGCACACTGGTTCTAGATACACTTCTTTCAATAATATCGTCACTTTCTAATGATTTTTGTGGGTGTATCTCAATATTACAAATACTCCCTAACAATTCTTGTATTGTTACAACTCCTGTTTCGGTTAATTTATTGTTATGAAGGGTGATTTTCATATTACCAGAATATTCTGATCCTAATACAGCTGTTGATATCACTTCCGACCCTACATCACTTATTTCATTAACATGAAGTGCTAGTAAACTCATTCTTTTGCCATTACTATTAATCAACTGAGCAATTGCATCTGCTCCTGTATCGTCTATGTTATTATTAGAAAGGTCTAAAGTTATTAGCCTTTGACAGCATATTAATCCTTTGACAATAATGTTTAGTACATCACTTGACATATGCGTCCCTTGAAAATTAACACGTTGCAATAATTTGCTTATTTTAAATGTCTCTACTAAAGTACTACACAACATAGGATCCCAATCTATAACTTGATTACTAAGATCAAGTTCCATACATCTTCCTTCAGATGCTACAAATTCTTGTATAGTTCTAGAGACTCTATTATTATTTTGTTTTGACATTAGTAACCCTTTTTTAATTTATATTATTATTTTAGTTAAAGTTTAATCAAGAGCTTGAAGCAATTTGATTATAGTTTCTTGTAATTTATTACCAGCTTGTAACGCTGCGATACTGCCACTTATACGATTTATTTCCTCCACTAATTGTTGAGAGGTTAAAACATAATCTGTTTTTAAATACGAATCTACAACCTGCTGAATAACATTATTTTTAGATTTAAATATACTTAATATTTCAACTATATTAGATTTTTGTCTTGCTAGGTCAGATTCTATTATTCTAACAGCGGATAATGCTGATAGAATAACTTCTTGAGCTGACATACGTTCAATAGATGTTGCTAAACTTATCGACTGAATATCACGAAGCAACCTTATTAATTCATCTCGATCCTCTGGGTCTACTAGGCTATTCTCAATATTTTGCTGTTCAGCTCCATGTAAAGTAGCATGAAAACTATCATAAGAAAGAAAAACATTTCTGGCTACTGCTCCCCCCACCCTTTCTATTTCTTTAGCAATTGCCGTTATATCTGTAATATCCGATACATTTTCTCTTCTCACTTGGTCTATAACATCTTCAATTACATCAGCATTAACACCGTGTGCCATATGCAATTTTACCCTTAATGCGTTGGTATATCCAACTTCAAGTACATCATTTATTCTTGGAATATCATTATCAAAGTTTAGAAAAAACTTGTTACCATTTCTGGCTACCTCTATTGCTCGAGATAATTGTTCTTCATCTAAATTATATGCATCAGCTTGTGTAAAATTTACCCTTGTTAACACTGCTTCATCCAAGGCTTCTTGCGTTTCATAACCACCAACTCTTCCTAATTCTGCTCCTAAATATTTATTTAAAGCGTTGGCTGCATTATTTCTAAATAAATTATCCTCTAATTTTTCTATACGTATAGAGACGGTTTCCGTTGCCCCTATACCCACTTGTATGTCAGCATTTAATCCGTCTTTTAACAAAGCCTTGCCATCAAAATTAGCACTCTTAATGATGAGGTTTATATTTTGTATTTTTTCATTTAAGTTTTTCTGTAATATTTCCAATTTATCAGAAGATACTATTTTTGCCTTGGTAACAATACACAGGCATTGAGTTAACTCCGAAATTATAGAAGATAAACTGTTATTAGCAACTAGAACCAAATTAAATCCATAGCTCAATCTTTTGGTAACGCTTCTAAAGAATATATATTCATCTAATAAACCACTACCTAAAGAAAAACTTATCGGAGTAATAAGTTCATTTTGCCCCGTGTTTATACTGTTATTCAAATAACGTACATTCAAACAAGCATTATTTACCTCACTAGCCACATACTTTGTTAAACTATTTTGTAATGCTACTACCATAGTGAATTCACCTCGTATTCATCGCTTGCTAATCATAACTGCTCTTGAAGTGTTTGTAAATAATGTCTTGTTCTTTGCTATTTTCACTTCATCTCTTCGACTTGTCATAAGTTATTATATCAATTTAATCCTCCTCTGCTTAATCTGAACTCAAGCTCACTCTTACCAACTGCACCGGTAACCATGTTATCTTTATCGATTTTGTGATACTCGTCACCCAGCAATATCAATTCGTGGTTTTATTCATAGTATTCTTCTACAAAACCTATGTTTTGCGCAAGATTTCAAGCTCTAACTTACCATGCAGATGCCCTTTGTGTTAAGCATCAATTACTCTCGTTTCTTTGTTTTGCGGTAGATTATATTTTCTTAGCACTACAAAGTCTACTTTTTCTATGTTATCTAGTTTATATCTTTTGCTCTCTTTTTGATTTGCACCAAACTCCTCTACTGTCTGTGACATATGATACTTAATAGCCTTTGCAGAGCAGTTTCTTATTTCTTGCGCGCCATCTATCTTTAATACATCATTAAAATCACCTTCTTTGAGCAACATTAATACCTCTACAAATGCTTCCCTTTGCTCAAACTCTTCCTTAGCAGCAGCAATTGTCTTAGAGGTTATACTGTTTTCTCCATCATTATCGCTGGCTACTATTATTTTTCCTCTTGCTCTCGCTGATAATTTCGAATATTACTTATTCCTGGCGAGCATAGAACGTTCAGTGTTACTTTGTGATTATGCTCATTACCTATTTTGTCATTTATCTCGTTACTTAAAACTTATTTGACTCATAACACCCTCTCTAAGCGTTTTGCTGTAATAGTTACACCGTTGCTCTTATCTTTAATACTGTTCTTATGATGATCATTACTAAAATGCACAAACTAATCACTGATTTTACCAAATGACTTCTTAACTAACGCTAAATCAGCTTTCTTAGCAGTATTCTTATCAATCAGTATCTACTGACTACCCGTAGTCTCAGCTTCCTTATTACGTGCAAATACTATTTTGTAAGTTAACTTTATAAATGCAAATACAAGAACTGTTGAAAAAAGAATCGCCTTGCTGCAGAAGAAATGCATCTTAAATTAAAAAAACACAGAGCTCGTACTCGTCATTTAATTGAATTAGGTGGTCTGGTTGTAAAAACTGACTTTCATTATTTACTTACTAATACTCTATATGGGACATTATTATCTCTTTCCGAAAAACTCGATAAAGATAATAACATCAGATACAAATTTAATGTACAGCTAGACGTTTTGGCATTGACGAATCATTTACCAAAACTTTTGTAGATATGTTTGCTCAGAGCTCACAAGAATTAATTGCCTCAAGTCAGTCTGTTAAAACAGAACAGATTGGTGAGTTTAAGTTTTTAGCACCCTTTCCTCAAAGAACTACCATCACAACAATATCGCTCTTGCTAGAGCTGCAAAACGTAATATAATTCACTTTAAGCCAATTGAAGATTTAACTAAAATCGTTTTGTAGGATAAACATAAGTTGTAAATTATGAAAACCATTACTGCCAATGATCTTAAAAATTATTTAGATCAGGATTCTGTGCTACTAATTGACGTAAGAGAGCCAGCTGAACACAGAACAGAGTCTATTGACAATTCCTGCCTTATACCTCTTGCAGAAATTTCTGTTGAAAAGTTGCCCTCAAGATAACGCCCTATTGTTATTCATTGCCGTTCTGGAAAGAGAAGCTCTGAGGCGTGTAAAAAGCTTTTAGTACAAGATCCAACATTCGATCTTTATTCATTAGAAGGAGGCATTATTGCCTGGAAAGAGGCTGGTTTTAATATTAAACAATCTGGTAGTAATATACTTCCTCTTGATCGTCAAACACAACTTACAGCAGGCATTTTAGGGTTCTCTGGGGTTATATTAGGTACTTTTGTA
>Ga0209572_1002057_pt1 | contig 10429 bp, 8 predicted proteins | sample EBPBio232012_DNA_FD_185867 | JGI IMG/M metagenome (GOLD analysis project Ga0209572, IMG submission 185867) | Wastewater treatment Type I Accumulibacter community from EBPR Bioreactor in Madison, WI, USA - Reactor 1_1/23/2012_ DNA (SPAdes)... | ecosystem: Engineered > Bioreactor > EBPR >...
ACGGCTTTCAGGACGTGGCAATCATGTCCTATGCGACGAAGTTCGCATCTGCCTTCTACGGACCATATCGCGAGGCGATCGGCACACAGGGCCTGCTGAAAGGCGACAAGAAGACCTACTACATTGACCACGCCAATTCCGACGAAGCCGTGCGCGAGGCCGAGCAGGACCTGGCCGAAGGCGCGGAGATGATCATGGTGAAGCCCGGCCTGCCCTATCTGGACATCATCCGGCGGCTGAAGGACGAATTCCGGATGCCAACCTTCGCCTATCAGGTGTCTGGCGAATACGCGATGATCGAGGCGGCGGCTGCAAATGGCTGGCTGGATGGTGAAAAGGCGATGATGGAGTCGCTGGTCGCCTTCAAGCGCGCCGGCTGCGATGGCATCCTGACCTATTTCGCACCGCGCGTGGCCGAAATCCTCAAACGCGGATGATTTCCCGGCTACTCATGATTGCAGCCGGGCTGAGCGGGGCGGCGGGCATTGCCACGGCTGCAGCAGCGGCACATGCCGATGCATCAAACCTGTCGGCATCGTCGACGATGTTTCTCGCCCATGCGCCTGCCCTGCTCGCGATTGGACTGACCGGCAGCGAGCGAACCCGCGTGATCGACTATGCAGGTCTCGTCCTGCTCGCGGGCCTGATATTGTTTTGCGGTGATCTCCTCGCGCGGCAATATCTGGGCGGAAAACTCTTTTCATTTGCAGCCCCCACAGGAGGTTTCCTGATGATCGTCGGCTGGCTGGCAGTCGGTGCGGGCTCCCTCGCATCAAGACGTTGAACCCGGCCGCAAAACGCCCATCTATCAACCAGAACGCGCGAACAGCGCAGGAGACGATTGAGACGATGGAACAGAACGCACAGATAATTGAAGCTACGCCAAAGCGGCTTGATGATGCGCGTGCATTTGAAGGCGTGCTGACACGGCGCGTGGTCGCCTTCCTGATCGACTATCTGTTCATCGGCCTGCTGATCCTGCCTGTCGGCCTGATCATTGCAGTGGCGGGCTTGCTGACATTTGGGCTCGGCTGGCTGCTATTTGCGATCATCGGTCCGCTGGTCGCCCTGTCCTACATTGCACTAACGCTTGGCGGCGAGCGGCAGGCAACGCCTGGCATGCGCATTGCCGGCGTGCGCATGGAAAGACTCGATGGCCGCTCGATGGACGGGCTTCTCGCAGTCGTCCACACGGTCATGTTCTGGGCATTCAACACCTTGCTGACGCCTCTCATCTTGCTGGTGAGCTGGTTCACCGAGGGCAAGCGCACCCTGCACGACGTGCTGCTCGGCACATTCGTGGTTCGCGACGATGGGCCTGCATCCTGATTTTGCTTGACGTTTTCATGTCCGGCGCGACAAGCTTGGCGAAACCACGGAAGCCTATTATCGCTCCATGACGCAGCATACGGCTCAGTCGCCGCAGTTCTTTCTGACGGCGCCATCCCCCTGCCCCTATCTGGAGGGGCAGCTGGAGCGGAAGGTGTTTACGCATCTGGTCGGCGACCGCGCGCCGGAGATGAATGACCTACTCACTCAGGGCGGGTTCCGCCGATCGCAAAACATTGCATATCGGCCTGCCTGCGAAAGCTGCCGGGCATGCGTGTCGGTGCGCATTCTGGTCGACGAATTCAAGATGACGCGCAATATGCGCAAGGTCGTGCAGCACAATTCGGACCTGATTGGCGCGCTGCACGATGCAGAGCCGTCAACTGAACAATATTCGCTGTTCCGCTCCTATCTCGACGCGCGCCACAACCGCGGCGGGATGTCGGATATGTCGGTCCTCGACTATGCGATGATGGTGGAAGACACCCATGTCGACACCAAGATCATCGAATACCGAAAGCGTGGGCCTGACAGTTTCATCACCGGCAAGGGCACGGGCGAACTGATCGCGGTTGCCCTGTCGGACAAGATGGCCGACGGCATGTCGATGGTCTACTCCTTCTATCGGCCGGAACTTGCGGACCGGTCGCTTGGCACTTTCATGATCCTCGATCATATCGCCCGCACGCGGGCCATGGGCCTGCCCCATGTCTATCTCGGCTACTGGGTCAACGGCTCGCGCAAGATGGACTATAAGGTCCGCTTCACGCCCCAGGAACATCTCGGACCGAAAGGCTGGGATCGATTCGACGGACCAGCTGGCTGACCGGCTGGTCCCTGGGAGAATTTGGGGCCAATTCCTTGTCGCAGCAATCAGGTGATCACATCAGAGGCTTGCTTCTCGCCACTGTTGGCGGGCTGGCGCTGACGGTCGACATTCCGCTGATCCGCCTGTCCGGAGGCGATACCTGGTCCATCCTGTTCGTTCGCAGCATGGTTACGGTCATTGCAGCGATCATCATGTGGTCGGTCTGGCGCATGTTCAGCAAGAATGCGCCAGCGCTCATACCGGGCAAGGCGGGTATTGCGGTTGCTGCGCTCTATGGATTCAGTTCGATCGCCTTCATGACAGCCGTCTACAACACGTCGACCGCAAATCTCGTGTTCATCCTTGCGTTCAACACGGCGTTCGCGGCGCTGCTGTCGTGGGTCTTTCTCAAGGAACGTCCGGCTGTGCCGACACTGATTGCGATCGCGGTAATGATCATCGGTGTCGCAATCATCGTCTGGGATTCCTTCGGCACCGGCAATCTGTTCGGTGACGCGATGGCACTACTCTCAAGCTTGCTGATCGCCTGCGCCATCACCGTGTCACGGGCAAGCGGGAAGGACATGGGTTTCACGCCACTGGTCGGCGTTTTCTTGCCAGCCATCATCGCGCTCGGTTTCGTCGCCGAAGGCGGCTACCGCATCGACCATCCATGGTGGATCATCTTCAATGGCGCGATCATCATGCCGGTCGCCTTTTACTGCCTGGGTACCGCTCCGCGCTATATTTCCGGCGCAGAAGTGGCCATGTTCTACCTGCTCGAAACCGTGCTTGCGCCTGTGTGGGTGTGGATGATCTTCGCCGAGACCCCCAGCCGCAACAGCCTGATCGGCGGCGCAATCCTGATCGCGGCGCTGGTGGCGCACTCGATATGGCAATTGATGGACGGACGACGCAGGAAACGCGCCAGTGCCGATATTGCGTATCCGCTTTGAATCGGTCCATTCCAGTCGAGCCAGCAACCTCTTTGAAACCAAGTCGACGGAAAAGGTGATGGCGCGCTTGCACCTCTAGTTACTCGAGGTTCTAGACATCTGCCGCATGGATACGCAGCAAAACCGTCAAACCGGTGACACCCCACTCGACGTTCTGGTTATCGGTGGCGGCCAGGCAGGTCTCGCGGCGGGATATCAACTTGCTGCCGAGGGGTTGCGGTTTCAGATCGTTGATGGAGCAGACCGTATCGGTGCAAGCTGGCTTCTGCGATATGAATCGCTGCAGCTTTTTACGCCTCGCGCGTACAGCGCTTTGCCTGGACGCACGATGGACGGGGATCAAGACGGCTACCCGAACCGGGCGGAAATGGCGCAATATCTCGAAAGCTATGCGGCAAAGCTCCCCATCCGGCTGGGCACCAAGATAGTTGAGCTCGTCAAATCCACATCCGGAACCTTTGTCGCGCGTACATCAGTTGGCGACAACATCGTTGCATCACAGGTCATTGTGGCAACAGGCTCCTTCCAGACGCCCATTGTCCCCGACTATGCGACACAGATGAACATCCAACAGCTGACACCGGAAACCTATCGCAACCAGTCGACATTTTCCGGCAACAGAGTTCTTGTCGTCGGCGACGGCGCCAGTGGGCGCGACATTGCGCTTGAATTGGCGCGAGCGGGTCGCAACGTGATGCTGTCCAGCGGCAAGCCGCGTCGGCTATTTCCAGAAACCGTTCTTGGGAAAAGCATCTGGTGGTGGCTCGACAGGTTCGGCCTCATGAAGGTCGGGCCAAACTCCCTGATTGGCCGACGCATGAAGGCCTTCGATGCGTTTCCAGACCGCGGCCGCAGCATTGCTGCGATGAAGGCGGAAGGGATCGAAATTGTCGCCCGCACCGTTGGCGGAGATCGGAATATTGTTCGCCTTTCCGATGGGACGCACCGAGAGGTCGACGCGATCATCTGGTGCATCGGCTACGGGGACGACACTGAATGGATGAAGGCGCCAGGCGCAATCTCGTCTGGCAGATTTGCCCATGAACGGGGCCGCTCGCCTGTAGATGGCCTATTTTATGTCGGTCGGCCCTGGCAGCGAAATCGAGCATCCGGGCTGGTCATGGGCGTTGGTGATGACGCGCGGGAGATCATCGGCTACATAGCCGGCCGGAATCAGCGGCGACGACCGACCGACTGAAATATGAAGACATGATGTGCAGGTACGGCCGCGCATCCAACAACAAGAGCCAGACAATGAGCCGACTTTTCGCCGGTGTCGACTTCGGCACGACCAATTCAACTGTTGGCCTGGCAGCACCCGGCGCCGCCCCTGCCCTGATCCCGGTCGAGGGCAACGAGGTTACAATCCCGTCTGCGATGTTCTTCAGCCTTGAAGACAGCCGCGTGCATTTCGGCCGCGCCGGCGTTCATCAATATATGGAAGGCGTCGACGGTCGCTTCATGCGGGCGCTAAAATCGATCCTCGGCTCGTCGTTGATGAAGGAGACGACGCTGGTCGGGCGCGACCGCCTCACCTTCCAGCGGCTGATCGGCCGTTTCCTCGGGCATCTGCGGCAAAAGCTGGAACAGCAGCCGGGCGGAAATCCCGACCATGTGATGTTCGGCAGGCCCGTGTTCTTTGTCGACGGCGACGACAAGGCTGACCGCGCCGCACAGGATCAGCTTGCTGAGGCTGCGCGCGCCGAAGGGTTTCATCACATCGAATTCCAGTTTGAGCCGGTCGCCGCCGCGATGCATTTCGAGCGTTCGCTGACGCGCGAGGCGCTGGCGCTGGTTGTCGACATTGGCGGCGGCACGTCCGACTTTTCGGTCCTGCGCCTGTCGCCGGAGCGCGCGAATGCAGCGGATCGGCGATCCGACATTTTGAGCACATCGGGCGTTCATGTCGGCGGCACCGATTTTGACCGCTGGCTGTCGATTGCCACCGTCATGCCGCAACTTGGGCTTGGCACCATGACGAAGGACGGCAAGCGCCATCTGCCGGTCTGGTATTTCAATGACATGGCAACCTGGCACCGGATCAACCAGCTCTACACGCCCAAGGTTGAGCGCGACATTCACGCGCTGATGCGTGAGGCCGCCGAGCCGGAAAAACTTGCACATTACCAGCATCTGATCGACCACCGCTCCGGCCATCGCCTCGCCGCGCAGGTGGAAAAGGGCAAGATCGAGCTGACCGACGCCGAAACCGCGGTCATCAGCCTCCGGGAGCCCGGACTGTCTCTGTCGGTCCCTGTCACGCGCGGTGAGTTTGAGGCGGCAAGTGCCGATCTCGTCAGGCGCATTGACGAGGCGATCGCCGAGGCATTGCAACAGGCCGGCGTTGTCGCAGACGACATCGACACAGTGATACTCACGGGCGGTGGCGCGCTTGTGCCACTGGTGCGCGCAGCTGCCACCGCGCCCTTTGCGAACGCGACAATCGCGCAATCTGACCGGTTCGGCTCGGTCGGACTTGGGCTCGCCGTCGATGCAGCACGGCGGTTTGGCTGATCAAGTCAGGAGCCGAAGCGGCCTGTCCGGGGGAACCCTTTTGGCGCCATGCGGCCAGCGGCAGCGCGGTCACCCATCCATTCACCCAGTTCGTCGCGCGTCTTGGTGAAGGTGCGGTCGGCCGAATCCAGCCATGTCAGCCCCTCGTCCATCGCAAATGTCTTAACGTCCGCGATGCCACCATCCTTGTAACGCTGTAGTCGCACGCCCTTGCCGCGCGTCATTTCCGGCAATTGGTCAAGCGGGAAGACGAGCAGCTTCCGGTTCTCGCCTGCCACCGCGACATGGTCGCCAGACACGAATGTGAGGCGCGCCGCTTCGTCAGGCGATTTGACGTTCATGATCTGCTTGCCCTTGCGGGTGTTTGCAACAACTTCCTCTTCGGGCACGACAAAGCCATAACCCTCATGGCTGGCGATCAGCAGCTTGCGACCCGTCTCGTGCACGAAGGCGGTGATGATGTCCTGATCATTTTCCATGTCCACAATAATGCGGATCGGTTCGCCATGGCCGCGCCCGCCCGGCAGGCGGTCAGCTCCGATTGTGTAGAATTTTCCACCGGTCGTGAACACGATGATGCGATCGGTCGTCTGGGCATGGAAGGCGAGTTTGAGCTTGTCGCCTTCCTTGAAGGCAAGTGTCGAGAAGTCGGCCATGTGGCCGCGCATTGCGCGCAACCAGCCCTTTTCCGACACGACAATCGTGACCGGTTCCTTTTCCACCATCGCGTGGTGGATGTCGCGGTCGTCATGTTCGGGGGCATCGGCAAAGGTAGTGCGCCGCTTGTTCAGCTTTTCGTCCTTGGCAGGCGAGTAGCGGTCGCGTGTCTGTTCAACCTGCCAGCGCACTGCCTTCCATTGCCTGGCCTCCGAGGCCAGCAATTGCTCGATCTGGTTCTTTTCCGCCGTGAGCCCATCGAACTCCTTGCGGATTTCCAGCTCTTCCAGCTTGTGCAATGCGCGCAGCCGCAGATTGAGGATAGCTTCCGCCTGCGTGTCGGTCAGTTCAAAGCGTGCGATCAGTTCTTTCTTCGGCTCATCCTCGAAGCGGATGATGCGGATCACCTCATCGATGTTCAGATAGACGATCAGAAAACCGGCGAGGATTTCGAGACGACGCTCGATCTCGGCCAACCGGTGGCGCGAGCGGCGCACCAATACCTCTTTCCGGTGGTCAAGCCATTCCTGCAGCACGGCCTTCAGCGACAGGACGTTTGGCACCCTGCCCCGCGAGAGCACGTTCATGTCGAGGCGGAAACGCACCTCAAGCTCGGTCAGCTTGAACAGGGATTCCATCAACAGCGCCGGCTCGACCGTGCGGCTCTTCGGCACCAGAACAAGCCGGATCTCCTCGGTCGATTCATCGCGCACATCGTCGAGAAGCGGCAGCTTCTTGTTGATCAGAAGGTCGGCGATCTTTTCGACCAGCTTCGACTTCTGAACCATGTAGGGGATCTCGGTCACTACGATGACCCAGGTGCCCCTACCCTGATCCTCGCTGATCCAACGGGCACGCAATCGGAACCCACCGCGACCAGTCTCGTAGGCTTCCAGGATCGAAGCGTGGCTGTCGACGACGATGCCGCCGGTCGGAAAATCCGGCCCCTGCACCAGCCCGTCTTCCGGCGTCTTCGACATCAGATCAGCAACCGACACCGAGCGATCATCAATCAGCTTCAGGGCAGCGTTGCACACCTCAAACGCGTTGTGTGGCGGGATCGACGTCGCCATGCCCACTGCAATTCCCGTCGAGCCATTGGCGAGCAGGTTCGGAAACGCACCCGGCAGAACGACGGGTTCCTCATTTTCCTCGTTGTAGGTCGGGCGGAAATCGACGGCGTCTTCGGTGATGCCTTCCAGCAGGTCGGTTGCCGCCACCGTCATCCGCGCTTCGGTGTAGCGCATGGCGGCCGGGCTATCGCCGTCGATGTTGCCGAAATTGCCCTGGCCGTCGACCAGTGGGTAACGCACCGAAAAGTCCTGGGCGAGACGCGCCAACGCGTCATAGATCGACTGGTCGCCGTGCGGGTGGAACTTACCCATGACGTCGCCGACGATCGCCGCGCTCTTGGAGAAGCGCTGGCCGGGGTCAAGCCTGAGCAGACGCATGGCGTGCATGATGCGGCGGTGGACCGGCTTCAACCCGTCGCGCACATCTGGCAGGGCCCGGTGCATGATGGTGGACAAGGCATAGGCGAGATAACGTTCTTCCAACGCCTTGCGCAGATCGACCGGCTCAATGCCTTCGCCATCGCCCGAATCGGGCGGATTTGCTGATTTTCCCATGCTCCGGGGTTAAAAGAGGGACGAATCCAACGCAAGCGGCATGAGACTGGAAGGGATCACACTCCCCTGTTCGTTAAATGGCCACAAGGGTAAGGTTTTCTCGACCATGACTACACGTTCGCGAGGTTAGCTCCGCACAATACTGGCGCAGCCGCGGATTTTCTGGTTTGAGCATGTCAACGCTTTTGAGGAGAACTGCCGATGATCCGTGTTTCGCGCACCGCCATTGCTTTCGCATTCATGCTTGGACTGCCGACTGCCGCGTTCGCAGAGGTGACGGCCGAAGAGATCGGCAATCGCCTGAACCAGACTCTGCAAGGTCAGGACTTCAAACTGATATGGGATTCCATTGAGGGTTCCGGCTCGGACTACACGCTCAAAGGCGTAAAGGTTGCCAATGAAGCCGTGCCGCAAGGCGTGGCACTGGGCGATGTGCAGCTATCGAACGTCACAGAGCTTGACGGCGGTGACTATCGCGTCGGCGATATGACGCTCCCAAATTGGCAGTTCGAACAGGCCGGCATGACCATTGCCATGAACGGGATGCGCGTCGGCGGGCTTCCCCTCGTGGCCCCCGGCAGCAGTGACCCTCTTGCCGGTTACCTGATTGGCGAAAGCATGCAGATGAAGGCGGTCACGATCTCCTCCGGCGGCAAGAACCTGTTCCTCATGTCCAACGTCAATGCCAGCTCCGAACGCAGCAATGAAGGGCGGGACCTCGCATATGTGACCACTGCCGAACAATTCAGCAGCGATTTGTCTGGCATTGAAAGCCCATCTACGAAGGCCATGCTTGAAGCACTGCAACTGCTGAAAATCGATGGCCGCATGTCAACACGGGGAACGTGGTCGCTTGAAAGCGGCATCGCCGAAATACAGCAATTCGACATCGATGTCGCCAATCAGGGCAAGATCAGCCTTGCGACCAAGATCGGCGGCTACACGGAGGAATTTCTCAAGAGCATGCGCGAATTGCAGAAGAATGCTGCCAACGCGACACCTGAACAGCAGCAGGCGCAAGGCATGGCCGCTCTTGGCTTGCTGCAGCAGCTGACGCTCGGCAGCGCCTCGGTCCGCTACGACGATGCCACTTTTGCGATGCGTGCTCTGGAGGTTGCTGCCGCCACGCAGAATGCGCGTGCAGCAGACCTCCCGGCAACCGCGCAGATGCTGGCGCCAATGATGCTTGGTCAATATCTGCCCGACGACATGGTGCAGCCGGTGACGGCTGAACTGGTCAAATTCCTGAAGGATCCGAAAAATTTCGAGATCAAAATCGCGCCCGCCCAGCCGCTTCCTATGATGATGTTGGGTGGCGTTGCGATAGACCCCAAGTCCACGATCAAGGCACTCAATCTGACCGTTACCGCCAACCAGTAATTGCAAAGAAAAAGGCGCGGCTACAAAGCCGCGCCTTTCTCCGTTTCACCGCCGTTTGGGCAGAGCTTACGGTTTCTTGGGCGGAATGACCCGCAGCGCCAGTTCGTTGAGCTGCGTCGGTGTTGCTGCCGAAGGCGCGTTCATTAACAGATCATAGGCCTGCTGGTTCATCGGGAACATGGTGATCTCACGCAGGTTCTTCGCGCCCAAGAGCAGCATCACCACGCGATCGACGCCGGCAGCCATGCCGCCATGAGGTGGCGCGCCATACTGGAAGGCGCGATAGAGGCCGCCAAAGCGCTCCTCGACCGTTTCGCGCGACAGGCCGACCATCTCGAACGCCTTGACCATGGTTTCGGGCAGATGGTTGCGGATGCCGCCTGATGCGATCTCGAAACCGTTGCAGACCATGTCGTACTGGAACGCCTTGATGGTGAGCGGATCCTGATTGTTCAGCGCATCGATGCCGCCCTGCGGCATGGAGAACGGGTTGTGCGCGAAGTCTATCTTCTTCTCGTCCTCGTTCCACTCAAAGAACGGGAAATCGACAATCCAGCACAGTTCAAACCGGTTGCGGTCAACCAGGTTCAGGTCTTCGCCTGCCTTGGTGCGCGCGTCTCCGGCAAACTTGTAGAACTTTGAAGGGTCGCCAGCGACGAAGAACGCTGCGTCGCCATCCTCAAGCCCAAGCTGCAGGCGGATCGCATCGGTGCGGTCCTCGCCGATATTCTTCGCGATCGGGCCTGCGCCCTCCATCTTGTCGCCTTCCTTGCGCCAGAAGATGTAGCCGAGGCCCGGCTGGCCTTCGCCCTGCGCCCAGGAATTCATGCGGTCGCAAAACGCACGGCTGCCGCCAGTCTTTGCCGGAATGGCCCAGACCTGCGCCTTCGGATCATTGGCCAGAATGCCGGCAAACACCTTGAAGCCCGAACCGCGGAAATGGTCCGACACATCCTGCATCTCGATCGGATTGCGCAGGTCCGGCTTGTCGGTGCCGTAGAGGCGGATCGCGGTGTCGTAGGGAATGCGGCGGAATTCCTGCGTCACCGGCTTGCCGTTGGCGAAGGCTTCGAAGACGCTGCGCATGACAGGTTCCATCGTGCCCAGCACGTCGTCCTGCGTGACAAAGCTCATCTCGAGGTCGAGCTGGTAGAATT
>Ga0209572_1002060_pt1 | contig 10425 bp, 10 predicted proteins | sample EBPBio232012_DNA_FD_185867 | JGI IMG/M metagenome (GOLD analysis project Ga0209572, IMG submission 185867) | Wastewater treatment Type I Accumulibacter community from EBPR Bioreactor in Madison, WI, USA - Reactor 1_1/23/2012_ DNA (SPAdes)... | ecosystem: Engineered > Bioreactor > EBPR >...
AATCTTGGTCTCAACCAATTGCTAACTGGGGACAAATCCTCAACCAATTTATCATTATGTTTGAAAATAGAATAATAACCTAAATCCTCAACTTACACACTTCGTGGGATAGTGTCATGCAATAAAATCATAGCGTAGTAGTTTCTTCCGTATCCTATCATTCTATGAAACACGCACTGCCTGTTATACTAATTCTATCCTGGCTGCTTAGCGTTCCAAAAATGCACTCGCAACTACCTTCAACAGATTTGCGGGCCTTTGACTACTCCAAAGCCGACAGCATAGCGTTGAATTTCCCAAAAGCGAAGTATAAATCATCCGCAGAGATTGTAGGTCCATTGATTAGTGGACTTCAAACAGAGCATGAACGTGTGCGCGTTATTTATCGTTGGATAACAGACAACATCACTTATAGCTATTCCAACCGCACCATTGACCCCAACAAAGTGTTGAAGAAGCGCAAGGCCGTGTGTATTGGATACGCTGTGCTGTTTAAAGAAATGCTGAAGAATGCCGGCATCACTTCTGAGATTGTGACAGGCTATACAAAAACGGAGATAAAGAATATTGGCATGAAACTGAAAAAGCCTGACCATGCATGGAATGCCGTTAAGATTAACCAAGAATGGTATTTGATAGATGTTACCTGGGCTGCTGGCCACAGAGATGCTAAAACAAAAAAGTTCAATAAGATGCATGACCCAGTCAATTTTCTCACACCTGCAGAAACATTTGTCAAAAAACATTTACCCGTAGAAGAGAAATGGCAATTGCTGGCTGAGCCGGTGAAGAAGAAAGACTTCATACGTGCGCCTCTCTACTACTCCGAATGGCTGAAGTGCGACTACCGAGACATCATGCCGGAGAAGGGCTTCATTAAACTTCGCATGAAGGATTCACTTGAAATAAAAATCAACTCCACATGCGAATTAAACGATATTCACCTCATGCTGGGAGATGAACGAAACATTTACCGGCCAAGAGTGGAAAAGCAAGGAAACAGCTATACTATAAAACATAAGTTTAGATTGTCCGGGACATATACGCTGATAGTCTTTGCGAATAGCTGGTCCATAGTGGCGTACAAGATTCATATTAAGGATTATGCCAATAAGTTGATTAATTGATTAATTGATTCAATAAAAACTTGCCTGTACAAGTCGATTGCGTTTTATTTGTCGGGTAATCCCTGTTGAATAGGGATAATAAATATTTTTTTCCTTCTAAAAACATAATCATATGCTAAAAGAATTTAAAGAGTTTGCCCTCAGAGGTAACTTAGTGGACATGGCCATTGCCTTTGTAATGGGTGGTGCCTTTGGAAAAATTGTAACTGCCTTTGTTGATGGCATGGTGATGCCATTGGTAGGTTTGCTTACGGCAGGTAAAGATTTTACAAAGCTTGTGTGGGAATTAAAGCCGGGTGCCAAAGAAATAATGGACGAAACAGGCAAGGTAACCACCGCAGCCGTTGAACCCGTAGCCATTAAATACGGTGCATTCATAACAGTTGCTATTGATTTCATCATTGTAGCTTTTGTTATGTTCATGATTGTAAAGGGTATCAACAAAATGAAGAAATCGCAACCTGAACCTGCTCCTGCCGGTCCAACCAACGAAGAGAAACTACTTATGGAAATACGCGATGCTTTGAAGAAATAAACGTCCTTATAAAGAACATAAATGAAAATGCCCGCGATGTTTGCGGGCATTTTTATTATCAAAACATGATTTGTGTATTCAATAGCCCTATATCCTATATGACTATAATCCTATTCTCCACTTATTAATGATGATGTCCACCGGGCCCATGAACGTGACCATGTGCAATCTCCTCGCCAGAGGCATCGCGTACGTCCATTACTTCAACTTTGAAGTTGAGTTCAACACCTGCTAAAGGATGATTGGCATCAACCGTAACATTGTCACCTTCTACTTTAGTAACTGAAACTACGATAGGATGACCACCTTCACCGGATGCTTGAAACTGCATGCCAACTTTTACATCTGCTCCACCAAAAGCTGTTAGCGGAACCTCTTGAACGGCTCTGTCATCACGAACACCGTAGCCTTTTTCCGGACTAATTTTCAATTCAAACTTGTCACCTTTTGCTTTACCCTCTAATCCTTCCTCCATACCTGGAATAAGATTGCCAAAGCCGTGTAGGTAAAAAAGCGGGTCTTTGCCTTCGCTTGAGTCAATTATTTCACCGGAGTTGTTGGTGAGGGTATAATGAATAGCTACTACTTTCTCTTGTTTAATCTGCATTCTAAATATTTTTTTTCAAAGGTACATCACGGCACTTGCTACTTAACCAGATATGTTTCCAACGGTCGTACGACCGGTCCAAAGTTGAAGGTTTGCGCAAGGGCAAATTCACCATCGGGAGTGCGTGCCCAAAAACGAGACATATCCCAAGGCGTAGGATTACCTTCATTATCCATTTCGTCCGGCTTACCGGGTTTGAGGAATAAGTCAGTCTTTTTTACTTGGCCTTTGTTATCTGTGAGCACTATGGAATAGGCAGGCATTACCCTATTCAATGAATCGCTGGAGTGTTGTTTCAATAAAGTCGTATATGACTCTACGTGCAATTTCTTGAAGCTCGTAAGAAAATTCTTGACCGCAAGTGAATCGAACTTCTCAATACGCTCTGCGAATGAACCAGAAGCATTACTATAGTTAGAGTAAAGCGAAATGTTGTTTCCTCCCTGGTATTTAACTTCAAAGGAAGAAGACGGATTAAGGTTATTAAAAATCTTTACCGAGTTGAACTCCAGTTTAGGATAATCATAAACCCCTGTGTAGCGCCATTCAGTTTCGTCCGCAAAGAAGCGCGTTGAAAGAAAACCGGTAAAACCTTCCATGTGCGTGATGTATGGCTCCTCACTCCTTCCAAGGCCGGGTATTTCCAATAACATGATAGTTCCTGTATGGTCAGGAGTAGCCACGCCCACATAGTAAATCTTTGCAGGTTTATCACCTCCCATGAATATCTCAGCGCGTTTGCCCGAAGTAGCTAATAGTTTGAGCATATTATCACGTGCACCATCACTTACGTTGCCTCTTACACGAATACGTTTAAATGTCTTGAGCAAAGTTTCGACAGCATCTTCGCGGGCAAAGTATTTATCATTGAGTTTCCAAAGTCGGGTGCCTGCCGTTCGCTCCACTTTAGCTACTCTCCCGAAGTGATCGGTGATGATAATCTTGTTGACTGCAGCAGTATCTTCTATGGTAAAGTCGGAAAGCGGCTTATCGGACAAGGTACTTTGCGAACTATTCTTATACACGTACCAAGCACCTGCACCAAGTATCAAAACTGCTATCAATAAAATGACATTTTTCTTCATAATAAATAAGGAGTGAACTAATACCTAGGCTTTGGCCCAAGTGCGCTTACGAATAATAAACTGAATAAAGCCAAACACAGCTATCACCAACAAAGGCAATGCGGTATTGGCTGTTTGTATGGCTTTTCTATCTGACTGAATAATCGCAGCGTCCAGCTGACGAAGCTCGATTGTACGCGAACGAACACTAATAAGCGCCTGGTCGTCCATCAGGTAATTCATACAGTTCATCAAGAACTCTTTGTTGTCATAAATAACGCGCTTGAATTGCGGGTCATAGCCAAGTGCATAAGGACGGGGCTTCTCACCTCTGAAGTCAACCATGTTATAAGGCACATCGCCATCAGAGATGACTATCATCTTGGTTGGACGGCTTTTTTCCTGATAAGCAATATCTGCATCTTGCCTTATCTGGACAGGCACATGGTCTTTGAAAGCACTAGGAAATTTTCCTTCCATAATGATACCCATCATACGATGCGGCTGGTTGCCTGTGCGGAAATATTCCTGATTGAAACGCAATAACTCGAGATTGACGCGCACCGGTGCACGCAATTCTTTGCTCAACTCTGAACTATATAGCAACGGAATTTTAACGATATCCGGATTCTGATTTACTGTATCCAAACTGCCGGCAAACTCCAACTTAATTGGATCGAGATTGCTTGTAATAGGATGAGGATTGTTGGGAGAAAGCATCAACGGAGCATAATAGTTCGTTCGCTCAGTATAGGAGCGTTGTGTACCCATAGGACCATTGTCCAAAATGATAGGCGCTCCTTGAAAATCTATTACCAATGAACGATTGAGCCTTACGCCATATTCAAACAACATTTCATACAGCCCGTTTTCGTTGCTTGCAGCCATTACCATATCAGAAGTACGCAAGCTGTCCATATTTATCTTAAGGGCATCCAGCATCCAAAGGACCTTACCTCCGTTCATGATAAACTGATCAATTACAAACCTGTCTTTATCATTAATTGCACTATCTGGTTTGGCTATGATAAGACCATCATATCGATTTTGACGAACCGTTGTACCTGCCAACTTATCGCTGAAAGCAGTTATTTGTGAGTCAATGCGCACCGCTTCCACCGCATAGTTTTCCCTCAATCCATAAACAAAGTCGGCCATATGGAGCGCGTCAATTTCCTTGTGTCCTGTGAGGACTGCTATAGCCGGTTTGCGTTCGCGCGTAATTTTTCTTAAGCTATTGGCCAACTCATACTCCAGGTTATTTACAGAGTTATTAATCATGGACTCTGTAGGCGAAGGCATATCCGATTTCAAAAACTGAATAGCATATTCCCTTCCCTTATAATGAACAATGGCCGCGGGCCATATCAATTTTGAACTTTGTGCGCCATCTTGATTGAAAGTGATATTAGAAAATTTCAATCCCTTCTCATCAAGGGTAGCAAACACTTCATTGATTTGTTTTTGATTGCCGCTTTCATAAGGGTCTATAAACTCGTAGCCTATCTTACCATCACTATAATCGCGAAACTCATCTAGCCTTTCTTTTATACTTTGCTCAAGGCGTTTGAACCCGGAAGGAAAATCGCCATGTAGATAACAACGAATAAATATGTTGTCATTCAAGCCTTCCAACATCTCCTCGGTTGAGGGCGTGAGGGAGTGCCTTTTCTCTGCCGTTAAATCTATCTTGAAGAAAAAATTGGACAACAGAAAAGCAATAAGCAACACAGCGCTTATGGATAATATCAAACGGAAAATATCGGATCTTCTCATATATTACAATATGCCCTGCCGGTAAAACAGACGGTCAAATTTCGCTAGGGCGAACGCTTACTTCAAGCAATTATTTGCCATTTTTCCACAATAATATATGGTCTGCGCTGCGAGGCCCCAGATTCATAAGTAGGTCGATAGCCGATAAACCTCCATGGAATGCGAAGCGATCGCTGAAGACTTGCAGATAGGTTGGAGCAATCTCTTGGCTAATTGGACGCACAATTTCCTTCTCATTAAATGGAACGAAGTCTGTGCTCTTATTCTCTGTTATGACCAGTTTTTTAGTTCGCAACCAATCAAGCACCTCCAAATTGAAATCCATAAGGTAGGCTTGTTTCTTTAGCAAAATATTCGAAATCTCTTCGAAGTAATGCTCATAGAAAGGTGCTCTGCCATAAGCAGAGCGAACAGAAGTAAGATGGAGCTTTCGCCAATCGTGGTTTGCTATCTTGATGTCTTTCGATAAAGTCTTAACACCCTTCTGCCCTTCCACGGGGATGCTCAAGGTCATCTTGCCGTTTACACCAAGAATTTCAAAGCGATTGCGCATGGTTTGCTTGTCATAATACTCATGCGTATCAAGCACTACATCCTCGGCAGCTGCCTCGGCAAGCCAAGCTGCATTCGGGAAACAATGAATAGGAAGGTAACGCAATAAAAAATATTACTTCACTGTTCTGAACATTCTGCCCCAGCGTATTTCACCTGTTTCCTGATAGCTTTTATCTTCTTTCGAGAACCAAGTGAATACCGGCTTACCAACGATGTGGTCTTCCGGAACAAAGCCCCAATACCGCGAGTCAGCACTTTGGTGGCGGTTATCTCCCATCATCCAATAGTAGTCTTGCTTGAAAGTATAAGATGTCGCTTCCATACCGTTAATGAAAATCTTACCATCGCGTTGTTCCCAAGTGTTGCCTTCATAGCTAGTAATGGTGCGTTTATAGGTCGCAATATTTTCAGGAGTCAGTTGAATGGTTTCTCCCTTAGCCGGAATGTGGATTGGACCATAATTATCTCGTGACCATGTATTGAACGGAGCAAGTGGCGAGTTGGGAAAGATAGCCATGAAGTTCTCCTGTAGAGAATCATTATTGACTTCAATAGAAACCAAATCAGGATTCTTCTTAAGATTTTCTACATCCTCTTTTGTAAAAGAAGAAACTGTTCCATTAGTGCCTTGTATGTGGCGGTCGCTTATGTTTACCTTGTAATCTTTATAAACTTTATCCAACGCTTTGCGGCTTTTCATCACCAGGTGATAACTCAACATCATTCCCTTCGGGTCCTCTATGGGCTGTCCGTTGATATAAGTTTGATGGTTGATGATTTTCAATTCATCGCCAGGCAAACCGATACAACGCTTCACATAGTTCTCTTTTTTATCCATCGGCCTTGCTTTTACCCCACCTATCGGGAAGCTCTGTCTTCCTTGCTCTTGCCCACAAATGTTGCACCTCTTTTTCACGGCAAAATTGTCACGGGCCATTTGATTATACTTTCCAGTGTTGGACAGGTAAGCCTCATAAGATCCGGCAAAGCGCATAGCTTCGTTCCTTAAAAAACTGTGGTAATCATGTCCCGCGTAATAAGGATCCACAAGGATGGTATCTCCATGCGGAAAGTTGAAGACCACAGGATCATATCTTTCTACTTTACCAAAGCCCGGCAGACGGAAGTATGGCACGCTAAACCAATCCACATAACTGTTGGTCATTCCACCTGGCAATGCGTTATGGACAAACGGAACAGACACAGGTGTCTGTGGAATCTTTGCACCATAGCTCATCTTGCTTACAAAAAGGTAATCACCCACCAACATGCTCTTCTCCATAGAAGGAGTTGGAATGGTGAATGCTTCGAAGAAGAATGTGCGGATAATAGAAGCTGCTACAACTGCAAAAACAATGGCTTCACCCCATTCACGCATGGTGCTCTTCTTCTTACCTGTCCAATCTCTTGGCCCAACATAAGCCACTTCCTTTTGCTTAAATGCCAATTGAGGAATGGCCACCCAAGGTAATGCACCAAAGAACCATTGGTCTTTTGTGCTTCGCTTACCAAAAGCTATTCCTAGTTCCACATTCATTATCACCAGCATCAACAAATTGATACCCGGGCAGAGTAAAATGAAAAACCACCACCAAGGGCGTTTAATCATTTTCAAGAATGGGAAAAAGTTGACAAGAGGTATATAGCCAAGCACTGCGTTGCTTACTCCTGCTCTTTTTAATAAGACCGGAAGAGTTATGCTGTAAATAACGATCAGCGCAAGAAGAAAAATCCAAGGTATCATCTATCTATTTCGATTTTTTTAAGTCTGTTGTTCTATTAAAATTTGAGAAAGTCTTGAATGGAATAAATTCCTTTTTTACCCACCAACCATTCAGCTGCTTTTACAGCTCCCAAAGCAAAGCCTCTTCTGTTATTGGCCTGATGCACGAGGCTAATGTTATCCACAGACGAAGTGTAATTGATGACATGGGTGCCCGGCACTTCTCCTTCGCGTTGTGATATGATGGTCAATTTCTCTTTGTCTTCGGAAAGTTCATTTACCCACTCTTTAATATTGGGAATGTTCTCAATGATGCCTTCCGCAAGTGTTATAGCTGTACCACTTGGCTTATCCAACTTTGCCAAATGATGTATCTCCAAAATATTGGGCTCATACTCCGGAAACTTTTCCATGATGCGGGCCAGTTCTTTATTCAAGTGAAACAACACATTCACACCAATAGAGAAATTGGTGGCATACAACATTGATTGATTGCGTGATATGCATTCGTTTCTCACCTCTGGCATGCGCGTATACCATCCTGTGGTGCCAACAACAACCGGACAATTCGCATCAAAACATTTGAATATATTATCCACAGCTACTTCCGGACGACTGAACTCAATGGCTACATCGCTACCTGCTAAGTCCTCCGGTTTGAAAGGTGATTTCTCATCAGACCGAAGCGATACTTCATGACCAAGCTGCTGCAAAACAGCTTCTACTTCGTGTCCCATTTTGCCGTATCCTATAATGGCTACTTTCATGCGCGAATGAATGATAATGTTGGATATAACTTCACAATGCTAAAACTTTAATGTCAATCCCAAGGCCGGACTTACGTATCCGGTATTGACAATGGATGGATGGACTAAAAGCCCTAAGTCGCGGCTCACATCATAATAAAACAAATGTGCATCCACATTGGCGTCTATGATTTGAAGGATGTAAACTCCTGCAAGCGCCATATAACTTACATCCATCCAACGATGGTATTGCTCTTGTATCTCATTCAATTGTGTTGAAGTTCCACCCATGGTGCGTTCGCCTCCAGTAACCGAGGCTATGTATTCCTTCTTAAATCTGTTGTATTGTTCTGTATTAAAAACAATGAAACCCACACATGTTCCAAGCCCGGCATAAACAACCGGCACTTTCCAATACTTCCTAAAGAAAGAGCCTTCCTTTTTATTACCATTATATATCTGTCCGGCTCCGGGAAGTGCGGCAGCATAGATGGTAGCTTTCAATGGAGAATGTGGCTGCATATTCCATCGGTAGATAAATCCACGTCTGAATTTTCCATAACCCAATCCTGTGGTATCAATAGAGGAGTACTCTGCTGATGTTGTATCCGTGGATGTCTTTTGAGCCGATAACTTAAAAGTGAAGGACAAGCTGAAGAGCAATAAAAAAAGGAGTACCTCAAAGCGAGGTACTCCATTCCTTTTATTCTTTGCCTTCAAAAAAAACACGCACAAATGTAGTTACGGACATAACTACCGACACGCATTACATGGCCAATAAGTCCATTATGCGTTGTAAATCATCATCGGTGGAAAAAGGAATTTCCAATTTACCCAATCCATGATCATTGCGTTGCAACTTGGCTTTCTTACCAAACTTCAGACGCAAGTCTGCCTGCATCTTTTGAAACTCTAATGGCAGAATAACTTTCTCTGTCTTGAAAAGTTTTGGCGCATCATTTTCTTTCGCAAGTTCTTCTACTCTTCTTACACTCAAATCCTTTTCAAGAATGAGCTTATAAATTTTCAATTGCTTCGATTCAGGCTCGGTATTGATGAGCGCACGCGCGTGACCCATGGAGATTTTTTTCTCTATGATACCAATCTGAATCTCGGGCGGAAGCTTTAGCAGGCGCACATAGTTGGTCACAGTAGTGCGGTCTTTACCTACGCGCTCTGCCAGTTTCTCTGTTGTAAGATTGCACTCTTCCATCAAACGCTTATAGCTGATGGCAACTTCAATAGCATTGAGGTTTTCGCGTTGGATATTTTCAACCAACGCCAACTCAAGCATCGCTTGGTCATCGGCTGTGCGGATATATACCGGCACTTGCTCAAGCCCTGCCAGCTGCGATGCACGGAACCTTCTTTCACCACTGATGATTTGATACTTCTGTGCTGAAATCTTACGTACCGTAATGGGCTGTATCAATCCAAGTTCCTTGATGCTCTGCGCCAACTCGCGCATAGCAGCTTTGTCAAACTCTTGTCTAGGTTGAAAAGGATTGGCCTCTATCTGAGAAATGCTGGCGAGCGAAATGGGACCTGCCACATTACCAATCTCACCACTATCCTTTAGAACGTCTTTGCTTTTAAGAACAACGTTAGTCGGTCTATCCACCACGGCTTGTTCTTTAGCGGTTGGTGCTGCACTTTCCAGCAAAGCACTCAAGCCTCTTCCTAATGCGGGTTTCTTAGCCATTGTCTACGTTGATGTATTTGTCCTTGTTGTTCATTTTAGTCATCTCCTTCTTTTGGAGAATCTCACGTGCTAGGTTGAGGTAGTTAACCGAACCTTTACAGCTTGCATCGTGCATAAGAATGGTTTGCCCAAAGCTTGGAGCCTCGCCCAGCGTAGTGTTGCGATGGATGATGGTGTCAAACACCATTTCCTGGAAGTGCATTCTTACCTCTTCTACCACTTGATTGCTGAGGCGAAGACGAGAATCATACATGGTCAAAAGAATACCTTCAATAGTTAAGTCGGTATTCAGTTTTTGCTGAACAATCTTCACAGTGTTGAGCAATTTGCCAAGACCTTCCAAAGCGAAGTACTCGCATTGTACTGGCACAACAACCGAATCAGAAGCCGTCAAAGCGTTGATAGTTACCAAGCCAAGTGATGGTGAACAGTCTATGATAATGAAGTCATAATCATCGCGCAATTTGCCAAGGGCTTCGCGCATTTTGTACTCACGGTTAGTAGCATTGATTAACTCAATCTCCGCACCTACCAGGTCAATGTGCGAGGGTATCAAGTCCAAATTAGGATTCTCGGTGGTGATAACCAAC
>Ga0209572_1002061_pt1 | contig 10422 bp, 9 predicted proteins | sample EBPBio232012_DNA_FD_185867 | JGI IMG/M metagenome (GOLD analysis project Ga0209572, IMG submission 185867) | Wastewater treatment Type I Accumulibacter community from EBPR Bioreactor in Madison, WI, USA - Reactor 1_1/23/2012_ DNA (SPAdes)... | ecosystem: Engineered > Bioreactor > EBPR >...
TTGAGATCACCGATACGATACAACGTATTGAGACATTCACGAAAGATGCGGTCACAAAGAAACTCGCCCCTGTTGCTGAGACCGTACGATTGGTGAAAAAAGATTTGCCACAAGGCACTACACTCATAGGATTCGCCGGAGCACCATGGACCGTCGCCTGCTATATGCTGCAAGGTAAGAGCGGCAAAGAATTCGCGAAGGCTCGCCAATTCGCTCAAGCGCAGCCGGAAGCAATGCAGAAACTGATTGATGCATTGACCGATGCGACGATCGATTATCTGAGAATGCAGATCGATGCAGGCGCAGAAGCGGTTCAATTATTCGATAGCTGGGCGGGATTATTATCAGCTGCACAATTTGCGAAATGGAGTATTGCGCCGACCAAGAAAATCGTCGCGGCATTGAAGCAATCACATCCGCATATCTCGATCATTGGTTTTCCGAAAGGTTCGGGATTATTCCTGAAGGACTACGCAAGCACAGGCGTGGATTGCTTTGGTATCGACATGAATACACCGATCGAATTCGCCAAACAGAATGCGGGCGGCAAATGCCTGCAAGGCAATCTGGATCCGTTATTGCTCGCTTTCGATATTAAAGGCGCATTGGAAGAAGCAAAGCGTATTTTGAAAGCGATGGGCGATGCACCGTTCATCTTCAATCTTGGCCACGGCATGATTCCTGAAATGCCCATCGCACATGTTGAGGCGCTTTCGAATCTATTGAAAGATTACCGCCGATGACACGTACCGCAGTGGTTCTGTTCAACCTCGGTGGACCCGATAGCCCTGAAGCCGTACGGCCGTTTTTGTTCAATCTGTTTTCGGACAAGGCAATCATTGGTCTGCCCAATCCATTTCGGTATTTTTTAGCGAAATTGATTTCTAAAAAACGTGCACCGATCGCGCAGCATATCTATCAGCTGATCGGCGGAAAATCCCCCATCCTTGAGAATACCCAAGCACAAGCGGATGCGCTAGAATCGGCTCTGGGAGAGGGATACAAAACATTCATCGCCATGCGTTATTGGCATCCGATGAGCGACTCTGCCGCCAAGCAAGTGCAAAAATATAATCCCGACGAGATCATCTTGCTGCCGCTTTACCCACAATATTCGACGACCACGACCGGCTCGTCGGTTGATGCATGGAACCGCGCCGCTGTCGCACAAAAAATAAACGCACCAACACGGGTTGCTTGTTGTTATCCGACCCATAAGGACTTCATTTCCGCGCAAGCCAAACTTGTGCGCGCTGCCTACGAAGAGGCAAGCAAGTCCGGCACACCGCGCATTTTATTTTCGGCACACGGATTGCCCGAGAAGATTATCGCCAAGGGCGATCCATATCAATGGCAAGTAGAGCAGACGACACAGAAAGTCGTGGAAGAACTGGATATTTTCGGGCTCGATTTCATCAATTGCTACCAGTCACGCGTGGGGCCGTTGAAATGGATTGGGCCAAGCACGGATACTGAAATCACCCGCGCTAAAAATGACAAGGTTCCCATCGTGTTGGTGCCCATCGCGTTCGTGTCGGAACATTCGGAGACACTGGTCGAGCTTGATATCGAATATAAGGAGTTGGCGGGCGAGGTGCCGTATATCCGTGTGCCCACGGTTTCGACCCAACCGGATTTCATTGCGGCATTGAAGGCCGTGTGTCTGGGTGACGAATCCGGTTGCGGCAATTGCAAAGGCTTCGCGGCCTGCTATAAGCAGACCCATGGATAGTTACTTACTCGCCAAGACGTTACATATTATCAGCTTCATCAGCTGGATGGCGGGCATGCTCTATCTGCCGCGCCTGTATGTCTATCACGCGCAAGCGACCGTCAACTCCGATGCGTCCGAAATGTTGAAGGTCATGGAGCGCAAGCTGCTGCGCGCCATCATCAACCCTGCGATGATCGCGACCTGGGGCTTTGGTATCTGGCTGGTCGTTATTACCGGCTTCGGTGCGCCTGGTACCGGCGCGTGGCTTCATGCCAAATTGACCCTTGTTTTGGGACTTTCAGGCCTGCATGGGTGGCTTTCGGTGCAACGAAAGAAGTTCGCTGCGGACGAACGGCCACACACGCATAAATTTTATAGAATTATCAATGAGATAGTCACTATTCTGATGGTCGGAATTGTTGTTCTGGTGGTCTTTAAGCCCTTCTAAAATGCAGGAAAATGAGGCGCTTGGACAAATAAAGATTGACCCTGCGTCGCGTTTCTTTATATATAGGCACATCACGAACGCAGAGGCGCCCTCCGAACTTTGGCGCATACATCTGCCCTCCCCAAAAAAATTCTGCACGAACGCCTTATCCGAAAACGAGATTCCCAAACATGAAACTACAAGAACTTAAAAGCAAAAAGCCCAACGAACTGCTCGAGATGGCCGAACAATACGGCGTCGAGAATGTCGGTAACATGCTCAAGCAGGAAATGGTCTTCGCCATCCTGAAGCGCATGGCCGAACAAGGGGAAGAAATTACCGGTGTCGGTGTGATCGAAGTATTGCAAGACGGCTTCGGCTTCCTGCGTTATCCGGAAGCGAACTACCTCGCGGGTCCCGATGATATCTATGTCGCGCCCCAGCACGTGAAGAAAATCGGTCTGCGCACCGGCGATACGGTCGAGGGCATTTTGCGCGCGCCGAAAAACGAAGAGCGTTACTTTGCGCTCCAGCACGTGACCTCGGTGAACTTCGAGGAGCCTGAGCGTTGCCGTCATCGCGTGAACTTCGACAACCTCACCCCGCTCTATCCCGAACAAAAACTGAAAATGGAATTCACCGACCCGACGAAAAAAGAAGATCTTTCGCGCCGCGTGATCGATATCGTCTCGCCGCAAGGCAAAGGTCAACGTACCTTGGTGGTCGCACCGCCACGCACCGGTAAGACCGTGATGTTGCAGAACATTGCGCATGCCATCACCGCCAACCATCCGGAATGCTACCTCATCGTGCTGCTCATCGACGAGCGCCCAGAGGAGGTGACCGACATGTCACGTACCGTGAAGGGCGAAGTGGTCTCCTCGACGTTCGATGAACCCGCGACCCGTCACGTGAATCTTGCGGAAATGGTGATTGAAAAAGCCAAGCGCTTGGTAGAACACAAAAAAGACGTGGTCATCCTGCTCGACTCGATCACCCGTCTCGCCCGCGCCTACAACACTGTGGTGCCATCATCCGGCAAAGTACTCACCGGCGGTGTGGATGCGAACGCATTGCAACGTCCGAAACGCTTCTTCGGTGCGGCACGTAACATCGAATTCGGCGGCTCGCTCACCATCATCGGCACGGCGCTCATCGAGACCGGCTCGCGCATGGACGAGGTGATCTTCGAGGAATTCAAGGGCACCGGCAACTCCGAGATCATCCTCGATCGCAAGATGTCCGACAAGCGCGTGTACCCGGCGATCGATATCGCCAAGTCCGGCACGCGTAAGGAAGAGATGCTCTATGAAAAGGGCGATCTGTCCAAGATCTGGATGCTGCGTAAGATCCTCAATCCCATGGGTCCCATGGACGCGATGGAGTTCCTTCTTGATAAGATGAAAGAAACCAAGTCGAACGAGGAATTCTTCGAAAGAATGAATAAATAACACGGCTTTACCCTTTCTTTACCCTTCGCGCCTATAACCGCCATTCGCAGTTGCGTTTGGCCATATCCTGTGGTTAAACGCCCTCAACAAATAAGAGCGGGAGAATCATATGGCTCAACGTAAGAAAATCGCACTCATCGGTGGTGGTAATATCGGCGGCACGCTTGCGCATCTCGCGGCACTCAAAGAACTAGGCGATATCGTGCTGTTCGATGTGGTCGAAGGCCTGCCCCAAGGTAAAGCGCTTGATATCTCGCAGTCCTGCGCGGTCGAACGCGTCGATGCCAACGTCAAAGGCACCAACTCCTACGAGGATATCAAGGGCGCGGATGTGGTCATCGTCACCGCAGGTATCGCACGCAAGCCCGGCATGAGCCGCGACGACCTCGTGAACACCAATACCGGCATCATCACCACTGTCGGCGAGAACCTCAAGAAATATGCGCCGAGCGCCTTCGTCATCGTTATCACAAACCCGCTCGATGCGATGGTGTGGGTGATGCAGCAGGTCACCGGCTTCGACCCGAAAAAGGTCGTGGGTATGGCGGGCGTGCTTGATTCCGCGCGCTTCAGCTTCTTCCTCGCGGAGGAATTCAAGGTCTCACAAAAAGACATCACTACCTTCGTGCTCGGCGGCCATGGCGACACGATGGTGCCGGTCGTCAGCTATTCGACTGTTGCGGGCATTCCGGTTCCCGACCTCATTAAAATGGGCTGGACGACGCAGGAGAAGATGGACAAGATCGTGCAGCGTACGCGTGATGGTGGCGCAGAGATCGTTGGTCTTCTGAAGACTGGTTCGGCGTTCTATGCGCCCGCGGCTTCGGCCATCGAAATGGCGGATGCATACCTGAAGGACCGCAAGAAATTGCTGCCGGTTGCAGCGCACTTGACCGGCCAGTATGGCCAAAAAGACATCTACGTTGGCGTGCCGTGCATCATCGGTGCGGGCGGCGTCGAGAAGATCGTCGAGATCGCTTTGCCGGCAGAAGCCCAGAAGCAGTTCGACCATTCGGTGAATGCGGTTCGCGAGCTCTGCGGCGGCATCAAATTAGACAAGAAAGCTGCATAAAGCAGCGCATTGAGGAGTGAAGCATGAATATCCATGAGTATCAGGCGAAGTCTGTTTTGGCGAAATTCGGCGTGGCAGTTCCACGCGGCGGCGTGGCCTACACTCCTGCTGAAGCAGAAGCCGTGGCGCAATCGCTCGGCGGCTCGCTCTGGGTCGTGAAGGCGCAAATTCACGCGGGTGGCCGCGGTAAGGCCGGTGGTGTGAAGCTCGCCAAATCACTCGACGAAGTAAAGCGCCTGACCAAGGAAATGCTGGGCATGATCCTGGTGACCCATCAAACGGGGCCTGAAGGTAAAGAAGTAAAGCGCGTCTACATCGAGGAAGGCTCGGACATCGGCGAAGAACTGTATCTGTCGGCCGTGCTTGATCGCAAATTCTCGGCCGTAACGTTCATCGGTTCGAAGGAAGGCGGCGTGAACATCGAGGATGTCGCGCATAATACGCCAGAAAAAATCATTACCGTGCCAATCGATCCGGCCACGGGCTTCCAGCAATTCCATGCACGCAAACTGGCCTTCGGCATGCATGTGCCCGCAGAGCTGCACGCGGAATTCGCGAAGCTTGTCGAGGGTATCTACAACAGCTTTATCGCGACCGACGCGTCGCAAGTCGAGATCAACCCGCTCGTGGTGACGAAGCAGAAGAAGCTCATCGCGCTCGATGCGAAATTCAATTTCGATGACAATGCGCTCTTCCGCCAGCCCGCCATCGCAGAGATGCGCGACGAGTCGGAAGAGGATCCGCTGGAACTGCAGGCGGCGAAATTCGGCCTGAGTTACGTGAAAATGGATGGTAACATCGGCTGCATGGTGAACGGCGCAGGCCTCGCCATGGCGACGATGGACATCATCAAATTGTATGGCGGCGAGCCTGCGAACTTCCTCGATGTGGGTGGTGGCGCGAGCAAAGAAAAAGTGACCGAAGCCTTCAAGCTCATTCTTTCCGACCCGAACGTCGAGGGCATCCTCGTCAATATCTTCGGCGGCATCATGCGCTGCGACATCATCGCGGAAGGCATCATTTCGGCCGCACGCGAGGTCAGTCTCAATGTTCCGCTCGTCGTGCGCCTTGAGGGCACCAACGTGGAGCTGGGCAAGAAGATGCTCGCGACCTCGGGTCTTGCCATCATCGCTGCCGATAACCTTGCAGACGCAGCAGAAAAAATCACCACCTCAGTGAAAAAGAAGGCGGCGTAACCATGTCCATTCTCATCAATAAAAGCACGAAAGTGATCTGTCAGGGCTTCACCGGTCGTGAAGGCACCTACCACTCCGAACAAGCAATTGCATACGGTACGCAGATGGTCGGCGGCGTGACGCCCGGTAAAGGCGGCACCAAGCATCTCGAGCTGCCCGTGTTCAATTCGGTACATGAGGCCAAAGCCAAGACCGGCGCCAATGCATCGGTGATCTACGTTCCGCCGCGTTTCGCGGCTGACGCGATTTTAGAGGCCATCGACGCGCAGATCGAACTCGCCATCTGCATCACCGAAGGCATTCCTGTGCTCGACATGGTGAAGGTGAAACGTGCGCTGGTGAACAGCAAGACACGTCTGGTCGGCCCGAACTGCCCCGGCGTCATCACGCCCGGTGAATGCAAGATCGGTATTATGCCTGGCCATATCCATAAGAAAGGCCGTATCGGCATTCTTTCGCGTTCCGGAACGCTGACCTATGAAGCGGTCGGCCAGACCACCGCCATCGGCCTCGGCCAGAGCTCATGCGTAGGGATTGGCGGCGACCCCGTGAACGGCACCAACTTCCTTGATGTGCTTGAGCTCTTCCTGAAGGACGACGAGACCGATGCGATCATCATGATCGGTGAGATCGGCGGCAGCGCAGAGGAAGAGGCAGCCGAGTTCGTGAAGAAATCGAAAACCAAGAAGCCCATCGTCGGTTTCATCGCAGGTCGTACGGCACCTCCGGGTCGTCGTATGGGTCACGCGGGTGCGATCGTTTCCGGTGGCTCAGGCGGCGCAGAAGAGAAGCTTGAGGCCATGCGTTCGGCGGGCATCAAGGTCTGCGAGAACCCCGGCTACATGGGCAAGACCATGAAAGAAGCGTTGGGTAAATAATTTCGCGCCACTTCCTGATTCCCCGTTTATCTATGATGCGCTAAGGGTTGCCGATGCGTTATTATTATCTTCCATTCGCAACGCTCGTGTTCCTTGCTGCGTGCGAGCAGGCTCCGAAGTCCGTGGTGCAGCACCCGCAGTCCAAGCGCGTGCAGATCGATGACCATACCATCTATGTGGTACCACAGGCGGGTAATAGCTGGGTGGCCAGTGGTGGCGAAGAGGGCAAGGACGGGATGTGGATCCAATACCGACAGGAACGCGCCATCGAGGTGCAGAGCCACTGCCGCATCAAAAAGGTCATCTCAAAGCCCGGTGAGCCGCTCTTGCGCGCTACCGTACATAAATGCCAAACCTATAGTTAATTTGGTCGTTTTTATTTAATATCATTTCAATATCAATTGCTTATGTCATAATAATTGACTAAGTCACCCAGATAGCGAATTTTCTTGAAATTACAAGTGGGCAGGCCTAAAAACCCGCATGAGTGCACGAGCACCCTCGCGCACGAACCGTTTTCAGGGTCACCTTATGTCGCGCGAAACATTAGAAAATTCATACCTTTACGGCGCCAATTCTGTTTTCATCGAAGAGCTCTACAAACGCTACCTCGCCAACCCGGCCTCGGTGGATGCGAGCTGGCAGAAATTTTTCGCCGATCTGGGCGATCCAGCGCCGAAGAAGCCTTCATGGGACAAGGCGCCCAGCGCCGTCATCGGTCAGGCCGATCCTGATGCTGCGCCGAAAGTGGCCGATAAAGGCAAGGGTGGCGTCGCGGCGATGGATCCGAAGGCCGTGGAAGCGGCTGCATGGGATGCGATTCGCGCCCAGCGCCTGATTCGCGCATACCGCGTGCGCGGCCATTTGGCCGCAACGCTTGACCCGCTCGGTCTCGAGCAACCACAGCAACACCCCGATCTTGACCCTGCGACGTATGGGTTCACGGATGCGGATTACAGTCGCCCGATCTATCTCGGCGGCACGATGGGCTTTGATCGCGCCACCCTGACCGAGATTATCGGCCTATTGCGCGAGACCTATTCGGGCACCATCGGTTTCGAATATATGCATATCCAGGATCCCGCGCAGCGCGAATGGATCCAGTCGCGCATCGAAGCGGCGCGCGGCCAACCGAACCTGCCGAAGGAAGAGAAGAAACGCATTCTGCATACGCTGCTGGAAGTCGAAGGGTTCGAGGAATTCGTGCAGCTGAAATACACCGGCATGAAGCGCTTCTCGGTACAAGGTGGCGATGCGATGGTGCCGGGTCTGGAAGCAATCCTGGAGACTGCGTCGGACCTGGGTGTGGAAGAGATCGTCATCGGTATGCCGCACCGTGGCCGTATGAACGTGCTCACCACCATCATGGGCAAGCGCTATTCGGAGCTGCTTTCCATCTTCAACGGCAATCTCGATTTCCCTGAATCGGTGAATTCGTCGGGTGATGTGAAATACCACCTTGGCGCGTCGCATGATCGCGTCATGCCAAACGGCAAGAACCTGCACCTTTCATTGACCGCGAACCCTTCGCACCTTGAAGCAGTGAATCCGGTCGTGGTCGGCAAGGTGCGCGCGAAACAAGATCAAAAAGGCGACGAATCGCGCAGCAAAGTGATGGGACTTACCCTGCACGGCGATGCCGCATTCGCCGGTCAGGGCTCGGTGCCCGAGACACTCGCACTCGCGGATTTGCGTGGCTATCGCACGGGCGGCACGGTGCATGTCATCGTGAACAACCAGATCGGCTTCACGACATCGCCGAGCTATTCACGCTTCACGCCCTACCCGACCGATTGCGCGAAATCCGTGCAGTCACCCATCTTCCATGTGAACGGCGAAGATCCCGAGGCAGTCGCATTCGTGTGTAAACTCGCTACCGAATTCCGTCAGCAATTCCAGCGCGACACGGTCGTCGATATCATCTGTTACCGCAAGTACGGTCACAACGAGGGCGACGAACCTATGTATACGCAGCCGGTGATGTACAAGACCATCGGTCAGAAGCCCCTGCCCGCGCGAATTTATGCCGCGCGACTCGTTGCAGAAGGCACCATGACCGAAGATGAAGTTGGCGCAGAGATTGAAAAACTCAACGCACATTTCAACAAGGAATATGAAGCGGGTAAGGACTTCAAGCCCAACAAGGCCAACTGGCTCGAGGGTAAATGGTCGGGCTTCGCGCAGCCGGAAATCGGTCTAGGAAAAGAGCCGGATACCGGTGTTGACGTGAACAAACTCAAGACCATCGGTAAGGCGCTTGGAACCTATCCCGAGGGCTTCAATCTCATTCGCAAACTGGAGCGTCAGTTGAAAGCGAAGATCGAGATGATGGAGACCGGTGAAGGTATCGACTGGGCGATGGGCGAAGCGCTCGCGTTCGGTTCGTTGCTGAAAGAAGGCAAACCGATCCGTCTCACCGGTCAGGATTCTGGACGCGGTACCTTCACGCACCGTCTGTCAGTGTTCGTGGATCAAGAAAACGAGACGCGTTTTTCGCCGCTCAATAACCTTGGTGGCGAACAGGCGCGTTACGAAGTGCATGATTCGAACCTGTCGGAATTCGCGGTACTCGCGTTCGAATATGGTTATTCGCTCGCAGAGCCGGAAGCCCTCACCTTGTGGGAAGCACAGTTCGGTGATTTCGCCAATGGCGCGCAGGTCATCATCGATCAGTTCGTTTCATCGGGCGAGATCAAATGGCTGCGCATGTCGGGTCTGGTGATGCTGTTACCGCACGGACATGAAGGCCAAGGCCCCGAGCATTCATCGGCGCGCCCCGAGCGTTTCCTGCAACTATGCGGCGAAGACAACATGCAGGTGTGCAATATCACTACGCCGGCAAACTTCTTCCATGCGCTGCGTCGCCAGATCGTTGGTCGCAAATTCCGCAAACCGCTGATCGTCATGACACCAAAATCATTGCTGCGCCACAAGCTCGCGACCAGCTCGCTGAAAGATTTCGCGCCCGGCACGAGCTTCAAACGTGTGATCGGCGAGATCGATAAGCTGGTGAGCGACAGCAAGATCAAGCGCGTCATCTTCACCAGCGGCAAGTTCTATTATGAGCTGCTCGAGGCGCGTCGTGAACGCAAGATCGACGATACCGCCATCGTACGCGTGGAGCAGTATTACCCCTTCCCGCGCAATGAAGTGGAAACGGCGCTCAAGCAGTATCCGAATGCGGAAGTGTTCTGGGCGCAAGAAGAGCCCGAGAATATGGGCGCATGGCGCTTTATCGGTCCGCGCATCGGCGATGTGCTTGATACGCTAGGTCGTTCCAGCGAGCGCATCCGCTATGTTGGTCGTAAGGAAATGGCGTCGCCTGCGGAAGGTTACATGAAGCTGCACCAACGCGCGCAAGCAGAAATCATCGAAAAAGCATTCGCACCGATTGCGGCAGCGGATGCACAAAAACAACGTAAGAAAGCATAGAGGAGATTTCCATGGCAACGAGCGATATCGTCGTCCCAACGTTAGGTGAATCGGTCAGTGAAGCGACCATCGCCAAGTGGTTCAAGAAAGTGGGCGATGCCGTGAAGGTCGATGAGCCTTTATGCGAACTGGAAACCGATAAGGTGACCGTAGAAGTGCCCGCACCCGCTGCTGGCGCATTGAAGGAAATCATCGCCAAGGAAGGCTCGACCGTGGGCGTTGGCGCATTGCTGGGCAAGATCGAGGTCGGTG
>Ga0209572_1002063_pt1 | contig 10409 bp, 11 predicted proteins | sample EBPBio232012_DNA_FD_185867 | JGI IMG/M metagenome (GOLD analysis project Ga0209572, IMG submission 185867) | Wastewater treatment Type I Accumulibacter community from EBPR Bioreactor in Madison, WI, USA - Reactor 1_1/23/2012_ DNA (SPAdes)... | ecosystem: Engineered > Bioreactor > EBPR >...
ATTCCGATACTTTTGGTTGTTGCAACCTATTATTTTGCTTTTAATTATTTTAAAAGTAATTTGAATTTAGATGAAGGTTTGGCTAAGAAAAGTGACATCGCAAAAACTGAAAATTACACCTTTTTAGACCAATTTGGAACTTTAGGAACGTTCTTGAAAAACGACATCCGACTACTAAGAAGAAATAAGCGTTCTAAAACAACTTTAATAATGAGTTTCTTATTCATCTTTTACGGATTGTTGTTTTTTACAAATTCAATAGAAGCTTATCAAAGTCCTATGTTTCAAATTTTTGCTGGAATTTTTGTTTCTGGAGGGTTTCTTTTCACTTTTGGACAATTTGTGCCAAGTTGGGACAGTGCTTATTATCAGCTGATGATGAGTCAAAACATCCAATACAGAGAATACATCAGTTCTAAATGGTGGTTGATGGTTATTGGAACAGTGATTTCAACAATTTTAGCATCGTTTTATTTATTCTTTGGAGTTCATACTTATTTATTAATTGTTGTTGGTGCGATTTTCAACATCGGAGTAAATTCACATTTAGTTATGCTTGGCGGCGCATTTGTAAAAACTCCTATTGATTTAACAACAGGAAAAGGAGCTTTTGGCGACAAGCAAGCTTTTAATGTAAAAACAATGTTGATTGCCATTCCAAAATTACTTTTACCAATGATAGTTTATGCCTTAGGATATTATATTTTCTCACCAAACATTGGATTAGTATTCGTGGCTTTGGCAGGAATTTTAGGATTTGCTTTTAGAAATTACGTTTTCAATCAAATCGAAAAAATATATAAAAGAGAAAAATACGCAACCATCGCAGCATACAAACAGAAGAATTAATATTAGATGTTAGATTTAAAATATTAGATATATCTTCAACAATACAATATACAACAATACAATATACAACAATACAATATACAACAACTATGATACAAGTAAACAATCTTTCAAAAACATATAACAACGGAGTTAAAGTATTAAACATCACTAATCTTGAAATTCCAAAAGGACAAAGTTTTGGTTTGGTAGGAAATAACGGAGCAGGAAAAACTACTTTTTTCAGTTTGCTGTTAGATTTAATTCAACCTTCAACAGGATTCATAAAAAACAATTCGATTCAAGTAAATACTAGTGAAGCTTGGAAACCTTTCACAGCAGCATTTATTGACGAAAGTTTTCTTATAGGATATTTGACAGCCGAAGAATATTTCTATTTCATTGGTGATTTGCGTGGTCAAAATAAAGCCGATGTTGATGCACTTTTAACAAAACACGAAGAATTTTTCAATGGTGAAATCTTGAAAAGCAAAAAATACTTACGTGATTTATCTAAAGGGAATATGAAAAAAGTGGGTATCATTGCCACTTTAATTGGAAGTCCTGAAGTTGTAATTCTTGATGAACCATTTGCTAATTTAGATCCAACAACTGTAAATAGATTGAAAAAAATTATCAAAGAATTGTCTGATAATCCAGAAGTTACCGTATTAGTTTCTTCTCACGATTTAGTTCACACAGTTGAGGTTTGTAATAGAATTGTAGCTTTAAACAAAGGCGAAATTGTAAAAGATATTGAAACATCACCAGAAACTCTTAGAGAATTAGAAGCATTTTTTGCAGTATAAAATCATGAGCGAAACCATTCAAATAGGATTAAGAATAATTTGGATTTCATTATTGTTATTTTGGATACTATCTGGAAGAAATAACAAACAATCAATTCACAAAGAATCTTTTTTTAAAAGATTTCTTCTTTATTGGCTACCTTTATTAATTGCGATGTTACTTCTTGGTCCAGGTGAATGGTTTGGTCATTCTCTCATTAGAGAAAATTTTGTTGAACACACTAATTTAGTCGGTGGAATAGGACTTTTAATATCTTTTATGGGATTATTAATTGCTTGTTGGTCTAGATATTTATTAGGAAAAAATTGGAGCTTATCGGTTCAAAAAAAAGAAAACCATGAGTTAATAAAATCAGGACCTTACTCAATTTTACGTCATCCAATTTATACAGGAATACTTTTAATTTTCATTGGAAATACGATAATTGTAGGCGATTACAGAGGAATTATTGCTGTATTAATAGTTTTCATTTCTTTTTGGTTTAAACTAAAAAAAGAAGAAAAATGGCTGATAGAAATTTTTGGCGAAGACTATCATAATTATAAAAAAACCACCAAAGCAATTCTTCCTTATTTGCTATAGTAAATCAAAAAAACTATCAATTTATTTTCACTTATCAAAAAGAAACGTATTTTTACCAGTCAGTTATACTAAAATTAGCCTTTTAGAGTTACTTATTAAAACGTTTTTACATTGAAATCAAATACTATCAAATACACTTTCTTATTAGGAACCCTTGTTTTTTTTGTGGCTTGTTCAACAAAGAAAAACACTTTTCTCGCTAGAAATTCACATGCTTTAAGTACAGAATATAATATCCTTTATAATGGTGGTATTGCTTTAGACAAAGGTATTGCCGACTTAAAAGCACAGTATAAAGACAATTTTTGGGAAGTACTTCCTGTTGAGAGAATGCAAATTTCTCAAGACCAAATGCTACCAGGTCAAGTTAAGAATGCTAATTTTGAAAGAGCTGAAACTAAAGCAACCAAAGCTATTCAAAAACATTCTATGAATATTGATGGTGGTGAAAAAAATCCGCAAATGGACGAAGCACATTTAATGCTAGGGAAAGCGCGTTACTACGACCAAAGATTTGTTCCTGCATTAGAAGCATTCAATTATGTTTTGTACAAATATCCAAATAGCGACAAGATATATGAAGTGAAAATTTGGAGAGAAAAAACTAACATGCGTATGGATAATGACGCATTAGCTGTTACTAATCTTAGAAAACTTTTAAAAGAAATTAAGTTTAAAGACCAAATTTTTGCCGATGCAAATGCAACATTAGCTCAGGCTTTTTTGAACTTAAAAGAGCAAGATAGTGCTGTAGCAAAATTGAAATTGGCTACGGAATTTACAAAATCTAATGAAGAAAAAGCAAGATATCATTTCATTTTAGGACAAGTATATGAACAAATGGGTCATAAAGACAGTGCGTTTGCGAAATATCAAGATGTAATTGATATGAAGAGAAAAGCAGCAAGACAATATGTAATTCAAGCACATGCTCGTCAAGCGCAACAATTTGATTTTGAAAAAGGAGATACTTTATCCTTTATAAAAAAATATAAAGATTTATTGAAAGACAGAGAAAATCGTCCTCATTTAGATGTTCTTAATCATCAAATGGCTTTATTTTATGATAAATCAAAAAAGCCAGAAGTTGCCAAAAAATATTATAATAAATCATTAAAATCTAGATCTCAAGATGAATATTTGATTGCTTCTAATTATAGAAATTTAGCAGAAATTTATTTCAACAAAGCTAAATATGTAACAGCTGGAAAATATTTTGATAGCACTTTAACTGTTTTAAATTCAAGAACACGTGAGTTTAAGTTGATTACAAAAAAGAGGGAGAATCTAGAAGATGTAATTAAATTTGAAGGAATTGCGCAACGTAACGATAGTATTTTAAAAGTGGCATCAATGTCTTCTTCTGAAAAGGAGAATTATTACAAACAGTTTATTGATGAACTTAAAAAAGAAGAAAAAAGAAAGCAAGAATTAGCTGAGAAAGAAGCGAAAATTAAAGAGTTGGCTGCTTTAAACTCATCTGATGGTGATGTTTTAGGAAAAAATGGAGCAAAAGAACTAGCTCAGCCAGATAATATGGCTTCTAAGCAAGTAGCTCCAAAATCAATTGCACCAAAACCTTCAATTTCAAGTAATTCAAGTACATTTTACTTTTATAATCCTTCTACAGTCGCTTTCGGTAAAGTAGAGTTTAAGAAAAAATGGGGAAATAGACCTCATGTAGAAAATTGGAGATGGTCAAAAGATATTATCAAAGAAGATAAAAATCCTGATGAAAATAACGATGTTGCCGACAATGGTGATAAAAAAGAAGAAGTAGATGAACGTTACACTACTGATTTCTATTTGAAACAAGTCCCATCATCTGATAAAGATTTGGATAGTATTGCCAAGGAAAGAAATTTTGCATACTATCAATTAGGTGTTATCTACAAAGAGAAATTTAAAGAGTACAAAAGAGCTGCTGAAAAACTTGAAAAACTACTTCTTAACAATCCTGAAGAGCGATTAGTGCTTCCTTCAATGTATAATTTATACAAGATTTATGAAATTATAGATCCAAGTAAAGCGCAAGCGATGAAAGCTAAAATTACGGCTCAATATCCAGATTCTCGTTATGCACAAATTATAAATAATTCAGCTAATTCAGGCCAATTAGGTTCTACACCTGAAGTTGCTTATGATTTACTTTATAAAGATTATGAAAAAGGATTGTACAGAGAAGTGCTACCAAAAACTGAACTTGCAGTAGAGCAGTTTACAGGTGAGGAAATGGCATCAAAATTTGAATTACTAAAAGCCAATCTTTTAGGAAAACTTAAAGGATTGAGTGAATTTAAAAAAGCACTTAATTATGTAGCGTTAACATATCCTAATAGTGAGGAAGGAAAATCTACTGAAGTGTTTTTGGCTAAAAAAATGCCTTACTTAGAATCTCTTTCTTTTAATTCGGAGTTTCCTCTATCTTGGAATATCTTGTATAAAGCAGATAACTTAGAAGACAAAAATACTAAAGCATTGTTAGAAAAGTTAAACAAGTTTGCCAAAGAAAGAACAATAGAAAAATTAACAATATCAACAGATATTTATACCATTGACAAAAACTTCATTGTAATTCACGGAATCAAATCTTTAGATAACGCAAAAGGAATTGCTCAGGTTTTAAAAGAGTTTAAAGAATACAAAATTGCAGAACCAGCTATTGTTATATCGAGTGAGAATTATAAAGTAGTTCAGGTTAAAAAGAACATCGACGAATATCTTTCAGGCGATTGGTTAAATAAAGATATAATTCCTATTCAGAGAACCCTTGAATTAGACCAACCTAAAGAAGATGCGAAAAAGCAACCAGAGCTCACAAAACAAGATGTTTTAAACAAACTCAACCAACAAGCTCCTCCAGAGAAAGGCAGATCAAATCAAGCACCAAAAGGAGTTAATTCAATAGAAACTGATGATGCTCCACCAAAAGGAATGATGCCTCCAACACCTGAATTACCTAAAAAACCATAAAGTTATGTTTGATAAAAAACCAAAATCATACACAGACCTTTTAGGAAAAACGAATAGAATAGTAGAAGGAACCACAATTAAAGGTGATATTTCTTCTCCTGCAGATTTTCGTTTAGACGGACATTTAATTGGTAATTTCGAGTCTAAAGGTAAATTAGTCATCGGTCCAGCCGGAAGTGTCAAAGGCGATATCATTTGTAAAAGTTGTGATATCGAAGGTAAATTTGACGGAAAAATTCAAGTTTCAGAAATTTTGAATTTAAAATCTAAAGCAGTAATTCATGGAGAAGTAGTTTGTGGAAAACTAGCCGTTGAACCGGGTGCAGAGTTTAGTGCCACATGTGTTATGAAACCTCATGTAAAAAATCTTCCACAAAATGGACAACCAGTCGAAGAAAAAACAGCGTAACAAGTGGTTGGCTTTGATAAATATACCTATTCAAATGGGAGTAATTATTTATTTGTTTTCCCTCTTAGGTAATTGGCTTGATCAAAAATATATAAATCAACATGGATTGTTTGTAAAAATCCTAACATTAATAGGTGTAGCTATTGCCTTTTACAATCTTAATAGACAACTAAAAGACATTAATTCCTCTCAATAATGAAGTCCAATCCATACAAATCTATTTTTATTTCTTTTTTTGTTGCTCTTGTCCTATTTGCTATTCACAAATCTGCCTTTCTTTTATTTGCTCCAGAAAAATTTGAATCGAGTTTCGTTTATTCAATAGAACTACTTTATGCCTTCTTTTTTGTTTTCACCGCAATCATATTATTTGTCTTGATCAAGATTAATCAAAAGAATATAAATAATGTAGGTTTTTCGTTTATGTTTTTAACGAGTTTAAAAATGGCAATTGCCTATTTTTTTATGCAACCTATTCTCAATTCTCAAAGTATTTATGCAGGATCAGAAAAAATCAATTTCTTTGTTATTTTCATTCTGTTTTTAATAATAGAAACTGTTGTTACCATAAGAATATTGAACAATAAACAATAAATAGTTCAAAAATCGACAATTTCATCAAAAAAAATAAAAGTAATACTTTTTAATATTAATTTAAATTGTACTTTTGCACCAAATTTCAGAAAATAAATTAAAGATAATTATCAGATATGGTGTTTTCAAACAAACCACTCCAATTTATAGTAGCCGTTTTAGTCGCTTGTCTTCCCTTATTTAGTTCTGCAAATACTGCAACTGATTCTGTTCATGCAAAAGCTGAGGCAACTCATGCTGAAGCAATTGCTCACACAGAAAAAGCAGCTCACGGAGAACATGCTGAACCAACTGATTTAAAGTCAAAAATCAACGCATATATCAATCACCACGTTTTGGATGCTCACGAATTTTCATTATTTGAAGATGAAGCAGCAGGAAAACATTATGGATTTCCACTTCCAATAATCCTTTGGGATAAAGAAAGCGGATTACATATCTTTTCTTCTTCTAAATTTAATCATGGTCATGATGTTGCAGAATCTAAAGGTGCTTACTTTAAATTAGGTCACGACGAAAAAATATACAAAACAGATGCAGCAGGAACTTTAACAGGTGACGAGCATCACCCAACAAACGTAAAACCATTAGATTTATCAATTACTAAAGCGGTTTTTTCAATGTTACTTGTAGCTATTTTAATGTTTTTCTTATTCAAAGGTTTAGCTAAATCTTATGTTAAGAATGGCGGAATCGCTTCAGGAGTTGGAAGATTTTTTGAGCCAATCGTATTGTATGTTCGTGATGATATTGCAATTCCAAACATTGGTGAAAAACACTATAAAAAATACATGAGTTTCTTATTGACAGTATTTTTCTTTATTTGGTTCTTAAACATTATTGGTTTAACACCACTTGGAATTAACGCTACTGGAAATATTACAGTAACAGCTTGTTTAGCAATTATTGTTTTCTTCATTACAAATCTTACAGCTAATAAAAATTATTGGGGACATATTTTCTGGATGCCAGGAGTTCCAACACCAATGAAATTTATTTTAGCTCCAATCGAATTATTAGGTGTAATCATTAAACCATTTTCATTAATGATACGTCTTTATGCAAATATTTTTGCAGGACACATTGTATTAATGAGTTTGATTGCATTAATGTTTATTTTCAAAAGCTGGTTAGGAAGTAGTTTATCTTTCTTACTATCATTTGCAATTTCATCAATCGAAATATTAGTAGCTTTGCTACAAGCATATATTTTTACAATGTTATCTGCCTTGTTCTTTGGAGCAGCAGTAGAAGAGCATCATCACGAAGAGGCTCATCATTAATAGTCAATAGATAGCAATATCTATTTTAAAAAGAATGTTTAATTTTTAATACATATATTATGGACATCCCAAGAATTGTTGGAGCAGGTTTAGTTGTTATCGGAGCTGGTATTGGTATCGGTAGAATCGGTGGTTCTGCAATGGACGCTATTGCTCGTCAACCAGAAGCATCTGGAAAAATCCAAACAGCTATGCTTATTGCAGCTGCACTTATTGAAGGAATTGGTTTCGCTGCATTATTTGCTGTAGCTGAAAACTAGTAGAAAAAATCAAAAGCTATAACGGTTGGTTGTAGCTTTTGTTTCTAAATTAAAAAATTACATTACATACTATAATTACATCATAATATGGATAAGTTAATAAATGACTTTGGTTTCGGATTGTTCTTTTGGGCATTAATTATTTTTGTAGGACTAGTTCTTCTATTAAAAAAATTCGCTTGGAAACCAATTCTTGATGCAGTAAACGAAAGAGAAGAAGGAATCAAAAATGCATTGCTTTCTGCTGAAAATGCAAAAAAAGAAATGCAAAATCTTAAATCAGATAATGAAAAATTATTAGCTGATGCAAGAGCTGAAAGAGACTTGTTGATGAAAGAAGCTCGTGAAATCAAAGAAAAAATGATTAACGATGCTAAATCTGAAGCTCAAGCAGCTGGAGAAAAAATGATTTCTCAAGCTAAAGCAGCTATCGAAAGTGAAAAAAATGCAGCGATGACAGAATTGAAAAATCAAGTTTCTTCTTTGTCGTTAGAAATTGCTGAAAAAGTATTAAGAGACGAATTATCTAACAAAGAATCTCAAACTAAATTAGTTGAGAAAATGTTAGGTGATGCTAAATTAAACTAATCATTATGTCTAGAGCAGCGATTAGATACGCAAAAGCAATTTTAGATATTGCTCAAACTTCAGGAAAAGCTGAAGCAGTAAATAATGATATGAAATCTATCATTACAGCTGTTGCAGAAAGTACTGAGTTAAAAGATTTTTTATCAAGTCCAGTTATCAAAATGGATGTGAAAAAATCAGCTATATCTGAAATATTTTCAAATGTTCAAGCAGAAACTCAAAGTTTGTTCAACTTGTTATTTGAAAACAAAAGATATGAAATTCTTGAATCAATAGCCGTTCAATACACTAAGTTGTATGATGTAAGTAATGGAGTTGAGGTTGCTAAAGTAACAACAGCTTTCCCAATTACTGCAGAATTAGAAATAAAAGTATTAGCTAAAATCGCAGAGTTTTCAAATAAGAAAATAACAATTGAAAATATAGTAGATTCTTCAATTATTGGTGGATTTATTTTAAGAGTTGGCGACCAGCAGTATAATGCTTCTGTAGCAGGTAAATTGAGTGAATTGAAACGTGAATTTGCAAATTAAGATGAAGCATATACTAATCATATTTTTATCAAGTTTTTCTTTTTTAGGATTTAGTCAAGATATTAAACTAAAAAAAGGAGAAGTTCTTGTTGACGAAAAAGCATGGTTGAATTACGATGGTTGTGGTGGTTTTAGCCAAAATTGTAGTTTAATGATGATTTCTAATAAAGAAGAAATTGTTTATATGAATCTTGTTATAGTTCCAGGTGTTGAGCCAATTACAAATTACAACAAGAATGGTGAATTGAAATACATTGAAGTTAAATTTCTAGGTCTGAATAGAACAATTGAATTAGATATGACCTTTAAAAAGGCAATTGGTATTCTTTATAATTCAAAATGTATAAATGAAGATGGTACTTTTGATGAAGATAAGGTTCAAAGATTAATTGAAAAATATGGAACTCCTTTTTCAGACAGATTAAACAAAACGACGACAAATAATAATACGAATACAGTTATAATAAAAGAAGAGCCAAGAAGATCAGGCGTTAATATAAACATAGGTAGATAATCATAAATATTATGGCAGAAATTAAACCTGCTGAAATTTCAGCAATATTAAAAAAACAATTATCTGGTTTTGAATCAGGTGCATCGTTAGAAGAAGTAGGAACTGTACTTCAAGTGGGTGATGGTATCGCTCGTGTTTACGGTTTATCAAATGCTCAATACGGAGAGTTAGTACAATTCGAAAACGGATTGGAAGCTATCGTATTGAACTTAGAAGAAGACAACGTAGGAGTTGTACTTTTAGGACCATCTACAGGAATTAGAGAAGGTTCTACAGTAAAACGTACACAACGTATTGCTTCTTTAAAAGTTGGTGAGCAAATCGTTGGTCGTGTGGTAGATACATTAGGTAATCCAATCGATGGTAAAGGACCAATCGGTGGAGAACTATATGAAATGCCATTAGAAAGAAAAGCTCCTGGAGTTATCTTTCGTCAACCAGTAACAGAACCATTACAAACAGGTATCAAGTCAATCGACGCGATGATTCCAGTTGGTAGAGGACAACGTGAGTTGGTTATTGGTGACCGTCAAACAGGTAAAACAACTGTTTGTATCGATACTATCTTAAATCAAAAAGAATTTTATGATGCTGGTCAACCAGTATTTTGTATCTATGTTGCAATTGGACAAAAAGCTTCAACTGTTGCATTAATTGCAAAAACATTAGAAGAAAAAGGTGCAATGGCTTACACAGTTATTGTTGCTGCAAATGCTTCTGATCCAGCTCCAATGCAAGTATACGCTCCAATGGCAGGTGCTGCAATTGGTGAATATTTCCGTGATTCAGGTCGTCCTGCTTTGATTATCTATGATGATTTATCAAAACAAGCGGTTGCTTACCGTGAGGTGTCTCTTTTATTAAGAAGACCACCAGGTCGTGAGGCTTATCCTGGAGACGTTTTTTACTTACACTCTCGTTTACTAGAAAGAGCTTGTAAAGTAATTGCCGATGATGATATCGCAAAAAACATGAACGATTTACCAGACAACTTGAAAGGTATCGTAAAAGGTGGTGGTTCGTTAACTGCTTTAC
>Ga0209572_1002070_pt1 | contig 10358 bp, 11 predicted proteins | sample EBPBio232012_DNA_FD_185867 | JGI IMG/M metagenome (GOLD analysis project Ga0209572, IMG submission 185867) | Wastewater treatment Type I Accumulibacter community from EBPR Bioreactor in Madison, WI, USA - Reactor 1_1/23/2012_ DNA (SPAdes)... | ecosystem: Engineered > Bioreactor > EBPR >...
CCACCATGCGCCGGTGACGGGCGATCCCTGTGCCTGACCCGAGATCGCGCCCTCGCCGGTGACGGTCAGGGAAATGCCCAAAAGGCCGATCCGCAGCGCGCGCCCCTCGACCGCGGCAAGGAAGGTGTCGCGGTCGGTGATCGTTTCGAAGGCGGGTGCCGCAAGGGGGGCTGCGGCAAGGCTGATCGACAGGGCAAGGACGGCGCGCATGATCGGTCCGCATCAGGGGTATCACCTGATACGTGGGCCGGTGCCCCTTGGTTCACAGGCCCAGCACATCCGCCATGTCATATTGCCCCGGCCCTCGGTCCTGCCCCCAGAGCGCCGCGCGCAGCGCGCCGCGGGCAAAGACGCTGCGGTCGGTCGCGACATGGCGCAGGATGATCCGTTCGCCCTGGCCGGCAAAGATCACGTCATGTTCGCCGACGATGTCGCCGCCGCGGATGGCCGAAAAGCCGATATGCCCCGCCACCCGCGCCCCGGTGATCCCGTCGCGGCCACGGTCCGCCACCTCGTCCAGTGCCACGCCGCGCCCCTCGGCCGCGGCCTGCCCCAGCATCAGCGCGGTGCCTGACGGCGCATCGACCTTGCGGTTGTGATGCGCCTCGACGATCTCGATGTCGTAATCCTCGCCCAAAGCCGCGGCGACCTTGCGGGTCAGGCCGACCAGCAGGTTGACGCCAAGGCTCATGTTGCCGGCGCGGACGATCACGGCATGGCGGGCGGCGGCGGCGACCCGGCTCAGGTCGGCGGGTTCAAGCCCGGTGGTGCCGATGACATGCACCAGCCGCGCCTGCGCGGCGAGGGCGGCGAATTCGACCGTCGCGGCGGGGGCGGTGAAATCGATCACCGCCTGCGCCTGGGCAAAGGCGGGCAGGGCATCGTCCGTCACCGTGATGCCAAGGGGTGCGCCGCCCACGGCCTGCCCGACATCCTGGCCGATCCACGGATGGCCCGGCCGTTCGAGCGCGGCGACAAGCCGCACCTCGGGCGAGGCGGCGACCAGCCGCACCAGCATCTGCCCCATGCGCCCCGAGGCGCCCGTCACCACGATTCCCGGCAGACCCGTCATCTTGCGCTCCATCCTGTCGGCGGCGTGATAGCGCCGCAGCCGGCGCTTGGCAAAGTCCGCGTGCTTGGCAAAGCCCGCGCTTGGCCCTAGATGGGGTCCATGACCCGCGCCCCCTCCTCACACGGTCCCAGCCAGCGCCAGCTGCGCGTGGGCGAACTGATCCGCCGCACCCTGTCCGAAGTGCTGGCGCGCGGCGATGTGCATGACCCCGACCTGCAACGGATGTCGATCACCGTGGGCGAGGTCACCGCTTCGCCCGACCTGAAATGGGCCACGGCCTATGTCCTGCCCCTGGGCGGCGGCAATGCCGAGGTCGCGCTTGACGCCTTGCGCCGGAACAAGGCGGAACTGCGCCACCAGATCGCGCGCGGCACCGTGCTGAAACATGTGCCCGACCTGCGGTTCGAGATCGACCGCACCTTCGACCGCCTGGACGAGACGCGGCGCCTGTTCGCCGACGAACATGTGCGCCGCGACCTGGACAAGCCGTCGGAGGAGGCGGCGGAGTGATCCGCGCCCTTGCCGCCGCTCTGGCGCTGTGGGCCGCGCCGGCGCTTGCCGTGACCTGTGAGGACGTGGCGTTCGACGGGCGGGGCTACACGATCTGCGAAGTCGATCCGGGGGCCGAGGATCTGCGGCTGTTCCTGCGCGACGATGCCGGCGCGCCCTATGGCAGCTTCGGCGCCGTGGAACAGGCGGTCGGGCCTTTGTCCTTCGCCATGAACGCCGGAATGTATCACGAGGATCGCGCGCCGGTGGGCCTCTATGTCGAGGACGGGGCGCAGGAAATGCGCCTTGTCACCGGCGACGGTCCCGGCAATTTCCAGCTGTTGCCGAACGGCGTGTTCTGCATCGGCGACGGCCGCGCCGATGTGATCGAGACGCTGCGGTTCGAACGCGAGGCGCCGGCCTGCCGCGATGCCACGCAATCGGGGCCGATGCTGGTGATCGACGGCGCGCTGCATCCGCGGTTCCTGCCCGACAGCACCTCGCGCCATATCCGCAACGGGGTGGGGACCAGTCAGGACGGGCGGCGGGTGGTGTTCGCCATCTCGGACGAGCCGGTGACCTTCCACGAATTCGCCCGGCTGTTCCGCGATGGGCTGGGGTTGCCGCAGGCGCTGTATTTCGACGGCAATGTCTCGCGCCTCCATGCGCCGGCGCTGGGACGGTCGGATGCGGGGGCCCGGATGGGGCCGATCGTCGGCGTGGTTGACCCCGGCGCGGCGGGGGGCTAAGGCGCGGGCCTTCTGGCACAAGGGGCAGGCATGGCACGGGGTCGCAAGGGACGCGCGGTCAACGGCTGGGTGATCGTGGACAAGCCGGCGGGCATCGGATCCACCACGGTGGTGAACAAGATCCGCTGGGCGTTCGAGGCGCAGAAGGCCGGCCATGCCGGCACGCTCGACCCCGCGGCGACCGGGCTCTTGGCCGTGGCTTTGGGCGAGGCGACCAAGGCCATTCCCTATGTGATGGACGCGCTCAAGGCCTATGCCTTCACCGTGCGCTGGGGGGCTGCGACCACCACCGACGACGCCGAAGGTGCGGTGCTGGCCACCAGCGAGGCGCGGCCGAGCGACGAGGCGATCAAGGCGACGCTCGGCGCCTATGTCGGCGAGATCCTGCAGGTGCCGCCGGCCTTTTCCGCGGTCAAGGTCGATGGCGAGCGCGCCTATGACCTTGCCCGCGAAGGCGAGGCGGTGGAACTGGCCGCCCGGCCGCTGTGGGTGGACGAGCTGGTGCTGACCGACCGGCCGGATGCCGACCATGCGGCCTTCGAGATGGTCTGCGGCAAGGGCGGTTACGTCCGCTCCATCGCCCGCGATCTCGGGCGCGACCTGGGCTGCCTTGGCCATGTCACCGCGCTGCGGCGGCTGTGGTCCGGTCCGTTCGACCTCGAAGGCGCGGTGACGCTGGATCAGGTCGAGGCGCTGGCGCGGACCGACGGCATCGACGCCTTGCTGCGTCCGGTCGAGGACGGGCTGGCCGACCTGCCCGAGGTGCGGGTGGCGGATCTGGCCCTTGCCCGGCTGAAGAACGGCAACCCGGTCCCGGGCGTGCCGCAGGAGGCGCTGGACTATGACGCCGAATGCTGGGCCAGCCATGGCGGGCGGGCCGTCGCGCTGGGCCGCTGGCGCGGGGGAGAGTTCCACCCCGCCCGCGTCATCGTCGGGTAGGGTGGGTCATGACCCACCTTACCCCCTATGCCCCGCCGCAGGATCCGCTGGTCATCCTGCATGACGACCACGAGGTCGTGCTGGTGGACAAGCCCACGGGCCTGCTATCGGTCCCCGGCAAGGGCGAGGACCTGGCCGATTGCCTGATGACCCGCGTGCAGCGGGTTTTCCCGACCGCGCTGCTCGTCCACCGGCTGGACCGCGACACCTCGGGCGTCATGATCTTTGCCCTGACGCCGCAGGCGCAGCGCCACCTCGGCTGGCAGTTCGAGGAGCGGGCGACGAAGAAGGTCTATGTCGCCCGGCTCTGGGGCGAGATGGAGGGGAAAGAGGGCACCGTCGACCTGCCCCTCTGCGTCGACTGGCCGAACCGGCCGAAGCAGCATGTCGATTTCGAGAACGGCAAGCCGGCGGTGACCGACTGGCGCGTGGTCAAGCGCGCGGCGGGGGAAACCCGGGTGCGCCTGATGCCGCGCACCGGGCGCAGCCATCAGCTGCGGGTCCACATGGCCGAGATCGGGCACCCGATCCTGGGCGATCCGTTCTATGCCTCCGGCGCCGCGGGCGAATTCCCGCGGCTGATGCTGCATTCGGAATCGTTGCAATTCCGCCACCCGGACGGCGGGCGGCCGATGAAGGTGACGGCGGCCTGCCCGTTCTGAGATGGGTAAGGTGGGTCCAGACCCACCTTACGTCACCCCTCCCAGCCGGAAATCGCCTTCGACACGAGGAATTCCTCGATCCCCCAGACCCCGCCCTCGCGGGCAAGGCCGGATGCGCCGATGCCGCCAAAAAAGGCGCCCGCGGCACGGGGCCGCCCGTTCATCTCGATCATGCCGGCGTTCAGCCGCCGGGCCAGCCGGTTGCGGCGGGCGCCGTCGGCGGTCTGGACATAGTTGGTCAGGCCATAGGGCGTGTCATTGGCGATGCGCAGCGCCTCGTCCTCGGTCTCGAAGGGGATGATCGACAGGACCGGGCCGAAGATCTCCTCGCGTTCGATGGTCATGCCCGGCTCGACATCGGCAAAGACCGTGGGCCGCACGAAATAGCCCTTGTTCAGTCCCTCGGGCCGGCCCAGCCCGCCGGCGACCAGACGGGCGCCCTCGTCGATGCCCTTCTGGATGAAGCCCTGGATCTGTTCCCACTGGCGCGCGTTCACCACCGGGCCGATATGATTGCCCGGCTGGTCGGCCGGGGCGACGCGGGTCGCAAGCGCCACCGCGCGCGCGGTTTCGACCGCGCGGTCATAGGCCGGCCGTTCGACCAGCATGCGCGTCGGCGCGTTGCAGGACTGGCCCGAGTTGTTGAAGACATGCCGCACGCCGCGCGTCACCGCCGCCTCATCGGCATCGGCAAAGATCAGGTTCGCGCCCTTGCCGCCCAGCTCCAGCGTCACCCGCTTGAAACTGTCGGCCGCCGCCCGCCCGATGGCGCGGCCGGCGCGGGTCGATCCGGTGAAGGAGATCATCGCCACGTCCGGGTGGGTGGAAAGCTGCGTCCCGACCCCGGCGCCGTCGCCGTTCACCAGGTTGAACACGCCCGGCGGGCAGCCGGCGTCATGGACGAATTCGGCGAACAGCAGCGACGACAGCGGCGCCTGTTCCGAGGGTTTCAGCACCACGGTGCAGCCGGCAAGAAGCGCCGGGATGACCTTGAGCGTCACCTGGTTCATCGGCCAGTTCCACGGCGTGATCAGGCCGACGACGCCGATCGCCTCTTGCGCGATCATCGTGTCGTCGCGGTAGCGGCGCAGGAATTCGACCTTGGGGAAGGCGTCGAGGAACGCCTCGAGATGCGAGGACAGGCAGGGCGCCTGGCTGTCGCGGGCCATGTCGATGGGCGCCCCCATCTCGAGGCTGATGGCGCGGGCCATCTCCTCGGACCGCGCCTGGTATTGCGCGAGGATCCCCTGCACCAGCGCCACCCGCGCCGCCGGATCGCTGACCGACCAGGCCGGGAACGCGGCCCGCGCCGCGGCCACTGCCGCCTCGGTATCGGCGGCCCCGCCCAGCGAGATGACGGCGCAGGGCTCTTCGGTCGAGGGGTCGATGACAAGGTGGTCGGTGCCCGCCACCGGGTCCACCCAGGCGCCGTTGATGTAGAAGCTGCGTCTCTCGATCATTTTCTTCTCTCCCCGCCGCGGTTTTCGGCCCGCAGATCCTGTCGGCCGCTGTGGCCTTGTCCGGTTTCCCGCCTATATACTGCCGCGCAAGGCGGCCCGTCCGGCCGCGACATCAAGAAAGGAAGCACCGACATGGGCCTTCGCATCAACGATACCATTCCCAACCTGACCGTCGAGACCGATCAGGGCACGGTGACGCTGCATGACTGGATCGGCGACAGCTGGGCGATCCTGTTTTCGCATCCCAAGGATTTCACCCCGGTCTGCACCACCGAATTCGGCGCCGTCGCGCAGCTGGCCGAAGAATGGGCCAAGCGCGGGACCAAGGTCATGGGGATTTCGGTCGATGGCGTGCCCGAACACATGAAGTGGAAGCAGGATATCGAGGTCGCCGGCGGCGCGAAACCGAACTTTCCCATCGTCGCCGACAAGGATCTGACACTGTCCAAGGCCTTCGACATGCTCCCGGCCGAGGCCTACCTGCCCGAAACCGCGACGCCGAACGACACCGCGACCGTGCGGGTGGTGTTCATCATCGGGCCGGACAAGAAGCTCAAGCTGTCGATGACCTATCCGATGAACGTCGGCCGCAACTTTGCCGAGGTGCTGCGCGCGCTCGACGCGCTGCAGACCGCGAACGGCAAGGGCGTGGCGACGCCGGCGAACTGGAACGTCGGCGACGACGTCATCATCCCGCTCTCGGTCTCGAACGATGCCGCGCGCGAGAAGTATGGCGATTACACCACCGTCCTGCCCTACCTGCGCAAGACCAAGCTGCCGGCCTGATCCGGCGCGGGGGCGGCGGCGTCAGGCCGCCGTCCCGCCCCAGATGCCATAGGTGTCGCGCATGTAGATGGCGCAGGCGCGGTTGGCCTGATCGCGGTTGGCACCGTCGATGACGGCGGCGTAAAGGGCATCCTTGTGCTGGCTGCGCGTGGTCCGGTATTGCGAGGCCCCGGCCTCGCCCCAGATCGGAATGCCCTTGCGGGCCAATTGCCCGGAAATCCACACGTCATCGACCGCCCACATGACCGGCGGAATGTTCCAGGCGTCCTCGTCCAGAGAGCCGGGCCGGATCAGGAAGCCGCCGCAGCCTTCACCGATGTCGAAATAGCCGGAGCGCCGGATGCGGTTGCGCGGCGCCTTCATCTCCCACGGCACGTTCCGTTTTCCGCCATGTGCGATGTTCTGCTGCAGCCGCTGCCAGTGGTAGCCCATATCCCAGGTCTTGCTGTAGCGGCCGACCCCGAGGGGCTTGCGTCGCGGGCCGGACCAGTCAAGGCCGATCCTCTCGATCTGAAGGGCGCTGGTCACGATGGCCGCGCCGGGGTGCTCGCGGGCGGCGTTCAGGATGCGGGTCGACCAGGACGGCAGATATTCGCGGTCGTCATCGCAGAAGAGGATGTCGATCTCCTGCCCGGCCAGTTCCGCGGCGGCAAACAGCACCTTGCTGGCCGGACCCAGATCCTCTTCCGGCTGCCGGATTTCGATTCCCTTCGGAACCTCGGGCAGGCGGCCATCCCAGTCGGGAAACCGGCGGTAACGCTTTGGAATGTAAAGCCGGATCGACTCGGGCGTGACTTCCTGCCGAAGGAGGGAGTCGAGTGTCGGCCCAAGCAACCCGAACCGCGGGGGAATGGCCGTAAGCGAGATGATATACAAGCGGCCTCCGCGCCTTTTCTGCACCAGCACACATCATATTGCGGGGGGCATGGCGGTGCAAGAAAGCCCACCCCGTCACTCAACCGGCTCGCCGCGTGGCACGAGGGCAAGCAGCTTTTCCATCTGATGCCGGTCAGGCTTCGCGAATGACAGGCGTCAGCCTGTCGCAGGCCGGTGCTTTCGCAACCGCATGGTCTCGGGTCAGAGGACCAACACCTCGGCCCCGACCGGCACCCGGTTATACAGGTCGATGGCGTGGTCGTTCAGCATCCGGATGCAGCCGGAGCCGAAGGATTGCCCGATGGTCCAGGGCTGGGGCGTGCCGTGGATGCGGTAGAGCGTGTCGCGGTTGCCCTGGTAGAGATAGAGCGCCCGCGCCCCCATTGGGTTCATCTCGTGCCCGCCGGGCAGGCCGCCGGCATATTGCGCATAGATCGCGGGCTCGGCCCGGATCATGCTGGCGGTGGGCGTCCAGGCCGGCCATTCCGCCTTGCGCCCGACCCGGGCCCGGCCGCGGAAATTGCGCCCCGCGGCGCCGACGGCGATCTTGTAGCGGCGGGCGACGCCGTCGGCGATGGTCAGGTAGAGCCACAGGTTCGCGGTATCGACCTGCACGAAGCCGACCGGCGCGCCGGGCTGGATCGCGACATCGGCCGGCAGCCATTCGGCGGGAAATTCAAACACTTGCTGCGACAGGGCGGGCGCGGCCAGCATGGCGCTGCCCGAGGCAAGGAAAAGACGGCGGGAAATCATCTGCTGCTCCGGTTCTGGCGACCTTGGCTGCAGCCTAGCAGAAAAAACCGCGCCCCGCAGCGGCGGGCTGCGGGGCGCGGCGGAAACTTGCGAACCGGGTCAGTAGGCGAAGGCGTTGGCGCCCAAGGGAACCCGGTTATACAGGTCGATGACATGGCTGTTGTACATGCGGAAACAGCCGTTCGAGGCCGACCGCCCGATCGACGCCGGCACCACCGTGCCATGGACGCGGATCGCCGTATCGCGGTCGCCTTGGTAGAAATAGAGCGCACGAGCCCCGAGCGGGTTCTGCGGCCCGCCCGGCATCCCGTCCTTGTAGCGTTCATAGGCGGCGGGGTTGCGTTCGATCATCTCGTCGGTCGGGCGCCAGGACGGCCATTCGACCTTGCGGCCGATGGTGGCATGGCCGGTCCAGAACAGCCCTTCCTGCCCGACGGCAACGCCATAACGGATCGCCCGGTCGCCCGGCAGGATGAAATAGAGGTGGTAGTTCTGCCGCACGATATGGATGTCGCTGGGCGTCAGCCCCGGCTGCACCGGCACGATGCGGGCCTGATATTCCTCGGGGATGGCGAAATCGCCCTCCATCACCGGGGGCAGGATGATGTCGTCCGACTGGACCACGGTGTCGGGGGTGACGGTCACGGCCAGCGGGTCGGCAGCTTGCGCAAAGGCGCGGGGCGCGACCAGCGCGGCAGCGGCGGCAGCGGTCGAGGTCCAGACGAAATGACGGCGGGTCAGCATTGGGAAAGCTCCCGTTTTCGAGCAACGATTCGAACCGCCGGGGCGGCCCACTCACCTGCGAGATGGGGTATTCCGCGCGCAAGCAGTAATCAATTGAACGCGAGCGAGAGACACTGTGTTCCCGGCGCACATGTGGTTTTCCGGGCGCGGCCCCGCCCGAATTGCAGGAAAGGGCCCGGAAATCCACAGTCCGGTCGCGCCGTCAGGCATAGACCGCGCCGGTCATTTCGACCGATCTTTCCCAAAGGCGCGAGGCCACGGCAAGGTCCAGCGCCTGCGGCGGAATCCGGGCCGGGGCGGGGTGGCCGCGCATCTCGTTCAGCCGGTCGGGGCCGTAATAGGCGCCGGGCTGCGCCTCGGGCGCGGTGGCGGCGTACAGCGTCGGCAAGGCGCCCTGCGCCGCCGGCTGGAACAGGAACCACAGCCAGGTGCGGGCCAGTCCCGCCACGCTGCCGCGGCCGGGGGCATTGTGCAGAAGATCGGTGCGCGAGACGCCGGGATGGGCGGCCATGCTGGAAATGCCCCAGCCCGCGGCCTCGCTCCGGCGCTGCAATTCCAGCGCGAACATAATGCAGGCAAGCTTGGACTGGCTGTAGACCGGCATCGGCCGGTAGCCCCGTTCGCTGTTCAGATCGGCAAAGTCGATGGCCCCGTCGCGCGCCGCCACGCTGCCCAGTGTGACGACCCGGGACCGCGAGCCCGCCTTCAGGAGCGGGAGGAGCTGGGCGGTCAGCGCAAAGTGGCCAAGGTAGTTGGTGCCAAGCTGAAGCTCGAACCCGTCGCGGGTGGCCTGCCGCGTCGGGGGCACCATCACGCCGGCATTGTTGATCAGAAGGTCGAGCGTGCCGCGCGAGGCGCGCAGCCTTGCGCCGAACTCGGCGACAGAGGCGAGGCTGGCCAGATCAAGCTCTTCGAACGCGACCTGCGCGCCGGGTGCGGTGGCGCGGATGCGGCTCACCGCCTCGGCCCCCTTGGCGGGATTGCGGCCGGCGATGATGACATCGGCGCCGGCCCGCGCCAGCGCCAGCGCGTCCTCGTATCCCAGCCCGCCGGTGCCGGTGACGACGGCGGACCGCCCGGTTTGCGACGGAATATCGGCGGTGGTCCAGTGTGACATGATCGGTCCCTTGTTTCCCGAGTCCAGAGATGGCGCGGGACGCCGCCTCCTGCTTGCCGGAAGGCGCAAAATTCTTGCCCGATCCTCCAAATCAGTGGCGCGAGCGGCGGGGCGCTCCTACACTCGGTTCCAGAACTGGTGGGGGGCTGCGATGCGAACGGACCTGAGCGAGGCGATTGCCGGCTATATCGCGCGGCACGGCGCGCCCGATGCGGCGACCGAGACGCCCGCGCCGGGCACCGTTGTCATGTGCAGCACCTGCGAGCGGCTGCCCTTCCGCAAGGTCTATCGCCCCTCGCTTTGCGTCGTGGCGCAGGGCAGGAAGCGGATCGAACTGAACGACGGGGTGCTGGACTATGGCGCCGGCGATGCGCTGGTCGTGGGCATCGAGATTCCGGCCTTTGGCAGCATCACCCGCGCGACCCGTGCCCAGCCCTTCCTGGGCATGACGATCGAGATCGACGTGACCCTTGTGCGCGAGGTTCTGGACCAGATGCAGACACCGCCCGCCGCGCCGGGCGACCGGTCGGGGGTCTTTGTCGAACACCTGTCCGAACCGGCGCTTGACTGCCTGCTGCGGCTGGTCCGCCTGTTCGACACGCCCGAGGCGGTGCCGGTGCTGTATCGCTCGGTCATGCGCGAATTGTATTACCGGCTGCTGACCGGGCCGAACGGGGCAGAGTTCGGCAAGATCGCCCGCACCGACAGCCA
>Ga0209572_1002071_pt1 | contig 10356 bp, 10 predicted proteins | sample EBPBio232012_DNA_FD_185867 | JGI IMG/M metagenome (GOLD analysis project Ga0209572, IMG submission 185867) | Wastewater treatment Type I Accumulibacter community from EBPR Bioreactor in Madison, WI, USA - Reactor 1_1/23/2012_ DNA (SPAdes)... | ecosystem: Engineered > Bioreactor > EBPR >...
GCTGGTCAGCGATGCCGCGACCATCACCGTCCCGTTCGAGATGGACTGCACCGGAACCTGCCCCTTGGCCTGCGAGTTCGGTTCGATGACGAGTTCGACCCGATCATCTTTCACGGCCAACAGCGGCGCTCGCGGCCGAACGGTGATGTAGACGGTCACCGCCTGATCGAGGGCGTTACTCACCGACACGGGCAGAGAGGCGCTGTCGGCGAGAAGGTTGATCGAGCTGCTGGCGACGATCTGCACCGAGTCGAGGAGCACGGTCGAGTCGGCGAGGAAGTCGTCGACCCCGATCGTCCACCCAGAAGGGTTGCCGGTCCACGATGTCGAGAGAAGCGCGAGAAGCTGAAGTCGCCGCGAGTCGGTGATGTCACCGGGGCGCTCGGCGATCACGGCGAAGCGATGCTCGCGCTCCTCGGCGTCAAAGAGTCGGCGGGTCTCGGCGATGCGGGTCTCGTCGTGGAACGACTCGACGAGCTCACCCGCCGCGGGAGTCTGACCGAGCACGCGCGCGAGCGTGGCGAACCTGACCAGCGGGTTGGCCTGAAGCGCGTCGATCGTCTCGGCCAGCTGCGTGCCGCTCACCGGCACGTGCCGGTCCAGAGTTGCGACTACCGTGCCCGGTGCCGAGTCGAGCTGCGCCTCAAGGGCGGCGAGCGCCGACTGCAAACCTTCGGGAGACACGGATGCCGCCGCAACCCGAACCGCGGACGAGAACGCGTCATCCTCCACCACTGCCGTGGAGCTCCCGACCTCGGCGAGCGCCTCACTCTCGCCGACCGTCACATTGCCCGAGGACAGCATCACGGTCTCGAACCCGCTCGCGGCGATGGCTTCGAGGTCGGGGGTCGAAACGGTTCCGCCGCGCGGCCAGGCGATCGACTCGAGCGTGTAATCCCACTCGACCAGGGACTCGCTCGTGGGCAGCTCCGGCGCTCCGGGGGGTGGGGTCGGCGCGGGCGTGCCGTCGGTGGCCGCGACGAACCGCGCCGGGTCGATCGCGAAGTCGAACGAACCGGGCTCGGTCACGCGGTCCTGCCCCGCCTGAGTCGCGAGAGTGATGTCGGTGTCGGCGTAGGTGAGCGCGAACGTCTCGTTGCCAGCGGACGCCAAGCGGTCGAGCCACTCGGTAGCGGAGGCGGGGGCATCCGTACCCAGAATGCGAATCGAGACGATGATTCTCGGGTCGATCGCCAGGGTGACCGGGCGATTGATGACCGAGTCGAGCTGACGGGTGAGAAGGCCTTGAGGGCGGGTGTACTGCTCAAGCGCGTCGGGGGAAATGAATGGCGCAGTCGGTTCGGGCACGACGATGGGTACGACGACGGTGAGATGAACCAGACCGTCATCACCGACGGCCGGTGCTGCAGAAGCGCTCGTGACCGCCCCGGCCAGCCCTCCCGCGATACCCAGGACCAGCGCCAGTGCAGCACGCAGCGGCGTAAATCGCTCGGCCAGCATTCCCCGAGTCTATTCATTCGAACTTGGTAGGTCAGATCGGCCACCCGGACGCTATGACAAGCTGGGTGCCATGGAGAGCGTCGCCCGGGCTATTGAGCGCCTTGACGCGCTCGCCGACTCGCCTGCCGTCGCGCGACTGAGCACTGCGTTCGCCGCCGCCGGGCACGAATTTGCGCTCGTCGGCGGACCGGTCCGCGACGCATTTCTCGGCCGGGATGTCTCTGACCTCGACTTCACGACGAGTGCGCGACCCGACGACATCCTGAAGATCGTCTCTCCGATTGCCGACGCCCAGTGGGACGTCGGGCGCGACTTCGGCACGATCGCCGCTCGCTTCGGCGACCTCCTGGTCGAGATCACCACCTATCGGGCAGACGAGTATGACGGTGCCACTCGCAAGCCCGTGGTGTCGTTCGGTGACACCTTGGAAGACGATCTGGTGCGGCGCGACTTCACCATCAACGCGATGGCCTTGCGGCTACTCGAGCGCAAACTTGTGGATCCGTGGGGCGGGCTCGACGACTTACTCGCGCGCCGCATCACCACTCCCGGCCCTCCCGAGGTGTCGTTCGGTGACGATCCGCTCCGGATGCTCCGTGCCGCCCGATTCACGAGTCAGCTCGACTTCGAGGTGGCGGAGGCCACCGTCCAGGCGATGCACGAGCTGGCTCCGCGCTTGTCGATCGTGAGTGTGGAGCGCGTGTGCGACGAGCTGTCGAAACTGCTGCGTACCGATGACCCGGTGCCGGGCATCCGGCTGCTGGTGGAGACCGGCATCGCGCAGCTCGTGCTGCCCGAGATTCCCGCCCTCCGGCTGGAGATCGACGAGCACGCGCACCACAAAGACGTCTACGAGCACAGCCTCACGGTGCTCACTCAGGCAATCGAGCTGGAGAAGGCGCGTGGGCACGACGTCGATCTCGTCTTGCGGCTGGCGGCATTGCTTCACGACATTGGCAAGCCGGCGACCCGCAAGATCGAGTCGGGCGGGGTGGTGACGTTCCACCACCACGATGTCGTCGGCGCCAAGCTTGCGGCGAAGAGACTGAAGGCTCTGCGATTCGACAACGAGACTGTGGCATCCGTCGCTCGGCTTATCGAACTGCACCTGCGCTTCTTCGGCTACACCGAGGGCGCGTGGACCGACTCGGCGGTGCGACGCTACGTGCGCGATGCCGGCGATCAGCTCGAGCGACTGCACATTCTGACTCGGGCCGACGTGACGACGCGCAACCGGCGCAAGGCCGATCGGCTCGGGTTCGCCTACGACGACCTCGAGGAGCGCATTGCGGCGATCGCGGAGGCGGAGGGCATCGCGGCCGTGCGCCCTGACCTCGACGGGGAGCAAATCATGGCGATACTCGGGCTGAAGCCCGGTCGCGAGGTGGGCGAGGCCTACCGGTTCTTGCTCGACCTACGGCTCGATGAGGGTCCGCTCGGCGAGGCCGAGGCCGAGAATCGGCTCAGGGCGTGGTGGGCTTCCCGCTCCGTTCCCTGAGGTTCTCGAAGGGAACAGCCGAGGTGGCCGGGGGGTCGTACCGCTGTGACAAGTCGGGCAGGTCAGCCATGCGACCCTCAATCAGCGCGATCTTCTTTGCGCGGCTCCAACCCTGTACCTGCTTCTCGCGAAGGAAGGCGGCTTCGATGCTCTCCGACTCCTCGGCAAACACGAGCGTTACCGGAACGCGGGTTCGGGTGAAGTTCGCTCCGAGGCCCTCGTTGTGCTCCCATACCCGACGCTCCAGATCGACCGTGCTCCCGGTATAGAAGCTGCCGTCACGACACTTGAGTATGTAGACCCATGCCACTGGGTAAGTGTGCGGCACAGGGAGAACCGTCGGAGCGTGGATTCCACAGGACCCTTCGAGAGCCTCAGGGAGCGCCCTTCGAGAGCCTCAGGGAGCGTGAGTGGCGATCCAGGCGTCGAAGCGCTCGCGTGCGACAGGCTCGGGGAGCTGCACGGGCGGCGACTTCATGAGGTAGGCGGATGCCGCCTCCACCGGCCCCCCGAGACCGGCGTCGAGGGCCACCTTCGCCGCCCGGATCGCGTCGATGACGACGCCAGCGGAGTTGGGCGAATCCCAGACCTCGAGCTTGTACTCCAGGCTCGTCGGTGCACCACCGAAGCCACGGCCCTCGAGCCGCACGAACGCGAGCTTGCGGTCGTCGAGCCACGGGATGTGATCGCTCGGCCCGATGTGCACGTCGCGCGCGTGCAACTCGGCCTCCACGTTGCTCGTCACCGACTGAGTCTTCGAGATCTTCTTCGACTCGAGTCGGCTGCGCTCGAGCATGTTCTTGAAGTCCATGTTGCCGCCGACGTTGAGCTGGTACGTGCGGTCGAGAACGAGCCCGCGCTCCTCGAACAGTCGGGCGAGTACGCGGTGGGTGATTGTCGCGCCGAGCTGGCTCTTGATGTCATCACCGACGATCGGGATGCCCGCCGCCGTGAACTTGGCCGCCCACTCGGGGTCACTGGCGATGAAGACGGGCAGCGCGTTGATGAAGGCGACGCCCGCGTCGAGAGCCGCCTGCGCGTAGTGCTTGGCGGCGAGTTCCGATCCGACGGGGAGGTAGCAGACGAGCACGTCGGCGTTCGTGTCACGGAGCACCTGCGCGACATCGACGGCGGGGGCATCCGACTCGGTCACGACTTCGCGGTACTGCTCCCCCAGGCCGTCCATCGTCGGGCCGCGCTGCACGATGATGCCCGTGTTCGCCACCTCTGCAAAGCGGAAGGTCGAGTTCTGCCCCGCCCAGAGCGCCTCGGCGAGATCGGTGCCGACCTTGCTGGCATCCACATCGAAGGCGGCAACGAACTCGATGTCACCGACGGAGTACGGCCCGAGCCGGTTGTGCATCAGACCGGGGATGACGGCGTCGGCCGCGGCATCCGCGTAGAAGGTGATGCCCTGAACGAGGGCGCTGGCGCAATTGCCGACGCCGACGAGTGCTACGCGCACGGCCATGGGATGGTGCTCCTGACGAGAAATGACTACACTGGGCAGGTTGTCTGGAACCGTTATGGCCCGGGCAACCGTCAACACCCTCCTGTTGCAGATCGTCTGCAACCGTTCTAGTCCGAAGGAGGTGGGTTTGTGACGCACCAGTACGAACTCATGGTGATCCTCGATCCAGAGATCGATGAGCGCACCGTGGCACCCAGCCTAGACAAGTTCCTGAATGTCATCCGTACCGATGGGGGAACCATCGACAACGTCGACATCTGGGGCCGTCGTCGCCTGGCCTACGAGATCAACAAGAAGACCGAAGGCATCTACGCCGTCGTGAACTTCACCGCGACCTCGACCGCAACCGTCGAGCTCGACCGCCAGCTGAAGCTCAGCGAAGCCGTTATGCGTACCAAGGTGCTGCGGGCCGAGCAGGGTATGGCGCAGGTCGCTGCTGCGAAGAAGCTCGCCGACGAGAAGGCGGCCCGCAAGGCTGCTGCTCCGGCCAAGGCTCCTGCCGCTGCACCCGCTGCCGCTGCTGCACCGGCTGCTGCTGCCGCTCCTGCGCCCACCCCCGCTGCGCCCGCCGCAGTCGAGGACGCGGAGTAGTCATGGCCGGCGAGACCGTCATCACGGTCGTGGGTAACCTCACGAGCGACCCGGAGCTGCGGTACACGCAGAACGGACTCGCGGTGGCGAACTTCACCATCGCTTCGACCCCGCGTAACTTCGACCGCGCGAGCAACGACTGGAAAGACGGTGAGGCACTGTTCCTGCGCGCAAGCGTGTGGCGCGAGTTCGCCGAGCACGTCGCCGGTTCGCTCACCAAGGGTTCGCGTGTCATCGCGACCGGTCGGCTGAAGCAGCGGTCGTACGAGACGAAGGAAGGCGAGAAGCGTACGAGCATCGAGCTCGAGGTCGACGAGATCGGCCCCAGCTTGCGCTACGCGACCGCTCAGGTCACTCGCGCCGCGTCATCCCGTGACTCCGGTGGAGGCGCCCCTCGCGGTGCCGCCCCCGTCACCGAGGAGCCGTGGGCCGCATCGGCCCCCGACGCCGCCGGCGACGTGTGGAACACCCCCGGCAACTACACCGACGAGACGCCGTTCTAACCCTTCGAGACGCGCTTCGCGCTCCTCAGGGACCGATTACTACTTACTAAGGAATACAGAAACTCATGGCAGGAAAGAGCAGCGGCGATCGCCGCAAGCCGATTCGCAAGGGCAAGGACGGCAAGAACGCCGCCCCCGCCAAGGCGATCCGCGTCGGCGTCATCGACTACAAGGATGTCGCGACGCTTCGCAAGTTCATCTCCGAGCGAGGAAAGATCCGCGCTCGCCGTATCACCGGTGTCTCCGTGCAGGAGCAGCGCCTCATCGCGACCGCCGTCAAGAACGCGCGCGAAATGGCATTGCTGCCCTACGCCGGCTCGGGCCGTTAAGGAGTATCGACAATGTCCAAGCTGATCCTCACGCACGAGGTCACCGGTCTCGGTGCCCCCGGTGACGTCGTTGACGTCAAGAACGGTTTCGCTCGCAACTACCTCATCCCCCAGGGCTTTGCCGTGGCGTGGACGCGCGGTGGCGAGAAGCAGATCGAGTCCATCAAGGCAGCCCGCGCCGCGCGCGAGCACGCCACCCTCGAAGAGGCACAAGACCTGAAGGCTCGCCTTCAGGCCGCCACCGTCACGCTGACCGTCAAGGCCGGCGAGGGTGGTCGCCTCTTCGGTTCCGTCAAGACCTCGGACGTCGCGGATGCTGTTGCCGCGGCCGGTCTTGGAACCGTCGACAAGCGCAAGATCGAGATCACCAGCCCGATCAAGGCCACGGGCGAGCACGAGGCGACCGTTCGCCTGCGTGACGACCTGGTCGCGACGATTACCTTGAAGGTCATTGCCGCCAAGTAGGCGATCTTCAGCGGATAGCGACGAGTGAAAACTCGTCGCTATCTCGCGTTAACGAGAGAATGTCAAGCGCTTTATGCACAGGAATGCAATTCTTTCGACAACCCTCAAGTCGCAGTCTAAACATGTTTCTACACACATGGTGTTGAAGACAAAACTGCAGGTCAAGCGGCATATATAGCCAGAAACTGCTTAGTTCTCCACAGTAGAGTGCACAGGTTGCTCACACAACGCCCGGCGTTTCGCCCCGATTTCCCACAGCGTCATCCACAGGCCCTGTTGTCGTGCGCGTTTGCTTGTTCATAGGGTGATGCAGTCCCGCCGCCTCGTCGGGACTGGGGGAGCTGTGGCCGACCGGAGTGTCGGCGGACGCCGCTAGAACTGAGGCGTAGCGTGATCCATTGGGAGGGGTCGTATGTCCATTGCTCACCTGGGACTTGCTGGTGACCAGCGCCAGTCCGGTGATGCGCGCGGCGACCGCGTTCCTCCCCACGACCTTCTCGCTGAGCAGAGCGCCATCGGCGGCATGCTGCTGAGTAAGGATGCCGTCGCCGACGTCATCGAGACCGTGCGCGGTATCGACTTCTACATCCCCAAGCACGAGACCATCTTCGACGCGGTCATGAATCTGTACTCCCACGGGGAGCCGACCGACGTCATCGCGGTCACCGACGAGCTGACGAAGACGGGCGAACTCACCCGTGCCGGTGGCGCCGAGTACCTTCACACCCTGACGGCACTCGTTCCCACTGCGGCGAACGCCGGCTTCTACTCATCGATCGTCGCGGAGAAGGCGGTTCTCCGCCGTCTCGTCGAGGCCGGCACCCGCATCGTGCAGATGGGTTACGCGAGCGAGGGCGAGGTCGTCGACCTCGTCAACAACGCACAGGCAGAGATCTACGCGGTGACCGGTGGTGTCGAGAGCGAGGATTTCGTTCCGCTCACCGAAGCGGTAACGACGGCAATCGATGAGATCGAGGCCGCCCGGGGTCGCGACGGCCAGATGGTCGGAGTGCCCACCGGGTTCGCCGAACTGGACGAGCTCACCAACGGTCTCCACCCGGGCCAGTTGATCATCCTCGCGGCCCGCCCCGCACTCGGTAAGTCGACCCTCGGCCTGGACTTCGCTCGCTCGGCCGCCATCAAGCACGACATGCCCACGATCATCTTCTCGCTCGAAATGGGTCGCAGTGAGATCGCGATGCGACTTCTCTCCGCCGAGGCAGCAGTGCCACTCCAGCACATGCGCAAGGGCACGGTTCACGCCAACGACTGGACGACCATCGCCCAGACTCGCGGTCGCATCAACGATGCCCCGCTCTACATCGACGACAGCCCGAACATGACTCTCGTGGAGATCCGGGCGAAGTGTCGCCGGCTCAAGCAGCGCGTCGGTCTGAAGATGGTCATCATCGACTACCTCCAGCTCATGACGAGCGGCAAGAAGGTCGAGTCCCGCCAACAAGAGGTCAGCGAGTTCTCGCGTGCGCTCAAGTTGTTGGCGAAAGAGCTCAACGTTCCGGTGATTGCCATCTCTCAGCTGAACCGTGGTCCCGAGCAGCGCGCAGACAAGAAGCCCGCACTCTCCGACCTCCGTGAGTCCGGTTCGCTCGAGCAAGACGCCGACATGGTCATCCTCCTGCACCGCGAAAGCGCATACGAGGCCGAGAACCCCAGTGCCGGCACCGCCGACTTCATCATCGCCAAGCACCGCAACGGTCCCACCCGCACGATCACGGTCGGGTTCCACGGCCACTTCTCTCGGTTCGTCGACCTGCCGCCGGGTTCGTAGACTGGGGCGCGTGACTTCTTGGTACGCGCCGCTCGCACGCGCGATCCCCGCCCTGATCCTGGCCGTCATCATCACCTTCAGCGCGGATCACTCATCGTCCCTCGGCCTGATCACCTTCGGGTTCTTCGGGATTGTGGCAGGTGCCGTGATCACGGCCGCCGCCCTGCGATCGGCACGCGGCATCCCGCGAAGTCTGTTCTTCGTTCAGGGGGTCATCACGGTGCTCGTCGGAATCGCTTCGCTGGCGATGTCCGCCGGGGGACTGCCGTTCTTCGTGCTGCTCCTCAGCGCGTGGGCGGTCGTGACGGGCTTCATCGAGTTTTACCTCGGCCTGCGGGGTCGCAAGTCGGAGCGCGCAGCGCGCGACTGGATTTTCGTCGGTGCGCTGACCGTGGTTCTCGCGGTAGTCGTTCTCGTCGTTCCGCCGGACTTCGTGCAGACCTACATTGTGGAGGGCATCGAGGGCCAGCTCACGGCCTCCGTCATCGTTGTCGGCACGCTCGGAGCCTATTGGGCAATACTCGGTGTGTACCTAGTCATCGCTGCGCTCACCCTCAAGTGGGCCGCGGATGCCCCAGCAGCAAGTGAGGCGTAGCACCATGTCGCAGAAACCCACCCCGCCCAGCCGCCGCGACCGCACCAAGCCCGCGGAGCTCATCGGACTCGCAGGCGTCATGGCCGTCTTCGTCGGCTTGGTCGTGCTGATGTCGACGCGTCAGATCGAGCTGTCGCTGATCTTCTTCGGGATAGCCTTCATCGTCGCGCTGGTGGGCCTCGCGATGCTCTCGCTCGCGGCGCAGCCGACCGGCGACGAGAAGTTCGATCTGCGCGAGCAGGATCGCGAACAGCAGGATCGCGCCGGCGATGGGCCACGTGGCCACTAGTCCCTACGGCTCGAGGTACTCCACGAGTTCGCTCGCGAGGCCCGTGTAGGTCGCGGGTGTGAGGGAGCGCAGAGTTGCCTTCGCCTCGGCACCGATGTCGAGACCGTCGATGAACTCGACGAGCTCGCCCTGACCGACGCGCTTGCCGCGGGTCAACTCCTTGAGAATTGCGTACGGGTCGGCGATCGAGCTGCGACCCGCAGTGACTTCGGCGCGGATCACCGTCTGGATCGCCTCGCCGAGGATCTCCCAGTTGGCGTCGAGATCGGCGGCGAGAGCATCCCGATTCAGGTCGATCTCGCCGAGACCGCGCTCGATGTTGTCGAGAGCGAGCAGCGAGTGGCCGAGAGCGACACCGACGTTGCGCTGAGTCGTCGAGTCGGTGAGGTCACGCTGCAGGCGCGAGGTGACAAGGGTTGCCGCCAGCGAGTCGAGCAATGCGCTCGAGAGTTCGAGGTTTGCCTCCGCGTTCTCGAATCGAATCGGGTTGATCTTGTGCGGCATCGTCGATGAGCCAGTCGCGCCGGGCTGCGGAATCTGGCGAAAGTAGCCCATCGAGATGTAGGTCCACACGTCGGTGCACAGGTTGTGGAGCACGCGGTTGGCATGACTGACTCGTGCGTAGAGCTCGGCCTGCCAATCGTGTGACTCGATCTGTGTGGTCAACGGGTTCCACCCGAGACCGAGGGATGTCACGAACTCCTGCGACAGCGCGGGCCAGTCTTGCGTGGCATCCGCCGCCCGGTGGGCAGCGAATGTGCCCGTCGCGCCGCTGAACTTGCCGAGGTACTCCGTCGCCTCGATCTGCGCGAGGATGCGCTCCAGCCGGTAGACGACGACGGCGAGCTCCTTGCCCATGGTGGTGGGCGTCGCGGGCTGGCCGTGAGTGTGGGCGAGCATCGCGTCATCCCGAAACTCGAGGGCTCGGGCGCGCAGTACGGCGATGACCGATCGGAACTTCGGCAACCAGACCTCGCGCAGTGCCGCCCCGATCGTCAACGCATAGGAGAGGTTGTTAATGTCTTCACTCGTGCAGGCGAAGTGGGTGAGCTCGGCGACGCCGTTGAGACCCAGGTCGCTGAGCTTGCGGCGCACGAGGTACTCGACGGCCTTCACGTCGTGCCGCGTGGTGGCTTCGAGGGTGGCGAGCTGGTCGATCTCGTCTTGGCCAAACTCAGCGGCGAAAGCGCGGAGTTGCCGAGCCTGCTCGTGGTCGAGCTTGGTGGAGCCGAAGAGCTCGCGATCGGTAAGGAAGATCAGCCACTCCACTTCGACGCGCACGCGTGCCCGATTCAGGCCGGCCTCGGAGAGGTGTTCGCCGAGGGCGACGACGGCGGGACGGTATCGACCGTCGAGTGGGCTCAG
>Ga0209572_1002073_pt1 | contig 10348 bp, 7 predicted proteins | sample EBPBio232012_DNA_FD_185867 | JGI IMG/M metagenome (GOLD analysis project Ga0209572, IMG submission 185867) | Wastewater treatment Type I Accumulibacter community from EBPR Bioreactor in Madison, WI, USA - Reactor 1_1/23/2012_ DNA (SPAdes)... | ecosystem: Engineered > Bioreactor > EBPR >...
GTCGTCGACGAAATCTTCCATCGGCCATCTGCTGGGCGCAGCCGGTGCTGCCGAAGCCATCTTCTCGATCCTGGCCATTCGCGACCAGATCGCGCCGCCCACGATCAATCTCGACAATCCCTCCGTCGAGACCGCTATCGATCTGGTTCCGCACAAGGCGCGCAAGCGCGAGATCAACACGATCCTGTCGAATTCATTCGGCTTTGGCGGAACAAACGCGTCGCTGATTTTCCAGCGATATGCCGGGTGACGTGCCTGCCCGCCTCCCGGGGCTGGCGCGCATCGGCAATTTCGCCATATTCGGCGCTAGGTTCTGGCGCTGTCAGGCGCTCTCCGATTCCGGAGCTGCGTAGAATTTCTTTTTGAACGACGAGCGCGGAACGATGAACTCGACACCGGACCAGAACGCTTTCGGAACACGCGCGGAACCCGCGAAACCGATTGTCCCCAAATCCGCCAACGAGGCCTTGCGCCCGGCGCCAGGCCCCCAGCCGCCGCAGAAGAAGAAGCATTCTCGCCGCGCCCGCAGCCAGACAGTCATCTTCCTCAACTTCCTGATGTCGGCGATCATCTTTGTCACCATCGCTGCCGGCGTTGTTCTGTGGTACGGCAAGTCCTCGTTCGACGGGCGCGGTCCGACCACTGAAAACGCGACCGTTGTGGTGCGGCCCAATTCCGGCGTTAACGAGATCGCCCAGGTGCTGGAACGCAACGGCCTGATCCGCGACGCCAATGTGTTCCGCGTCGGTGTGCGCGCCCATGGCAACGAAGCCGCGCTCAAGGCCGGCGAATATGAGGTCAAGGCCGGCGCGTCGATGCGCGAGATCATGGAACTGCTCAAGAGCGGCAAGTCGGTTCTCTATTCGCTCACAGTTCCTGAAGGTGTTACCGTCGATCAGGTGTTCCAGCGCATCGCCGAAAACGAGATCCTGACCGGCGACATGCCGGCCGACATGCCTGCAGAGGGCACGCTTGTGGCCGATACGCAGCGTTTTGCGCGCGGCACGACCCGTCAGGAAGTCGTCACCAAGATGGCCGCCGACCAGAAGCGCCTTGTCGAAAGCATCTGGAGCCGCCGCGTTGAAGGATTGCCGATCAAGGACGTCAACGAATTCGTGACGCTCGCCTCCATTGTCGAGAAGGAAACCGGTCGTGGCGACGAGCGTTCGCGGGTGGCCGCCGTGTTCATCAACCGGCTGAACCAGGGCATGCGCCTGCAGTCCGACCCCACGATCATCTACGGCATCTATGGCGGCAAGGGTAAGCCGGCCGACAAGCCCATCACACGCTCCGACATCGATACGCCGACGCCCTACAACACCTATACGATCGACGGCCTGCCGCCGACGCCGATTGCAAATCCGGGCCGCGCCGCGCTTGAGGCTGTCGCCAATCCGTCGCGCACCGAAGATCTCTATTTTGTCGCTGATGGTACCGGCGGCCACGCATTTGCCAAGACGCTCGACGAGCACAATCGCAACGTCGCCCGCTGGCGCGCTGTAGAGAAGAAGCAGGCCGAAGAGGCAGCCAAGGCTGCCAAGGCGGCGGCTGAGGGAGCAGAACCGACGCAGCCGGCAAACAGCCAATAGTCTGCCAGCGTCGTCCGGGGGGAGGGATGTATGGCTCTTCAGAGCATGACGGGGTTTGCCCGCGCGGCCGGTGATATCGGCACCGGCGCGATTGTCTGGGAGCTCAGATCCGTCAATGGCAAGGGGCTGGATGTCCGCCTGCGCATGCCGCCGGGCCACGAGCGGCTCGAGCTTTCCGCGCGCCAGATCATCCAGAAAGCGTTCAGCCGCGGCAATATCCAGGCATCGCTGAACCTGACGCGCACAAGCGCCTCCACCCAACCCGTCGTCAATGAAGAGTTCTTGAAGGACGTCGCGGCGCTGGCCCAGCGGCTGGAAAGCCAGTTCGGCTGCGCACCCGCCACTGCAGACGGTCTGCTGGCGTTGCGCGGCGTGCTCGATGTGCCGGAAGTAGTTGACGCGCCCGAGGTGCAGGAAGCGGCAGACGCCGCAATTCTGACGCTTCTCGAAACGGCCGTTGCATCGCTTGCAGAGGCCAGAGCCGCCGAAGGGGCGGCGTTGCGTCAACTCCTGTCTGGTCACCTCGACACGATCGAGGAATTGACCCTGCTCGTGGAGGCCGATCCGTCACGTGAGCCGGCGCGCATCCGGGAGCGGATTGCCCAGCAAGTGGGCTTGCTCATGGATGCGGCGGTGCCGCTCGACGAGCAGCGCCTCTACACCGAGGCGGCGTTCCTGGCGACCAAGGCCGACATTCGCGAAGAAATCGACCGGCTCAAGACCCACATCGCCGCCGGACGCACATTGCTCGCGTCCAATTCCGCCGCGGGACGCAAACTCGATTTTCTGGCACAGGAATTTAACCGCGAATCGAATACGCTTTGCTCCAAGTCGAACGCAGCTGCGGTCACCGCGATCGGCCTCGAATTGAAGGCGGTGGTCGATCAGTTGCGCGAGCAGATTCAGAATTTGGAGTAGCCGTATGGCATTGGAGCAGGGCTCATCGCGGATCAAGCGTCGTGGCTTGATGCTGGTCATCTCGTCGCCGTCGGGCGCTGGAAAATCGACGATCGCGCGCAATCTGCTGGAAAACGATCCGGGGCTGGAATTGTCCGTCTCGGTGACGACGCGCGCCCGGCGCGGCTCCGAGATCGACGGCGTGCACTACCACTTCATCAGCCGCAAGCAGTTCGACCGGCTGAGGGACAGCGATTCTCTGCTGGAATGGGCCGAGGTTCACGGCAATTTTTACGGCACGCCGCGCGAACCAGCCGAAATTGCGATGGCCCAGGGCCGTGACATGCTGTTCGACATCGACTGGCAGGGTGCCGTGCAGCTCAACGAAAAGATGCGTGCCGACATCGTTTCGGTCTTCATCCTGCCGCCGTCGATGGCGGAGCTGAAAGCCCGTCTCAAGCGCCGCGCCGAAGACAGCGACGAGGTGATCGAAAAGCGCCTGCGCAATGCCCGCGTCGAAATCGAACATTGGCGCGAATATGATTTCGTCGTCATCAATGACGACCTCGACCGGGCCTTTGCCGAGGTGAAATCGGTCGTGACCGCCGAGCGTCTGCGCCGCAACCGCCGGCCGGGCCTGTTCGATTTCGTCACAAAATTGCTCGACGAGAAGATTTGAGCTGCAGAACAGCGCAGTCCCTTCGTCATAGTCGGGCGAAGCCGGAGCGAAGCGCAGGCGCAGACCCGGCTATCCATGCCTGACCGCTGACGACACGCACCGACGGCGCAAGCATGGCACTACCCCAACCGACCCCCCTCTGCCCTGCCGGGCATCTCCCCCTCAAGGGGGGAGATTGGCAGACTTGACGGCTCCGCCATACTTCGACGTTGACGATTTGCGAAGGCCGCGATGAAGGCCGATCTCCACCCTTGAGGGGGAGATGCCCGGCAAGGCAGAGGGGGGTCGGTGCAGAAACGCGCGCGTAAACTGTGGGACAGAAATTTCGAAAAATTCGTCGATTCATCCACGCCGTCATCCCAAGCCTTGTGCCTGGGATCTACCGGCCTGACACGCAGAAACGCGCCATTTCCAGCATTCTCTCGACCCCGCGGCAGATTCTCGGCGCGACGCCGAGAATGACGAATTGAGCGGTTGTTTCAAAAAATCACCAAAATCTATCCCACAGCCCAAAACCTCCCGCACAATGCTCCACGACAACGGAGAAACACATGTGTGAAGGCGGGCGACAAAACGAATGGCAGGTGATGATACGCATCATCAAACTGCTGTTTTCGTTTGCCGACATGGGCGAGCGCGCCGCCTATCGTTCGATCCTCGCCCGCACGTTCCTGCTCACGATCTTCCGCATCGCTGAACCCGTCGCACGCCGCTACGTCCTGCGTTACGACGGCAATGCGTTGAGAATCCCAGAACCGATGCGCGGCGAGGGCATCAGCAGCCGAACCGAAACCCTGCATCTGGCATGGCTGTTCCGCGTCTTTGCCATGATGCTCAGCAATCTCATGGCTTGGCGGGGCATGGGCCGAATTCAGATCATTGGACGAGACGCGGCAGACAACCGCCAGCGCAAGACATCAAACGCATTCAGCGCCACCACCAAACACATGCCCGCCCGCGCAAGCCCTGCCTTCGCGCATCCCGAACGTCGAGCAATTCAGCCCGGCAAAGCGTTTGCCAGCCGGACGAATTCCTCGATGTTCAACGTTTCGGCGCGGCGGGTGCCGTCAATCCCCGCTGCGTCGAGCAGGCGCTCGCCGCCAATCACCTTCAGGCTCTGGCGCAGCATCTTGCGGCGCTGGCCAAATGCTGCTGCCGTCACGCGCTCGACTGAAGCGAGCGTGGCGGTCAGTGGCCGCTGGCGCGGCGTCAAATGCACAACAGATGATTTCACCTTGGGCGGCGGCCAGAACGCCTGCGGCGGCAGATCAAAGACAATCTTCGCCTCGCACCGCCAGCCCGCCAGCACGCCGAGCCGCCCATATGCGTCGGAACCCGGTGCCGCAACGATGCGCTCGGCCACCTCCCGCTGGAACATCAACGTCATTGAGGACCAGAAAGGCGGCCAATCCTTGGTCGCGATCCAGCGAACCAGCAGTTCGGTGCCGATATTGTAGGGCAGGTTGGCCGCAATCTGCACGTCGGTCTCGCCTCGAACAAGCGTGGCAAAATCGGTGGCCAGCGCATCGCCCGAAATCACCTCCAGCCGGCCGGGATAGGCGGCTGCAATGTCTGCAAGTGCGGGCAGACAGCGTTCGTCGCGCTCGATTGCAATGACACGCTTCGCACCATGCATCAAAAGCGCGCGCGTCAGCCCGCCGGGGCCGGGGCCAACCTCGATCACGGTCGAAGACGACAAATCACCGGCCGCGCGTGCAATTTTTCCAGTCAGGTTGAGATCAAGCAGAAAATTCTGGCCGAGCGCCTTCTTGGCGGCGAGCCCATAGGTGTCGATCACCACCCGCAGCGGCGGCAAACCATCCGGGCTCATCGGCTGCGCTGGTCGTTTTCAGCCAGCGTCGCCGCCAGCTTCAGCGCAGAAATCAGGCTGTCGGGGCGCGCCTTGCCCGTACCAGCAATGTCGAACGCCGTGCCGTGATCAGGCGAAGTGCGCACGAAGGGCAGGCCAAGCGTCACATTCACCGCCTCGTCAAAAGCCAGCAGCTTGGCCGGGATGAGGGCCTGATCGTGATACATGCAGATCGCGACATCGTAATTGGCGCGCGCACGCGCATGAAACATCGTATCGGCCGGCGAGGGGCCGAACGCGTCAATCCCATCCTGTCGGAGCATTTCAATTGCAGGCAGGATCGTCTCGACATCTTCAAGCCCGATGGATCCGCCTTCGCCCGCATGCGGGTTGAGCCCAAGCACCGCAAGCCGGGGCGCGGCAATACCAAAACGCTGCCTCAGATCACGCGCGGCAATGGCACCGACCCGAACAATCAGTTCGGTCGTCAGCGCTGCCGGAACTTCGGTGATCGGAATATGGATTGTCACCGGCACGGTGCGCAGGTCCGGTCCAGCGAGCAGCATCACGGCAATATCATCACGGCCGGTTGCGGCGTTCGCCAGATGAGCGAGATATTCAGTGTGGCCGGGAAAGCCGAAACCGGCTTCGTAGAGAGGCTTTTTGGCGATCGGCAACGTCACCACAGCAGATGTGAGGCCGTCCTGTGTCATCGCCACCGCGCGGTCGATCGATTCGATAATGCCCGCTGCATTGGCGGAATTCGGCGCGCCGGGCGTGTCGAGGAACGCGTTCGCCAATGGCAGGAGGGGCAGGGCATCATTGAAGTGCCTCGCCGCTCCGTCCACGTCGGTCTCGATGATCGGCACATCCAGACCGAGCTTGCGGGCCCGTGCTGCCATCAATGCGCTGTCGGAGATCAGCAGGAATGGCGGAACCGCGCGCTTGTCCCGCTCAAGCCATGCCTTCAGCGCGATATCAGGTCCAATGCCCGACGGGTCCCCGGCAGTCAGTGCAAGCATGGTCGACCCGGACGATCAGCGGTTGGAGATCTGGGCCTTTTCCTTCAGCTCGGCCAGATATTTCTTCGACAGTTCCTCGGCCTTTTCGTCGAGCTTGCCGTCGTTCTGCAGCACCATCTGGGCCGCCCGGTCGTCACTGACTTCCTTGGAACTGCAAATGCCGATGAACTCGATCCCGGTCTGCGTCTCGCGCACCGGCGTCGCCGATCCGGGCTTGCCGGACTCAATGGCCTTTTTCCAGTCCGGCGGAAGTTCTGGCCCGAGGACGCGCGGAATGTCCTGCACGGTCACATCAACCAGGCCCTTGGCGAATTGACGGCTGTTTTCACAACCATTGAAGCGCGAACGGAACGCCTCTGCCTCGCGCTTGCGTTTGCCCAAAATTGCGCTGCGCTCCTTGGCTGGGACAACGAAGGTGATCTTCTGCAGCATATATTCGGTTGCAGACGGCTTCTGGCCGCCGAGCTCGAACACCTTGCGCACCATCTGCTGTTCGGTCATCGCACCGCCGCCGGCGGACGTCGAACGCATGCGCATGCCCAGCACCTGGCTCCAACCCATCTGGACGCGGATGAATTCCTTCATGTGCTTTGCTGTGACACCGGCCTGGCCGAGAATCTGGTCGAGCTGCGCCGGCTTCAGCTTGTTCGACGAAGCGAAATTGCCATACGCGCCGTTCACCTGCTGCGACGTCACCCGAACCTTGTAACGCTCCATTTCCGAGGATTTGAGCGCCTGCTCGATCAGCTGATCAGACGCGCTTCCCTTCTGACGGAACAGCTTCATCAGGGCGGCGCGGCGCTGGATGTCATAGCTGGTGATTGGTGTGCCGTTAACGACGTGTTTGATCTGACTCGCATGCGCCACGCTGCCTGCAGGCACAGCAATAGAACCCAGAACGCTGAGGCCAATGCCTGCGGCAAGTGCAACGAGGAAATTTCGCGTTGAGGTCATGTCGTTCTCAACCTTCTCAAATTCAATTCTTACGCTGGAAGTCCCGGTCAATGCCTTTCCAGTGCGGCAAAAGCATGACTGGACGAGGCGTCTTTGCTCAACGCCTATTCAAAGGCGCTTGTCTTGGTTCCAAAATCGCCCAGCGTCCGGAACGAGATATTGAAGCCGATGCTGGTCGATTTTTCAGCACCTGGCGTCGTCGGCCTGATCTGCGAATACGACATCGAATAGGTGAAGCATTCGTCGTCATAGGCAAAGCCGAACGAGGAGCGCACGACCGTGTCGGACACGAAGTCATGCGTGCCAGATGCGAACGCGCTCCAGTTTTCGTTGAAGCGGGTCCTTGCCGAAAGCGTGATTTCCTGACGGTCATTGACGAAGCCGTAGAGCGGCTGCTTGTCGATGAAGACATAGCGGGCCGACACGGCAACCGGGGTGCCGGTATAGCTTGCCTTCAACTCTGCACGGCGAATGTCGCCCGAGGTTTCGTCAAATCGTCCCGAGGCCGAGACCGCGACACCATAGGGGCTTGTGACTCCAAACAGCGCGACGATGTCGGATGTATCTGACTCGAGACCTGAATAGGCGCCGACATTGACCAGATTTGGAGAGGCGAACGAGTTGGCGCCGGCAAGATGATAGGACTGGCCGAAAATGCCATTGGCGGTCCAGCCATTGCCCAGTTCACCGGTGTAGCGCAGGCCGACATTGGCGCGTGTGCCGCCTTCGATGCGGTCGTAGCCCGAGAACTTGTCGCGTTCAAACAGCGTCGTCGCGTCAAAGACAAAACTTTGCGCATCCTCATTGGGAATGCCGAAACGCTCGCGATAGGGCTCGTCGGGGCGAACGAAAATCTGAGCCATCGGCTCGATGATGTGCGATGTGTCCGGCCCGCTGAACAGGATTGGCCACCGAAGTTCCAGACCGGCCGTCACCATCGCACGCAGATAGGATGTTCTGTGTGCGGTTCCGATCGCACCATAGGCCAGGCTGCTGTCGTTGGAATAGGAGACCCCATTCAGCGCGCTGGCCATGTCATTAAGCGCCGCGACTGCCGCAGAATTCGACTGAACACCGATGCCATCGGCACGCAAGCTGAGAAGCGGTGTCACAACCAGGCCGCCATCGGTCACGATCTGGCGCTTCCATTCCGCTTCTGCTGTCAGGCGTGCCGACGTGCCGTCCAGGCCGGCGATCCGATAGGTGTCACCCACTGCGATGCCGGTTGGATCATCAACGCCATCGGCGATGACCGAATCAAGATTGCGACGGCTCAGCACTTGCGAATTCATGTCGAAGCGCAACTGGCCGCCAAGTACCGGCTCGTCGGCAGTTTTCGTGTAGTCGAACGACGGCAGCACATAGGGCTGACGCTGATTGCGCGAATTGGCAACGACATTGGTCGATTCCTGAACCTGGAAGCGATAGGCGCGCAAATCGAAGAAATTCCGGTTGTTCAGCCCGGTCAGGTAGATCTCCGACTTCTCGACATAGTCGGAATAGCCGTCGATATCGTAGGTGCGGCTGAAGTTCTTGTCGGACTGGGCCATCACGTCCCAACCGAACGACCATCGCGAATTGATCTTGAAATCACCCTTTGAGGCCACCATGCCGCGCAAGCGGTTGAGATCGTTCGGATATGTGCCGCGATCAACAGTATTTGCGTCGAATTCCAACGGGCGCTGCTGGCGGATGCCGGCGACCTTGATGTTGAACTGGCCGTTGTCGAACTGACGGCGGAATTCAGCTTCGCCGAGAAAACCCTGCTTGGTGTAATAGGTGCCGGTGACCAGCAGGTCCGAAGACGGCGAAATCACATGGTAGTAGGGGATCGAAATGCCGACACCCCGGTCCTCGTCCGTGGAGACGCCGGGAATAAGGAAGCCGCTTTTGCGCTTCACTGTCGGGTCTGCCGTGACGAAATAGGGCAGGTAGGCGATCGGCATGCCGAACAGCTCAAACCGCGCACGCTCGAACCGGACTGTCTTCGCTTCGCCGTTCCAGATGATTTTCTGTGCCTTGATGCGCCAGATCGGCGGTTTGCCAGGCTTGTCTTCGCAAGGTTCGCAGGCGGTGTAGACGCCATTGTTGAGCGTCGTCAGGTAGCCGCCGCGCCGCTCGCCACTTTCGGCAGCGAAATAGGTCTTGTCCGCCGTCTCAACCCTGAGCGCATTGATGAACCCGTCCCGGAAATCGTCAGTGACGTCGATTTCGTCGGAAACGATGCGATTGCCGTCCGGATCAAGTATTTCGACATTGCCGGCAGCCATGACACGGCCGGTCTGGCGATTATAGGTGACGCGACGTGCGACCAGGCGATTGCCACCATATTCGATCTGGACCGCGCCCTCGGCAACAACCAGTTCGCGATCATTGTCATAGGTCAGCGTGTTGGCCTCGAGCAGCATCGCGTCGTCGCTCGACGAAACCCGTTCTGCCACGCCCGACAGGTCCTGCGCAGCCGACGGTGCAACGGCCAGGCCGGAATACATGAGCACGCACGCCAACGCCGTCGCGCCAAACAGGCGCGCCGAACGGGCCTTCATGCTCCCGTAAATGGTCCCCGACCCCACTAACCGTCCTCCTTGTACAGCAGGAACGTTACCCCATAAAGCGACGCCAGTATCACCGGTATCCAGGCAGCAACAATCGGCGGCATCAAACCGCCGCTTCCCAGCGTCTTCACCAAAGCTGTGACGACATAAAGCAGAAAGCCGGCGAGGACGCCACCCAAAATCATGACGGCAGACTGCCCCAGGCGGGCAAACCGCATGGAAACGGTTGCTGCGATCAGCGTCATTGCCACCAGCAGCGGGGGCAGCGCCAGAAGTGAATGATATTGCATGCGAAAACCGTTTGCCGACAGACCGAACGCGCGGGCGGCATCGATCTTCGCGCCAAGTTCATAAAGCGGTATCGACTGAGGGTCGGCAAAGCGTTCCTGAACGAACTCGGGCTGGAGGCCCGTCGCAACACTGGTCGCAGCGATTTTTTCGCGGTTTCCGTCCGAATCGAGGCGCGTGACGTCCTTCAATTCCCAGGCCCCGGAGCCCAGCATGGCTTCCCTAGCATCAAGCCGCTCTGAAATGTCGCCATCCTGGTTGAAGCGGATGAAGGTTGCGTCCGACAGCAGCAGGCCTTGCTGGGCAGTGCGTTTGGCGCCGATGATCGTGACGCCTTCATCAGTTCGCTGGCGCAACCATGTGACCTGCTGAGTATTCGACGGTGCGCCGCCGCGGAACAACTGAGCTTCCATCGCTTCGCTCTTGGCGAGCGCAGTGGCGCTAACATAGTTGAGCACGGTGACCGAAAACATTCCGATCATAAGGCTGCCGACGAGAAGGGGCGACAGAAATTGCCAGGCCGAAACGCCCGCTGAGCGCGCCACGACCAGCTC
>Ga0209572_1002074_pt1 | contig 10343 bp, 9 predicted proteins | sample EBPBio232012_DNA_FD_185867 | JGI IMG/M metagenome (GOLD analysis project Ga0209572, IMG submission 185867) | Wastewater treatment Type I Accumulibacter community from EBPR Bioreactor in Madison, WI, USA - Reactor 1_1/23/2012_ DNA (SPAdes)... | ecosystem: Engineered > Bioreactor > EBPR >...
ACGCGTCGCCTGCGGCTTCCGCAACCTCGAGAACTACCAGCGCCGGATACTCTCAACCATCGCGCTCACCCGAGCACGACGAGACGCAGCATGACCACCGCCCCGCCCCGCGGAAAGTCGAAGAGCCTCGTATCCGACCTTCACCCGCCAGCTCCGCGCCAGGGGTCTGCGGCCGCACTGCGAGCCTTGCTCGGCGACGAAGGGTCGGGCGAACGCGCCGATCGAGCATCCGCCGGGTGAGGAGACCCAGTGGGACTGGCTCGAGCTGCCGGACCCGCCTGAGCACTGGGGGTGGGGCAAGAACGCGCACCTGCTGGTCGGTGCGCTCGCGCACTCCAGTCGCTGGCGCGGCACCCTGGCGGCGGCCGAGGACCAGGCCCATCTGGTCGACGCCCTGGACAAGACCACCCGCAAGCTCGGCGGGCTCACGAGGAAGTGGCGCTTCGACCGGATGAGCACGGTCTGCCATCCCGAGTCGGGGAAGGTGACCGTGACGTTCGCTGCGGTCGCCAAGTACTACGGCGTGCAGGTCGCGATCTGCCCGCCGCGGCGGGGCAACCGTAAGGGCGTGGTGGAGAAGTCCAACCACACCGCCGCGCAGCGCTGGTGGCGCACACTGCCGGACGACACCACCGTCGAGGAAGCCCAAGCCTCGCTCGACAGGTTCTGTGAGCTGCGAGGTGATGCCCGGCTGCGTCCCTCCGCCGTTGACCGGGCGGCCCGCGTGCTCACCATCGCCGAACAAGAACCACTCGCACCGGTGCCCACGGCGCCGTTCCCCGCCACGATCAGCGAGGAACGGACCGTGTCCGCCCAGGCGCTGGTCGCCTGGCGCGGGAACTTCTACTCCGTCCCACCCGAGCTGGCCCGCGCCCGCGTCGTCGCCTGGCAGCGGCTCGGCGCCCAGCATCTCGACATCGCCACCAGCAGCGGGATCGTGATCGCCCGCCATCAGCTCGCACCCGACGGCGCCGGGGTGATGGTCCGCGACCACGGTCACGTGATCGCGCTTGAGCAGCTCGTCCTGGCCGGCCACGACACCAGCCGTCCGCACCGCCGCAAGGAGCGCATCCCGCCCGGACCCGCCGCCCGGGCAGCGGCTGACGCCCTGCGGGCCCGCCAACAACCTGACCCGGTCTCCGCCGTCAACGACGACGTGGTGATCGATCTCGCCAAGTACGACCGAGCAGCCAACGGAAGGAACACCCTCACATGACCACCCCGATCAGCGCCGACTCCCCGGCCGTGCCGATGACCGGCGCCCAGGCCAGCCTCTACCAGCAGCTGCGTGGCCACCTCGCCGCGTTGAAGCTCACCGCGGCGGCCGAGCACCTCCCCAGCGTGCTGGCCGAAGCAGAAGCCGAGCAGTGGTCGATGACCGCGACCCTGGAAAACCTGCTGGCCCGTGAGGTCGAGGCCACCGAAGCACGCAAGCTCGCCGGCCGGCTGCGGTTCGCCTCCCTGCCGACACCGGCCACGCTCGCCGACTTCGACTTCGACGCCGCCCCCGGCATCGACCGCAAGCTCGTCGACGAGCTCGCCACCTGCCGCTACCTGGAGTCCGCGACCAACGTCTTGTTGATCGGGCCGCCCGGGGTCGGGAAGACCCACCTCGCGGTCGGGCTCGGCCGGGCCGCCGCCGAAGCCGGCTACCGGACCTACTTCACCACCGCCGCCGACCTCGCCGCCCGCTGCCACCGCGCCGCGATCGAGGGCCGCTGGGCCACCACCATGCGGTTCTTCGCCGGCCCCACGCTCCTCGTCATCGACGAGCTCGGCTACCTCCCGCTGCCCGGCGAAGCCGCCTCGGCGCTGTTCCAGGTCGTGTCCCAGCGCTACCTCAAGACCAGCATCGTCTTGACCACCAACCGCGGGGTCGCGTCCTGGGGCGAAGTCCTCGGCGACACCACCGTCGCCGCCGCCATGCTCGACCGGCTCCTGCACCGCTCCGTGGTACTCAACCTCGACGGCGATTCCTACCGCCTACGCGACCACCACGCCAAGAACGAAGCACTCCGTCACGCAGCGACAGGCACCCGCCGACCGCTACAGTGACACCCGCCCAGGGTGAGGAAATTCGATGAGCGCCCCTGGGGAATTTCGCCGAGCGCCATCAGCACGCCCGGCGGCTACGTCGCAACTCAAGCGAACGTTGGATCCAATCCGGCGCTCGACTCGTCCACTGGCTTTGCCACATCCACCGACCTCACCTCCGACGGCGCCCAAGACCTCACGTTGGACTTCGGCTTCATCAAGCCCCTGGTGTCGATCGGTGACTACGTCTGGTGGGACGCCAACCGTGACGGCCTGCAGAGCGCCAACGAGCTCCCGGTTCCGGGCGTGAAGGTCGACCTCCTGGACGCCACCGGCGCCCCGACGGGTCGTACCACCACGACGGACGGACAGGGCTACTACTGGTTCAACAACCTCGTCGCCGGCCAGAACTACATCCTGAAGTTCACGGCCCCCGACGGTTCGACCTGGACCACGCAGAACGCCTCGAACGACACGTCGAACGACCCGGCGACGGACAAGACGGACTCGGACGTGAATCCGGCCAACGGCCAGATCGCTTTCACCGCGCCCGCCTCCGGCTCCAACGCCACCGGCGCCAACGGGACGGACAATCCGACGCTCGACGGCGGCCTGGTCAAGTACAACCTGGTCCTGGCCAAGTCGCTCGACACGGCCGGTCCGTTCGTTCCGGGTCAGGACGTCACCTTCACGCTGACGCCGCACAACGATGGCCCTGTGGCCGCGCTGGCGGGTTGGTCGGTGACTGACATCCTGCCGGCCGGTCTCACCCTGAAGTCGATGACCGGTCCTGACTACGACTGCACCGGTGCGACCTGCACCGCGAAGTCTGCGCTGGCGGCCGGTGCCGACGGCAACAAGATCACGGTGGTCGCCACCATCGGCGCCAACTTCACCGGGACCGCGCACAACGTGGCCTACGTGGCGCCGAAGGACGGCGACATCGCCGAGACCAACCCGCTGGTCGTGCCCACCACGGGCACCGACACGACGAAGACCGGCACCGACAACGACGCCCAGGCCGACCTGGGTGTGACCGCGGTCTCGATCGGCGACTACGTCTGGTGGGACGCCGACCGCGACGGTCAGCAGGATCAGGGTGAGGCTCCGGTTCCGGGCGTCACGGTCAACCTGCTCAAGGACGGCCAGCCGACCGGCAAGACCACGACGACGGATAGCAACGGGTACTACGCGTTCGGCGATCTGCTGCCGGGGACGGCGTACACGGTGGAGTTCGTGAAGCCGGCTGATGCTTCGTTCACGACGCAGATGACCGGCGCGACGGAGTCCGACTCGAACGCGGACGTCATGACCGGCAAGGCCGACGTGGTCACGCAGCCGAGCGGCAGCAACCTGACCGATCCGGGCAAGGCGGACGACCCGAAGATCGACGCGGGCCTGGTCAAGCTCAACTTGACGCTGGCCAAGTCGCTCGACACCGACGGTCCGTTCAACCCGATGCAGACGGTCACGTTCACGCTGATCCCGCACAACGACGGTCCCGCGGACGCGCTCGCTGGCTGGTCGGTGACCGAGGTTGTTCCTTCGCAGCTGACCCTCGTGAAGATGGAGGGTGAGGGCTACACCTGCACCGGCCTGACGTGTGTGGCGTCCGACCCGCTGGCGGCGAACACCGACGGCAAGCCGATCACGGTGACCGCGACCCTCAACAAGGACGTCCTGGGCAAGATCCACAACGTCGCCTACGTGGCCCCGGCCACCGACGACATCGTGGAGACCAACCCGCTGGTCGTTCCCGACACGAACACCGACACGTCGATGACCGACACCGACAACGACGCCCAGGCTGACCTGGACGTGGCCGCGGTCTCGATCGGCGACTACGTCTGGTGGGACGCCGACCGCAATGGTCAGCAGGACGAGGGTGAGTCCCCGGTTGGTGACCTCACTGTGAACCTGATCAAGGACGGCGTGGTCGTCGACACCACGGTGACGGACGCCGACGGTTACTACGCCTTCGCGGGCCTGTACCCGAACACGGCGTACACGGTGGAGTTCGTGAAGCCGGCTGATGCTTCGTTCACGACGCAGATGACCGGCGCGACGGAGTCCGACTCGAACGCGGACGTCATGACCGGCAAGGCCGACGTGGTCACGCAGCCGAGCGGCAGCAACCTGACCGATCCGGGCAAGGCGGACGACCCGAAGATCGACGCGGGCCTGGTCAAGCTCAACTTGACGCTGGCCAAGTCGCTCGACACCGACGGTCCGTTCAACCCGATGCAGACGGTCACGTTCACGCTGACCCCGCACAACGACGGTCCCGCGGACGCGCTCGCTGGCTGGTCGGTGACCGAGGTCGTGCCTTCGCAGCTGACCTTCGTCAAGATGGAAGGCGCGGGCTACACCTGCGTCGATACCAAGTGCACCGCGGACTCCATCCTGGCTGCCGGCGCGTACGGCAACCCGATCACGGTGACCGCGACCATCAACCGGGACGCCCTGGGTGACATCCACAACGTCGCCTTCGTCAGCCCGTCCGAGAACGAGATCGTCGAGACCAACGTGCTCGAGGTCCCGGACACCAACACCGACACGTCGACGAGCCCGACCGACAACGACTCTCAGGCCTTCCTGAAGGTCCAGCCGGTCTCCATCGGTGACTACGTCTGGTGGGATGTCGATCGTGACGGCCAGCAGGACGCCTCCGAGCCGGTTGTTCCCGGCGTGGTCGTGAAGCTGTACGACGAGTTCGGAACCCTGGTGGACACCACCACCACGGGCGACAACGGGTACTACGCCTTCACGTCGCTGCAGCCCGGCATGCCGTACACGGTGGAGTTCATCAAGCCCGATGGCACGGTGTTCACCTACCAGACCGTCGGTGCGACGGCGTCCGACTCGAACGCCGACGTGACGACCGGCAAGACCCCGGTCTTCACCACGCCGACGTCGGGCAACAACCTGGCCACGCCGGGGCAGGCGGACGATCCCACGATCGACGCCGGCCTGTGGTCGAAGATCAACCTGGTGATCGCGAAGCACCTGGCCACGGACGGCCCGTTCGTCCAGGGTGACGAGATCACGTTCTACCTGAGCCCGAGCAACGAGGGCCCGATGGACGCGCTCGCCGGTTGGTCCGTGACCGAGGTCCTGCCGGAAGGCCTGACCCTGGTCTCGATGAGCGGCGATGACTACACCTGTGTCGACGTGACCTGTACCTCCACGGTGCAACTCGCAGCCGGTGCCACCGGCGAGCCGATCAAGGTCGTCGCGACGATCAACGACAAGGCGTACGGCAAGGTTCACAACGTGGCCTACGTGGCCCCGGCTCCGGGAGAGATCCCCGAGACGAACCCGCTGGACGTCCCCGGCACCGACACCAACACCTCGGAGACGGGCACCGACAACGATGCTCAGGATGAGCTCGGCCTCGAGCCGCCGGCCATCTCGCTGGACAAGATCGCCCACCTGGACGACTTCAACGGCAATGGCTACGCGGACGCGGGCGAGACCATCCGCTACACCTTCAAGGTGACGAACATCGGTGGCGTCCGGCTGGCTCCGGTGACGATCTCTGACGACATGCTGGGCCTGGACGACGCTGACTGCGTCGACAGCCTCAGCGTGGGCGAGAGCGCGATCTGCAGCACGACGGGCAGCTACACGGTCACGTCCGACGATGTCGAGCACCGCAGGTCGATCGACAACACGGCCACGACCACCGGTCATGTGCCCGGTACCCCCGACACGGTGACCTCCACCGATGACGAGACGGTGCCGGTCGGCCGCAAGACGCTCCCGCAGACGGGTGGAGACATCCCGCTGTGGGCCGGCGTCGTGGCTCCGCTCCTGCTAATCGCAGGCGCTGGCCTCCTGTTCGTGGGACGCCGCGGTCGCAAGACGGCGGGCACCACGAAGTAAGGGGCGACTAGCTCGACCAAGGGGTGGGCGGTGATCCGACAGGGTCACCGCCCACCCCTTTGGTTTGTGCTGAGGAGGCGGTTCAGGTTGTGCTGAGGAGGCGGTTCAGGTTGTGCTGGCGAGACAACCACCTGGGCGAGCCCGGGGGTCTTCACCTGTTTCTGCAGCGTGACGGCGACGCAGGAGGACGACAGGTCGCGGGGTGTGGCATTGCTCCGCGGAGGCGGGGCCCCACACCGCGGCTACTTGGCGCGGGACTCCACGAGGTGGCCGAAAGCAACGGCGCGATCAGGGGCGTGGAAGAGCTCGGCGCACGTGATGAGCGTGATCCTGGCCACGGTCGGCTTGGTGGTCGGCGGCTGACCAGGCACAGGATCGAGCACCCAGGTGTCGGAGTTCAGCACCACCGTGTCGGCCGGGTGGTTGTCGAGCGCGTAGACGAACAACGCCTCACGGGTCTCCACCTCGACGCGGGCGCCGACGGCGAGCCCCGGCAGCTTGACGAACGGGCCGTGACTGCCGCGATGGCCCGCGACGGCGAAGTTGCCGATCTCGCCGGGCTTGGCGGTCGACTCGAACCAGCCGACACCCTTCGACAGCGCGGCGTTCGTGGTGCCGTACACGACGGGCACCTCGAAGTCAGCCCCGAAGTCGGGAATGCGCAGCAACGCGATCGCGGTGCCCGGCACGGTGTGCGGCGTGAAGGGATCCGGGGTGCCGGCCTCCCAGGCGTCCTTCAGATCCGAGATGCCCTTGGCGGCTTCAGCCGGGTCCATGAGCGGGTCTGCGAAGAGCTCCCAGGCGACGTAGGCGCTGCCGCCGAGCCCGGCTGCCAGGAGGACGCCGCCCGCCGCCAGCAGGGCGCGCCGGCTGGTCCGGCGCTCCGGACGCGAGCGTTCGTCACTCGATGACGGCGCTGGGGTCACACTCTGGTCGGACACCATGTCATTATAGAGAGTCGTCGCGGCCATGCCCTAGCCAGCGAGCCGCGGAGCCTTGCTAGGACGTGGGTAGTCAAGTGTTGATCAATCCTCGAGCTGCTTGCCCATTTGCTACGGTGTGTAGTAGTTGGCGCTCTGGGTCAGACAACCGTGACGAATGCCCTGGCCAATGCTGCCGAGCGTTCCATCAAGTGAGTCGAGTGGGTGCCCATGACTAATCCATCTGGTGCCTTGTATCCGGACCAGGGGCTGCTGACGGCCCCCCAGAACACCCGTCCCCTGCTTCGCCACGGGTTCGCGTCGCGGCTGCTCGCCGAGATCGGCGGCGGCCCCCTGCCGCGCCTGGACACTCTGCTAGCCTCGGCGTCCAGGCTGCACCTGTGTTCGGGGGATTTGCTGTGCGAGCCCGGCAAATCGTTCCCCTACCTGGTCCTGGTCGAGCGTGGCCTGTTGGCGCAGACGGTGGCCCACGAGGGACGCGAGATGACGGTCGCCTTCCTCGAGCGCGGCGAGGTCTCGGGCAACCTCTTCGCCCTGTACGGCGACGTGCTTCGGGAGCCGTCCTCGGCGGCGATGGGGTACGACAGGGCGCCGGCGCCGTCCTACCGGGTCTCCGCGGTGACAGAGGCGCGGGTCATCCTGCTGGATGCGCGTCACATCTCGACGCTCGCCGGTCGGCACGCGGAGTGGGCGACGCTGCGCTCGCGCATTCTGCTGGAGCAGACGCTCAGGCAGGCGCAGCGCGAAGAGGAGCGGTTGACGCGATCCTCCGAAGAACGCTACGAGGCACTTCTCGCACGCTCTCCCGAGGTGGTCTCTCAACTGACCCAGCGCGAAATCGCCCGCTACCTGGGCATCTCGGAAGTGACGATGTCACGGTTGATGGCGCGGCGTGGCGGTCGGCGCGCCGCCTCGCGGAAGCCGGTCGCAAACGTCTCGGACTGACGCCCGTTCGCGGCACGCCCGAAAGCGGGGGACATGAAGGCAGGAATTGACACTGGCGCGCGCCAATAGTTGGCGGATCGCTAAGCCGACGCTCTTGTCGTCGCTGGCCAAGGTGCGCCTCGGCTCTGTCGTGAGCATCGTTGCCCCGGCCGGCTACGGCAAGACGACCGCGCTGCAGGCCTGGCAGGAGAATGCCGACCTGCGGGCCATCGGCGTCCGGCTCGGCCCCGAGCACAACGACGAAGCTGCGCTCGCCCTGCATCTGATCGACGCGCTCGGCGGGCTCGTCCCCACGGTACGAGACGTGATGGAGGGCGGGCGTCCGGGTGACGCCGACTGGGGCCGGGCGCTCCTGCGCTCGTTGTCGCAGACCTACCTCGTCCTGATGCTGGACGACGTGCACCAGCTGACGGATCCGGGGGCGCTGAGGCTGGTCAAGCAGCTGGTGGTGCACACGCCGAGGAGGATGGTCCTCGCGGTCAGCGGCCGAAACCATCCCTAAGTCGGCCTGGCCCGAGCCCGCGTCGAAGGACGCCTGCTCGCCCTGACGGGCGAGGATCTGGTGCTGAGCTGGCGCCGCTGCGGCGCAGGCAGCTCAGCGAGGAGCAGGTCGACGAGGTGTACGACGCCTCCGGGGGATGGCCCGCCGCGCTGCCGTGGGCCATCGCCCAGGCGGCGGGTGACTCCGAGGCGTCGAAGGAGCGGATCGCCCTGTGCCGATTCCTCGACGAGGAGGTCTGGCGGGCCCTCGATCAGCCGTTCATCGACCACCTCGCGGACGCCGCACTCCTGGCGCCGGTGACGTTCGAGACCCTCGACTCCGCGCGGCAGGCCAGCGATTCCGCGCTTCTGGCGGCGCGGCTGGCCGATACGCCGGTTCCGCTCGTCACGGTGTCCGAGGGCAACCTCATCACGGTCCACCCACTGATCCGCGCGTGCCTGCAGGCGCACCGATCGCACGTCGACCGCGCGGCTCAGAGAGAGTTGCTGAGGCTGGCCGCCGGTCACCTCTCCCGGTCCGACCGGGATGACGAGGCGTTCCGGATGTGGCTGGCCACCCGTGATCGTTCGGCCCTGATCGACTTCGTCTCGGCCGCCGGACGCCGAGCGGCGCTCCAGGGTCGCGTGCAGACGGCGCGCCGTTGGCTGGCCGAGTTCAGCCCCGAGGAGTTGGTCCGCGAGGTCAGGCTGCAGGCGGTCGCGATGGGGATCGACGCAGCCGAGGGCAATCTGGCGGCGGCGGCCGACTGGGTGAGGCGGATGCGCAGCCTTGACCTTCCCGGAGACGGGCACGCGGCGGAACTGAACGGCATCCTGTCCGAGATGATGGCGCTGGAGGAGGCACCGGCCACCGACGTGGAAGCCAAGGGGTTCTGGGGTGTCATCTCGCGACTCATGGACGGGGGCTGGCGCGCCAGGCGTCGGCGCGGTCGAGTTGGGCGTTGAGGTCCGCGGCAGAGATCTCGGACGGCGTCATTGCTCGACGTTCGATGGCTTCCCACGTGTAGGCCAGGTTCGGCTCGACCTCGTCGGCGCGAGGGTCGGCATCCGGTGCCACATGCTCCCCGGGGAGGGGGGCGACGTCCGCCGCCCAGTGCTCGTCGCGGGGGTTGTCGGCGGGGTCGGGTGGCAGGTCGTCGGTGTCGGGAGGGGATCGAGCAGGATGCTGGTGCGCCACACGAGGGCTTGGCAGTCGTCGACGTCGGTGCTGGTCGGAGGAGTGCTGAGTAGGTCCGTGAACTGCCAGCCTCGGGCGAGCGCCTGCTCCATGGTGACGACCAGCGCCGGCCACCAGGGTGACGCCTGGATGGTCGCTGCCCGTTCGGGCCCAGTGGCCTGTTCGAGGGTGGCGAGCCAGTTGGTGGTGAGGCTGTTGTGGCGGTCGGCGAGTTGGTTGGCGACGGTGGGGGTGAGGTGTCGGCAGATCTGAACCGCCCCGGGTTCAGTGGAGGGCGGGTTCTCCCGGGGCCGGCTGGCCCTGGGGGGTTCTTGTAGCGTAATAGGTGGCTTCGTACTCCACCGGTGGGACGTAGCCGATCGCGGAGTGGAGCCGGCCGGTGTTGTACCAGTCGACCCACATCAAGGTGGCGAGTTCGAGTTCGTCGACGGTCTTGAACGGGCCCTCCCGTTTGATGCATTCGGTCTTGTACAGGCCGATCACCGACTCGGCCATCGCGTTGTCGTAGCTTTAACCGGCTAATCGGGGGCTGGTTTGGGGCTGCGGTGGGGTCTTCCGAGGTGTGCGTCACATGGCTCGTGGGCGTGTCGCGGCGTGCTGGATGAGGGTGTTGATTCTGGTGATGAGACGCAGGTGACGTTCGGTCTCGGCGTCCCAGCCGCGGGTGGTGGCGTCGTCGGCGAGGGCGGTGGCGGTCTCGCGTTGCCGGGTCAGGGTGGGGATGTCGTCGGGGTGTCAAGGGCCAGTAGGAACTGCCCAGAGCCGGACATGAAACCTGCCCGTTGACGGTCACGAGATCTGCCCGGTGGTGGCCATGGGATCTGCCCAAGGGGGCTGTGGGCCACCACCGACCGGTGTGG
>Ga0209572_1002076_pt1 | contig 10325 bp, 4 predicted proteins | sample EBPBio232012_DNA_FD_185867 | JGI IMG/M metagenome (GOLD analysis project Ga0209572, IMG submission 185867) | Wastewater treatment Type I Accumulibacter community from EBPR Bioreactor in Madison, WI, USA - Reactor 1_1/23/2012_ DNA (SPAdes)... | ecosystem: Engineered > Bioreactor > EBPR >...
ATAGAATGGCTTCATTCGATTTACGGAGATTTTCATGACGTACCTGAGGGGGGGTCCAATTATCTGGGTGTAAATGGCTGTTTGGAAATTCTGGACGAAGAGGACGCCCAATACGACTATATCTGTTGCCCTTGTGGAACAGGCGCAACGCTTGCGGGGCTTATTTTAAGTGCCAAACCACATCAGAAAGTAATTGGCTTCTCTGTTTTGAAGAATGGCGATTTTCTAAAGGAGGAAGTCATTAAACACCTGCGTCATTTCTTAAGAAATGATGAATTAGCTTTAGAATATTTGTCGCAATTCGAAATCATTACAGCCTATGACTTTGGGGGCTACGCCAAATGGACCAATGAACTCATTTCCTTTATCAATCACTTTGAGTTGAATTACTTTATTCCATTAGATCAGATATATACTGGCAAAATGTTTTTCGGAGTAATGGATTTGCTTAAGAGAAATTATTTTGAATTGTCGAGGCGAATATTAGTCCTACATACCGGTGGATTACAAGGTAAGCAATCGCTTTCATACGAACATTTCGAAATCTAAAGTTGAAGACTAAAGAAGCCAATGGATTATCCATTGGCTTCTTTATTTATTGTTGATTGAAGACAATTAATTCAAACTGAATCGCAATGCCAATCCGGCTGAAATATTTGAAGTAGGGAAGGAAGTTGAAATTTTTGGTCTGTTCAATTGATGGTCGTAGAACAAACGAATCGTTAGTTTATCATTCACCGCCATGTCAGCACTTGTTTTCAAACTATATAAACGTTGTCCCGCGGTTGGCTGACTTTGTTGCTCTACCATTTTGCGGATGATTGTAACGTTGTCACGCATTGTAAAGTCTGCGCGCAGGTTGATGGTAGTATTTTTCATTATTTGAATAGGAAGACGACTGCCTTTTTTGCGACCCAATGGATTGGGTACTTCATTTATTTTATAACCAAGTCCTATTGTAATAGCGTTGCTCTTCGTCTCTGTAATCTGATAGTTAGTCATGCCCAAGGCCACTGTACGGTCACGTTTGTATTCCACTTTTACTTGTGGCTCATTCGTCTTCTCTGGATTTTTCGACTTCTTCGTTTTTAAGGTCATATCAAGACCGATAGGCGTCAATTGCTCATTGATAGTGACAACACTGATTTGCTGTTTGGTTATATAGTTAGGAATTTCACTTTGATCAAGCGCAGTTGGCAGTCCCTGTGCGTTTGATGTGAAGTTCGCATTCGTAACATAACTTGTTGTGATGGTCGATTTATAAGAGTGTTTTACATTGAATTGCTTGAAGTACTTTTTCACGGAAGCCAATTTGGAAAGTCCATCGTAGGAAACCGTCCAATTGGGCATTACGCGTGTTTTAAAAGGATTGGTGGATGTTGCATTAACATCTCTTCCGGTATAAGCCGCAATAAATGCCGGTATAACCACATTCTGAGAGGTGCTTCCCCAACCGGTGTAATAACCTGTTTGATTTGGACTAGCGTCATTAAATGTTTCGCTATTCAACTTTCCTGATACCGCAGCGCGATTGTTAAGGAATGTTTCGAAGGCGGCATTGTTCCATGCATTATCCGGGTCATCACGAAGGAAAGCTGTTTTCCAGCTAATAATGGACGCACTGAAATTTCCTGTTTCAATCGGAGAGTCATAAACGTATTCCCCTGTTATATCATCCATACGGAAGAAGCTCTGAAGATTGCGGCCCTCAGTTCTATTGGCTGTCAATTCAATTTTAAAGCTCTTCGCAGGCTCCAGGTTGACTTTGTAGTTCCATGTTTCGGAATATGTTTCGGCATACATGGTATTAAGTCCCGGAAGCGCCACCAACCAGCCTTTTCGTGCAGCATCTTCTGCATAGTTGGTGCCGAGTGGATTGCCCCAAACATCGGTATTTTGTTGTCCTGCAAGGAATCCCCAACCCGGTCCCTCGAAATTCTCATCCATTCCAAGTATTCGGGTCTTTTTATTGTAACCGGGCAATGACATCCCTTCATTGCGGGTATATGTTCCTGTCGCACCACGCAGCATCATTAAGAAACGCAAACCAAGATGTGCCGGATTGATTTTCTCTTCCTTCTCTTCTTTTTCTTTCTCGTCCTTGCCAAAACCGTCTTTTTTAGTTGGGTCTTCTTTGCCCTTGGGTTTATTGTCCGGCTTGGCTTTTTTACCGGTATTGATGTCTTTCAATAATGGCACTTTATTATAAAGCGTTTCAAAATTCGCTTGTGCATTAAGTTGGATTTGTCGGGTATTACTAATAGTATTACCTAAACTGTCCTGGGTAAATGGAGCGCGCTGCCAATTGAACGTTGCAGCATAACGCGCATCAGCACTTAAGAAGTCGATAAGCGGGAACTTATCCAACGGAAGCTTGTAGCTCATGCTGGCGTTATGCGTGTATTGAGTTGTATTACCACCCCCGCGTATGTTTTGCCAAACAGTGTCTTTATAGGCTTCATACCAATCGGTGTCTTCTTTGTCGATGATTCCACGTGGTTCACCAACAAGACCAATGTTGTTGGCCATGAAGTCAAACTTCAAACTCTTGGTAAGATCATATTTGAAATCATACCTGCGCGTCCATTGCCAATTTTTTTGTACCTGTGTATTAATAAGAATGTCACTGTAGGTCCCCGTCAATTCCAAAGTGTTGTTGCGAACGCGACTGGTTTCATAGCTACGGTTCATGTCCGTATGGAATCCAATCATTTTATAGCTTGGAAAGAAATTGAAATCCTTGATCCAACGCAAATACTTGGAGGTTTTGATACCCGGAATATTTGCAAAAGGTTTAATCTCTTTCGGTTTGTTTTGGAACTGATAGTCGAACGCACCTACATAGCGCTTTTGCAGACGCCAATCGTAGTCTATCGAACTAAAATACTCTTCATTATAGGCATAAGAAACCGAGAAATTCTGAATGTTATAGAAGCGTTCTTTCTTCTGTTCACCACCACTTGGAGGCGCTGCACCCGGATTTTGAGGAAGCGTTGAACCACCTTTAGTTTCGCTACTTGCAGCTATGGTGGCAGGTTTGGGCGCAATTTTTACATTCGAGAAATTGATGCTTCTTCTTTTGACAAACTCTTGCGATTTCTTCTTCAGCGGTTTACTAGCATTAGGCAAATCACCCATTTCTAAGTCTGGTTGAAGAGGGCTATATCTAGGATTGCTCACTGTCTCAGAGTATCCGAGATACATAGGCAATTGAACTCCCCAGTTTTCAGGGAAGAATTTGCCTAGTTGAACCTGTGAGTTTGCATCAAATCCCATAATGGTTTTTTGTTGACGCTCTTGCACGGTTTGCTCTATACCACCCCAACCTGGAGTCGAAATATTTCCTGCTGCGTTTAAAGTCATGAAATCTGCAACCTTCGCTTCCATGCGCGCAACGGCTGCCCAACCTCCGGTTTCATCAAACTCAGACAAGCGCAATTCATTCACCCAAACAACAGCGCATTTAGGTCTGCCATCATCATTGCTCTTGAACACATTGCCATCGCGCTTATTGTTGCGCACACCAATCATCAGCGTGGTGATGTTGGCCATATTAGGATTTCCTTTTACAGCAAGACGCGCTTCACCTATTCGTTGAGTTGTTTCCTGACCCATGGGAGTATCCTGTGGGCGATTGGCTTTCAGGTTTTGCAAGTCTTTGAGCGTAATATCAAAGTTGTTTGCTTCCGGCCAAATAGCTTCATCATCCCCGGTGTACCAAGGAGTAACTTTCATTGGCAACTCGTACTCGTAATAGTTGTCGTTGAAGTCTGAACCCATGCGGATGAATACGGTAAGGTCATTGTCCTGTAACTCACTCTCTATTCCTAAAGCTTCAATGTGCGAGAACATGCGTAGACGCTTGTATTGGCGAAGGTCATAGTTTACCATGCGATAGGCAGCGCGTGCATTTCCATCTGCAAGGTTGCATATCTGATAGGACAATGATTGCTCATTAAGACTACGCAAATTGGCGCTGGCCACGTCTTGCTCACGAATAATTCCCGGAGGAACTAAATAAGAAACTGGCTCACGATTACCATTTTCCTCAATGTTCACTGCCGCAATATTGAAAACAGTTGCAGGGTCGTCATTAGGTTCTATTTCGCCCGGAGTGTTGATATTACTAGTGTATTTACGCCATTCACCACGTACCAATTCCAACCGGGCAAAACGAAGAGTGACCGGTTGCTGCCATCCTTTGAGGTACATTCTCATATAGCGGATAGAACGGAAATCTGCTATACCTCCAACACGTTGTTGGAATTCTTGAATCGGAATTTTGAATTGATACCAACGAATTTTTCTCTCTTCACCATTTGCAACAGTGCGCGTTGTTTCAAAACTATCCGTGATGTAATTACTTCCAATATTGTTTTCGCCTAAGTCATTTTTGCGAAGACTTACTTTGTATTGGAAATAACTTTCAATGGTATTGAGTGTAAGGTCTTGGTTGATGTCCTCTGTGTTAGGAACTGTCGTTGCAGCTATTGGGAAACCTTCAGGACTTGTTGTGTTGGAGTTCCCTTCATAACCGTTGTATTTCTTATAGCGCTCCAAAGTGTTGAGACCCTCGCTATCTTGAGCCGAGCCTCTGAAGTAGCGATAATCATCGGCAGATGGGTCAGCTTGATAAACACTATAAGCATCCGGAGTAAGGTGGCCGTTCAATTGTGACAACCATTGGCTGTGGAAAGAGCGCTCACCATCACTGTTCATTCCATCAATGCCGATGTCCTGCATTTCATAATTACCGGAAGAGTTGTCGAATGCATTGACTACGTTAAAGTTGTTCGGACTTGGGTAATTGCCCCAGGTAGATTGCTCAGTAATCAGGTCATTGCTTGGACTTGGATATCCATTCTCGTAACTCCATTGAGAATCATTCAATACATCTTCTGATACGTTACCAAGGTTGAAGTAAAGATCACCACCATCTATGTTTTCAGAATCTTCATTGAATGGGTCCATTACCCAAAACTGAATAAACTGAACGTTGCTCGCTTCAAAGTCGGTAGTAGTTAATGCCCGCTGAATACCACCCCAGCGAGATTCGGGGTCATTGAGAGAACCGTCCGTTGCAAGACCGGCAGAAACACCTGGTTCTCCATCTTTCAAATCATAGTTGTATTGTCCGCGTTCGCTTGGATAATAAGATAAATCTAATGTGGCAATGTTGGGAGGAGTTCCTGTAGGTAGTTGTCGGTTCGGGAATACCTCGGCTTCCAAAATCTCACGCATACGATGGTCGCTGTACCAATCATCGTCAATAATATTTTGAGGAGTTAATCCTCCGGATGGACGGAAGAACAATGGGTCTATGATATACCAGCTTAACCGTGCACGATTATAGTTGTAGGCTAAGTTGTCTTCCATATTGCCTTCGGGAAACATGGATGCCGTTGTTTGCAACTTAGGTGTACTTGCCAAGAACCATTGGTTAAGACTACGCAAGTCAATTACGCTCTGGCTACCTTCAAAGTCATCTAAATAAGAATTACCATCTTTTGAAATGGCACGGCTATGACCGGGGAACAACTTAGCCACTTCACCGGAGAAAGTGATCTTCGATTTTTCTTTGGTGTCAATCAACGGGATTCTATCCGCCAGCGAAGTCAACCAAGGAGCTTCTTTCTGATAGTTAATGTCAGCGCCAATTACGGTGTTGTTTACAGGCTCATCACCCATGTTCACTTTTTGAGTGATAGGTCGTTCGCGCAAGTTGATGATTGTACCGCCAACAGTCAGGTTATCATTGAAGGTATAATCAAAACGACTACCCAACATGGTTTTGAATTGCAGGTTGAACAGTGAGTTACTTTCTACAGAAACCTTGATGGGCTGTCCGCTTTGCATTACGCCATCGTTGAGGATTTTTACCCTTCCTAAGTTGTAATCAACGGTATAATCAACGCCTTCCGTGAGTTTAATTCCACCGGCAGTCACGATAACAGAACCCTGCGGAATATTCATTGCATTTAGCGAAATATCCGAACCGGAAGCCGACTGATATTGTCCTCTGATTCGGAAACGATTCAGGTTGGGAAATTGGATTTGCGCAGCGGTTTTTGTCGAATCATAGAGTTGTTGGAAAACTACTTGATTGATTAAACTGGTAGCTTCGGGCGTGTTACCTAAGCCGTCAATTATTTTACCGGCTAAGTGGCTACCAAAAGGCTCTACTACAGGGAAGAAAACTCTTCCATTCTGCGCATCAATCAAACCACCGGTGGTGGCAGCATTGGGAATAAAGTCGAAGAACCCATCAGGATAAGGCATTTGTTGTGCATCTATCTTATCCATGTTCATCACTTGCAACAGGATGGTTCCGTTGAGCGGTTCTCTTGGAATATAGTTTTGATAAATACCCGTAGATGGATTGTTATACCAAACGTCTAACCGGAAGTTTTCGGGAGCTACTCCGAAAGCACCAAGGTTATAGACGTTTTTCATCATGTTGTCCCAAAGCGGGTTGGCATCGCCATTGTTAAGTCTAACGCGTGTGATAGATGGCTTGAGCAATTTCAGCACCAATGATTTTGGTGCAGCTATACCATCTTGAGAAATGGTACCAACCTGATAGGTATTTCCATTGAGCGTGTATTCATAAGAAACCGCAAGTACTTCCGCATTGTTCAATGCTTGTCTTAAAGAGATAAATCCAAGACGGGAGTTATAGGTGAACTCCGAAGGATTCAACTTACGCATGTTATTGATACGCTCGAAGTGCGTACCATTCTGCATTTCACTGTACTCGGGGTTATTTGCAATGGCTTGAATGGCTTGACTTCCGCTCAGTATAGCGTCTGAGAAAGCGGTGTTGCCTTCCGTTGCATCAGTGTAAATGTCATTGTTTAAGTTGCTCGGACTTCCACCGGGTGCAACAGGTAAGCCACGATTGAAAAGGTCGGCATCGCCCATGTCCACCAAGTCACCGGACATAAACTCAGGCGCCTCACCCAAATCCGAGAACGCAACCACGTTACGAACGTCTTGGGTGTTGGACTGCGTATTTACCAACCAAACCTCAATCCTTGTTATGTTCACGCCACTGGCAACTACAGGCAGTGAACCCATGGCCCTATCGTACTCACCGCGGAACCATCCGGATAAGAAATAGTGGCGGTTGGCCTCATAGTTGTCTGCGGTAATGTCAAACTTCTGTGTTTGAGCTCCACCTTGAACGGTGATTTCTTTACGCTCCCCTTTTTGTTGAGAGAAGACCGTGGTGTTTCTGAGTCTTCCCCATTTGGTGGCAAATTTTGCTCCGAACAAACTGCTGCTTCCTTGTATAAGCGAGCCTTGAATCGGCATGCTTACGTTACCCAACTCTATTTTTTGGATGATTTGGTCTTCGTCTCCGGTGTATTCCAGCTTCATCTGGTTTTCAAAGTCGAAGGTGCTTTCGGTGTTATAGTTTACATTCAGTTTTAGACGCGTACCAATGTTACCGACTACGTTGAGCTGTATTCGCTGGTCGAAATTAAAAGTCGTAATTCTCCGCTGGCGTTCAGGAATACGCGGGTTGTTGGTTTTTGAGGAATTGATACCAAAAGTCAACTCGGCAGAACCTTGCGGACGGATTTCAATTTCATCCGAACCAAAGATGTTCTTAAATCCTTCGCCACCTACTTTTATGATTCTTGAAAATTCCTTGCTCGCCTCGTCTTCTTCCTTTTGAATTTCACGCCAGTATTCGCTGACGTTAGCATTCATTTTGTAATCCATGTACTCCTCAAGCGACATGGAGGTGCGCGGGCGATAATCAAAAATATCGCCTACGGTTTGCACCAGTTCATACTGGCCCGTAAGCGGATTGTATTCTACACGGTATTTGATATTGTCAGGAAGCGGAATGTTGATTCCCTCCGGGTCGCCATTTGGATTGGGGTCATCTTCGCTTGGCCAGATGGGCGGAGTGATGGTGGTGTCTGCATCGGCAGTTCTGCTTTCGGCAGTTTCGTAATAGAGTGGGAGTGTTTCAGAATTGGCGAAGCCCAACCAAACCACACAGGTAAGCACTATGAAGAAACTTAGCCGGGCAGCAATTGTTGTCCAATTCGTGTTATTCACCTTTTTGCGTCAGAGTTGTTTTAAAACTTGTTTTATCAGGTCTTCCAGCGCAATTCCAGGATGCACTAACATGATTTTGTCCATCAATTTTTCGGTCTTGTTCCTTTCAAGGCCCAGTGAGGACAGCGCGGCTAACGCTTCCTGGCGTACCATATTGTGTGGCTGCGAAATTTTTTCTGTTAAAACCTCGCTGCCTTTGGTCACTTTATCATGTAAGTCCACAATGATGCGCTCGGCTGTTTTTTCACCAATGCCTTTAATGCGTTTAAAACCAGCCACATCACGCAGGGAAATCATTTGGGCCACTTCCTCGGTGCTCATTCCGCTCAACACCATGCGGGCGGTATTGGGCCCAACGCCACTTACCGAAATCAGCTTGCGAAACATCTCGCGCTCGCTTTCCTCATAGAAGCCAAATAGGTTCAATGAAAAGTCATTGCTGTTGATGGTGAAATGGGTATAAAGCTTGAGGTCTTCGCGGTCCGGAATTTTGCCGTAAGTACCTAGGGAAATATGGAGGAAATAGGCAACACCATTGCAGTCCAATACAGCATGTGTGGGGCTTTTCTCTACTAATTTTCCTCTTAAATAATGGAGCATATTTTAAACACGTTCTCAGGAGCTTGATTTTCACCAGTCATAAGGGTATTGGCTAAAAAACAACGCTAGATAAAAAACGGTTGCAACAGTAGGCACAAAATGGGCTTGGGGCAACAGGTTTGAGGCGAAAGTTTTAGACTGATTTTTCCAATAGGCTCTACTAAAGAGAATTTTGTTGCTGGTCAGCTTAGATTTGAAAAACTTTAAAATTATATTCAACATGAATCGCACTTTCCCCTTTGTCTCAATTTCCTGTCAAAGCATGTCATTCTTAGAGAAAAATCGTTGCTTTGGAAAAGAAGTTGGAAGAAGTTCTGTCAACTAAGTAACCTTCTAAAAACTAACGAACATGAATAAGCCATTTCTTTTGTTCTTCTTTTTGCTATTGGTTGTACTCAGTTGTACCCGTTGCAAAGAAGAATGTGATGACCCTACTAACCCGGATTGCCCGAATTATGTAGACCCATGTGCGGGTCACAGTGAGGTTACGGCCATTATTGAAATTGCAGAGCAAGCTGCTCCGTTTTTTTATAGTCAAATTTTCGAAGCAACCGATATAGTAATAGACGGAAAAAATGTGCGCTTCAGGTGTCCTGTAGAAAATGCTCAATACACCTGGATACTGGGTACTGAAACAATACACGACCAAGAATTCATGCGGTATTTTTCCGGGTATGCGGGGCAGAATATTTCTGTAACCTTGATTGTACAAAAGGAACCCGATTTAGCTTGCTTCCCCAATGACGATGGTATAGACACACTCACTACCTCTTTCTACGTAATTGATAAATGCGAACCTTCAATAGAAGGTGTATTTCGTGGAGCATGGGATGAATTACCCACGGATTCATTCAACGTAAGCATATTGGCTGCACCCGATTGGGATGATCCCGATGGTGTTTGCAATGGCTTTTACATCTCAAACTTCAGTAAAAACAATCCTGATTCCATTGATGTAAGTTATTATGGTTGGAGGACTAATTATAAAGCTTATATTAATACTGATCTTGCCTCGGTAGATTCGTTTAATGGTTATTTATTTCTTTCGCAAGACAAACAGCACCTGCGTGCCGAGTATAAATTGTATATCGGGAACGGGGAATTTGCACCGCATGTTTTCAGAGGTTATAGAATTAATTAACCTTATCAAAAGTTCGTTGTGGCAGTTTGGAAATAAAATGCGTGTCAAAAAAAAACCGCCCCAATGCATCGGGGCGGCTTTCTATTTTATTTTGAGGTCAATCAATACTCATCTTCATTGAAGAAGAAGTCTTCTTTGGTAGGATAGTCCGGCCAAATATCTTCGATGGTATCGAATACTTCTTCATCGTCTTCTATTTGCTGCAAGTTCTCCACCACCTCAAGCGGTGCACCTGCGCGCATAGCGAAGTCAATCAATTCATCTTTTGTTGCCGGCCAAGGAGCATCTTCTAAATACGAAGCCAATTCAAGTGTCCAATACATATTGATTCAGTTATCTAAAATGAGTTTATCCTATTTTTTTAAGTTTCGCGAAAGTATAGATTCCATGCTTTCACACAACATGAAACGGAAAAAGGTGAAAAAAAGTTTATATCTCTTTAACTACGGGGCTTCCAAGGGATTTCCTCAGCACCCAATTCTTGGGTGACTTTGCGCGAAAGCATAAAAAG
>Ga0209572_1002079_pt1 | contig 10316 bp, 9 predicted proteins | sample EBPBio232012_DNA_FD_185867 | JGI IMG/M metagenome (GOLD analysis project Ga0209572, IMG submission 185867) | Wastewater treatment Type I Accumulibacter community from EBPR Bioreactor in Madison, WI, USA - Reactor 1_1/23/2012_ DNA (SPAdes)... | ecosystem: Engineered > Bioreactor > EBPR >...
TATTGATTTAAATTATTTAATGAAACGTACCAAATCTAATCCTGATTTGATGTCGGAAATGATTTCATTATACCTTGAACAAACTCCACCATTAATAAGCGCAATGCGTCAGAGCTTTGATAAGAAAGATTGGACAACATTGTATTCAACAGTTCACAAAATGATTCCTTCATTTTCTATTGTTGGAATCCATCAAGATTTTGAAACAATGGCAAAAAAAATACAAGATTTTGCAGGAAAACAATCTGAAGTAGAATCTATTCCAGAAATGGTTTTACAACTTGAAAATATCTGTGTGCAAGCCTGTAGAGAACTTGAAGAAGAATTGATTATCATAAAAAAAATGAAATAATGCTAGACGGAAAAAAAATAAAACTATTCCTTGTAGATGATGATGCACTTTTTTTAAAGTCACTACAAATAGAATTCCTTGAAAGTGCCGACTTTGAAATTAAAACATTCTCAACAGGAGAACTTTGCCTAGATAATTTAAGCGAAAATCCAGATATCATAATTCTTGATTATCATCTAGACGGAATCAATAAAGGTGCCATGAATGGATTGGAGGTTTTGGATAAAATCAAGCTTGTAAACCAACAAGTTCCGGTCATTATGCTTTCATCACAAGACAAAATTGATGTAGCCGTTAAATGTATTCATCACAAAGCAACAGATTATGTGGTGAAAAGCGAAACTGCTTTTTTGAGATTGAAACAAATTATTACTAGAACACTACATTCTCAAAAAGTTCAAAATCAACTTAATTGGTATATTGACAGAATGTAATTAAAAACACATGCGATTTATGTAATATTTATATTGTTTGATGTAATATTTTAAGAACCATTTAGTTGCAACTTTGTACTATAAGAATTTGATAGTAAACAAACTGAAACTATACTGTAACTTGACTTAATTATATGGGCAACTTAGAATTTACGTAATACTTCGAATACATATATAAGCCAATATAAAGCGTAGAAATTTAGTTTCTACGCTTTTTTTATTTAAGATAGTAATACTATTTCAAAAAATGGGAAATATGTAATTTAAGAATTGCATTCTGTAACTCAACTAATAATACAATCATCAACTTTGTAGTGTACAAATTTAATAACGTAATAAAACAAACATCATGAACAATTTACTATATCTATTAGCGGTGGTTTTAATAATTTCTTGGGCTTTAGGATTTTTTGTTTACAACACAGGAAGTCTAATACATATTTTACTAGTAATAGCAATTGTAGCTATTTTACTTAGAATAATTAGTGGCAGAAAGGTTTTATAATATAATGAATAATACGCATATAACTTAAATAAAAAAAAATGAAAAACGCAATCATAATGATCGCATTAGTTGCCTTTGCAACGACAAGTTTGAAAGCACAAACAACTACTACAACAGACAATCGCGCCAAATTGACTTTAGGTGTGAAAGTAGGTACCAATTACTCCAATGTATATGATTCAGAAGGAGAAGATTTTGTAGCAGATGGAAAATTCGGATTAGCAGCAGGAGCATTTGTAGTAGTTCCTTTAGGAAAAATATTTGGCATTCAACCAGAGGTTTTATATTCTCAAAAAGGATTCAAATCTACAGGTACTTTTTTAGGGACAAATTATGAAATGACAAGAACAACAGATTTTATTGATGTGCCAATTTTACTTTCAATAAAACCAGTTGAGTATGTTTCTCTATTGTTTGGACCTCAGTTTTCTTTCTTAATGAAACAAACTGATGATTTTACAGGAGGTTCTTTATCTACAACGCAACAAGATGAGTTTGATAACAGTAATTTACGTAAAAACATCTTTGGTTTAACTGGTGGTGCCGATTTTAATATTGACCATTTAGTTATCGGATTAAGAGGAGGATGGGATGTTAAGAATAATGATGGTGATGGAAATTCTACAACGCCACGTTACAAAAACATGTGGTATCAAGCAACAATAGGATATAAATTTTAAATAAAATAAAAATGGACAATTCAAATAACACAGGAAAAATAGTTGGTTCTTTAGTAGTTGGAGCTTTAGTTGGAGTAACTCTTGGAGTTTTATTTGCTCCTCATAAAGGAACAAGAACAAGAAGCATGATTGCTGGTGGTGCAGAAGATATGGCTAAAGATTTTAAGAAAAAAATGAGTCGTGAAGCCAAAGATTTCAAAAAAATGGTTTCTAAAGATGCTAAAATGTTGAAAGATAAAGCAGCTGAATTAGAAGGTATGGTTGAAGGAAAGTTTGAAAGCGTTTCTTCTAGTTTGAAAGAAAAAGCCAATGCTCTTTTACAAATGAATTCAGATCACGTTACTAAATAACTTTTTTTGCAGTGGCCTTTAGAGTTGGTTAGTATAAAGGTCATTGCAAAATTTTAAAATCTCAAAAATGAAAAAACATATTTTAAAATTAGTGGTTTTAATGAGTTTTATGGGTTTACTTTTAGTAAGCTGTAATAATTCTCCAAAAGCTAAAGAAGGCGAACTAGAAAACGCTCAAGAAGATGTTATTGATGCTGAAGCTGCTTTGAAACAATCAAAATTAGATTCTGTTAGCGATTACAATACTTTCAAATCTAGTATCGATTTGAAACTTGAAGAAAATCAACGACAAATTGAAGAGATGAAAGTGACTATAAATGCTTCAAAAGATTCTAATAAAGCTATGTACACAGAACAACTAGCCAAATTAGAAGAGAAAAATGAAGAACTGAAAGCCAAACTTCAAGACTATGACCAACAAGGAACTTCAGAAAAATGGGAATTGTTTAAAGTAGAATTTAACAAAGACATGGATGATTTAGGTAAATCTATTTCAAACATGGCAGCGCGTAACATGAAAAAATAACCATCATGAGAACAATAAAATTTTCAATAAGCATCAAACAAGTAATTTTGATTCTTTCAATTTTGTTTTTAGTGGTAAGTGTTTCATGTGCTAAGAAAACCGTTTTTAATAATTCACCTATAACTCCTGCTGCAAGAGGCGAAGTTTCGGTAAAAAAAGATAAAAACAACAATTATAATATTGAATTACAAATTTCATATTTGGCAGAACCAGAACGATTGAATCCACCAAGAATGACGTATGTTGTTTGGATGTTAACTGAAGATGATAATCCTATTAATCTGGGACAAATTATTAGCACATCAAAACTTCATGTTAAATTTGAAACGGTTTCATCCTCTAAACCAAAACTGATTTTTGTAACTGCAGAAGATGACCCAAGTGTTCTTTATCCCGGAAACATGAGGGTTTTGGAAACCGATAAGTTTTAAAAGTTTTTAGTTTTACTTTTGTAGTATTGGTTAGTTTAGGAAAACTGCTTTAGGGCAGTTTTTTTTGTTTTTCTTTAGGTGTAAAAATCTTCACTCGTTCACCATTTATAAACATTTTCATCGAGTTCAAATGAATGGAGAATTCTACTTTTTTCCATTCTGAATCCTCTTCATCGGAAGAAATGTATTGATAATAAAAAACATATTCGATGCTATCAAATCCTTTAACGAACTTTGGAACACCATCTTTTGAACATTCAAAACCCCAATTAATAGCTTTTTTTGGTTCGCCTTCCGTTTGATAAAAACCACTACCATTAGCATTTAATTCAACTATCGGTTCACCACCTTTGTATTGATAAACTCCTGTAACAGAATAATTAATGTCAGTTGTTACATAGGTTACACCATTTTTGGTATTTATTTCTGTAACCGAATTTTGAGCAAATGAGGAACAGATTACAAATAAAAAAATCCCAAGAATTATTTTTTTTACTTTCATTTTTTATTTTTTAAGTTATCAATTTAATACAAAATTCGCAATCTTGACCAACGCCTTTTAGCATTAGTTATAATTGATTTATTTCTCGTAATTTTTCAAACACATTTTTTAAAGTTTCTATTATTGTTTCAGAATTAATAGTTTTTATATAACAAACAGGTTCAATTTCGGCTTTTGATAAATTAGCATATTCAACTTCAATATATTTTTGTTCCTCAAATTCCCACACAGAAATTTCACCTATAATTTTATTCTCACCAAATTTCAAAACTACGCTATTGGGATATTTTGAATTAGTATTTATGAAAGATATATTTTCCAAATAAGTTTCTAATTCCACTAAATTAGAAGCATAGTATTTTTCTACTTTCTTTAATATTTCCATTTATTAATTTTGACTTTTTTTAATTTTCATTCTGATAAGTAATTGAATAATAATAGCTACTAATAAAATTATCGTAAATATAATTCCAGCGAAAAATATTGAAGCTTGTGGCATTCCACATTTTACGTTTTGATTTTGAGCATCAATTGATATGATTTTTACTGCTAAATAAATGAAAATCAATTGTCCAAAGCAACATAATAAAGTAATATATTCAAATGAAAAAGATATTTTCTTTTTTATTGCAAGAGTTCCAAAAACTAATTGAATCATTAAAGGAATTAAAATAAGTATTAATGCTAATCCAAATAAATTCATTTTGTTTTTGATTTAAAATTTCTTTATTTTCTTGAGTTTCCTAGCTAAAGCGCGAATCCTTTCGCTTGTCACGTTTTGTAAATATAGTATTTTTTGATAAAATATTTTAATATGGTTTTTACTTCTAAATTACTGCTTTTGCTTATTTAGTTACCACGCGAAGGGATTCTATTGGTGTTGTGGAGCCATTTCTTCAAACTGCTGTTGTCTGATCGTCATTCTTTTATAATTTTGGTATTCATTATTCCTTTTTCTGTATATAGTTTTAATATATAATTTCCAGTTTTTAGTTCACTTAAGTCAATTCTGTTTTCAGAAGTAGTGTTCGAACTTAAAATTCTTCCTGCAACATCATAAACTTCAACTTTTGAAATATTATGTTCTATATTGAATTTTAAAATGTCTTTTACAGGGTTTGGATATAAAGAAATTTTATTGATAGAATTATTTTCTTGTATGCCTAATGAATTTTGAATTGTTGTTGTATAATTATTTGTAACTATTGGGAAATTATAATCAAAATAGATGTTTGCTGAATTGCTAAAAGTATTTCCAACAGCTAAATTTGGTTTTGTTTTAATTTTAAAAGATACATAACCATCATTGTTAGTGTTATCAAAAGGAAGATTTATATTTTGAAAAATAAATTCTACTTTATTTGTGCTTGATATTCTTGTTTCAAAGTTATGACTTCCTTTAATTGGAATTAAAGTATTTATGTCAAATTTATTGGTGTCAATTAGATCTCTAACAACTATATTTTGTGCATTTGCTGTTCCATTGTTTTCAAATCGTATTAGATAATGTACATATTCACCAACCATACTTGGCGTAATCGTTGTTCCTTCTAAACAAGTTTTGTCATTCGGGTCATAAGAATTAACTACAATTTGATTTAAAGTGGCACTATTATCATTTGGTGTCTCATCTGTCAAACCATTTATTGAAGCTGTGTAATTTAAAACATTTCCAATATTTAATGGAGGTGTTTCCATTGGAGAATTTAAGTTAATAACTATATCAATTTCTCTACTTTCAAATGGAAGTAAATTAGTGAAATTCCATATTAATGAGTTAGCTGTTTGATTAAAAATAAATGGATTTGCTGAGATTAAATCTAAAACAGCATCATTAAATAAAAGATTTATCGAGCCCGATTGAATTTGGTTACCTTTATTTTTATACAACAATTTATAGGTAGCATCGAACCCTGCAATTGCGTTGTTGATTGGTAAAATTGTTATTTCTAAATCATTATGATTACCATTTGGAGAAATGCAAAAACTTTGATTAAATGGACTACTTTGTGTCGGAAAATTAACAATAGAATTTGAAGGTGAAATAGAATAATAGGTTGGATTTTCTAAAATTGGAGTTATTGTATAATTTCCAGATTGAACAGGAAAATTATAATTTCCAGATTGATTTGGAATAGAGAAAGTGTTTATTGAACCATTAGTTATTCTAAATTTTAAATTTGGATAGTTATAGTCTAAGACATCACATCCGTTTAAGTTATAATCAACTTTACTATTTCCTAATATTGTATAATAATTTCCTCCTGGTGTAAATGAACAATAGGAGTTAACCTGACAAGTAGGGTTAGCAATAGTTTGAATTTCAGATATTTCAAAATCATCGCAACAAATATAATTTAGATTAGGATTGTTGTTAATGTAATTATAATTTTCGTTTATCCCGTTTTTCATCAATAATGTTGTTAGTTGATTATTGTTACAAGAAAGAGATTGTAAATTTATACAGTTTGTTAAATCAAGAAATGTTAACTGATTATTATTTCCCCAAAAATTTGTAAGTTGGGTTAAATTATTTACATTTATTGATGTTAAATTATTGTTATAAAAAATTAATTCTTGAAGGTTAACTAAATTGGTTACATCTAAATATGAAATTTGGTTTACCCTACAATCCAATATAGTCAAGTTATTTAAATTTGATACATTTAATGAGGTAAGCTGGTTTCCAGCGCAAATTAGAGTTTGTAGGTTGTTTAATCCAGTTAAATCTATATTAGAAAGATATGCACTCCTAATTTCTAAATAGTTTAGATTAATGCAACCTGTTAAATTAACATTTAATGGAGTAGTTGTATACCTCTCAATACATTTAAGAGTTGCTAAATTTGTTAGATTACTAGCATTTAATGATGTCATCATATTTTGACTACAATCAATATAATTTAAATTGTTGCATCCGCTAAAATTAAAAGTTGTTGTATAACATTTCCAAGCCCACAAAGTTTGCAAATTTGTTAATCCATTTAAATCAATACTTAAAATCGAATTCCAAGCACAATTTAAAAACTGTAAGTTTGAAAATGAAGTAATACCTTGAATACTAGTGATATTTGAATTAAAAACATCAATTGAACTAACTTGTAATGCTTCAGTTAATTGAATTTCACCATCATTATTAGTATCTATTTTGAAATAATTTCCTGATAAATCTTTTGCAGTTGTATTACTTGCGTTGGCGGCTATTAACTTAGCTTTAAAATTTGCATTTGGAATATTTACAATTTGTGCGTTACAAAATGATGTAAATGCAATTACAATAAAAAGGATTTTTATTTTCATTTATTCTTAAATTAAGATTTTGTATTCGGTTTTGTATGTCAATAATGTATGCCAACTTGTTTTTAGCCACCACAAACAAACATTTACAAATACTTATAACCGTTTGTAAGTATTCGTAAATATATAAAAAAATCCTTAATTGCTTTAACACAAGTAAGGATTTCAAATATTTTATAAAACGAGTTATTGTTTCTCAATCCAAAGTCTTGCATTGACAAAAGCTTCAATCCAAGGCGAAACTTCATCTTTTTTATCGGTTGGATAATACGCCCAATTCCAAGGAAAAGTAGAACGCTCAATGTGTGGCATCATTACCAAATGTCTTCCAGTTGTATCGCACATCATCGCCGTGTTAAAATCAGAACCATTTGGATTGGCAGGATAACCTTCGTAAGCATATTTGGCTACAATATTGTATTTTTCCTCAGCATAAGGTAATTTGAATTTTCCTTCACCATGCGAAATCCAAACACCAAGAGTTGTTCCAGCCAAAGTATGCAACATCACCGAATGATTTTCTTGAATCGTTACTGAGGTAAATCCGCTTTCGTGTTTGTGCGAATCGTTATGATGCATTTTTCCATGAACTTCATGTTCTGGATTGATTAATTCTAATTCCATAAACAACTGACATCCGTTGCAAATTCCAACCGAAAGTGTGTCTTCACGTTCAAAGAATTTTTTCAGAGCAATGTTTGCTTTTTCGTTGTATTTGAATGCTCCAGCCCAACCCTTGGCCGAACCCAAAACATCCGAATTCGAGAATCCACCAACAGCTCCAATAAACTGAATATCTTCCAAAGTTTCTCTTCCAGAAATCAAATCGGTCATGTGAACGTCTTTTACATCAAAACCTGCTAAGTACATTGCATTAGCCATTTCACGCTCAGAATTACTTCCTTTTTCACGAATAATAGCTGCCTTCGGACGAGGTTTTGTAGCATCAATCACAGGTTTCAATCCTGTAAAATGACTTGGAAATTTATACTGTAATGGTTGATTTGGAATGTTTTCAAAACGCTCTAACGATTTTCCGTTTTTAGTTTGTTTTTGGTCGAGTAGGAAAGAGGTTTCAAACCACATTTCTCTATAACTTGAAACTTGAAACTTGAAATCTGATACTTCTAAAATATCTGAACTTTCAACCGAACCAATCTTGAAAATTTCCATTTCTTCAAATGCTTTTTCAAAAATAGCATCGTCTTTTGCTTGAAGCACAATTCCGATATTTTCTGCAAATAGAATTTTGACTAAATCTTTTTCTTTGAAAGCATCGAAGGATATTTTAGCACCCAAATTCACATCAGCAAAACACATTTCTAATAAAGTTGTGATTAATCCACCACTTCCAATATCGTGTCCAGCAACTATTTGTCTATCTTTTATTAACTCTTGAATAGTATTAAATGCTTTCTTGAAAAATTCAGAATCTTTAATCGTTGGAGTTTCCGTTCCAATTTTATTTAAGGTTTGAGCAAAAGAACTTCCACCCAATTTAAAATCATCTTGCGATAAATTGATGTAGTAAATCGAACCTTTGTTTCTTTGCAAAACAGGTTCCACCACTTTAGTAATATTCGAACAATTTCCAGCAGCAGAAATAATCACTGTTCCTGGAGCAATTACTTCATCATTCGGATATTTTTGTTTCATAGAAAGCGAATCTTTTCCTGTCGGAATGTTGATTCCCAATTCGATAGCAAATTCTGAACAAGCTTCAACAGCTTCATATAAACGGGCATCTTCACCTTCATTTTTACAAGCCCACATCCAGTTGGCAGAAAGTGAAACCGATTTTAAATTGTCTTTTAAAGGCGCAAAAACGATGTTTGACAAAGCTTCAGCAATCGCATTTCTGCTTCCAGCTTTTGGATCAATCAATGCCGAAATAGGAGCGTGCCCAATTGATGTTGCAATTCCTTCTTTTCCGTTATAATCCAAAGCCATCACGCCAACATTATTCAATGGCAATTGTAATGGTCCAGCGCATTGTTGTTTGGCCACTTTTCCACCAACACAACGGTCGACTTTATTGGTTAACCAATCTTTGCAAGCAACAGCTTCTAGTTTTAAAACTTCTTCTAAATAAGAAGGAATATTTTCTTGAGAATACACTAAATCACTATAATTTCTAACAATAGTTTTGTCAGTCATAATCGTTTTTGGCGAACTTCCAAAAAAGTCTTCTAGCGCATAATCCATTGGTTTTGCACCAGTAGTTTTCGATTCAAAAGTAAATCTATGGTCGTTAGTTACATCACCAACTTGATACATTGGAGAACGTTCTCTGTCGGCAATTTTTTGAAGGGTTTCGATATCTTTTTGACCAATAACCAATCCCATTCGTTCTTGCGATTCGTTACCAATAATTTCTTTAGCAGAAAGCGTTGGATCTCCAACAGGCAATTTATCTAAATCGATTAATCCACCAGTTTCTTCTACCAATTCTGAAAGACAATTCAAATGCCCACCAGCACCATGATCGTGAATAGAAACAATTGGATTGTTATCGCTTTCTACCAAACCACGAATGGCATTAGCAGCACGTTTTTGCATTTCAGGATTCGAACGTTGAATGGCATTCAATTCAATTCCAGAGCCAAAAGCTCCAGTATCAGCAGAGGAAACTGCAGCGCCACCCATTCCAATTCTATAATTTTCACCACCAAGAATTACGATTTTATCACCTTCTTGTGGTTTCTTTTTGATGGCTTGATCTAATTTTCCGTAACCAATTCCACCAGCTTGCATGATTACTTTGTCGTAACCTAGTTTCCTAGCATCGGAGGCTGAGGCACTCGAAGCCTCACTATGCTCAAAAGTCAAAACCGAACCAGTAATCAAAGGTTGACCAAATTTATTTCCAAAATCGGACGCTCCATTGGATGCTTTTATCAAAATATCCATTGGCGTTTGGTACAACCATGGACGCTCAGCCATAGCTTCTTCATATTTTCGATTGTTCGTCAATCTTGAGTATGAAGTCATGTAAACCGCAGTTCCAGCTAATGGCAACGAACCTTGTCCTCCAGCCAATCTATCTCTAATTTCTCCACCAGAACCAGTTGCAGCGCCGTTGAAAGGTTCTACTGTAGTTGGAAAATTATGTGTTTCTGCTTTTAAAGAAAGTACCGAATCAAATTCTTTTTCTTGGTAAAAATCGGGTTTATCAGCGCTTTTAGGAGCAAACTGAGTAACTTTTGGACCTTTTACAAAAGCTACGTTATCTTTGTAAG
>Ga0209572_1002081_pt1 | contig 10298 bp, 7 predicted proteins | sample EBPBio232012_DNA_FD_185867 | JGI IMG/M metagenome (GOLD analysis project Ga0209572, IMG submission 185867) | Wastewater treatment Type I Accumulibacter community from EBPR Bioreactor in Madison, WI, USA - Reactor 1_1/23/2012_ DNA (SPAdes)... | ecosystem: Engineered > Bioreactor > EBPR >...
AGTTGCTGCTAACTTGTACCCCAATCCGAACAATGGTGATATGGTTAATCTTAACATGACCGGCATTACATCTGACAATGTGTTTGTGCGCATTATGGATGGAATGGGTCGTGTGGTGTACACTAACCGCTACACTGTGAATGGTTCTTTGAATACTATCGTTGCGTTCAACAAGCCTTTGGCTACAGGATTGTACATGGTAGAATTCACAACCGGAAATGATGTAATCACTCAAAGAATGATGGTGACCAAATAAGAGTTGGTTGAGCATTCATTCCTTGATTGAATAAATGAAAACGAAAAGGGCTGGCAAATTTGCCAGCCCTTTTTTCCTCTAACTAATAAAGAAATATTTACTTCTATAAACGTGGCGGATAATGTTTATTCAACAGTATGATCTTTTTTGTGAAGACTACTGACTCAAATAAGCTTAATTGCTTTTGAAGTAGCTAAGGGTATTAGTCATTAGAAAAACACAAGCTCTTTAATTGTGAACTGCTGAAAAAGTAGAAGTAGATTAGTCGTATGCTGCGCACGGCACGTGCAATGGGTCTGCAGATTTGCATGCCCTCACACCAATGATAATTTCATGAGCATTCTTACCGTCATAACGCAATTTATTCGCAGTAATGTCAAATGCATAAGCAAGCGTCACATATTTCAAAATAGAAACTTTGAGCAGTGCGGAAAATCCATGACCTGAACGAGCACCAATTCCTAAGGCTAACTTTTCTTTATAATCCATCATTGCCTGACCTTCCAGTGATGGTTTGCTTTGAGCAACATAGTTTAAAAGAAGTGCAGGCTTAAACGTCAAATCATCACCAAGACCCACAGCATATCCATTGGCAAACGTCCAATGGGTTTGCAGCTTACCATCTCCTTGTATTCCTTCCACTGAGCCAGCGCTTATGCTACGCATGGAAATACCGTAGAATCGGTCATCACGATACAGCCAAAGGCCAAAGTTGATCATTGGAAAACGAAAGTCATTGACTGCGCCAACAATGACGGGATCGTTAGCTTGGTCTTCCAAAAGCATATCACTGTAGTTAATTCTAAATTGGCTAAAGCCCAATCCCAGACCTGCGGATAAGGTATATTTTCCAGTCAGCCGCATATGATAAGCATATAACAAATGCAGTGATGAATAAGCAAATGGTCCTGCCTCATCATTCTCAATCATGGCGCCAAGCCCATGAAAATTACTTGTCTTTTTCTTGCCGCCTATCTTACCATGTACGTTGGCAAATATGGTTTGCGGTGAATTCGGAATTCCGGTCCATTGTTTCCTAAAACCCATCTTCATATCCAAGCAGGGAGCAGTTCCCACTACAGCAGGATTATATTGCATGTAGTTATAGACGAAGTTCGAATAGTGAGGTAATTGCTGTGCCCTACCCACAGTCAAACTACATGAAAAAAGTACAAGGACCAATATTCTTTTCATCTAACGAACTATACTAACTATTCCTGTAACTGGTGGAATTTTCACATCTAATGAATTAAGTTCTATAACATAGTAATAGGCCGCCATTGGCAAGTTTTTACCTTTGTTTGTGCCATCCCATGGTTGCGCATAACCAATGGATTTAAAAAGACTTTGTCCCCAGCGGTCAAAGACCTGTACTTGGCAATTAGGAAATTTCTCTATTCTGCCTATAGTCCAAACGTCATTGATGCCATCTTCATTTGGAGTAAACGTGTTGTAAATTTCCAAAGGTGGAGCCAACGTAACCGTTATCATATCTGTCACTTCGCATCCACCAACGTAACCGGTAACTGTAAAGACGGTCGTTTCTTCCGGAATGGCCACAGGTGTATAACTTTCAGAATCATCTAAAAACTCTGCCGGAGACCATATGACATCACTGCCAGGGTCTTGGCCGTCCACACTCAGTTGAGCGGGATCACCAAGATTAATGCGCAATGGATTGACACCAGCCACAAGCGATAAAGCATCACCTGACGTTTCGACATTGAAAGGACAAGGTCCATAGGCAGCATCATGATTACTTCCTACTATCAAGAGATACTCTTGATTGTCCACCAGATTGCTAAGTTGCAAACTAAAACTGCTTCCACTATCACCAACACATTGAGCATTTGAGTAGTTGGAGGGATTGCAGGGGTCTGACCCGTTGGTGATTTGAACCACCATTACAAATATGGAATCTGCACCCAAAAAATCTTCACAACCCAAATTACTTACCTCTATACTTAATGAATTAGAAGAAGCTACACTGTTGGTTTGGAATGTATAGAAAGTACTTTGCAACACGTCCATGCAGCCATAAGAAAACGGAGAATTCTCAGCGGTGGTAGATTGGGAAGGGCTGCCTGCGCATAGAACGTTATTCGAAGCATCGCTGCAGTCTTGAGCAATGGCTTTATAAGACATAAGACATGCAAAGGCCATCATGAAGAGGGCTCTCAAAAATCTTAAGGATGAAAGATGAACTATCACTTCGCGAAAATATTGTCAGGTGCATAGTGCTGATGGACTGATGCCACAACCCTTATACACGGTTTTATACACAACGACCGAAAGCTACCATTTGTTGCAAGACGCTAATTGCCAATTTATGTAGGCTTTAATACATAGTTCAAAAACTCGCAACAACTACAAGTAGTGTTTATTTGTGCTTTGTAAAATTGACTTATGAGAGTTGCCCAGTTTACATTCAATCCATTTGCTGAAAACACTTTTGTTCTTTGGGACGAAACGAAAGAGTGTGTCATTGTTGACCCGGGAATGGCAGATGCCTCAGAAGACGCCATGCTTTTTGACTTCATAAAAGATGAAGGTCTTAAGCCCGTACTTCTTTTGAACACGCACTGTCATATAGACCATATCTTGGGTAATGCTTCAACGATTGCACAATACAATGTTGAGTTGTGGGCGCACAAAAACGAACTTGTAATGATTGAGCGTGCGCCTTCAGCAAGTATGATGTGGGGTGTGCCTTATCGAGAGAGTCCGCTACCTAATAAATTCATAGACGAAGGCGATAAAATCAAATTTGGTACAACCGTTTTGGACATTCTATTTGTTCCGGGCCATTCTCCCGGACACCTTGTTTTTGTTAATCATGCAGAAAAATTGGTTATTGGTGGCGATGTGTTGTTCAATGGAAGTGTAGGTCGCGTAGACTTACCCGGTTCCAACGGTGCTGATTTAGTAAAGTCTATCCAACAAAAAATGTATGCACTACCGGATGACTATGTGGTCTATCCAGGTCATGGACCGGAAACCACGATAGGAGCAGAAAAACAGAATAATATGTTTGTACGACCAGACTGGAGTGGCTTGTAAGTCTATGCCTTCGCTAAATACTTCGCCATATCCTTTCCAATATCTTTCCGGAAGGTTTTGCCTGAATAGTGAATCAAGTCTATACTTTCATAGGAGGTATCCAATGCCTCAAAAATGCCACTGCCATAGGAGGTCACCGCGATTACGCGACCACCATTAGAAACCACTTTGTCTTTGCCTTGTTTGGTTCCTGCATGAAAGACAATACTGTCTGCCACTTCTTTTAATCCTTTGATTTCTTTTCCTTTTTCATAAGCCTCCGGATACCCTTTTGAAACGAGCATTACAGTAGCCGCTGCTCGTGGGTCGGTTTCTATATGGTGTTCCGATAGCGTACCGTGCGCCACACCATCCAATACGTTTAAGAAATCACTCTTTATGCGTGGCATAACTACCTCCGTTTCCGGGTCGCCCATGCGGCAGTTGTATTCAATAACATAAGGCTCATTGCCCACCTTAATCAACCCGAAGAAAATAAATCCATTGTACTTAATACCTTCGGCTTTCAAGCCTTTGATGGTTGGGATAATCACTTGTGCATCCACCTTGTCTATAAACTCGGGTGTGGCAAACGGAACGGGAGAAATAGCTCCCATTCCTCCTGTATTCGGACCGGTATCACCTTCTCCTATACGTTTATAATCTTTGGCAACAGGCAATATTTTGTATGCATCACCATCCGTGATGATGAATACCGAAAGTTCCACTCCCTTCAGAAACTCTTCTATCACAACCTTTAAACTCGCTTCGCCAAACTGACCGTCCAACAAGCCTTTCAAAGCCTCTTGAGCTTCTTTCAAATCCTGAATGATGAGTACGCCTTTTCCGGCAGCTAATCCATCAGCTTTGAGTACGTAGGGTGCTTTGAGTGTTGTGAGAAAGTGCTGTCCTTCTTTAAGCGTTGCCTTGGTAAACGTGCTGTACTTGGCTGTTGGGATATTGTACTTCTGCATAAAGCGCTTCGCAAAATCTTTACTGCCTTCTAGTTGCGCTGCAACTTTATCCGGACCAATTATCCCAACTTTACTCAACGCTTTGTCTGCTCTGAAGAAATCTACGATGCCTTCCACGAGAGGTATTTCAGGACCTACAACTACCAATTGTATGTTCCTCTCAACGACTGCTTTTTTTACTGCTTTGAAATCCGAAATATTCAATTCGATGTTGGTTCCAACGGAAGAAGTACCGGCATTTCCCGGAGCGATGTAGAGATTGGTGAGCAACGAGCTTTGCGCAATTTTCCAAGCCATCGCGTGTTCCCTGCCTCCTGAGCCTAAAATCAAGACATTCATCGAATAAAAAGTTTTTGCAAAGTAAGGCCTGCATCTTGGCCGCCTTTGTGTGAAGTTTTAAACAAAAATCACGTCAGACGCGACTGGCAATTGCATGCTAAATTGAATGGAGGGACGGAAATCCAACCGTTCGCTCATCATTTGCTGCCGATAAGTACACAATAACAGCTAATTAAGTAAAAATTGATTCTCCACGGGAATGAAACTATTTACCTTTGCGCGTGTACAAACCCATGGCAAGGTTGTTGCCACGTGTTTTACAGATATAAATTTGATTATATGAAGCGACTCTTACTTTTTACTCTTTTTATCGCCCTCCTAGCTGCCGCCAACCCGATGGCTGCACAGGCTGATAGAATGTCGCATCCGGTGGCTACGGCCAAAATAGTTGGCGTTGACGGGAAAGCGGAATTGACCTTTGACGAGGCCATGACTCAATCTTTCACAGTGAACGTGTTGGACCTTACAGGTAAATTGTTGCACACGCTTCGTCATGACAATTCAGAGCCTTGTGTTTCGGTGGATTTGCCTGTGGAGTCGCTTCGCAAAGGCATCTACATGGTGCAGATTTCTAGTGCCGATGGCAAGATGAAAACCCTCAAACTTCAGAGAAACTAAGTTATCCTAATCCAGGATAGTTCAATAAAGAGAGCGGATTCTTCACGGAATCCGCTTTTTTATTTTTGACCCATGCCGAGCAAATTGATGTTTCGCAGCATACGTCATCTACGTTTTGATTTCAACTAACCATAGAAGACCTCATAAGTTAATTAACACTTTTGCCCACATAGCAAACTAAAATTTGAATAAGTTTGTTCTCAATGAAACAACAACTAACCATATCACTACCTGCCCATGAAAACTTACACTGTCATTTTATTTATTGACCTCTCCAATACTCAACCGCCCGCGGCATTGCGCCCTATGCATATATTTAGCCGAGTAAGGATGTAGGGATTGCCATCGGCTGCATGTATTAGGTTTACGGTCTTCTTCCATTGGATACAACATCTGATACGATTACATTAATAAAGACCACCGCCATTTTCATTTTTGTAACTATGAAATACACAACAATAGTTTTACTTCTATCCATTGCAATTTCCTCTTATTCTCAGCACCCAGAAATCAACCGTGCCAATATTTGGTATTTTGGAAATGGTGCAGGGTTGGATTTTAGCAGTGGAAGCCCTGTAGCAATAGCCAATGGAGCATTGCACACTATTGAAGGCTGCGCAACGATGTGTGACATTGAAGGAGACCTCTTGATGTACACTGATGGCGACACGATTTGGGACCGAACACATCAGCCCATGAGCAATGGAACTGACCTTACGGGATGCCCCATTTTGGGAAGTTCAGCACAGGCATCTCTCATTATTGCCCAACCCGGGCATGATAGCTTGTATTATGTGTTTACTACTGATTGCGGGGAAAATTCCGTTGCGTTTGGTTTGCGTTATAATGTGGTCAATATGAATCTGAACGGAGGCTTGGGCGATGTGATGCCCGCTCATAAAAACATCTTGCTATACACACCAAGTACGGAGGGCTTAACAGCGACATACAATTGCGATGAAACTGGGGTGTGGATTATGAGCCACGAGTATAACACCAATAATTTTGTATGTTATTTTTTGGATGAAAACGGAGTGGACACGGTTCCTATTATTTCTTCTGTTGGGGGTGATTACTGCGATTTTATTTCATATATGAGGTTTTCCCCCAATGGGAAAAAGTTTGCTTCATACAATTATTGCGGGGCTTTTGCAGACCTTTTTGATTTTGATAACGCAACAGGTATGCTACAAAGTTATATCTCTTTGCCAAATGGTGGATATGGCACTTGTTTTAGTAATGATAATAGCAAATTGTATTTTACATATAGCGGAAATGTAATCTATCAATATGACCTTATTACTAATACAATGAATACATATACAGACCCTGATGCGGATAATTCTACTTATTTAGCGTTATCTAACTCTGTAAACGGGCAAATCATAATTAGTTCCTTTTATCAATCGGTATCCACCTTACTTAACCCTAATTCGCCAGTTAGCTCTACAAATTTGGCAAAGTTTAATATCTCACTTGATGGTATGGAAAGCCAACTTGGTCTTCCTGATTTTATGCAGAATTACTTCAATACCTCACCCGTAGAAGATTGTGATACCACTATAAATACAGAAACGATTGGCTTGCCACTTGGATTTTCAATTTCTCCCAACCCTGCTCACGAAAGCGTCAACGTTGTTTATAACGGACTAGAAAATGCAACTGTTCGACTAATAAATCCAATCGGGCAAATTGCCAAAAAAGAACCGTTGCAAGCAAAAGGTATTACAATGGATGTTTCCATGCTTCCAAGGGGGATTTATTTCATGGTTGTTTCAACCCTAAATAATGAATACATACAAAAAATTATATTACTCTAATCAATTTCAAACTCATGAAAAAACAATTACAAAAAATCATCATCGGATGCTTGATAAGCCTACCGATGATTTCCAATGCTCAATGGGGAACAATTGGCGGAACAGTTGGAAGAACTGTTCCATCTACTATAACGGGAATTGGAATTGGAACTTTCCCTTCAGCCCCGAGTTTACAAGCTAAGTTACAGGTGAATTCTTTTTTACTTGGAAGTAACCCTGCAACAGATGGTTTTCTATTCCGTACAGATGGCTCGCAAGCTTTTACCAACCGCTGGGATTTGTACACGGGTACTTCAAGTACCGCCTTGCAGCAACGGTATTCCTTGTTTGTAGATGCCTCTACCGCAACCTCGCCATTTATGGTAAACCACCAAGCCAACTATGGGCACATGCAGTTTATAACGTCTGATGGTTCAGGCGCTACTAACCTCTCCTCACGCATGCGAATTAATGGATACAGCACCGGACATTCCTACAACGGCTTTGCGGCTCAAACAACTACGGGCTTTGTTGGCATTAGTGCAGACCCTACTTATTGGACCGATGTGGCATCACCACAAACGCCCGTTTCTTTATTGCATCTTGTTGGTGATGTTTCCGGGCACAATCCATTTGCTTATCGCCCATGGATGAAGGATGGCATATCATTCACGCTGGGCAGAGATCAAGGCTTTATTGGCCCAAGGATGGTAAATGATGTGACGGATGTAATGGAATTTGTGGTTGGCTGGGGCGATAACCCTTCTACGTCCAGCGGGCCTGATGTACTATCCTTCCGCTTTTTGGCGGGCGAAGGTGGCGGGGGTACTGACTTAGCCGGTGAGGATATGGACGGCCGTGAGGTAATGCGAATGACTGGCAATGGCAATGTTGGGATAGGTCCCAACTTTTCGTCCACCAATATGCCCAAGGCCGATTTGCATATCAACACTACTTCCAATGATCCCTTAAACCCGGGTAATACGGATGCCAGAGTGCAAATGACCATTAAAGATATTATTGGTGAATCCGCCACTGATGGCTTTCACGTGAGTGTGGACCAAATGAATGGCAATGAAACAGGAACTGCTTTCTTACGCCAATATGAGAACCGAAGTATAAGAGTTATCAGTTCTATCAATACATCTGGAACTACCTTGGGCGAGCGGATGCGTATTTCTTCGGTCAGTGATCCAATTACAACTAATCCTAGTAGTTATTTTGCAACTAATACAACGCGCATCGGTATTCCATCGGATGGTGCAACACCGCTCACCAATATCAGAAGTGTATTACACATAGGTTCAAATCTTCCTGTTGATAATGACGGTTGGCGCAGATGGATGAATGTAGGAACATTGTCGACTGATAAAGGGCATAATGCGTACTTTGGCATAGGAGATGCGATTGGAGGGGCAAGTTATCAATCGGCCAATATCGCTTGGGGCGCAGGCAGTTATCAGACCTCCAATGATGGCATCAATGCAAGCAACATGCCCCTTCGTTTCGTTTTTGCATCAGATTTTTCTTCAGGCAGTAGCACAGATATTCATACACAGGATGGAAGAGAGGTGGCTCGTATCAACTCCAATGGAAGGATGGGGATAGGCAATGCAGCACCCAATAACCGCCTAGTACTCGATTCAAAAAGCATAGACCCCTATTATGCGGCTAATAATACATCGGGCGGTAATGGATCAAGCGGTTTACGATTCATAAGGATGAACACGAATAGCACGCCTATGGAAAACCCGGGCGAAGGTGTTCTATCTGTAGATGCTAATGGCGATGTAATCTATGTGGAAGATGGAGGTGCTGGTATTTGCGAATGGGATGAAAGCGGTACGGGCTTGTATATGGGTATTCCCGGTGCATGCCATCCTGGAAATACCGGTATAGGCTCGATTCCATTTCCAAACACTAAGCTTTATGTAAGCCAAAACGAAGCCGTTTCTGGGGCAACCGGTATTCAGGTGAATACTTCAGGAAATAGTTTGGGAGCAGCCATAAATTATGGTGTCCGTGCCGTGGCATCATGTCCTGAGAATGCCTACGTATACGGTGTTCATGCCTTGACAACCTCGCCTGATAAAAGTTTTGCTGGTTATTTTCATGCGGACTTAACTACCTCTGCGGCTTCAAGTGTTGATGCGATTGGTTGTCAGGGAATTGCAACCTCTTCTCTTAGCAACGCTGTTAATATTGGGGTGCAAGGAAATTCTGGTAATGGAAAATCTAATACAGGTGTCATGGGATCTGCCATTAGCCTTTCAAATTCAACCGGTGGGACGGGTGTTGCAGGAATTGCTATAGATCCTGTTATAGCAAGAGGAGTGCAAGGGATTGGACAAGCGGGAAATGCGAGTGCAACTTGCTATGGCGTTTATGGATGGGGCAGAAATGGCCAGACTAACTATGGAGTCTACGGAAATGCAACTGGTGGAACTACGAACTGGGCGGTGTGGTCGCAAGGACAGGCTTACAGCACCGGTGGTTGGTTGCCTTCTGACCAAAACTTGAAGGAGAATATTAATGAAATCAATAATGCGACTCAAATTATATTCAATCTTAACCCAGCCGCATATAATTTCCGCACTGAGCAATATGCGCAATTGAACCTTCCTGAAGGACAACATTATGGAGTAATCTCCCAGCAATTAGAAGAAGTTCTTCCAGACCTTGTGAAAGAAACTACTTATCCTGCTCAATACGACTCACTCGGCAATGTAATTAGTGAAGCGGTCACATTCAAAGCTGTAAATTATAATGAACTCATTCCCATCCTTATAGCAGGCTTCAAAGAACAACAATCGAAAATCAACTCCATGCAAGAGCAAATCAATGGTTGTTGCTCTGCACATGGCGATGTAACTCCTGATTCGCCCGGTATGCCTATGGGCAATCCACAGCATCAGCAAAACATTACCCTTACCAATGCAGATAAAGCTATGCTTGGTTTTGCATCGCCCAACCCTAACAAGGGCGAAGTATATGTGGACTACTATATACCTACCAGCCACAAGGGAACGGCAGAGATGTTGTTCACCGATGCCACAGGCCGCCCTGTGCAAAATGTACTTATCACAGGCAAAGGAAATGGCCGTTTGAATATTGATACAGCTACTCTTGCAGCAGGTCAATACCAATACACGCTTATAGTAGATGGTGAAATCATTGCTACACGCAAGATGATTAGAGAGTAATTCGGATAAATATCTACCATTAAAAAGGGCTGCCAATCAATGATTGGCAGCCCTTTTGCTTTTTTATTTT